>Ga0209048_10006292_pt1 | contig 11134 bp, 19 predicted proteins | sample FrelakmetCRP12CR_FD_187146 | JGI IMG/M metagenome (GOLD analysis project Ga0209048, IMG submission 187146) | Freshwater lake sediment microbial communities from the University of Notre Dame, USA, for methane emissions studies - CRP12 CR (SPAdes)... | ecosystem: Environmental > Aquatic >... | reverse complement strand
CGCGCCGTGAAATCGCCGCTCTTGATCTGCTCGATGATAGCGCCGATCTTGTCACGCAATTTTTCCAGCTCTTCCTCTTTGCCCAGGAATTCGCGCTCTTCGCCGGAATCCGTCTCTACGCAACCGTTCTCACGGTGGGGCTTTGCCTTCGGTACGGGCTGCTCCACCTGCCGCAGGAGCTCGCCTCTCTCTCCGTCCTCACCCACCCGTATGTGCTGGGCGCCGCAAGCGTATGCGCCATCATGGAGTTTTTTGCGGATAAGGTGCCCTGGGTGGATTCCCTCTGGGACGCGGTCCACGCCATCCTGCGGCCCGCCGGTGCGGCGTTGATCGCCTTCGCTGCCGTCGGTCGGCTTGACCCCGCGACCGAGATCGCCGTCATCCTGCTGTGCGGCGGGGTGGCATTCTCCTCCCATTCGGCGAAGGCGGGCGCCCGGCTGCTTGTGAACCAGAGCCCGGAACCGTTCAGCAATATCTTGTTGAGCCTATGCGAGGACTTCGTAGCAGTGGGCGGGAGCTACGCTGCGGTCGCGCATCCGCTTGGGATCCTCGCCGTCGTAGCCTCCTTCCTTGGTCTGTTCGCTCTCCTCGCCCGACGGATCTACCGCCGCCTGCAGAGAGATCCCGCCCCCCGTTGAAATTCGGGTGCGTGATCCCTCTCGGGTGCATTCACCAAGTTCCCGGGAATTTCCCCCGCACCCGGGAATCGGCGTAAAGATTTTCGGGTTAGCTGCCTGCCGCGTCTTCCCCTCACCGTAACGGCTCTCATACCAGTTCCAAGACGGGCCATAAAGAGTCCGAGACATACCGTGGCTGCACATGGGCCTCTCCCGGGCTCAGGCGTCTGCGATTGTGCCAGAAGACGGGCATCCCCACGGCAGAGGCCCCTGGCACATCGGCAGCAGACCCGGCAACAAAGAGCACGGACGTCGGGGCGCATTGCAACCGTTGCAGCGCCATGCGGTAGGGGTTCGGATGGGGTTTATAGTATCCCGCCTCTTCCGCCGTGACGACCGTCGGGATGGAGACACACAGGGTGGCGACAGCAACTTTGGCCAGGGCAATGGAAGCATTCGTCGCCACGGCGACAGGCACCTTCTCCAGCAACGTGCGCACCACTTGGCGCGTTTCCGGCCACGGTTCCAGCTCGCCCCACCGTTGGATCAGTTCATCTGCGCGTCCAGCCGGGACGCCAACCTCGTGTGCGGCTTCCTTGATGATGCCCTCGTAGGAGCGGTAGGCACCCGCTTGATACGTCAGTGCCAGGTAGCGTGTTCTCCAGGCCACGCCGTCCACCTCTGAGCCCGCCACCTCGTTCCACAGCGACCAAGAGTCCAGAAGGGCCGTCAACAGATCAAACATGACAGCGTGGTATTTCTCTTGCGACATGTTGATGCCTGCAGTTCTCAGGAGTTGCCTACGCAGCCAACAGATGATTAGACGGCAGCATGAATAACAGTGGATATACAGTAACTGTATTATAAGTCGCAAACGAATGGAAAAGCGCAGCAACGATCCAGGTTGTGAGCATTTATTAGAGGCTTGTAACGCCGCCATCGGGCGTCAGATGCATTTTTAAACAGGGGGTTACGCACCTATGCGTAACCTTTCCCACAATCTCCTTACGAGGGGGCTGAGGAGCCCGATGCGGCCAGTTCGACGCCCGGGTCGCCGCCGCCGATGTTGAACCCCGCGTCGACGTAGTGCACTTCACCGGTCACACCGGAAGCCCAGTCCGAAAGGAGGTACGCAGCGGCGTTCCCCACCTCGTCCTGCGTCACGTTCCGTCGGAGCAAGGCGCCACGGGCGCTCTTCTCCATCAGCTTGCGGAAATCGCCCACGCCGGAGGCAGCCAGCGTACGGATCGGCCCTGCCGAGACAGCGTTGACGCGGATCCCTTCCGGCCCGAGGTCGTGGGCGAGGTAACGGGTCGCCGCTTCGAGGGCGGCCTTCGCCACACCCATCACGTTGTAGTTCGGCACGGTGCGCACCGCCCCGAGGTAACTCATCGTCACCATGGCCCCCCCCGGTCCCATCAACCGGGCCGCCCGCCGGGCGCAGGCAATGAAGGAGTAGGCGGAAATATCCAGCGCGAGATGGAAGTCGGCGCGCGAGGTATCCCGGAAATTGCCTTTCAGCGATTCCCTGTTGGCAAAGGCGATGGAGTGCACGATGAAGTCGAGCCGCTCCCAGCGGGCCTCGACCTCGGCGAAGAAATCGTCGATCTGGGCGTCGTCGCCGACGTCGAGCGGTTCGACGAAGTTCGAATGGATCGACTCCGCCAGGGGATGAACCCGTTTCTTCAGCGCCTCGCCGAGATAGTTGAACCCGAGCACGGCCCCCTCGCGGTGACAAGCCCTGGCCACGCCCCATGCGATGGATTTCTCGTTGGCGACGCCGAGGATCAGCCCTTTCCTGCCTTGCAGAATGCCCACGATACACCCCCCGGATTCAATCTCGCCCCAATCTTAACAATAGCTCGAGCCTGTTGTGAGCTGAATTTTTAAGCAGCAGGCGCTCACGCTTTTCCTACAGGCGAGCCATCAGCTTCTGCAGGTGGTTAGCTGGCGACATTATATTTTTCTATAAACTCAATAATATCAATCATTTTATAAATGTCTTGCAACACTTTTTCTTGTAAATTATCATGCTTTTCCTTATTTTTATCATCAACTCTGGCCATCTCGCCATGGTCATCATACAACTTGTTTAATTCTTCCCTGAGTTTGTTCTGGTCCTTCTTCCCCAGTAAATTATGGCCATCAAATAACGCAAATATTTTCCGTAATGATACTTTTGATCCTCCGGGATATAATCGTTCTTTCCCAACACCTTCCTGAAAGCGCGGAATAACTTCAGTGAGAAAATTTTTCATAGCATTAATTTGATTTATATCTTTTTCCAATAGTAATGTAATAATGAATATCCTAATTATTGTGTCTTTAGGAAAAGGCAATTCAGTGTCATCAATTATTCCTATTTCTGGAGGATTAGATCCTATATGTTGTCCAATGCATCTTATTGGATCCAATAAAACGAGGCCTATACCAACCCTTATATATTCTTCGATATTTTCCCTATCTATATTTAATTTCTCGGAACCATAGTATTTCGCTATAAATTTAGTCCATTGTTCGATCATCATAGACTCCTACCTGTCAATTCGAGTTTTTTAAGGATCGCGTTCCTATGCTTCGGGGGGAGAGCCATCGTTTTCCTCACGCTTGCAAAGAATTGGTTGAACTGAAAATTGTACTCAGCTTTCCTTCCCGAAATGCTCTTCCAGCGTGGAGCAGATCCGGTCCGGCTTCCGGTAGTACAACGAAAACCGAAGGTCTACGGCCTGGGGAAACTGCTCATACAACCGGCGCGCCACCTCGTCGGGCCGCTTGATCGGCTCCCATCGGGCATTCGTCTTCGGACGCACGAACCGCCCGCTCAGCAGGAGCCGGAAAAACATCATGTCGCACAACATTCCCTCCAGCCATGGAGTCCAGCTTTCGTATCCGGCGATCCACGTGGATTGCGCGCCACCGAGCAACACCTCGGCCGTCTTCCTGTTGACGAAATCGCAGGCTCCGAAGTAAAGCCCGTCGTAACTCGTGAGGGGTGCAAGTATGTTTTTAAGACGCCGGCGGCTGATGTCCTGCACCGCACTGATGACCCCCCGCTTCCCGTGGCAGGCAAAATAGGCGATCTTCCTGCGCTGGTCCGCCCCCTGGTCGTACCGGTACAGCGCGTCCTTCAGTCCCTCCGCGTTCTGGAAGACGACGTAGCTGAACAACGCATCATGTCCGGGCATATCCTGATGCGCCACGTTGCGCCGCATGTAGGTCTCATTCGTGTCCCGCTTCAATTGGCCGAAAAAGGGCTTGACGGTTTCGTCGTGAAGCTGGTCCCACTGCGCCTCGAATACCTTGATGATGTATCGGACCCCGTTTCTCTCCCGCATGGCGAATCTCCAAGACCGACTGTCGGCTGATCCTGCGCGCTATCCCTTTGGGTCTTTTCCCTTCGGGTAATCATTATACCCCACGGACCCTATCCATGAAGATAACCGCCGGAGCGTCGAGATCCCCGCCCAACGGCAGGTCGAACACAGCGAAATACACATAAATATCTGATAATAAAAGGACATTCAATCTATCAATAATCGCATGCCGGGCCATAACCTCCTGATTTATTGGGACCGTGGGTTGGATTTGATCCTGGGACGTTCGGGTTATGAGTTTTTGGCGTAAGTATTTGAATGTATTTAATTAATCAGTTTTTCGCTCTTCATTGAAGAAGTTGGCCAAAAATTTATTCAATGATTATGATAGCTTACGAATGGATTTGAACGACTTTTCTTCCTCGTGGGCACAATTTGGGCACACCTTTTTCTTGAAATAAAACAATGCCCGAACTTAAAAACCGTCGCCAAGTCGTGGGAGTCCTCGGGAAGCACCGCCCTTTGGTCATCTCCCGGGCTTCTTCCGGAGTCACCGCAGCACTTTCCTCTCCCACGCTATTGATCCAACCCAGCATCTTCGCCGATGGTTTCAATACCAGTGCATACCGGTTAAAGAGCTTCATATCCCTTCTCCCCTTTCGGGCACAGATCTCTCTCTCCCCCTATAGACTGCAAAATTTATTTGTGCATTATTAGATACACCGCAGTTCTCGGGAGGGACGAATAATGCCTGTCGCAACCATGAATTCCCATGATCTCCGATCCTCTATCGGCTTCACTCCCGTCATCGAGCTTCGCAAGCTGAACCCCAACCCGGCGGTTCGGCTTCTTGCCAAGCTGGAGGGAAACAACCCGGGCGGTTCGGTCAAGGACCGTCCCGCGAAATTCATGATCGAGGGAGCGGAGAAACGGGGGGATTTGACTCCGGGCAAGACCATCCTGGAGCCGACCTCCGGAAACACGGGAATCGCCATCGCGATGCTGGGAGCGGCAAGGGGGTATCGGATCAAACTGGTGATGCCCGCCTGCGTGAGCATGGAGCGGCGTGCGGTCCTGTCGGCCTTCGGCGCGGAACTCGTCCTATCCCCCTTCAACGAGGGTACCGATGGTGCGATCCTGCTTGCGCACCGCATCCTCGAGGATTCGCCGGATGAGTATTACATGCCGAACCAGTACGCCAACCCGGACAACGTCCGCGCCCATTACGAAACCACGGGTCCGGAGATTTATCGACAGACGGATGGGGAGATTGACTACTTCGTGGCGGGGATGGGAACGGGGGGAACGCTCATGGGTACGGGTGCGTACCTGCGCAGCAGAAAGAGGGATATCCGGATCGTCGGGGTAGAGCCCAAACCGGGCCACAAGATCCAGGGACTCAAAAGCATGAAGGAGGCCATCGTCCCGGCGATCTACCGGGAGGAGAACCTCGACGAAAAATTGATCGTCGACGACGACCCCGCGTTTGAAACCACCCGGCGCCTTGCGGTTGAGGAAGGGCTTTTCGTCGGGATGTCGAGCGGCGCGGCGGTGGCGGGCGCCATCCAACTGGCGAGGCGTCTTTCGTCCGGAACCATCGTGGCGTTGTTGCCGGACCGGGGGGACCGATACCTGAGCACCTCCCTGTTCCGGTCCACGTGCGGAGCCTGCCCTCCCTGACGGAGGGGGTGATTCCGTTTCGGTCAGTCCTTCTCACACGGCGACATCAGCTGGAAATAATTGCCGTCCTGGTCCGCCAACGTGGCGATCCACATTTCGCCTTCCCCCATCCGGTACGGTTCCGCGACGACCCGGGTTCCGAGCCCCTTGATGCGCTCGAATTCCCCCTTCACATCCGCCGTCTCGAGATTCAACAGGATCCGTTCCGGGGTCGGATTTCTCCCCTTGACCCTGTTGTTTGGATCCATCGCCATTTCCCCCTTTAGATGCCCGGTGGCGCATGGATCGATCCGGTTTCGCCGTGGAATTCGAGACATCCGGACGGGTCGTGGCGGTGGACGTGCAACCAAGGATGCTGGAGGGAGTGCGACGCCATTCCGGGAAGGAAGGACTCTCCGACCCGTCTTTCCGCCTGGAAGGGGGTACGGATTGACTTCCGGTCGGTCGGCCGAGTCCGCACGACATGGAACAGTCGCCGCGAACACCCGCCTGACAGGTGTCAACGAAAGTTGATTAGGAGTCGACGGACGGGGCGGTCAGACGGGCCGCCCCTCTCCCGGTTCAGTTAGCTATCCCTAATCCGGGAATACGGGGGAGATGACGATGTGCGAATCCAACGACGATGTGGAATATAATTTTTGCGCCAGTTTCAAGAGACCCTCGGTGTCTTTCCCACGATCCCCCTTCCGGCGCTCCAACACTATCCCAATTTGCTCCCTCACTTGGCGGTTGTAATCGTAACGATAAACAGTATAGACCTTCACTGCCAACACTCCTTGAGTTGGAGTTCTACTTCTTCTTCCTCCTCATGCCGTACTCGACCAACCCCGCTAACCCGCTCCAAAATTTGCGTATAGACATCATTTCCCCGTGTGGGCATATCAGGCGACCTTTTCTTCCTTCTTCGGGTACAGGGGCCGGATAAAGCCCTTATAGCGCTCCCGGCACTGTTCTAGCAACTTCCGGATCACGTCGAACTGCTCCCCGCTGCCGTTCCCGGAATCCTCCGCCGTTTGCCGCCCCCTCTCCGCAACGTCCATGGCCGCCTGAAGTAACATATCTGTCTCGATAATAAGTTGATCCTCTGTGATGTTCATCTTTCCCTTGCTCTCTGGATGACTCGTTATCTTCCAACAGCGGCGGCACACATCGAACCCTATCATCTGGTATGCGTCGTGACCCTTCCTTAAACAAGTCCATTGGGCCATCAGACGCATTGTACCGGAGAGACTCCCCATATCCCGTGGGGGCAGGTAAAGTCGACCCTGAGCGACTCTATTGCCTTTCATTGTGTCCATCTCCTGTCAGGACTGCGGGTTCACGGCGGGAGCCTCTATTACCAACCTACGTTCTACCCATAAAAAAACCATTGGGTATTTGTTGGTACAAATTGTTATGGAATTAGAATAATTTTACAGATAAAAAGGAATGTCAAGGATAATGTTTTCATGCCACAAGATCAGATACAAAGGTCTTTTCCAAATCGGGTGTTTGTAGCACAGTAACGGCTGACGCCCTTCCATTTTTCACCATGAGGCACGCCGGTTCCTCGCACGGTTTATCAACGAGCCAAGCCTTCCGGCGCGCCGAACAAAACGTCTGGAGGCGGAACGTCTTGATCTTGTTCCCCGGACGGGGTACAATACTAATCAAAACTCGAGGGGAGGTGAATACATGAAGACGGCGACGATCAGGGCACGCACGGAGCCGAGCCTCAAGGCGGACGCAGAGCGGGTTTTTCGCAAACTCGGAATCTCAAGCTCCGAGGCGATCAATCTTTTTTACTCACAGGTCCGGCTTCGCAAGGGACTTCCGTTCCCCGTGGAGATTCCGATCGCCGTGACGCGCCAGACGTTCGAGAAGACCGACCGGGGCGAAGACCTGCATGAATACTCGAGTCTCGATGACTTCTTCAAGAAGATGGGCGTATGATGCTGGCATTCCGGACCACGGGGCGCTTTGAGAAGGAATTCAGGCTTGCCGTGAGGCGAGGAAAAGACGTTTCAAGACTTCAGGCGGTTATGCGGGCGCTGGTTCAAGAAGTGCCGCTTGATCCAAGACTCAGGGATCACGCATTGAAAGGTGAATTCGCTGGGCGGCGTGAATGCCACGTCGAACCGGACTGGCTCCTCGTCTACAAACGCGAACCCGGCCTCATCATCTTCGAGATTGTGTCTAACCACTTGATATCGTTTATTTAATCGGCTTTTTTGCTTTTCATTGAGGAATTTTATCCTCAATGATTACAATGGGTTATAAAGGGCGTTCAACCCCTCAACTTTCCTCGTGGGCACGATTTGGGCACATTACTCTTGGCCCTTTTATTCAGAAAACAGTTCGGATAAAACAGAAAAGACGTCGGCTTGTGTTCGCGAATCGATCTTCCCCAGTCGTTTAACCAATCTGATCTTGTCGACAGTTCGTATCTGGTCCATGACAACCTGCCCTTTCTTGCCTTGAAATTTACAAGGAACCCGGGTTGGGTAATTGCGCCCCTTGGTGGTCATTGGCGCAACGATCACTGTCGATATGTATCCATTCAATTCATCAGGAGAGATAACCAGGCATGGACGGCTTTTCTTGATTTCGTGACCAACGGTCGGGTCGAGGTTTACCAAATAGACTTCGAATCGTTTTACTTCCATTGCCATTCTTCCTTGTCCCAGGAAGTCAGGCCAATAGCCTCACTATCAAGCAGCTTGTCATCGCCTTTCGCAGCCATGATACGGAATTTCCGACCCCAATCCTGCCGGGGTTTCGTCGCAGCGCGAATCAGTATCTGCTGGTCCCTTACCTCAAGTTCGACCTCACCCTTCAGCCGTGTTTGTTCCAACACCACCTTTGGGATTCTTATCCCCTGAGAATTTCCAATGCGAACGATGCTCGCCTTCATCGGTCACCTCCAAATCGCCCCCCGAAGATAATTACATTGTAATCACCTCGGCATTGGAAGTCAATGACTGAAAATGGGCCTAATAGAACTATTCTTCCCCATTCGTGAACGCAATTCTCCATCGTTTCTTGGGGTTGTCGAACCGTATGTTGTCAGGGTGGAACGTCTTGGGATCATATTTCCCGCCAAGCCATTCCATCATGCTTTTATGCTCTTCATGGGATGGATTGCGAACGATCTTTAGCATCTCTTGGTACCCATGAACTCCGCCACAGTCTTCCGGCGGACACGCCCGAGCCCCTCCGGTACATTTCGGGTACTTCGTTTTCGTCTCTTTCAGCAGAATCCCCTCCAATACCACTTCATGCTCCCAACTGTCGCCGAAATCATATTCATATTCCGCTCGGTCGCCTGGTTGAATAAAGTAGTCGACAATGGGCAATTCCCATCCCGGAAGAAAAACCAGTTCATCTTCCAATGGATCATCATCCGGGATCCCTATCTCATCAATCTTTCCCGTTCGGGGATTGGCAATGCGAAACACATGCAAATGGGAATCAAGCCAGCCCATGGAATCCTGGATCGCGACATGCAAATCCCAAAAACTATATGTTGCTGGAACCACTATTCGGCGCCAAATGACTGTCTCGATTTCCTTCAAAGTGATTTTAAATTGATATACGACCATCTTTATGTTCATGTCCCTTTCCTCTCTCCATTACGAGAACCGTGAACCGAAGGAGCCGTCAAGTTCAACCGGTTGCCAGGCGACGCTGACAACATATATAATAATTTTTATACTCCCCTCGTGTCCGAAATATCCATCCGTTAGGGAACGCGGCAGTCAACATGGCCAGGAATAAAGAAAGGTGCCTTTTGAAAGAGAAACTCACCCGTTCAAGCGGAAGCGTTTTCCTCGATCTTGGTTTCCCGCCGGAGGAAGCCGAGCACCTGAAGGTTCGATCGGACCTGATGATCCACCTCTGCAAAATTATAAAGAGCCGGGGATTAAAGCAGGCTGAAGCGGCAAAAATGCTTGGCGTCACTCAGCCCCGAATCAGCGACCTGTTTCAAGGCAGGATCAACCTCTTCAGTGTCGATACACTCATCGGCATGCTCGCCCGCGCCGGGGTACAAGACGGGCAAAAACTACGGGCCGCGCTTGGAAGCTATCCCACCTGAAGCCCATTGGAGGTGACGACCTTCGGGGTGGGTGCCGGCAAATATTATTTTGTAATATCCACGAGGAAATCTCCGAAGGCTTGCATGACTATCCCCATCGTATCCATCGGTTTGTTCATGTATGGACCGAAATGGCGTCGATCCCCGGTGAGAAAATGTGTTGCCTTGCATCGTTGTGCCGCGGCGAATACAGGCCGATCCTTCTCCGGAAGCGAAAGCGCGCACCGCTCTCCCGTCACATCAGGAACAAGTCGGACTGTCCGGAGAATCCCAGACAACCGGCCAAGTGCTGCCGGGTGCTTCCTTTCCAAGTTTAGACGCGCCTCTGCAAGACAATAAGCGCTGGTCAGAACCTCCCAACTCCCCGCCGCGGCAAAGTCGATGACAAGGGACGCCTTCCCTTCCGGGTTGTGAGCGGCGGTGAACAGCACGTTCGAGTCAAGGAAAAGGCGGATCAACGCTTACGACCCACCTTCTTCATGATCCTGGACCGCTCACCCGGAGCAAGCCGGTCTTCCCGTTCCCATCGGCCGATCTCTTTGTCCGTATAGGTATCCAACTCCACAACGGCCGCCGGCCGAAGCACCAGTTCCCCTTTCCGGTCCTCGACAACCAGGACGCCGCCCGCCTTGATCCCGAGGCGTCTCCGCATGGACGCCGGTATGGTAATCTGCCCTCTCCCGGAAACGACGATATTCCCTTTCATGGTGCACCTCCAATCCGATATTCCGTAATGCAGTCTAACTGATATTCTGTAATTCTGCAATCTCTTGTGTCTGTAGAGTAGAGACACCCCCATGGACCGGTCACGAGACGGTCACAAGCCACAGCCTGGGATCAGATATTCTTTCAGCTAAGAGTACATGGAGAAACCAACCTTCGGGGCGCATAAGTAACAGGGGGCTGCGAATCTCTCGCAACCCCCTGTTTTTATTTGGTAGCGGGACCAGGATTTGAACCTGGGACCTTCGGGTTATGAAATTTTGTCTAACTACTTGATATCGTAGATTTAATTGGCCTTTTTGCTTTTCATTGAGGAATTTTATCCTCAATGATTACAATGTGTCATAAAGGGCGTTCAACCCCTCACCTTTCCTCGTGGGCACGATTTGGGCACACCACTATACTTTCGTCGAAAACCCGTATTTTCGACAAAATACCGTTTTCAAGATAACCCGAAGGTATCATTCCGATTCATTTTCGAGTGCCCAAATTGTGCCCAAACCGTGCCCTGAACCTGTTTTCGCGGCTGGGCAGCATATTACAGCGCATCTTTCTTATCAGGTTCGATATCTCGAACCTTTGCCATTGCGCGCTCAAACTTCCCACGGCGACCGCGCTTGGCGCGCTCCCCCAAGTAATCGCTTGTCATCAGAGCCGACATTTTCTCCGCAAGCGCTGTCGCAATAAACTGGTTGATGGAAATCTCGTCTTGTTTTGCGAGATCC
>Ga0209048_10006291_pt1 | contig 11138 bp, 10 predicted proteins | sample FrelakmetCRP12CR_FD_187146 | JGI IMG/M metagenome (GOLD analysis project Ga0209048, IMG submission 187146) | Freshwater lake sediment microbial communities from the University of Notre Dame, USA, for methane emissions studies - CRP12 CR (SPAdes)... | ecosystem: Environmental > Aquatic >... | reverse complement strand
TGCAGAAAGCCATATTATCAGATATGGACGCGCATCCGCCTGCCAAGCCATAAAATTGTACACCCGTGGGCCTTGGACCTGCAATGCCAATCTCAAGCAGCGGAACAAAAATGCCTATTATGGATAAAAAAAGTAACATCCAACAGCTCTTTTTTGGGCATGTATGTTTAACTTATTGAAATAATGATTAAATATGGGTGGCATACCCTTTGCTGTTCATTCTCTATAAGCCTTAAACTAAGAGAAGGACCACAATTTGGGGCAAGAAAGGCGGCTGGAAGAAGCTATGATTTTTAGTGAAGAACAACTCGTTAAGAGAGAAGCTCAGCAAAGAGAAAATCCGCAGGTCGAACATCTCATTGCCCAGAGGAATCAGTTACTCAAAGACCATCCCCACCTCCGAGAACTCCAGGAAGAGGTTGATGCCCTTCTGAGTACCACAATCAATCCTGTAATAAGGCTGGAAATCCTCTTCATGCTCATGACCGACAGGCTTAAGGAGATGAGGGCGGTCTTTACCGAACTCATAAAGATGGCGTATACTGCTTCTCTTGAAAAATAATCTACGTCCGCCCATTGGAGGTAATCCCATCACCTCCGGCAGTACATGGGGCACCATGTGGCGCTTAACCTGGCCCATGCTGCTCATCATGGTCCTCAACTTCTTTGTGGGGTTCACTGATATTTATGTGGCCGGGCTCATCAGCCGTGATGTTCAGGCTGCCATTGGATACGTTTCACAACTCTATTTCCTCTTTATTATCCTGGGAAATGCCATCAGCATCGGTACCGTGGCCCTGGTATCGAGGGCCTTCGGGGCACTGGACTTTGAGAAGGTCTCGGCGTATGTAAAACACTCGCTGATCTTCGGCCTTATGGTCTCTCTTATTCTCATGATAATCGGTCTTCTCTTTCATGAGCCCATCATTAAGATTGCAGGCTTTCCTCTCCAGATACGAACCATTGCGGAGACATTCTTTGTTATCTTTTCCTTTGCCCTGGGCTCGAACTATCTCCTCATCATCAGTTCGGGGATCTTCCGCGCAAGCGCAGAGGTAATGAAACCCCTTATTGTCATGTCCATGTTCTGTATTATCAACATAGTGCTGGATTTTGCCCTGGTGTTCGGTTGGGGACCACTGCCCGCCCTGGGATATAAGGGGATCGGCTATTCCACAGCGATAGCTGCCACAGTGAGCATGGTGGTAAGCCTCCTGTTCTTCTTTACCGGCAGGTGGAGAAAGTTATTGAGAGGATCCTGGGGTATAGAGAACCGGACGATTATACAAATAATAAAGCTCGGCTGGCCGGCCGGGTTGCTCCAGGTGGCATGGAACGCAGGGAGCATCATTCTCTATCATATCCTTTCCCGGCTCGGCAGCGAGAGCATTACTGCATTGGCCTCCATCACCAATGGACTGAGGATTGAGGCGATCATCTTCATGCCTGCCTTTGCCATGAACATGACCGCTTCAGTGCTTGTAGGCCAGAACCTCGGTGCAGGAAAACCCCAAAGGGCTGCCCGCCTTGGGTGGAAGATAGCCTTTACCGCCATGATAACCTTGAGTCTTTTGTCCTGTATCATCTTTATCGGGGCGGATTTTTTCGCATCGCTTCTTGCACGCGACCCTGCAGTTCTTAAGGAAACGGCAAGATACTTAAGGGTGAGCATGCTCTCCGAGCCCTTCATGGCATTGAGCCTCGTGCTCGGTGGGGCCTTGCAGGGGGCAGGGGACACCAAGGGCAATATGTGGGTCATCATCTTCTGCATGTGGGTCATACGGCTCCCACTTGCCTTTGTTCTTGCGATACCGCTCGGATTCGGCGCCCTGGGGGTATGGATGGCCATGGTCGTCTCCATGATGTTCCAGGGTTTCCTCATGACCGTGAGATTTTACCGGGGCAGGTGGAAGACCTTGAAGATAGACGGATTGACAACGGGTGAGCAGAAATGAGACCTGCTGGATATGGAGTGTAATCCCCATTCCAAATCTAAACTGCAAAAAATAAACCCGGATTTTGCAAATGAATGCACCCATACATACACAATGCAGTTCAGGTGGCCCAAAGCATAAAATTTATAGTGATCATGGTATTGTTTTTTAAACAGGTCCGTTAAAATCCTTCATCTTGCAGCCTTTCTCGGAATGTAAATTTTCACTGTCCTTCAAGGCTGCAAGATGAAGGATTTTAACGGATCAGGTTTTTACGCTTCTTAAGCTCAAGATCTGCATTTTTTCCAGAAATGCATCGATCACATCATATGAAGACCTGCTGAGACGAGTTATCTTGCCAGGTACTGATGCGATCCTTCCATCCTTTATGAGCTCTTCCATGGCAATGCCGGTGATGAGCTTGTTATGGTCCCAGCGCATGAGCCTGGCCGGGTCTGTCTGTCTGATAAGATCTGTGAAGCGTGCTAAATGTGTTTCGCCCGAGGGTCCCTTTACCTCCACCTCGATCTCATAGTGGAGTATGCTGCAACCGGAGATACTATAGCTGACCTCATCCATGGCAAGCTCGGCCATGGTTTCTTCTCTGAGCGCATATGAAACATCAAACACAAGCCTTTTTGTCTTTCGTGACTGTATCGGAACAAGCCCCAGGCAGGCAAGGCATTGCGTGGGGGAATCCATATGGGATGGAACCTTGATGAGGCTTATCAACGGATCTTGTATGATGTGGGCCGCATGAACCAGGCATTGCCTTGACCAGGGATACTCCAGTTCTTCCCTTAGGGCAGTACCGATACCGAGTATGTGCTCGCCCTGTTTGATACAGAAGATCACCGAGCCTTCTGTGTCCCTGGTCCGCAGGGCGATCCCCTTTCCTGAGAGTGAACGTTCCACGGTGTCAAAATAGGTGTCTGTAAAGACCTTTATCCCTCGGGAGGTGAGGTGGTAAGGACCAATGGCCTTAGGGGTGGATAATTCTTCCATGAAGTTTTGGGGCTCGTCTCCCAGTACGACAAGCGTGGTCTCGATCTCTGTTGCCATGAGAAGATATATGCACGAATGCCTCATACGATGCAACCAGGGTTGCCGTGAACAGGGTAATGGGGTTATGTGTTTCTGGACAAACACATGGTAGGCTATTACTATAACTCATGCATGCATGTGCAGGGCAGCACTCGCTAACTGAAGAAGGGACCGGTCGCGAGCGGTCGTAGCCGTGTTTTGATGGAGGATGTGTCATGGTCGAGAAGGTTATCATCATGGGTGCGGCAGGGAGGGATTTTCACAACTTCAATACCTATTTCAAGGACAAACCGCGCTACCATGTTGTGGCGTTCACTGCAGCACAAATACCGGATATCGAACAGAGGTCATACCCTGAACAGCTTGCAGGCAAACTCTACCCAAAGGGTATCCCAATTTATCCTGAGGCCATGCTCTCAAGGCTTATCACGGATAACCAGGTGGACCTGGTGGCCTTCTCCTACAGCGATGTCCCGCATGTGGAGCTCATGCACAAGGCATCCATCGCCATGGCCTGCGGGGCCGATTTCATTATGATCGCAGCCTCCTACACCATGCTCAAGGCCGACAAGCCCGTGGTGGCGGTGTGTGCTGTCCGGACCGGCTGTGGAAAGTCTCAGACCACGCGTAAGGTTTGTACAATCTTGCGCGGGCTTGGCAAGAAGGTCGTGGTGGTCCGCCACCCCATGCCTTATGGAGACCTTTTGGCCCAGGAGGTACAAAGGTTCTCCACCTATGAGGACTTTGCGCGCCACAAGTGTACCATTGAGGAGCGCGAAGAATACGAGCCCATTGTAGACCAGGGTATTGTGGTCTATGCAGGTGTAGATTATGGAAAGATCCTTGCAAGGGCACAGGAAGAGGCCGATATCATTGTATGGGACGGCGGAAACAACGACACCCCTTTCTATAAGCCCGATGTGCATATCGTGCTCTTTGATCCGCACCGGAGCGGCCATGAACTGCTGTACTACCCGGGCGAGACCAACATGCGCATGGCAAAAATCGCCATCATCAACAAGGTGGACAGCGCAGAGCCCTCTCAGGTGGAGCAGGTGAGATCAAACATCGAGAAGTACAATCCCCAGGCACACATCATCTTGGCCTCTTCTCCTGTTATCGTGAACGAGCCCGAACGGGTGAGCGGTATGCGGGTCCTGGTGGTGGAGGACGGGCCCACGCTTACCCACGGCGGGATGACCTTTGGCGCAGGTTTCATAGCTGCTCAAACATTCAAGGCATTAGAGATTGTAGACCCCCGGCCTTATGCTGCGGGCTCCATCAGTGACACGTACAGGGCATATCCCCATATCGGTCCGGTGCTGCCTGCCATGGGCTACAGTACAGAGCAGATCAGGGATCTTGAAGAGACCATTAACGCCTCTGCTTGTGACCTCGTACTCTTTGCCACCCCCATCCAGCTCACCAGGATCGTCTCCATCAACAAGCCTGCCATCCGTGTACGGTATGAATACGAAGACAAGGGGAGTCCTGCCTTGCAGGATGTCCTTCTGAATGAACTTAAAGGAAAAGGGCTTATCTAATGAATAAAATAAGGTATGAATAATGGCGCCGGCAAATGAAGAGGATAATCGGCACAAACCAATCCTGCTCGTGGCATTAGGCGGCAATGCCCTGATCAGAAAAGGGCAGCAGGGTACCATAGAGGAACAGTTTGAAAACCTCCGTGTCCCCATCAGCCAGATTGCGAGGCTTACCAGGGATTACCGCATCATCATCACCCATGGAAACGGTCCCCAGGTAGGGAATCTCCTGCTCCAACAGGAGTGCTGCGATGATGTGCCCAAGATGCCCTTGGAGATCCTGGTGGCGCAGACCCAGGGCGCCATCGGATACATGATCGAATCCACGCTCGACAGCGAGCTCATGCGCCAGGGCATTGCTACCATCAAACCCTTGGTGAGCCTTATCAGTTATGTGGTGGTGGATGAAAACAGCCAGGCCTTCAGAAATCCCACCAAACCCATAGGCCCGGCCTTCAGTCAGGAAAGGGCAGCGATGTTGCCCTACACGACCAGGAAGACCGATAAGGGTTTCCGCAGGGTAGTGGCATCCCCGGAGCCGGTCACCATTGTGGAAAAGAATGAGATCATGAGGCTTATCGAGATGGACTTCGTGGTCATCTGCTGCGGAGGGGGAGGGATACCGGTTGTGCGGGAAGGCAGGTCATTTGCCGGCGTTGATGCTGTCATAGACAAAGACCTTGCCAGCGCCAAGCTTGCCTCCGAGGTGGGTGTGGACACATTCATTATCGCAACCGATGTCAAGGGTGTTGCCATTAACTATGAAAGGGAAAACCAGCAATTCTTAAGAACCCTCACCCTGGAGATGGCCAGGCAGTATGAAGGGCAGCGGCAGTTTTCCGAAGGGGCCATGCTGCCCAAGGTCCTGGCCGCAACAGCCTTTCTTCGCTCCGGGGGCAGGAGGGCCGTCATCACCTCCATCGAGGCCATCGAGGATGCCGTGGCGGGCAGGGCAGGCACAGAGGTCCTCCGCGGCTCTCGGTAATGTGTATGGGATCGCCCTGTCATGGCACACGGCCTGCCCGACCAGAGATTTGTTTCCCTTCTGGATGAAACGTGAATCATGTTCTGTCCTCCGCCGTTGACTGCATGCTGGACAACTGCCTCGAAATCGTCCTGGAACCGCACAGACAAGTGGGTCAAACCTGCACGAGGTTGGCAATAGGTTAAATAATCAAGAACGAAGGATTTGGTTAAACCGTGTAAGCGCTTGATTTACCGGATGGAGCCGAAGGGGATCGAACCCTCGACCTCTTGAAGGCCATATAGAACGCCGCTCCACACAGGGGGGTATTTTCAGCTAGGCAAACCCAAGCGCTCTATTCAATCTTTATTTTTCATAGTTCGCAACTCTGACAATCGGGATGTTAGTTCATGCTTTTTTGACGATAACTTGCTAAAAACTGTTTGGGCAACAGGCCGTTGAGATCTGACCCTGATGGTTCCCTCAATTGGGAGACCTTCAAGGAGGGGTTACCCGGGGTGCTTCTTATCTTCATCCTACCCTTTGTGCTGTTCTGGGTCATCAGTCATATTTTCCCCATTTTTGAACAAGAAGAGGATCACTAAATCAGCAAGAGCCTTCTCTCACGGGAGAACCGCTGTCAGCAGGGGACGCTCAAAATTTGAATGTTATGTTGTATTCTCTTCGAAATTATCCTACAATGTTCACCATATTTGTATATTTCCTTGAATAACGCCGATCCAAAACTGCCCCGGGGAGATGATATGGAAGAAGGAAACAAAGCACCCTGGCGTTGCTGTTTCATTGCATTCCTGACAGTGGTCCTTTTCTCTGCAAATATGTATGCGGAAGAACAAGATGTACCGAAAAAGTTCTTCGTCACGCCGCCCCCGTTCAGTGCAGGCATCTATCCTTGCTCAATGTGCCACAAAGGCCTGCCCACCAACATACAACCAAGAAAACTTCAGGCCAATATGAACATCGCTCTGAAGCATATGCCCGGCGGCTGGTGCTTCGAATGCCATAATCCGGACAACAGGGACAAATTACGGCTCGCAAACGGCAAATTGGTCAGCTTTGAGGAATCATACAATCTCTGCGGCCAGTGCCACGGAACGATACTGCGAGAATGGAAGGCCGGCCTGCACGGGAAGAGGACCGGCATGTGGAACGGCGATAAGCAGTACTACCTTTGCGTGAGCTGCCATTCGCCGCATGAACCGCGGTTTAAGCCGATCAAACCGTCTCCACCGCCGGTGAGACCGATGGACATTAAGTAATACATAACGAGGACGAGAAGACCGATGCGAAAAACCGTGAAGAAAATGGATGGAATTCATCTTGACCGCAGGACCTTTCTCAAGGGCGTGGCCCTCGGCCTGGCGGGGACAGCGCTCCCGCTGAACAAGGCCGATGCCTCGTTCTGGGAATCGTTTTTTCAGAAGCACTTTAAGGAAATGAATGATGCCGAGATCAAGCAGGTGCTCGGCCGTCTGGAGCGGGAATACGAAGAAAAATATAAAAAAGTGATCAAGGTGGGCAATCAGAAAGCGATGCCGGAAGTTATCTTCGGTTACGGGCTCGATCTTTCCCGATGCATCGGCTGCAGGAGATGCGTTTATGCCTGCGTTGAGGAGAACAATCAATCCAGGGACCCGCAGATCCACTGGATATCGGTCCTCAGATTCAAAAAAGGGGAAAAGTGGGTCGATCTTGTGGAATCGGAGAAGTATTACAACCCAGAAAAGGTGCCTGAAGAGGGATATTTTTATATGCCGGTCCAGTGCCAGCAGTGCAAGAACCCGCCCTGTGTAAGGGCCTGTCCTACGCAGGCCACCTGGAAAGAGCCGGACGGGATCGTGGTCATCGATTACAACTGGTGCATTGGCTGTCGCTACTGCATGGCCGCCTGTCCCTATGGGGCGCGCCACTTTAATTGGACCGATCCGGGCCGCAAGTCAGCCGAGATCAATCCGCAGACGCATTATCTCGGGAACCGCCCGCGCTATAAAGGAGTGGTTGAGAAGTGCACCTTTTGTATCCAGCGGACGAGGAACGGACGCTACCCGGCGTGCGTTGAGGCCTGCCCCGTAGGCGCACGCAAATTCGGGAACCTCCTTGATCCGAAGAGCGAGATCAGGTACGCCATTGAGCACAAACGGGTGTTCCGGCTGAAAGAGGACTTGAATACTTATCCCAAGTTCTATTATTTCTTTGCGTACGGCGTGTAGGAGACTCACTTATGGCAAGTTTTATCAAAAATTATTTTATTGCCTGCCGTCAGATATTCATCGGCAACCGGGCTTACTACCTTTGGGTCGGCTTCCTGTCATTTTTTATTCTCCTCGGACTGGGCGCGTATATTGATCAGTACCACCGGGGTCTCATAGTAACCGCCATGAGGGATCAGGTTTCGTGGGGGCTGTACCTATCGAATTTCACATTTCTTGTCGGTGTAGCTGCCGCCGCAGTGCTGCTCGTGATTCCGGCTTACGTGTATAACTTCAAGCCGATCAAGGAAATCGTGCTGTTCGGCGAGCTGCTCGCCATCACGGCCATAATCATGTGTATCCTCTTCATAATGATCGACATGGGGCAGCCTTTGCGGGTATGGCATATTTTGCCGTTCATCGGTGCCATGAATTTCCCTTCGTCACTGCTCACCTGGGACGTGGTCGTCTTAAGCGGATATCTCGCCATCAATGTAATCATTGCATTTTACGTTCTCTCCCGGCTTTCGATCGGGAAGGAGTACAGTATGGCCGTGATTGGGCCGCTGATCATTGTGTCCATTCCATGGGCGGTGAGCATCCACACGGTGACGGCGTTCCTCTATAATGGACTCTCGGCCAGGCCCTTCTGGAACGCCTCGATCCTGGCCCCGAGGTTTCTTGCTTCGGCGTTCTGTTCCGGACCTGCCATCATGCTGGTCCTGTTCCAGATCATCAGAAAACGTTCTGAGGTAGAGATCGATAACAAGGCGATCTTCAAAATCGCAGAATTGATCGCCTATGCCATGGCGATCAATTTGTTCCTTCTGGGCGCAGAGGCATTCAAGGAATTTTATTCGGGCGCCGTTGACAGCTATTCCATCCAGTATCTGTACTTCGGTCTAAATGGGAAAGCGAGCCTGGTGCCCTGGATGTGGGCCGCATCCCTGTTCAATATCACGGCGTTCTTTCTCTTTCTCTTTCCGAGGACACGTGAGAATTTCACGACGCTAAACATCGGATGTGCGCTGATCATTATGGGCGTGTATATAGAGAAGGGGATTGGGCTTATTGTACCCGGCTTTGTTCCGGATGCACTCGGGGAGATTTATGAATACTCTCCGACCACAACGGAGATTGTCATTACCATGGGCGTATGGGCTTTCGGTGCGCTTATCTACACGATCCTGCTGAAAATTGCAGTGCCGATCTATACGGGAAAACTTCGGTTCGAGATAAAAGAACGGAACGTTATCATGCGGTAATGCAGCATTCAGTGAGTTGCGTCCGGGCTCTCAGCTAGGAAGCAGGTGTTTACGAGCGGTCGACGTGATCACCTCATGGGCGCTATTGAATTTATCGTAAGCAATATACTTAAAGGGTGATCTTAGTCCATTTTAAGGGGACATAATCCAATTTATAGATGAACCCATTGCTGTTCGGTTTGCCGTTCCTGCTTCCTGAGATGTCTGCGGGTGAGTAAAGCAATGCTTCACTATCACCACTTGTCGAGAAATAGGCAAGCGTTTCTCTAGTGACTCACATCACTTTTTAAAAGTCTTTGCCATGTATTCGGTTATGGCTTTGATCTCATCAGGTTTTAAGGCAATCGGCTTCATCTTGCCTTCGCCTTTGGTAATGGCGTTCTTGATATCTTTTTCAGGGGTTTCCTTCCAAAAGCGTGATTTGGTAAAATTGGTCGGCTTTGGTTTGAACCCAGGCGCTGCCTGCCCTTTCCCGTCACCATTAATGCCATGGCAAACCTGGCAGTTTTTGTTATAAAGATCCTTTCCAGTGTCAATCTTATCTGCCGCCCTTGATAAGCCCTGTAAGGCAAGCATTGATAAGAATAATACCACTATTGAAAATATCATAAGTTTTTTCATAACATCTCCTTTCATTTTTTAATATGAAATGGAATCTAAACCACTATATCAAACTCTACAACTGGTTTGTTATAATAATTTTAAAAATATCTCATTACCTACTAGATATAACCTCATGATCGCAATTATCAAGTAATGAATTTCAATTCTTTGGTCAGGTGTCATAGCTGGGAACCAGGCTACTAAAAACATGGATGATAACATCAATAGAACAACACTTACCCTTTTTCCCATAATACCCCAAATTTCTTTAGGTCTAATCGCTTGCAAGTTTTTGAGCTTCTCCTAGTTGTGGAGGATTCTGAAACATCATGATCATGAAGTTTCAGAACTATTGTTTCACCTTGGTAAGAATACCTATCATCTGCCATATCAAGTCCTATTTAAAAGAGAAACTTGACTCCAACAGATGCTGTTGTTCCACCAACTTCAAAATCCTCATTATAATAATATTCATCATCGAAATCTTGTTCGACTTCTGTGTACTTCAATTCCATAGTAAGAGCAGTATTAGGATTCATCTTGATATCTGCACCAACAAGACAATGGAACCCAATATTTGTCTCATCAGCCCTGTCATCGTCATAATAATCATCATGACCGAACTCGATTTCTGTAAAATATAAACCAAGCCCTCCACCTACAAAAAATTCTACTTGATTTGAAAGGGGTACAATGAACTTGGCAGTGACAGGTATGCCGAGAGTGTGCACATCAGCATCCTCATAACCATAGCCATAATCAAAATCGGTGGAAGTATAATCCATCCCGACCTCAACAGCAAAATTTCTATTGAGGTAATGACCGATAGCACCTCCGATAGCAAAACCATTATCAAGAACATCAGCATCATCATGCGGCATAAACGCACCGAGTTTGATAGTTGCATAGTTCTCTGGTTCATAATAGTAGTCTCTCTCATATCTTGTATGACCTCTTGCTGCCATTGCCGTTGTCATTGGAGCCATAATCATCAAAACAAACAGTATAAGAATGAGTCTTTTCATTTTGCTCTCCTTATTCTGGATCTATTCAAGCATCTTGAGCGTCAGCCGGCTCGTCTGGTACTGGTGGATCTCCTGAATTTCTTCCTTTTATGACGTTCGGGATACCTATATTGTCTACATCAGGCAGGAGCGTGACTTGAGATTTGAAAGTCTTCATTTAATAGCAGCGTGATACCACATCACTACTACCCACCACGTTGGATCGCTGAAACGCAGCAGTAAGTATGCTAAGCTATAGATTCTGTGAAAAGGAAACGAACTGAGTTGAGATTTTCAAAACCATAGATAGGGTGTGCCGTGATCTATAGTCCAAACATAAGGCCACAAAAGTATAGTTAGCATTCGAGAACCTTTACTTTTCAGGCCAATATGAAAGCATGCATCTATTACAGATATATGCAGTCTTGCAGGAGCTTTGTATTGGCTCGTAGCTATAGTGTTTTCAGATCTCATAAATAATAGAGAGCTTGGAAATCTCCCTCCCAGGAAAAGGCTGGGATCTCTTTTCGGTCTCAAATGAAGATCACAACTTTCCCGGGATCGAGAAAG
>Ga0209048_10006289_pt1 | contig 11139 bp, 8 predicted proteins | sample FrelakmetCRP12CR_FD_187146 | JGI IMG/M metagenome (GOLD analysis project Ga0209048, IMG submission 187146) | Freshwater lake sediment microbial communities from the University of Notre Dame, USA, for methane emissions studies - CRP12 CR (SPAdes)... | ecosystem: Environmental > Aquatic >... | reverse complement strand
CGCAGCCGCAGCCGACGGTTGCCTATACCTCCTCTGATTGCTCAAAGGGCGGGAACAAGAACCATCTGGGCCTCTGCCCGGAATGCCCGGACTGCGGCGGCCTGCTTGAATTCGGGGAAGGCTGCGCCTTCTGCCGGGGATGCGGGTTTTCGAAGTGCGGATGATATACAAACGCGGATTTCACCCTGCTCTTGCGAAAACGCGGGTACAGGCGGATTGCGGAATATAACTGCAAAACCCTTTGTTGTAAATCCGGAGGCAACATGAGGCAACCTCTTTCATTAGCTATCCCTGATGAAGGAAACGTGATGTAATCCAACGACAGCCGGGAGATTGTTCTTCCGGCTTTTTTTGTATGGAAATGACCGTTGTTATCGATGTTGCTGAGCCTTAATATGCAATAACATTATGAATTGAAAGGAGATTATATGACTCTTGATGAGGTGATCATGGAACTTTACCGCCTGGCCGAATCAAAGAACTGGGACAACAAGCATACCGATGAGGCATTATCAGCGGCCATTGAGGGTATGGAACATATCTGGGAGCTCAAGCAGGCGGACATGAGAAAGAACGCGATGATCAACGCGAACAAAAAACAGCCGCGAGTGTGGAGTTAGCGCCTTTTTTCATAAAAAACTTGACATTTGCTGAAGATGACTCTACATTAATAATAATATAATTGTTGTTCGCGGGGCCAGGTATATGGTTCCCGGCGCATGCTGAACCCGAATAGATTCCACAGTGCCAGTACCGCCATTCTGCCCGTGAACACACGGGTCATCAGCTTAAAAAGGAGGGGAACGCGTATGGGTATTGAGAAGATCATGCAGTATGAGTGCAAGGTGTGCGGCAGAAAGATAGATGTGACGAGGACCGGCGATATCTATGAAGAGCCGGTGTTTTGCTGCGGTCTTGAGACGGTCGAGAGCTGTGCGATGCCCGCACAGCAAGCGGCGCCCGCGGTCAAGAAGAAGCCGGCAAAGAAAAAAGTCGTAAAAAAGGCTGTAGCAAAGAAAGCAACAAAGAAAGCCGCAAAGAAGACGGTAAAAAAGGCGGTAACGAAAAAAGCAGCAAAAAAGAAAGTCGCAAAGAAGAAAACCGCAAAAAAGAAAGCTACGAAAAAAGCCGCCAAGAAAAGAAGATAATGAGCGGGATGACGACCAGCCTCTGGAATAGGCGTTTCCAGGGGCTGTTTTTTTCTCTCCCATTGCAAACATACGTTATGATGAGAAAGATCGTCATATCACATGCGCTTTTTACCTTTTTCCGCTATCCTTCCCCTGTGCGCCTCTGGTATAATTATTTACGGTCTTTTTCAAAACCGTTCAGCCCGACATCATGTAATGCCGGCCGGCTGCGTAACCATCATCAAGCTGATTTCGACATCACCGGGCATAGCTTTTAAAATAGGGCCTTAGCGCGGGGTTCCTCTGTTGCGGCGATACAGAAAAAAGGGCCATCTACGAGCCCGGCAACCCGCGCTTCGGACTCTGAACCTTCTTAAAAAGGACCTGCCGGAGAAACCGGCTCTTGCCTTTGGTGTTGAATCTAACCTGAGACATGAGACGAGAGACCCGAAACTCGATACTCGAAACCAGTTCTCTCATTTCGACTAAAACCCGAAAATCCGAAACGCGAACTCTGAGACCGTTTTATGAAAATAAAAAAAACTAAAGCTACCGGTCGGACCGTGAGCCGGAGCGAAAAAAAATACCGTGAGCTTTTCGATAACATGATCAGCGGGTTCGCATACCACAAGATCATCCTGGACGGAAAGGGAAAGCCTGTCGATTACGAATTCCAGGAAGTGAACCACGCATTTGAGAAGCTTACCGGGCTGAAGAGTGCGGACATACTCGGCAAGCGTGTGACCGAGGTCCTTCCCGGCATCGAGCACGATCCCGCGAACTGGATCGACACGTACGGGAAAGTAGCCTTGACCGGCAAGGAACTCAGGTTCGAACAGCTTGCGAAACCCCTGGGCAAATGGTTCTCCGTCTCGGCGTACTGCCCCACGCCAGGATACTTCGCGACCATTTTCGAGGACATCACTGACCACAAGCGGACGGAGGAAGCGCTCAAGGAAAGTGAGCGTCGGTATCACTCCCTGTTCGACAATATGACGGAAGGCTTCGCGTACTGCAAGATGCTGTTTGACAACAACAGCCAGCCGGTGGATTTTATCTATCTTGAAGTCAATGATTCTTTCGGAAGGCTGACAGGCCTCTCAAACGTCGTCGGGAAAAAAGTCAGCGAGGTAATTCCCGGAATCCGCGTGGCCGACCCGGAGCTGTTCCAGATTTATGGAAGAGTGGCGCTGGCCTGCAAACCGGAGCGGTTCGAATTCTACGTCGAGGCCCTTAAGATGTGGTTCTCCATCTCCGTGTACTGTCCGCAGAAAGAGTATTTCGTTGCCGTTTTCGATGTCATCACAGCGCGCAAACAGGCCGAGAAGGCGCTTCGTGAAAGCGAGAAACAGTTCCGCACCTTGGCCGATTCCATCCCCAACCTTGCATGGTGGGCAAACGGCGACGGCTACATCACGTGGTACAACAATCGCTGGTATGAGTACACTGGCACGACGCCACAGCAAATGGAAGGCTGGGGTTGGCAGAGCGTACATGACCCGGAGATGCTGCCGATAGTCCTTGAACGGTGGAAGGCGTCAATCACCACCGGTGAACCGTTCGACATGGAATTCCCTCTGCGCGGGGCAGACGGGCTATTCCGCACCTTCCTGACGCGTGTGTTGCCGTTGAAGGATTCGGCAGGTCAAGTCCTCAGGTGGTTCGGCACAAATACCGACATCTCTGCGATCAAGCAGGCAGAGGATGCGCTGCGCGAGAGCGAGGAGAAGTATCGGAGTCTCATTGAGACTGCGAGTGAAGGCATTTGGATCGGTGATTTTGAGGGCCGGACCACCTTCGTGAACGAGAGCGTAACTAAAATGATTGGTTACGGTCCTGAAGAATTGCTCGGGAAAACGGCGTTTGACTTCATGGACGAGGATGCCAGGGCAATCGGGAGGCTTAATCTCGAACGACGGCGGCAGGGCCATAAGAACAGTTATGAGCTGAAGTTCATCCGCAAGGACGGCTCGACGCTCTGGGCGATCGTGGGAGCAACGCCGTTGCGCGATAAGAATGGCAACGTCGTCGCGTCAATGGCCATGATCACTGACATCACCGAGCGCAAGCTGGTGGAGGAGAAGACCCTTCATCAACAGGCAGTTTTGACGAGTATTAACCGGATATTCCGGAAGGCCCTGGCAGCTGGTTCAGAGGAAGAGCTTGGACGCGCCTGTCTCTCGATCGCGGAGGAACTTACCGGCAGCAAGTTCGGTTTCATCGCAGAGATCGGCCCGGACGGACTGCTTCATGATACTGCCATCAGCGACCCTGGATGGGACCTCTGCACGATGAAGGACAAGACCGTCCGTCATAAACCAGTTGGAGCTTTCAAGGTGCATGGGCTTGTCGGCCGCGTAATAATCGATGAACGGCCGTTCTTCACGAACGACCCCTACTCGCATCACGACAGCATCGGCACACCCGAAGGTCATCCCCGGCTTACGGCGTTTCTCGGTGTCCCGCTGATCCATAGAGGGAAGACGATCGGCTTGCTAGCGCTCGGCAACCGCGAGGGGGGGTATCGCACCGAGGATGTGGAAACAATGGAACCGCTCGCAACCGTCATTGTGCAGGCCCTGATGCACAAGAGGACCGAAGCGTCGCTGCAAGAAGCGCATGACGAGCTCAAACAACGGGCCTATGAACTTGAAGCGGTGAATCGTGAACTGGAAGACTTCTCATACACCGTTTCACACGACCTGAAAACGCCCCTCCGGAGCATTGACGGTTTTGCCAGGGCATTGCTGGAAGACTACGGGGACAAACTGGATTCGACGGCCAGGGACTATCTTGTTCGCGTCAATTCTGCCTCACTGCGGATGAACCAGCTCATACAAGCCATGCTTGACATGGCGCGGCTGACTCGCCGCGAACTTAATGAGCAGAGCGTGGACCTCAGTGCTTTGGCGCAGGCCATCGCAGATAATCTGCGAAAACAGGATCCCGCACGGATGGTGGAATTCATCATCGCGGATAAAATTAAGGTCAGGGGTGACAATGCGTTGCTGCAGGCGGTGCTCGAGAACCTCCTGCACAACGCCTGGAAGTTCACCGGGAAGCATAGGACGGCAAGGATTGAATTCGGCATCACTACAATGGAAGGCCATTCAGTCTACTTCGTCAAAGACGATGGCGCAGGCTTTGACATGCAGTTTGCCGGCAAGCTCTTCATGCCGTTCAATCGCTTCCATACGGAATCCGAATTCGTCGGCCTCGGGATCGGCCTGGCGACAGCCTATCGCATCATCCTGCGCCACAACGGCAGGCTCTGGGCAGAGAGCGTTCCGGAAAAGGGTGCGACGTTCTACTTTACGATCCCGTGACGATGTGCTGATATGGAACACGCATTCATGGATAACGGGCCAAAATGAGTTTTGTTAGTTTGCCAAAAGACCTTATATTATAATGGTATTCTCCAGTCATTTCGCATCAGGATTACGCACCCGATTGTCCTTACCGATGTTTCGTGTTACCAATTAACTGTAGACTCGAAACTAGAAGCCCGAAACTCGAGACTTAAAAACCGAAGCCCGAAACTTCTCATCGGAGCATAGAAATGGTGCTACTAGTCAAAACTCGTACCCTGAAATTTCAAATCGCGATGCGGGTGATAGTCGTTGTATCCGCCCTCGCAATCGTCGGCGCTTTCTCCGCCTGCACCAAGGCGGATCAGAAATCCGTTGGTCCGCTTGAAAAGATCACGATAGCCTATTCCGCCACGCCTGACTCCGCGCTCGCTCAAATCGCACAGACACAGGGTTATTACCTGCAAGAGGGCCTGGAAGCGGTCCCGCAGAAATATCTCTATGGGAAGGTCGCGCTCGATGCAATGCTGGAGGGCAAGGCCGATTTTGCCACCGTCGCCGAGACGCCTTTGATGTTTGCGGTCATGCAGGGGCGAAAAATATCCATCATCGCCACCATCCAGACTTCGAGCAGGAATGTCGCGATTATCGCGAGAAAGGACAAGGGTATTCTTACTCCGCGTGACCTGAAGGGACGAACGATAGCCGTGACGTCCGGCACTCTTCTTGATTTTTTTGTGGACGCTTTTTTAGTCGAGCACGGGCTAACGAAGAAGGGCATGACCCTGGTAAATATGATGCCTGATGAAATGTCGGAGGCTATGGAACGCGGCAATGTTGACGCCATCGCGGCGTGGTCCTACGTCTTGATCCAGGCGCAAAAGAGACTGGACGATAAGGGAATTACATTCATCGACGAAGATGTTTATATGCAGACCTTTAATATCGTAACAACGCAGGACTACATCCGCACGCACCCGGAGAATGTCAAAAAAGTTTTGCGCGCACTCGTCAAAGCCGAGAGATTTGCGGATCAGAAACCGGCCGAAGCTCAGGCGATCGTTGCGGATTTCACCAATATAGACAGAGCCGTCATCGGAGAGATGTGGCCTGTTGAAAACTTCAGCGTAACGCTTGACCAGTCATTGTTGCTTGCGTTGGAAGACGAATCACAATGGGCAACAAAGGGCGGACTGACGACCGGTAAGACAAAGATCCCCAATTTCCTGAATTTTATTTACTCGGACGGACTGCAGGCGGTTAAACCAGATGCAGTAAGGATGCTGCAGTAGAGGGGAAGACGAATTATGCGGGTCGAGAAAAAGCTGCAAATAAACATTGCGGTCTCAGTGCTGGCGCCTTTTATTATTATCGCCATACTCGTGACGGCATTTTACAACGTTAAAAGCGCGGTCGAAACATCGAATATCGCCGATGCGCTGGTAAACAGCTTATATCTGAGGAGTGAGTTTAGAGACGACTATACGCGGAATACGAACGAGAGGGCAAAAATACAATGGTTTGCTGAACATGAACGGATCGGTGATCTTCTGAAAGCCGCATCGGCAAGGTTCACGGAATTCGATGAGAAGGCGATCGTGGATGATATGATCAAAAGTCAAGACGCGATTAAAAGACTTTTCTCACGTATCGTTGAAAACCGCGAAAAAACAGGACCGGTTGCAGAATTCGATGCCCCCTGGCAGGATACCGAAGACCGGCTGCTCAGAAAGCTGACCAGAAAAAGATATAATGCTATCTTGAATGCGCGCAAGCTGCAGGATGCAGGCAACAGGCACCTGTTTTCCGTACTCGGGTATGCGGGCTGGGGCATTGTGTGTGTGATCGTAGTCCTGGCCGCCGGAACTATAGTCAATTCATGGATGATGAGCCGGACCATCACCAATCGTATCAGGAGGCTCCAGGAGGGCGCCTCGATCATCGGCGAAGGGAACCTGGATCATGTGATCGACATTAAAGGCGGGGACGAGTTTGCCGATCTTTCCGGGACGTTCAATGCAATGACGGCAAAATTGCAGGGGTCATACCTCGAGCTTGAAAAAGAGATCGATGAGCGCAGGCGGGCGGAAGAGGAGGTCACCAACCTGAACGAGGACCTCAAGCACTCCATCCGGCAGCTTGAGGAGACGAACAAGGAACTGGAGGCATTCAGCTACTCCGTGTCTCACGACCTGCGCTCGCCGCTCAGGAGCATCGACGGTTTCAGCCTTGCAATCCTTGAGGACTATGCCGGCAAACTGGACGACCAGGGCAGGGACTACCTTGAGCGAGTCCGAAACGCGACGCAGCGCATGTCACAGCTTATCGACGACCTGCTGAACCTGTCGCGCATGTCCCGCATGGAGATGAGTCGCGAACAGGTAGATCTGAGCGCCCTTGCGCGGAATATCGCCGAACGCCTGGCGAAACATCATCCGGACCGGGTGGCTGAATTCATCATTACCGACGGGCTCACCGCCTTCGGCGATGAGCGCCTCCTGATGGTGGTGCTCGAAAACTTGATCGCCAATGCGTGGAAATTTAGTGAAAAGAACCCCGCGACTGTGATAGAATTCGGAGCACTCGAGTGCGGATTGCTGAATGCGGATCGCGGAGTTAAACCGCAGGAGCAGATCGAAGCGGGAAAGACCGTCTATTTCGTGAAAGACAACGGCGTCGGGTTCGACATGGCCTACGCGGGCAAATTGTTCAACCCCTTCCAACGTCTTCACCGGGAAACGGATTTTTCCGGCACCGGCATCGGCCTCGCCACGGTGAAACGCATTATCAAGCGGCACGGCGGACGCGTCTGGATCGAGGGCGCGGAGGGCAAGGGGACGATAGTGTATTTTACTTTATAAAGACAGATTCAGTGAAAGAAAGTCTCTGGTCTCGGGTCTCAAGTTTCGGTTAGTAACTGGGGCCATGAACTTGAGACTCGAAACTCTTGGGAGGGAGAAGTTAATGAATAGCAAAGTGATTTTATTGGTGGAAGACAATCCCGATGACGTTAAGCTCACCCAGCGCGCACTCAAGAAGAACAATATCCTGAACGAAGTAGTTGTCGTGCAAGACGGCGTCGAGGCGCTGGATTATCTTTTCGGCACTGGAGCGTACCAAGGCCGCGACACCAACATCAAACCCCAGGTGGTTCTGCTGGACCTGAAAATGCCAAGGATGGACGGGCTCGAAGCATTGCATCGAATTCGCGCTGATGAAAGAACAAGTCTCCTGCCGGTGGTCATTCTTACTACATCAAGCGAGGACAAGGACAAGATCGAAAGCTACAAATTGGGTGCGAACAGTTACATTCGCAAGCCGGTGGACTTCGATCAGTTTACGGTCGCCGTGCAGCAACTCGGGCTCTACTGGCTGGTCCTCAACGAAGCGCCATGATTCGATTTCGGATTTCGGATTGCGGAATGGAAACGGAAGGACCATTTCGGATTGCGGATTTCGGATTGCGGAATGGAAACGGAAGGACCATTTCGGATTTCGGAATGCGGATTGCGGAATGGAAACAGAAGGGAAAGACCATTGCTGATTGCGGATCGAACTCCAGGACCGGGCAATTGCGGAATTCGGAATTCGGAATGAGAAAATATGGACAAGGATCAGCTGAAACAGAGGACGAAAAAGTTCGCTCTGGACATCATCAAGTTCGTGGAAGTACTGCCAAAGGGCAAAACTGCAGAAATTATCGGCAGACAATTGTTGAGGTCAGGGACATCTGTCGGCGCTAATTATCGGGCATCATGCAGGGCGCGGTCTTCTGCGGATTTTATCGCAAAAATGGGTATTGTAGAAGAAGAGCTCGATGAGTCAATATATTGGTTGGAGCTGTTGGTTGATTCCGGCATCGTATCATCTGATAGAATTGCTTTGCTCACGAAGGAAGCTGATGAATTATTGGCAATAACCGTTTCATCCATCAGAACGGCAAAGGGGAATAATAGATGATGCAGAATTGCGGACGTTTCTTAAATCCGCAATCCGCATTCCGAAATCCGAAATATGGCAAAGCCTCTTAACATACTGATCGTAGAAGATTCCGAGGACGACTGCCTGCTCGTGCTGCGGGAGCTGCGGCGCGGCGGCTATGATCCGGTCCATGAACGCGTTGAGACGCCTGAGGCCATGCGCTCAGCGCTGGTGAACCGCAAATGGGACATTGTTGTCGCGGATTTCATCCTTCCCAAATTCAGCGGCCTCGCGGCCCTGGCACTCATCAAGGAGAGTGGTCTCGACCTGCCCTTCATTATCGTGTCGGGCAATATCGGCGAGGACACGGCGGTCGGGGCCATGAGAGCGGGAGCGAACGACTATATCCTGAAAGGCAATCTGAAGCGCCTCGTCCCGGCCGTGGAACGGGAACTCCGGGAGGCGGTGGTGCGCCGCGACCGGAAACGGATCGAGGACGAGCGCAATCGCCTTTCTGCCGCAGTGGAATCGGCGGCGGAAGCCGTCGTCATCACCGAGCCGTCGTCGGGCATGATCCAATATGTGAACCGCGGATTCGAGCAGATGACGGGTTATACACGGGAAGAGGTGCTCGGTCACAATCTTCACCTGCTGGAGAGCGGCCAGCAAGGCGATCGGTTCTACCAGGAACTCAGGGAATCGATCGAGCGCGACGGCTTCTGGCGCGGACAGATGGTCAGCAAGAAGAAAGACGGGACCGAGTACTACGAAGATTGTGCGATATCCCCGGTGAGGGGTCCTTCGGGGGAAATCCTGAATTATCTTTCCCTGAAAAGGGACATTACCGAGAAACTCCGGCTCGAGTCGATTGCCGAGTCGGTCAATGCCATGAACAGCATCGGTTACATTTTTTCCGGCGTGCGGCACGAGATCGGGAACCCGATCAATTCCATCAACATGCTGCTGGGCATCCTCAGTTCCAAACTTCCGCACCTGTCCCAGGAAGCGATCAGGGACTATCTCGACCGGATCACCGGCCAGATCAGCCGGGTGGAATTTCTTCTGCGCTCGTTCAAGAGCTTCAACATGTACGAGACCCAGGAACCGCAGCATCTCTGGGTGGCGTCATTCATGGAACTGTTCCTGCCGCTGGTAAGAGATGATCTTGAAAAAAAAGGCATCGCGCTCGATCTCAAGCTGGACCCCGGGGCGGACCGGTTGTATGCCGATCCGCGGGCGCTGCAGCAGGTACTTGTGAACCTGATCACCAATGCTGTCGATGCTTTCTGTGAACGGGACCATCCAATGATCGCCTTGAGCGTCTCCGCGTTGGACGGCTTTGTCCATATCGCGGTGAAAGACAATGGTTGCGGGATTGCGGAGGACAAGATGATGGACCTGTTCAAACCCTTTTACACGACCAAAGCGAGCGGGACAGGCCTCGGACTCGTGATCGTCAAAAAGATGATCATCAGGATGAACGGCACCATTTCGATAGAAAGCAGGAAGGACATTGGGACCGTCGTGACCATTTCTCTTCCGGAGGGACCCCATGAAGGGCACTAAGACAAAAAAGATATTTCTGATCATCGACGACGACAGGGTTTTCTCGAATGCGGTCAAGGACTATCTGTCCGGCGACAGCTTGGAAGTCCTGATCGCGAATACGGCCGCGGAAGGGATCACCCTGTGTCAACAACAAAGCATTGACGTGGTTCTCCTTGACCAGCAGCTTCCTGATGCCGAGGGGCACACCCTCTGTCCCGCCATCCTGCAGGGCAACGACCAGACCAAGATCATCTTTTCGACCGCGTTCCCGAGCTTTGAGAACGCCATCAAGGCGATCCGGTCCGGCGCTTCCGATTACCTCTCGAAACCCTACAATCTGGAAGAGCTGTCCCTGTCGGTGCGGCAGGCGATCCGCACCCTGGAACTGGAGAACGTGGAGCAGATCCAGAATTACCAGGCGACCCGGGAGAGCGAGGACACCGTCCTGATCGGAGGGGAGGGGCTTTCGGAAACCAGGAAGCTGGTGGGACTTGCCGCCACATCGGATTCTCCGGTGCTCATTACCGGCGAGACCGGAACCGGAAAGACCCTCGTGGCAAAGGCCATTCATTACCGGGGCCCCTCTCCCGAGGCCCCCTTTATCAGCATAAACTGTGCATCCCTGCCCGAGACCCTCATCGAGGCCGAGCTGTTCGGATACGAAAAGGGGGCTTATACCGGCGCGGTTGCAGCACGAAAGGGTCTCTTTGAAATGGCCGAGGGCGGCACCCTGTTCCTCGACGAGATCGGCGAGATGCCCGTGCATTTGCAGGCAAAGCTCCTGAGCGTGCTCGAGGACAAAACGCTCAGGAGACTGGGCAGCGAGTCGGTCCGGACCGTTAGTGTCCGCATCATTGCCGCAACGGGCCTTAAGCTCGAGGATCATCTGGGCAAGACCTTCCGGAAGGACCTCTACTACCGTTTGAGCGTGATCCGCATGCACATTCCGACGCTCAGGGAGCGGTGCTCCGACATTCCGCAGCTCTGCAGTCATCTGATGAAGACGATCACCGGCGGACATGAGGTCTCGTTGTCGGAAGTGGAGAGCGCCCGGTTGTGTCAGTACGATTGGCCGGGGAATGTCCGGGAGCTAAAAAATATACTCGAACGCGCCTACCTGCTCCAGAAGGGCGAGGAGTTCAAGCCCGCTGATCTGCTCGGCAAGGGGCAACAATCGCTCCAATCCGCCGGCAGGGAGCCCGATGCGGACGCGCCGCTGCTGCCGCTGGAGG
>Ga0209048_10006288_pt1 | contig 11141 bp, 11 predicted proteins | sample FrelakmetCRP12CR_FD_187146 | JGI IMG/M metagenome (GOLD analysis project Ga0209048, IMG submission 187146) | Freshwater lake sediment microbial communities from the University of Notre Dame, USA, for methane emissions studies - CRP12 CR (SPAdes)... | ecosystem: Environmental > Aquatic >... | reverse complement strand
CCTCATTGGGTGTTACCCAACCACGTCGTCTCCGCCTCGGCTGAAGCGAATTCTGCCACGGTCGCGGCCACGGGGAATACTCGGACAGGCTCCTGATATCAGTTTTGAGTTCGACCCGCGCGGTTAGCACCAAAGCGCATGTCCTCATAAGGGATAGTTCGTTTCGCACAGGGATAGGCCGCTCTATAGTTTCAAGCCGATTCAACCCGAAGGCCAATAGTGTCCGAACTGCCACCAAACTTGCGAATACGCGCCGAAAACAGCATTTCGCAGCTGCATGCGGCGGTCGCGGAGTACGGCAATGTGTGCTACGCCAACAGTTTAGGTCTCGAGTCCATGGTTCTCACAGACTTGATCTGGGAAGCGGTGCCGCAAATCGAGATATTCAGCATCGATACCGGCCGGCTGTTCCCGGAAACCCATGAATTAATCGAGCGGCTGCAGCAGCACTATGGCCGTTCGCTGACGATCTACTATCCCGAAGCGGCCAAGGTCGATGATTGGGTCGGGAAGCATGGGGTCAATGGCTTTCGCGACGGCGTCGAGCAACGCCGCGGCTGCTGCGCGGTGCGCAAGGTCGAGCCGTTTCGGCGCGCCATATCGGGTCGCGGAGCCTGGGTTACCGGGATCCGGCGCGGCCAGTCATCGAGCCGCGCTCTGGCCGCCCCGGTCGAATGGGATGGCGAATACGGTCTGCACAAGATCAGCCCCTTGCTCGACTGGTCCGAAAAGGAAGTGTGGCAATACATCCGCAGGAAGCGGCTGCCCTACAATGCCCTGCACGATGTCGGATTCCCCAGCATCGGCTGCTCGCCATGCACCCGTGCGGTGCTGCCGGGCGAGGATCCGCGCTCGGGCCGATGGTCGTGGGAGCGCGCCGAATCGCGCGAATGCGGCTTGCACCCGCGCCGCGAGCTGACGCCGTTGACGGCGTTGCAAGTTCCCGAAGGCTAGTCTTGAATTGTGAATTATTTTCCAATCTTCTTCGACCTCAGGGGACAGAAGGTGCTGGTGGTGGGCGGCGGCGAGGTGGCGCTGCGCAAGGTATCTTTGCTGCAGCCCACCGGCGCCCTGATCACACTGGTTGCGCCGCGGATCGACCCTGGACTTGCGGAGCGCGCCGCGGCCGGCACGCTCGCTATCGAGAGCCGCGAGTTCATTCCCGGCGATTTGGACGACATGCGCCTCGTGATAGTCGCCACGTCGCGTCGCGCGGTGAATCGCTGGATCGCGACATTGTGCGAGTCGCGTGCCATACCGGTGAATGTGGTCGATGACCGCGAAGCATCACGCTTCATTGTGCCGGCCATCGTCGATCGCGATCCGGTGCTGGTGGCGGTTTCAACCGGCGGCACCTCGCCCGTCCTGGCGCGCCGCCTGCGCGAGCGTCTCGAGGCGGCCATTCCGAAGAGCTTCGGCGAATTGGCGGTGTGGTTGCGCGATCTGCGTGCGGCCAGCCGCAAGCGGCTGCGCCGAACGGACCAGCGGCGGCGGTATTTCGAAGCCGTCATCGACGGCGACGCCGCCCGCCGCTTCATCGCGGGTGATCGCGGCGGCGCACAGCGCATCGCGCAGCAGCTGCTTGCGGGAACCTCCGGCGCGGCCCGCGCCGCCGGCGAGGTGACCTTGGTGGGGGCCGGCCCCGGCGACCCGGAACTTCTGACATTAAAGGCCCTGCGCGCGCTCCAGGACGCGGACGTGATCTTGCACGACCGCTTGGTATTGCCCGAAGTGCTCGAGCTCGCCCGGCGCGACGCGGCCCGGATTTGCGTCGGCAAATCCTCGGGCGGCAAGAGCACGACCCAGGCGGCGATCAACGATTTGTTGATCGAGCATGCCCGGCAGGGACAGCGCGTGGTGCGGCTCAAGGGCGGAGACGCCTTGGTCTTCGGCCGCGGCGGCGAAGAGCTCGAGGCGCTCGCACGGGCGGGAATCAATTTTTCGGTGGTACCCGGCATCACGGCGGCGACCGGCTGCGCGGCCTATGCCGGCATACCGCTAACTCATCGCGAATACGCCCACAGCGTGAGTTTCGTGACGGGCCACGCCGGAGACGGCGACAGCGAACCCGACTGGCGGGCGTTGGCCAGGGCCGGAACCACTGCGGTGTTCTATATGGGCCTCGCGCGGTTGGATCGCATCGTGAGCAGGCTGCTCGAGCACGGCGCGCCGGCATCCCGGCCCGCGGCCATCGTCGCGCAGGGCACGACGGCGAATCAGCGGGTGCTCACCGCCACGCTCGCCACCATTCGCGGCATGGCCGCGGCTGCGGATCTCGATCCCCCGGCGCTGCTGATGGTGGGCGAGGTGGTGGCTCTTCAATCCACCCTCGCCTGGTTCAGCGCGGCCGGACCCCTCGATTTGTCGGAGAGCGCTTAGCCTGCGCTATTCAGGAACGATAAGAATCTTCATGTACGCAAGCCCCGCTCCTCGAGCCAGGCGCGGTTGAACAAACGCGACTGGTACTTGGCGCCGCCGTCGCATAGGACCGTCACGATCGTGTGGCCCGGACCCATTTGTCCGGCGAGCGTGTAAGCCGCAGCCACGTTGATTCCCGCCGTGCTGCCGAGCAGCAAGCCTTCCTCGCGCAGCAAGCGATAAACGAAGCGCAGCGTCTCGGCGTCGGTGACTCGCAGCGCCTCGTCAACCGGTGCACCTTCGAGATTTGCGGTTACACGCCCGGTGCCGATGCCTTCGGTGATCGATGTGCCACCGTCCGATTTGAGTTCGCCTTCCTTGAAATACCCATAGAGCGAGCTGCCCGGCGGATCGACCAGCACGATCCGCACCGCCGCGGACTGAGACTTGAGGAAAGCCGCGACACCGGCAAGCGTGCCGCCGGTCCCGGTGGCGGCGCAAAAAGCATCCACTTTCCCGCCGGTGTCGCGCCAGATCTCTGGGCCGGTGGATTCGAAGTGCGCGCGTCGATTGGCGGTGTTGTCGAACTGATTGGCCCAGAACGCGTTCGGCAATTCCTCGGCCAAACGGCCGGCCACGTTCTGATATTGATTGGGATTGCTGTAAGGAACCACGGGTACCTTGCGCAGCTCGGCGCCCAAAGTCTCGATGATCTGATATTTCTCGGCCGCCTGATTGTCCGGCATGACGATGACGCACCGGTAACCCCGCGCATTGCAGACGTGCGCCAGGCCGATGCCGGTATTGCCGGCCGTGCCTTCCACCACCGTTCCGCCGGGCTTGAGGACTCCGCGCCGCTCGGCATCGAGCACGATCCACTTGGCTGCGCGATCCTTGACCGAACCGCCGGGATTCATGAATTCGGCCTTGCCGAGGATTTCGCAACCGGTCTCCTCGCTCAAGCGACGCAGCCGAATCAAGGGGGTATTGCCGATCGCGCCGGTGAACCCATCGCAGAATGCCATCGAAATCTCCCCAAAGCGTAGCGCCGCAGCATACCTAGTAGGCGCGCCGCCCATGCGCCGTCCACCGGGTCGTATAAAAAAGAATCCCCGGACTTGCCGGGGAATTCGAGTGGAACAGGTGCAGAGTAATTACCCGACACGTCCGTTTACGGTGGATACGCGGCACTTGCAGTACGCTTACGTTCCGCCTTCTTTGAGTTCGCTTCTGTTGCTATAAAGTAACATTAGGCGAAAACCTGATTAGTCGCACGGCGATAATATTACCAGCTAATACTGCCAAATCCAATGCTTGAGCCACCAAAGACGTAAATTGCCGCATATGTCAAATTGTTATCCGAGATGTGCCCTAAGCACAACACCTGAATGACTCAGGGCCAGCGGCAGGCTCGAGCCTCGAAATCCGGCGAGCTCGCGGGCACCACGCAAAATCGCTGGCCGGTCGGCGCTTCCATGACCCACCAGGTTTGAACCGCCCGCACTCGCTTCGCGCCGAGCCTTTCAAGGCGCCGCACTTCGGCTTCGATGTCATCGGTTTCGATATCCAGGTGCACGCGGCTCGGGTGGTCCACCTTCTGAACCTCGATGTGCAGGCCGTGATGGGTGTCGTCCAGACGTCGATAGACTGCTCCTTCGCTGCCCGGCAACTCTCGCTGCGGCATGCCGAGGGCGCCGCTCCAAAATCCCGCGGCAGCGGCCAGATCGTGCGTCCGGCAATCGATGATGAACCCGCCCAATTTGCTTTTATGCATGGCTTCCTCCAAATTTGCGCCGACACTTAAGGATGATCTCATGAAGTATTTGCACACCATGGTCCGCGTCGCCGATATCGAGCAATCGCTGCGTTTCTATCGGGATGCCCTCGGACTGGTCGAATTATCGCGCCGCGACTATCCCCAGGGCCGATTTACGCTGGTGTTCCTGGCCGCTCCCGGTGACGAGCAGGCCCAGGTCGAATTGACTCATAACTGGGACCCGGAAACTTACACCGGCGGACGCAACTTTGGACACCTCGCCTACGCGGTCGGCGACATTTACGCGACGTGCAGGCGCTTGATGGAGCACGGCGTGACGATTAATCGGCCGCCGCGCGACGGGCGCATGGCATTCGTGCGATCGCCCGACGATATCTCGATCGAATTGCTGCAGCATGGTGCGCCGCTGCCGGCCGCGGAACCCTGGACCAGCATGCCGAACGTAGGCGTTTGGTAGCGGTTAGGCCTGAAATCAAAGACTCTTAACGCTGCCCTGACTCGATGCGGTGCCGGCGTTCGGCGATCAGCGTGCGGTAAACGTCCATGATCGTTTGATTCACGTTCTCGATGAAATGCCGGCGCAGATCGGGCACCATCCGTTGCGGCGGCGAGGCCGCCCGGCGTCGCAATATCGATGCCAGCGCCGCGATGTCGCCGGATGGGAAGATATCGCCCCCATACCCGTCGATCAGCTCCCGACAGCCGTCGGCGGTCGAGGCCACGACCGGCAATCCCGCGTCGAAGGCCTCCAACATGACGAGCGGCAATGGTTCGCGGCGTGACGGACACACAAACAGGTCGAATGCCTGGTAGTAATCCTTGATATTCTTGCGAAAGCCCGGCATGGCCATCCTTGGCCCGAGCAGCCGTTCCAGCCGGGCGCGCTCCCGGCCCTCGCCCAGAATGACGAGGCGAGCGTTGGGCAACTCGGCGGCGCGAAACGCTTCGATCAAGATGTCGAGACCCTTGCTGTAAGCAAGACGGCCGACTGCGCCGATCAGATATTCGTTTGGCGCAACACCCAGAGAATCCCGTATCGAGGCAATCTCGGCCGCATTGAGCCGGCGATGCGGAGTCATTAGCTGATTGAGCTTGAACACCCGCCCCCGGTAGGAAGCGGGTATCTCCCGCACCTGCCAGTGTGCGTTGCAAATGAGTCCGTCCAGCCGTAAGAAATGAGGGCCGTTCGCGCTGATGTGCAGCGTGGCGACCGCCGCGGCGTCGGGCCGGGCTCGCGCAATGATGCGCGACGAGCGGCGCAGATGCGTGTGAATGACATCCGGGTGGAATTCCTCGATGCAACGCTCGACCGCGCGCTGCGTGCGCCACCACGTCGGGACCGCGGACACCTTAACCCGGTCCGAGACCGCATCCACAATCGACATGCCGAGCGGACTTCTATGCTTACGGCGCACCAGCAGCGCGACATCATGCTCAACGGACTGAAAGCTGGCGAGTTCCGCGGCATAGCGTTCGGATCCCGCGAATCCGCCGGAAAGAATCACATGCATGATTCGCATGGATTGTATTACCTGCAACCTGATTGGGGAGCGGTTCTAATCGCCGTCATTCCTTCTCGGCTTCCGCATCAACGTCGTGGAATCGGCGTTGGTTCCGCACATCCGGTCTAAAACATCTCGGAGGCGTCGGGTGCCTTTATATCCACCGGCTTGCGCGAGGCAATGTGCTCGCCGGTAATCATTTCGTCGTACGCCTGGCCGGGACCCACCATCGGATAAACCCCCGCATCTTCGTCGATCATCACCTCAAGGAAAGCGGGCCCCTCGAAGCGGATGAATTCCTCGACGACACGCGGCACGTCGCTCTTTTTGTCGAGCCGCACGGCGAATTTGAACCCATCGGCGAGCGCTGCCTTCACGAAATCCTTGGTGTGCAAGCTCTTGTCGCTGGCGCTCAAACGGCCCTTGAAGAACAGCTTCTGCCACTGCTTGACCATGCCGTCGCCGCAGTTGTTCAGGACCACGACCTTGATCGGCAAATCATAAGTCGTGACGGTCTCCAGTTCACCGATGTTCATTCGGATGCTGGCGTCGCCGTCCACGTCGATCACCAGCCGGTTTCGCTGCGCGAATTGCGCACCCACCGCCGCCGGCAACCCAAACCCCATCGTCCCCATGCTGCCTGAGGTCAGCCACAGCCGCGGGCTGCGGAAGTCGAAATACTGCGCCGCCCACATTTGATGCTGACCGACACCCGTCGTGATGATGGCCTCGCCGCGCGTAAGCCGATTGATCTGCTCGATGACGTAGTAAGGCTGAATCAACGCGCTGTCGCGGTCGTAATTCATGCCGTATTTGGCACGCAGATCATCGCACTGCGCGAGCCATTCGGACCAGTCGTGATGGATTTCTTTGCGTCTGGCGTAATCCAACAGACCATGCAGCGCGTCCGGCATCAGACCGACGTGGCTCCAGTCGACTCGCTTTACCTTGTTGATCTCCGATGCGTCGATGTCCAGATGCGCGATGAACTTGGCCCCGCCGGCGAATTTATCGGGATTGCCGGCCACGCGGTCATCGAATCGCGCACCGACCGCCATCAGGAAATCGCAATCATCGACCGCGTAGTTCGCGAAAGCGGCGCCGTGCATGCCCAGCATTCGCATGGACAACGGATCCGCGGTATCGACGGCACCGATCCCCATCAGCGTGGTGACCACCGGCAGCTGCAAGTGGGCGGTAAATTCGCGCAATGCACGCGCTGCGCCCGCATTGATCACCCCGCCGCCGGCGTAGACCATCGGCCGCTTCGCCGCGGCCAACGCCGCAAAAAATGCGGCGCAGGCGGCATCCGACAATTTATTCGCCTCCAGCCTATTCATGCGTTGCCGATATCCGGAGATCGGCAGCCGCCCCGACCCGTGAAACACGCCCTTCCAGTTCTGCACGTCCTTCGGAACATCGAGCACCACCGGACCCGGGCGCCCGGTCCGCGCGATCTCAAACGCGGTACGCACGGTGGCTTCCAGCTTGGCGGGATCGGTCACCAGGAAGACGTGCTTGGCCACCGCGCCCATGATGCTCGGCACGGGCGCCTCCTGGAACGCATCCGTTCCGATCGCGGTGGTCGGCACCTGGCCGCAAATGACCACGATCGGCACGGAATCGGCCTGGCAGTCGCGCACCGGGGTCACGGTGTTGGTCGCCCCGGGTCCCGACGTGACCAGCGCCACGCCCACCCGGCCGCTTGCACGGGCGTAGCCCGCGGCCATGAATCCGGCCCCCTGCTCATTGGCGGGAACGATCAGCGGCATCGAGGACCGGTGCTCCTGGTTGTAGCGAAACACCGCATCGTAGATCGGCAAGATCGCGCCCCCGCTGTACCCGAAAATCGTGTCCACGCCCTCGTCGGCCAGGACCTGAACCAGCATTTCAGCGCCCGTCATACTGGCGCCGGCGAGCGGGTGAGCGCCTTGATTTAGCATGTCATATCGGTCTTTCACGCCCAAAGCCTAGCAGTTCTCGCCCTGGCGCCCAAGTGCCACCCTCCCGTATCCTTCGCGGCTATGCGGCACCTCATTGCGATCCTTTTGCAAAACGAGGCCGGGGCGCTCACCCGCGTCACCGGCCTGATTTCCACTCGCGGCTACAACATCGAGTCCCTGTCGGTGGCGCCGACCAACGATCCCACGGTGTCCCGTGTCACGCTGGTTACCACCGGTTCCGACGCCGTCATTTCGCAAATCAACGCGCAATTGCTCAAGCTGGTGGACGTGGTGGCGGTTGAGGATATGACCAGCGGCGATCATCTCGCCCGCGAACTGATGCTGATCAAGCTGCAAATCGGCCCCGACCATGTCGAAGCGGTTGGTGCCTTGCTGCGCCGGGTGGGCGGCAGGGTGCTGTCGCCGAATCCCTCGAGCTTCATTGTGGAACTCACGAGCACCGAAATCGAGATCGGCGAGTTCATCGCCAGCGCGGCGACTTTCGGCGAGATCATCGAAGTCGTTCGCAGCGGCGTCCTCGGCATTTCGCGCGCCAATCCGCGGCTGCATGTCGTTAAGTGAGACGCTATCGCATCCGCCGCAGGCAACAAGTCACCAGCCAACGGAGGATATTTTTTCATCATGACTGAAATCGAAGTCACGCCGGAACACGCGGCCAATCCCGCCACCCGCCGCGTCGGTATTATGGTCGGTGTGGTCGGAATCTTTCTCTCGGTGGTGACGATTGCCTCGCACCGGTCGCATACGCAAGCGGTCATTCATCGCACCGAATCGAACGATAAATGGGCCTACTATCAGGCGAAGAAAATACGCGAGAGCTCCAACGATGTCGCGTTGACGCTGCTGCAGAGCCTGGCCGCCGATCCCGCGAAGGCGGCGCCGACCGCGCGCAAACTGGAGGCCGCGCGCGACAAGTATGCCGACGACGCCAAGGAGATCATGAAGGAGGCCCAGGCGAAGGACGCCCTGTGCGATATCGAGGAGCATCGGGCGCTGCGCTTCGACATCGGCGAGGGATTGCTGGAGCTCGGCCTGGTGTTGAGTTCCCTGTATTTCCTGGCGCGCAAGAATTTCTTTCCGGTCTTCGGAATCGTGGCCGCGACCGCCGGCATCGCCTTGGGGCTTGCGGGTTGGCTGCTCTGAAGAGCAGCCTGTCCTTTTGGGCGGCCGGCGCGCTCGTCCTGCCCGGTCTCCTCGGCGTGCCCGTCCTTCCGCCGGCGCGGGCCGCGGAGCCGCCGGACGCCGGCTCCGTTCAGCCGGCGCGAATAGAAGCGCGTTCCGCCGACCTGTTGGCGGTCGGCACGGTGCGCGGCGGTCGGATGACGATTCACCTGAGTCGCGTCATCGACAACGCGCCGGTGCCAAACGCCATGGTGACCGTGGTACTGCGCGGGACGGCGCATCCCGCCACCGCCGAGGCCGACGGCAGCTACTCGCTAGAAACGCCCGATTTGAGCTTGCCGGGACCCGCGGCGGTGCAATTCAAAATCGTCCAAGGCGCCGTATCGCAGGATCTCGCCGGTATCTTGCACAGCGCCGATGCGGCGGGCCCGGCCGAGGACAAGAATGGCGCCCGCCAGCTCGGCTGGTGGGTCCTCAATTTCACGGTGTGCATCGGAATTCTCTGGCTGTGGCGCCGGCGCAAGGCGCAGCAATCCTAGAAGCTCTGGAACGTCTGCACCAGAAATTGGAATTTTTGGATGCCGACGGTATTGCCCAGCGGGAATGCCAGATCCACGTGCACTACGTTGCCGAGGCCGGTGCGGGTGTTGCCAAGGCGCAGTCCAAAACCGACGTCGCGCAACAGGCCCGGGTCGCTGTTGCCGACCACACCGCTGCCCCACGTTCTGCCGACATCGGCGAAGGCGGCCGCTCCCACGCGCACCAGCCGAAATGGGTACCAATCGGTGAAAACCCGCTGCTCCACGCTCAGGATGCCGCGCGACGTGCCGGATTCGTAGCGCAACGGGTAGCCGCGCATGCCGTTGTCCCCGCCCAGCAGGAGCTGCTTGTCCGGATCCAGCGAATCCGTGACGGTGCCCGACAGCCCCGCATAGAGCAGCCAATCCGTACGCCAGCGCCAATAATATTTGGCGCTGCCGTCGGCAATCAGGTTGCGAGCGCGGCCGTCCTCGACGCGCGAGGAGAAATTCCCTTTCAAGAATAGCTGCTGCTCATAGGGCAGCTCGAAGCCGCGCACCACGGTTGCGGCCAGCATCAGCGCATGGGTATGCGCGCCAAACGCACGATTGGACAAGCCCGCTTGTCCGGTCACCTCGGTGCCGAAGTACAGGTCCTCGGTCCTGCCGATTTGGTTTTGATCGCCGATCTTCCGGTAATTGTCATTGAGGACGTCGAATCCGACGAATGGGTAGGACAGGGTTCGGTCGGGCGGCAAGGGATTGGCCGGCAGGCTGGTGACCGGCGTGGGCACGAACAAGTTCTGATCGTAGTGCATGCCGTAGAGCAGGCGCCGGGTCCAGCCGTCGACCAGGCCTCTAGACACGCCGCCGCTCAATTCGTACGCCTTCTGATTGTCGTTGAACTGATCGACGATGTTGCCCAGGTTGTAGCGCGACACGGTGCGGTCGAAGGTGAGCGCCGATATCTTGGCGCTCCAGCGCGTATCGAGCGAGTAGAAGGGCTGCGCAATCTGCAGCGCCCTCTCATTGCCGTCGCTGGAATGGGCATAGGCCAAATCCGTGGTCCAGCGCGATCCGAACACATTGGGATCCGCATACTCCACCGTGTTGCTGGACCGGTCGACATTGCTGCTGTGGCCTATCGTCAGGGCTTTTCCCCACCCCAGGAAATTGCTGTCCTGCAGTTTGTAACCGGTGGAATTGGTGCCCCCGGCACGCGAGAACGAGATGCCGGGATTCAGGGTCCAGACATCCTTGGTGATGACTTTGATGTCCACCTTGCCGCCGGCATAGCGCACCGGAACCACGTGCGCGTCATAGACGTAGATCAGCTGGCGCAGGTTGCGCTCGGTTTCCTCGAGCACCCGGCCGTTGTACCGGTCGCCGCTCTTGAACAGCAGTTGCGCCTTGATCGCTCCGCGCTTGGTGCGCAGGTGCAGGTGATTGGCAAGCATGAACACATTGTTGTTTTCGCGCGGATCGTCCCGGTCGAAAATATTGCGTATGTCGATTTGGATGCTGCCGATGACTGCGCCCTCGGCCTCCAATACCTCATCGTCCGGCACCCCGGGCGGGCGCGGCTCCTCGATTCGCGTGTGCTCCGTGTCGGTTAACTTGGCCGCGAACGCCGGCTCGGTCAGGGCGCCAATCAGGACGCAGTGCGCGGCGCACCGCAGAAGCCGCCGTCGGCGGCCGCGGATCGCCGCGATCATGACGCTTAAGACCGGCGAATTCGATCCATTACAAGGCGGCGTTGTCGGTCTCGCCGGTACGGATACGAATTACCCGGATAATGTCGGTGACGAATATTTTGCCGTCGCCCACCTTGCCGGTCTTCGAAGCGCCTACGATCGCCTCCAGAACCTGATCCACCAATTCGTTCTTCACGGCCACTTCT
>Ga0209048_10006287_pt1 | contig 11144 bp, 7 predicted proteins | sample FrelakmetCRP12CR_FD_187146 | JGI IMG/M metagenome (GOLD analysis project Ga0209048, IMG submission 187146) | Freshwater lake sediment microbial communities from the University of Notre Dame, USA, for methane emissions studies - CRP12 CR (SPAdes)... | ecosystem: Environmental > Aquatic >... | reverse complement strand
CCACCCGGTAAAGACGGTTAGCGACGAAATTGATTTTTGGCTGGAGGCCGGTTACGATTTCATGCTGGTCGACACAGACATCTACGCCGCGCCTCAGATCCAGCAAGCCATCACCAACCCGCACGAAAATACCGCTACTACCTATGCCGCGCACCGTTCTGAGCGGGGCTGGGTATCCACCTCGGCAAAGGCGATTACAAGCTGGAATGACTTCGAGCAATTCCCCTGGCCGAAGGCATCTGAAATCGATTACACAATTTATAATGAGGTCCAACGCCTGATGCCAGATGGCATGAAGGCGGTGACGACTTTCGGCCACCTTTTCACAGGCGCCTGGCAGCTCATGGGTTTCGAGAATTTCTGCGTTACGCTGCTCGACGACCCCGAGCTGGTCCAACAGGTAATCGCCCGGATGGGCGAAGAGACGATCCTGCTCCTGGAAAATGTGCTGCAGCACGAATGCGTAGGCGCCGTTTGCATCCAGGACGACATCGCCTACACCAGCGGACTGATGATCTCCCCGGCATTGTTGCGCAAGATATTCTTTCCGTGGCTTAAAAAGACGGCCGAAGTTGCCCACGCCTACAACCGCCCGCTGCTATTCCATTCCGACGGCGATGTGTCGAAGGCTTTGGAGGATATTGTTGCTGCGGGTGTGGATCTGCTCCATCCGATCGAGCCTAAGTGCATGGACATCGTTGCAGTGAAGAAGGCTTATGGGGACCGCCTGGCATTCATGGGCAATGTGGACCTTGGTTACACCCTGACGCGCGGGACGCCGGAAGAAGTGCGCGCGGAAGTGAAATTTTTAATCAAAAATGTCGCTCCAGGTGGCGGGTACCTGCTTTCTTCCGCCAATTCGATCACCAACTATGTGCCGCTGGAAAACTATCGAGCGATGCTCGCCGCGGCCAGGGATTTCGGCCGCTATCCGATCTCGATCTAGTTGTGTCTTACTGCGTGGAGCAGTTAAAGGCAATTCCTTGCTCAACCGCTTTTACCGGCAATCCTGACATGCGACCGACTCAAGATAATTCTTCCCATTTTCCTGGTTTCCAACTCACCACGAGAGGAGAGAACCATTTAACCGCGGAGCAGTGCCAACAAATTCATACTTTGAGCCTTGAGCTGCTCCAAAACACCGGCTACGTTATTCCACTGGCGGAAGCGCGCGATTTGCTGGTGAGCGCAGGAGCGCGAGCCGAGGGTAAGCGAGTCTTTATTCCACCCGAGCTTGTAGAGCGGGCTTTACAAACTGTCTATCCGATCACCCTGTTTAATCGCCAGGGCGAGCCGACCCTACCGCTCAGCTCAGGAAAAGGTCAAGTTGCATTCGGTGCAATGGTCGATACGTTGCAGGTGGTGGATCCTTATTTAGGTCAAGTCCGGCGTTGGAAGAATGCGGATGTGTTGTGGTTTGCAACGGTATTAGATGCGCTTCCTAATATAGATTGGGTTGCATGTATCGGCGAAGCCGAGGATATTCCCGATAATTTATTAAGCCAATTTGCGGTAACACAAACCATGCGCCGCACGACGAAACCAGTGATGGTATTCCCATATGACCGAGCAGGCTTGCTTGATATTCTGGAGATTCTGAACATTGTTGCTGGATGTGAGCAGGCCTTCTGTGAAAAACCATTCCTTTTTTGTGCTTCGGTAGCCAGCGCTCCACTAGTCGGCTCAAATTACAATTTGGAAATTCTGCTTACCTGTGCCGAGCACTGCATTCCACTGTTGTATTACTCTTCCCCGGCAATTGGTTCCAACGTGCCTGCCAGCTTAGCCGGAACCTTATTAATGGGCAATGCAGATTGGTTGGCGAACCTGGCGATCCACCAGCTTAAACGCCCGAATGCTCCTTTTGTCTCGGCTGGATTTACTGTCCAGCTCATGGACATGCGCAGTACTTTGTGGTCTTACTGCGCTCCTGAGACGCTACCAGCATATTCGGCAATAGCCGACCTGGCTCACTGGTATGGCATGCCGGCTTTTGGATTGGAGATGACCAGTGATACGCCACGCCTGGATGCTCAAGCAGGTATGGAGATGATGGCGCAATGCAACCTGGCTTTTCAGAGTGGAACAGAGATGGTCCATAACACTGGTATGTTTGGTGCGAATAAGCTTTTTGCTTCCGAGGCGAATGTCCTTGCGGATGAGATTATCGGTTACACCAGGGCAGCCTACCAACCAGCGAGATTGAACAGCCCGGATCTTGATGATGCTGCGCGCTTGATCCATGCAGCAGGTCCAGAAGGTGAATATGTCACTCACGAGCACACCCTACGGCATTTTAAAGATTTCTGGTATCCGTCAATTTTCAGCCGCCAAATGTTCGATCCCGAAGCGATTCATATTCCAGAACTGGGCGATCGTCTGAACGCCCGAGTGCGCCGTCTCATTGAAACACACAATCCGGTACCGTTAACTTCTGAGGTGGAAGCAGAGATCTCAAAGCTCGAAAAGGTTTGGATAAGACGAGGAGAAAATACGGAAAAATCAAGGAGTGTCCGAGAGGACTGAGGAGGTGGTTATAGGAAAATACAATCATTTGCCAATTGGAAAGAAGATAGATCGTTCCTAACAATAAATACTAATCACAGGAAAGGTGAAACCTATGTTTAAAAGAATATTGACTGTAATAAGCCTTTGGATGGTTCTAAGCCTGCTTCTTGGCGCTTGCGCCTCCCCCACGGCAGCGCCATCAGCACCTCCGGCATCCACACAGGCGCCTGCAATGACAGAAGCCCCGGCTGCAACTGAAGCGCCAACCGCAGCTCCTGCGAAGACCGAGGCGCCGACTGCAGCCCCAGCCCCAACAGAGGCTCCAGCAGCGACAACAGCGCCCGCTGCCCCCACTGCTCCTGCGGCCTCTTCGAGTAAATGTGTTGTGATAGCAAATTATGAGTCCAGCGGTGAGAAAATGTCGATGGACCCCGCGATACTATACTCAGGCGGTGATGCGCCCTATATTTATGGCGTTTATAACCGTTTGGTAGATGTCACCCCAAATTTTGAAGTCATTCCAGAGCTGGCTACGAAATGGGAGTCAAATGCAGATGCTACGGAGTGGACCTTTCACCTGCAGCAGGGTGTGAAATTCCATGACGGATCTGAACTGACCGCCAAAGATGTTGTCTACAGTTACAAGCGCATTCTCGACCCTGCAACAGGATCTTCTGGTTTGGCGATCCTATCTGCAGTCATAGATCCTGAGGGCATTACTGCGAAAGACGACTATACCGTTGTCATAAAGACCAAAGCGCCTTCAGTTACTTTACCGACCATCCTAACTACGAAAGAGACCGGCATTGTAAAGGATGGCGCTAAAGCAGAAGACCTGCGCCTGCATGGTATGGGCACAGGCCCGTTTATGCAAGATACTTTCACTCCCGGTAATGATTATGTAAAGCTGGTTGCCAATCCGAATTATTGGCAAAAAGGCTTGCCAAAAGCACCTTGCCTGGAGATCCGTACAATCCAAGAAGCCACTACTGCTGTTGCTGCACTTCAGAGCGGTGAAGTAGATCTCGTCTTGCAGCTCGATAGCTCTGTCTTGCCTTCCGTTCAGAACGACCCGAACATCAAGCTGCTGCAGACTGCCGCAGGCAATTCAATGACCCTTTCAATGTGGACAGACACGGCGCCGTTTAATGATGTCAACGTGCGAGCAGCCTTGAAGAAAGTCGTTAACCGTGAAGAAATGGTTAAGACTGTATTGAACGGCTATGGCGAGCCTGGAGCGGATAATCCGATACCCATCACTGACCCGTTGTCCTTTCTATATGGGAAACAGGCTCCAGCTCAGGATATCGAAGGCGCGAAAGCTTTGTTAGCTAAAGCTGGTTATGATGACAAGAATCCGCTCAAGATCGACCTGTATACAAGCGAGGCGATACCGGGTCACACTCTAATGGCACAGGCGTTTGCTGAGCAGGCCGCTTTGGCTGGTATTCAGGTGAATGTCAACCAGACGCCAGCGGCAAGTTTCTGGGATAATGTCTGGCTCAAGCAGCCTTTCGTTACCTCCGCCTGGTCTCGCCGCCCAGTAATTGTTGCTGAAGGTATGGCTTTCAACTGCAAATCCCAATATCCAGAAACGCACTGGTGCCGACCAGAATTTGATGCACTAATGAAGCAAGCTGGTAGTGAGCCAGATGAAGCCAAGCGTGTCGAGCTGCTGCACAAGATGCAGCAAATGATTGCCGAAGATGGTGGAGCGATTATTCCTATGTTCGTCCATTCAGTCGCTGGCTTACGTGCCAATTGCTCCGGCTGGACCCCCCACGTTCAAAATTTCAACAATGATTGGAGTCAACTTGCTTGCACAAAATAATCGTGCAAATCCGCCGCTCGAAAAGGTTGGATGCTGGTGAAGGCATTCGATTTCCTAGAGAGGATCGTGAACTGAACGTACCTATGGGTCTCCCTTCTGCAGAGTTGGGAGGGGAGACCTATTTCCTCTAACCGAGAGGTGACCTTTGATCCTGAGGATTTTAGCATCGCGCACATTTCTATCACTAGTAACACTGGTTTTTGTCTCGATGGTGATCTTCATTGCTCTGGATGTTCTGCCAGGCGACATTGCCTCACGCAATTTAGGGCGATTTGCTACGGAAGAACAGAAAGCCATTTTCCGCCAGAAGATGCATCTGGATAGGCCAATCTACCAACGTTACCTGACCTGGATCGGCGGAGCCGCTCGAGGCGATTTTGGGCGCTCGCTTTCGAGTGAGCGAACTGTGACCAGCATCATATCAATAAAGCTAAGAAATACCTTGATGCTGGCGACCTTCGCCTTCCTGTTGTACATACCGATTACCCTCATCCTGGCGATCATCAGCGCGACACGGCGCAACAGCCTGGCGGACAACACGATATCATTACTTACTTTGGTCGGTCTTTCCATCCCTGAGTTTCTACTTGCGACTATCCTTTTAATCTTATTCGCAGTGAAAATGCCGGTATTTCCTTCGATGTCGGTGCTGGAAAATGTTAAAACGTTTCCAGAGCTGCTTCGTGCATTGGCTCTGCCTGCGATCACTCTGGCAATTGTGACCTCGGTTTATGGCATACGGATGCTGCGCGAAAATCTTATCGAGATCTTAAACTCCGATTATATAAAGATCGCCACTTTAAAAGGATTATCTTCCTGGCAGGTTGCCTGGAGGCATGCAGTGCCGAATGCAATCTTACCCACTTTGAATGTTACAGCGCTCAACCTGGCATATCTGATCGGCGGCGTGGTCGTGGTGGAGCGTGTTTTTGCCTACCCGGGAATCGGCAGCCAGTTGGTGAGCGGAATCCAATTATTAGATGTGCCTGTTGTCGAGGCGATCGTCTTAATCGTTGCGGGGGTCTATATTTTCTCTAACCTGATCGCCGATGTTTTTGGCATACTGGTGACTCCGCGCTTACGGACGAAATAGGGAGTACGATGGCTCAAGAAAATCTTCAGATCAGACCCGTACAAACGCAATCTAAAAGCAAAGTTTGGGGAATGCTGGGGACCATGCAGCCCACTGCTTACATCGGTGCGGCCATTCTCCTGCTATATGTCTTTGTTGCCATTTTTGCTGCACAAATTGCTCCTTATTCTTATAAAAAAATGGCGGTTGCGCCACCATTAAGCCAGCCGAGCCGCGAGCATATTTTTGGTGCCGACCAGCTCGGGCGGGATGTATTCAGCAGGGTTATCTATGGAACACGCTACGTCTTATTACTTTCCCTCGCAGGCACTGCTCTAGGTTTAATCCTGGGGTCATTTTTAGGCCTAATGAGTGGTTATGTGGGGGGGTGGTTGGATGAGGTATTGATGCGGACCAGCGAAGTATTGATCAGCATCCCATTTATTGTCCTGGCGCTGGTAATCATTGCAGCGGCAGGACCCGGAATGAGCGGAAATCCTTTATTATTGATTGGTGTGATTGCCATTATCTACGCACCGCGTACCGCGCGTATGGCGCGTGCTGTCACTATTGAGGTCTCCACGCGAGATTTCATCACGGCAGCTCAGTTGCGCGGTGAAACGGCTCTTTCGATAGCCCGCAGAGAATTGCTCCCCATGGCAATCGGAACCTTGTTGGTTGAGTTTGCCGTCCGCGCCGGTTATGCTCCCGTGCTAATCGGATCGCTAGGTTTTTTGGGCTTTGGCGCTAAACCACCAACACCTGAGTGGGGTTTGATGATCAGTGAAAATCGTGTCGCGATAGTGACTTCCCCCTGGACTGTGCTTGGTCCTGGCCTGGCATTAGCATTACTCGTTATTGGCCTAAATTTCCTGACGGAAGGTATCTCACGCATCGTTGGCCGGTCCGTCCAACGTGGGCCTGTCTAAACAAATTCTCTTCAACCCGGCTTATTATATGAAACAAAATATTAAACCGCTGATTGAAATCCAAAATTTAGACGTTGAATACTGGCAACAAAACCTATGGGTGACGGTTGTAGAGGGGCTTAATTTAAAGGTAATTCAAGGGGAGACCTTTGGCCTGGTTGGCGAATCTGGATGCGGAAAATCTACAACTGCAAATGCAATGATGGGTTACCAGCCCGCCGGATGCAGCTATCGACATGGGCAAGTCCTTTTTAATGAGAAGAATTTACTGAAACTCGAGAAAAAGCAAATTTCAAAACTGGTTGGTGCAGAGATCAGCCTGGTGCCGCAGAACCCGACCACAGCACTCAGTCCGGGAATGCGGATCGGTAGGCAGATCACTGAGACTTTGCTTGTGCATAGTTATTGCAAGAATCAAAAGGATGCCCGGCAGAGAGCATTAGACCTGATCAGCATGGTCAGCCTACCCTCGGCTGGGACGATCTTTCAGAAATATCCGCACCAGCTAAGCGGCGGGCAACAGCAGCGCGTTTTGATCGCTATGGCCTTAAGCTGCGATCCTAAATTAGTGATTCTGGATGAACCGACTACTGGCCTGGATGTTACTACCCAGGCACAGATCTTAGATCTCCTTTCCGGCCTTAGAGATCAATATGGGTTATCGATGTTCTATATCACCCATAATTTAGGCGTTGTGGCCCAAATCTGTGACCGGATCGGCGTCATGTACGCGGGCCGGCTTGTTGAGGTGGCTCCCCGGCATACCCTATTCGTTAATCCAAAGCATCCTTATACGCAGGGATTGATTGCTTCTGTCCCCCGGATCAGTGCGCCATCTCGGACGCAGACTTTACTCCTGCAAGGTTTACTCAACCGGAACGAACTTCCGCCAGGTTGTCCATTCGCTCCTCGTTGTGAGTTTGCATTGGAACAGTGTTTCCTGGAAAAACAGAGCCTTCAGTCGACTGACGAATTTCAGCAAGTGAGCTGTTGGCGAGTCAATGATATACCATCGTTCGATGAACGCAGCACCAGTCGGGCCAATCCCGTTTATAAAAACGAGAGTATTCGCAAGCCAGAAGGAATGCCATTCTTGACAGTGAAAGATCTGTCAGGAGGTTATTTCGTTCATAAATCCTTGATGGACCCTCGGCGGAGTTACTTGCCTATCGTTGAGTCTATTAATTTCGACGTTCGTTCCGGTGAAACCTTCGCCTTGGTAGGTGAATCGGGGAGCGGAAAAACAACCATTGCACGCGCGCTCAGCGGCTTATTGCCAAAGGTCACGGGAGATATTAAATTCGATGCCAAATTTGATCTGACAATCCCGATGAACCGGCGAGATCGGGAATGTTTACGCTTGATCCAATTCGTTTTCCAAAATCCAGATGCATCGATGAATCCACGGCAGCCGATATCCCAAATCATCAGCCGGCCATTGGAGATGTTCTTTAAATTGAGCGCATCCGAGAGAAGAAGCCGGGTGGAGGCTTTGTTGGAAAGCGTGCGTCTGGAAAAATCTTATTACCGGCGTTATCCAGATGAGCTGAGTGGGGGGGAGAGGCAGCGGATTGCAATTGCCCGAGCCCTGGCTGCGGAACCGAAACTGATCTTATGTGATGAAATCCTATCTGCTTTGGATGTCTCGGTTCAGGCAAACGTGATTGAGCTGCTTCTGGCGCTGCAGGATGAACGAAAATTGGCATTTATTTTTATCTCACACGATCTAGCGGTCGTTCGATCCTTGGCTCATAGTGTGGGGGTATTGTATTGGGGCAGCCTGTGTGAAACAGGAGAGGTAGAAGAAGTTTTTAGCCCGCCCTACCACCCGTACACCTACTTGTTGATCAGCGCGGTGCCGGAAGCGGACCCCAACCAAGCAAGGCCGTCGATGCGCCTAGACCAGGGCCTGTTGAGGGACCAAACCAAGCACGCATGTCCTTACGCTACTCGTTGTCCTTGGAAAGCCGGTCCAGTTTGCGAGAGCACAATACCGCCCTGGCGCAAGGTCAGTGCTACGCATCAAATCCACTGCCACCTCTCTCTGGAAGAATTGGAAGATAGAGAACAAGAGTTGTGGCAAATCCAACAATAAGGGTCACCTACTATGCGCCATCAGATCAACACCGGCTATCTTGACCTCCTTCGCGAAGACGAGATCGAAAGAATTCACGAGGCCAGCCTATCGCTATTATCCAACCCAGGGATGCAAAGCACATCCATGCGTATCCTGAGAACTTTTCAACAAGCAGCTATTGAAGTTGACTTCGAAAACCGGACAGTCCATCTGACACCGGAAATTGTGGAACGAGCGCTAAGGACTGCGCCTAAATCATTCATTTTTCACGGCCGCGACCCGAAATGGGATCTTCTCCTGGAGACTGGGCAGGTTTATTTTGGCATGGGTGGAGCGTCAGAGCCATTTATCTTGGATTATTCGAGCAAGCAACCACGGACGCCTACATACGAAGATATGGTGAACTGCACCCGCATTGGTCAGGAGTTAGAAAATGTTGACTTTATCCTCGCGCTTTGTTCGGCTGGCGATCGGCCAAAAGAGCAAATGTTTTTGTATGAGTATGATGCGCTGATTCGTAATACTTCGAAGCCGATTGTCTATACTGCTCCCGGTAGTTTCTACTCTTTGAAGCTGATGGAGATGGCTTGTGCGGCAAGCGGTGGAGAGGACGGCTTCCGCAGCCGCCCTTGGGTTGGGGCTTTCGTTACACCCATTTCGCCATTGCAAGCTTCCGTCTTGGACGAATGTATTTATGAGTTAGCTGCCTTTGGAGCGCCAGCCGTTATCCGACCCAGCCCGATGATGGGCGCTACAAGTCCAGTTACGCTGGCTGCCAACCTGGCGCAAGCTAACGCTGAAGCACTTTTTATGATTGTGCTGTCTCAAATTATTCACCCAGGCACTCCAGTAATTTATGGTCCAGGAACGCCAGCAATGGATATGGCAACGACTCAATGTACCTATGGCAGTCCGGACGAAGCGCTCGGGCGAGCTTGCATCGGCCAACTGGGCAGGTTCTATCACCTGCCGTCGTGGAATACTGCCGCGACTGAATCAAAGCTGCCTGATGCTGCAGCCGCGGCTGAAACGCTTTATGGTATGCAGCTCAATGCAATGGCTGGAATTACCATGATCCAGGCGATGGGCACGATGGCAAGCGGCTTTTATGGGTCCGCCGAAATGCTGGTCATCTGCAATGAGATAGCACGCATGCTTAGGTATCTATTGCGCGGCATCGAAATCTCCGATGAAAGCCTAGCCTTGGAAGTCATCCGCGAGGTCGGTCCTGGGGGTAACTTCCTGAGCCAAACGCACACTGTTCAAAATTTCAAGTCCGCGCAATATTTTCCCAGCCTATTCCGCCGCCAGACTATTACCCAATGGCAGGCGCGCGGGGCGCATGCGATTCTCGATGAGGCACATCTTAGAGTTGAGAATATCCTAGCCCAAGGAGGACCGGTAGAACTGCCCTCAGGCGCTGACCAAGAGCTAAAGCGGGTATTGGAGCAGGCAATTCTGGACGTATCTGCTGGATGATAATCTGGTGGAGATGAATCGATCAATGATGGATGAGAATTATTGGGACCAGGAGCAAAATATACTCTCAATTTAAAATTCCAATCATATATCCTATCTCATAGAAATATACTTTTTAAGAAAAGAGGAAAATATAAAATGTCCACCCTAAACGAGCTTCAATCTTCTGTAATTGATGGGAATAAGCCAGCCGTCGAGCAGCTGGTCACCAAGGCATTGGGGGAAGGCTTGCCGCCCCAAAAAATCCTGGACGAGGGGCTGATCCGGGCGATGGACGAAGTCGGCGTACGCTTCGAGAACGGCGACTTCTTTGTACCCGAGATGTTGATCGCGGCGCGGGCCATGCAGGCCGGCCTGGCGATCCTCAAGCCACAATTGGTGGAGGGCGGGATCGAGGCCAAGGGCCGCGTAGCCATCGGGACGATCAAGGGCGACCTGCACGACATCGGCAAGAACCTGGTGGCGATGATGCTGGAAGGGGCCGGCTTTGAAGTGATCGACCTGGGCACCGACGTAACCCCCGAGAAGTTTGTCGAGGCGGTCAAAGAGAAGAAAGCCAACCTGGTGGGCATCTCCGCCCTGCTGACCACCACGATGAGCAACATGGCTTCAGTGGTCAAAGCGCTGGAGCAGGCCGGCGTGCGCAGCCACGTCAAGGTGATGGTGGGCGGCGCGCCGGTGACTGACGCCTTTGCCTTGCAGATCGGCGCAGATGGCTATGCCCCGGATGCGAGCCGGGCCGTTGCGCTGGCGAAATCGCTGGTGTAGTCCAATTTGGGCTGTTGAAACGGGCGTATGAACTCCGCCGAGCGGGTGTTTACTGCATTAAGAGGCCAGACGCCAGACCGCGTGCCGGTGCTGGAGTGGTTTGTCCACCCCAAGGTGTACCAGGCGCTGATACCCGATGCAAGCTGGCCGGATTTTGTCGAGCAATCCGGTCTGGATGCGATCACCGCGCTCTTCCTCTATGAAGGGACATTCAAGCAAACACCGATCGACGAGAAGACGGTGATCGACGAATGGGGGGTTACCCTGGGCATCACCGACGAGCATCAGGCCCCCATCGAAGGACCGATCAAGACCCTCGAGCAGGCGCGAAAGTATGTGCCGCCCGACCCGGACGCATCCTACCGGTTCGGCCGCATGCCGGAATATATCCGGCGTTTCAAAGGCAAGAAGGCCGTGATCTGGTGCCAGCGGGCGGAGTTCATGTGGGCCGCCGACCTGATGCGCCTGGACCACCTGCTG
>Ga0209048_10006286_pt1 | contig 11144 bp, 7 predicted proteins | sample FrelakmetCRP12CR_FD_187146 | JGI IMG/M metagenome (GOLD analysis project Ga0209048, IMG submission 187146) | Freshwater lake sediment microbial communities from the University of Notre Dame, USA, for methane emissions studies - CRP12 CR (SPAdes)... | ecosystem: Environmental > Aquatic >... | reverse complement strand
TAGCTCAGCACGGTGTAGCCACCCGTGGCCGTGTCGCCGCTGCACTTGGCGCCTGACGGGAGGGTCGGGAGGAACAACGTCGTCGACGGCACCGTCCCAGTGATGGCTGTTCCTGCGGGGCTCGCGACCAGCGTCGCAACACCGTTGGTCGTGGCTGCTCCGGACAGCCGCGCGGAGCCGAGCAGCAGCAGTCCACCGGCTGTCAGCACCAGTGCAACAGCCCGGATCAACCTGGACCCCCGCCGGTTCATCCACTTCATCGTTGATGCTACGCGCTCCACCGGATTCACCGCCCGGCATCTCGAAGGGCAGGGTGACGCTTGCGCATGCGCATCACCGCGAGCCCACCGACGACCACAACGCCCACGAGCACGAGCGCAGCTGTCGAAACGCGACTGCTCCGACGCGTGGAGGGCTGGCCAGGCACCGACCACGTGAATCCACCTTGATCCGACTGCGAAGCGTTGAAGACGATGTCCACGTTCCAATATGACGCCACGGCACCGTTGCTCGCCACGCAGGCGATCCCACCAGACCACATCGCCGACTTCGCTCCATCACTGAAGAGCTCGGCCGGCGTCCAGCGAGAGAAGACGAAGGTCGTCGGCAGACTCCCGATCCGACCGGAGTCTCGCTCCGTGGTATGTGGACCGAAGTACGCATCATTCGCGATGAATCCCAGGCCGCGGTCGGGGACGTTGGTCCACCGGATCGAGGCAGGATCCGTCGGTTTCGGCACGAGGTAGCTGGCCACGACGTAGCCTTTGTGGGCGGTATCGCCCGGACAGCGGGCGCCCGACGGCAGCGCGACTCCGTAGGGTGTGCCAGACCCGCCCGAGTTGAGCGCCGAGCCGTCGGGCTTCACGATCCTCGCCAGGGCTACCTCCGCCGCGCCTGCGCGAGCGGTTCCCGTTGCCAGCACCAGGACCGCCACGATGGCGGCAAGTCCATGGACGGGATGCCGCACGACTCGACCACGGGGGCGATCGGCCCCGACCACGGCATGGGCGTTCGATTCCACTGCGAGCAGTCCTCCGTGCGTGACGCTGGCCGGGGCGCCTGAACGCCCCGGCCACATCGTCATGTCGTGCTTCTGGTGGTTGGTGGTTGATGAGTGGACGGCTGTCTGAGGTGCTTCCCGAGCCTCTGGGCTCAGGCGGATGCAGCCACGCTGGCGCCGTCGGACGACCGGCGCCGACGCCGGTTGAGGAAGACCGTACCGCCGATCACCGCAGCTCCACCGATGGGCAGCGCGACGGCGAATGGCACCTCCGAGACGACCGGCCCGCTGCCCGGGGTCGGAATCCACTTGAAACCGTTCGGATCCTGGACTGGGGCGCCGGTCGCGTCCTTGGTGCTGATGGTGATCTCGGCGTTCCAGTAGTCAGTGACCACGCCGCCCTTCTGGCAGGCCAGACCGGTCTCCCAGATCTGGCTGGTCTGGCCGGTCGGGATGAGCCCGTCCTGGTAGTGGCCGGCCGCGGTCAGACCGAACAAGGGCACACCGTCTCCGCTGATCAGTGCCCCGAACACTCGACCTGCGGGGTAGGTGTTGAGGTTGCCCGACGTGATCTGGGTGGTCTGGGCCGGGGTGGGCGTCCCTCCCGCGTCAGGGTAGAACCACCCGATCGAGGGGTTCCCGCCGGTGAAGTTCACAGTGGACACGAGGGAGACGTCGCCGGACCCGCCGGGTCCCGCTGGGACCATGTAGCTGTAGACGGTGTACTGACCAGTCGCGGTGTCCCCGCTGCAGTGGGCATTAAGCGGGAACACCGGCTGGAAGGACTGAGTCGAGGCCTGGGCGCCGGTGAGGGGTGTGGCGGCCGGGTTGTTGAGCGTCAACGGGCCGTTGGTCGTTGCGGCAAAGGCGGTCGAGGCGCTGAGCACCGAGACGCCGACGCCGACGACTGCGGCAGCTGCGGTGGCTTGCACGGCGCTTCGCATGAACTTACGCAAGGGATGGCTCCTTCTTGGAGTGGTGGTGGGGGCCAGACAGCGGGCCGAGGAGGGATCTGCCAATTCGGATTGCACAGAGGCTGTTGGGGAACCGGGGCTCGGAGGTGGGCCCGGGGTGCACGCCCACCCCGGGCCCGTGATCGGGTTAGCGGTGATCAGCCACCCCGCTGGAAGGCGATGCTGCCGCAGCCGCCGGCGGCAGTCTGAGTGCCGTTGACGTAGGTCTGGCCGAAGCCGTACTGGTCGGCGAGCGCCGTGTACGTGGATTGGCAGACCTCGGATGCGGCGCCGCTGGCGAACAGGTCGGTCAGTGCCTTGTCCCTGAACACCCCAGCAACCTTGTTGGAGGGCGCAACGACGAAGAGAAGACGCCCGTAGTTGGTCGGGGCGATCGCCGTACCGTTCGGCCCGCTCGGGCTCCAGCAGCTGACGTTCCCGTTCAGGAAGTTCTTGCAGGTGTTGGCCGTAACGTCGTAGGGAAGCGGCGCGAGGTTGTTGACGACACCGAAGTTGATCGTCGTCCCCGCGGGAGCGGTGAGCCCACCTGCGCTCGGGTTGGTGAGAGCCTGCGTCGACCGGTCGGAGCCGAACCCGTTGTGCTGGGCGATCTCACTGCCCATCGACACCGCGAGGACATAGATGTCCTTGTTCGTGGCGGGAGGGAGAGAAGCCACCTTGGTCACGAACCCGTTGAGCCCGTTCTCCTCGAGGCCCGTGCAGTTCTGAGCGGCGATGGCGCTCTGGAGGTCGGTCGGAGCGGTGGAACCGGCGTAGCCCATGCGGTTGGCGAAGAATCCGGCGGTACCCGAGCCAGTCTGGATGGAGCAGGCATAGAGGTCAGAAGCGGTGACGGCCGGGGCGCCCCACGTTCCCGCGGCGAGCTTTCCATTCTTCGGAGCGGTGTACAGCGCCTGCAGGTCCGCCTGGGAGAGCTGCTTGGCGGAGGTGCAGTCGGCAGCTGGCGTCCCGGCGCCGCACCATGCCACGTACTGGACGTAGTCGGACGCGATGGGCATGTAGTCGAGCGCAGTGCCTGACGTCCCGCTTAGGCTGGACGACCGGGAGGCGTCGAGGTACGAAGCCAAGGTGACGCCACTGACAGCACCGCAGCCCTGGTTCCCGCCGAAGTTCGTGCCGTTGACGACGGCCAGCAGGGCGTTCCTTCCGGCGCCCGAACCGTTCGGACGGTCGAACGACCCGCCGCCCGTGCGGGTGGCGATGCAGTCCGCTGTCTGACTCTGGGGGTTCACGGCGTCGTAGGAGATCACGGATGCACCGAACGTGGCCGAACTGCTGTGCAGCGGCGCCGCATACACCGTGCGGTCACCGCCGCCCGCCGCCGCGAAGGGCGTCGGGGAAGCGCCAGCCCATGCGTTCCCGAGGTCCTGGATCGTGTCCGATCCAACGAGCACCTTAGCCGTGCCGAACGAAGGATCGGCGTGGGCCGCAGTGGACGTCGTCGCGAGTTGAGCGAGGCCGAGGCCCGTTCCCAACATCGCTGCGGCTCCGATGATCCGTGCAGTCTTCTGCCGGAAGCTGAACATACGGATGTGCCCTTTCTCTGAGCTTTGGAGCGACCACTCGGCCGCACGAACGTCTCAGGGCGCGGTGTCTACCGACCCGCAAGGGAGTATGAGCGACGCAGGTGGCGGCCGTACCGAGATCGCATGAATACAGTCAGTCGCCAAGGTGAAGTCTCGACTCAGGCCGGCCGTCGCCGCCGCCCTCGGCCGAGCACCCACGCGCCGAGCATCGACAACAGCCCGACCGCGAAGCCGATGGGAACCGCAAATCGAGCCATACCGGCCGAGGAAGAAGCCGTCCGGACCACAGCCAGCTCCGGCTTCGCCAGGCTGCTCGGAGTGGCTACCGGCTCCGGCGTGCTGGAGGTCGCCGGCGCACCCGCACCGGGAGCGGTGCCCTCGCTCGCAACCTGCGCACCGGCCGTCACCGGGAGCGCCCCGGGCCCTGGCGCCGATGCGGACGAGGTCGGGCGGGGGGACACCCCCGACGTGGGGGGCGACGTCGGAGGCGCCGACGGCGAGGGCGGGTTGAGGATCGTTTGCGCTGCCGCCGTGGCCTGGGCCGCGAGAGGAGCAGGCAGTGGCACGTAGCCGAGGGGAAGCGTGCCGAAGCTCGTACCGGGCACTTGGCCCGGACCGGCTGCAAAGCTGACAAACGCCGCGTAATCCGTGCGTGCCGAGGCGTCGAGGCCAACGGGCGCCGTTGCCGCGTAGGTCAGCATCGTCAGCGGGTACGCGGCGGCAGCTGTTGTGACCGGGTTCGCCACGAGCACCCCTGGGACCCCGCTGGAGACCATCGCACCGACTCCGGCCAGGAGCCCCAGGGCGTCAGGGGCGACGAACGCTCGAGACGTGCCATCGTCACCAGCGTGCGACAGCATGGCGGACTGGAGCCCGAACTGTGAGGCGTGCGCAGTGTCCGTCACCGAGAGGATCACCTGGAACCCGTTCTCCTGCGCCGGGTTGGATCGCCAGTACGTGTTCTCCGTCGCTGCTGCCTTGGCCGAATCGTCCGGTGGCGGGCTGCTCTTCGCGCCCGTCCTCGTGGATCGGGTCGCGGCAGCCGCGTCGCGCATCGAGCTGACGTACGGTGACCAATCAGTGAAGCAGAGCGGCCGGGCCGGTTTGGTGTTGGGCGGAAGGCCGGCGAGATCCTGGCCCCCGGGCTGGGGGGTGTAGCAGTACGGGTCGTTCTTCGGGAAGTTCGAGAGCGGCTGACTCGCCAGCCCGAGACCGGACGGGTTCGCCGCCGGGTCCGTGCTGAAGTAGGCGTTGACCTTGGCACCCCAGGGATCTGGTTGGCCGTCGAGCCACTGCTTGGCTTCCGGATCTCCCAGCACCCACTGCCACACTTCGTACGCGGCGTCGGATGACGGCTGCTCGAGGACGAGGCCGCTCGCCTCGAGCGCGAAGATGCTCAGTTCGGAGAACTCGGGGTTGTATCGGAGGAACTCGGGATCCGTGAGGAGATTCCGTGGGTTGTGGCTGGCAAACGCGTGTGCATCGTCCCATCCGGATGGGAACTGCTTCGTCGGGAACTGCACGGCATGGTTGAAGAACTGGTCTTGATAGGAGGATGTGAGCAGTTTGGCGACGAGCCGGGGCGTGAGGTTCAGCTTCGTGATCCCCGTTCCGGCTAGTGGCAGCTGGTCAGGCAGGGGGAGGTTCCCGGTGCCCAGCGCCGGTTGACGCTGGATGTTGAAGCCGATGACCGCTCCCGATAGCGCGAGCGGGGCATACACGAGAGGGTTCCCGGGGTCGATGACGGACGGATCGACCGGGCGCGACACAACGGCCATGCCGATGCCGCCTGTAGAGGCGGAGCTGAGGAGCTGCGTTCGAGCCTGATCGTCACTCGTCGACTCGTAGCTGTAGGGGGACGACCCGGGGCGTTCGCACAGCGTTGGCTGCCAATTCGCCACCGCCCGAGCTGCGAGTTCGCTGCCGGCGATCCTGCGCTGGTCGGCGCCCAGGGTGCACGCGGTCTCGATGGGCTGGAAGTCGAGCTTCACCGCGATCCGATTGCGCCACGCACTGGACGTGAGCGGCGAGGTGTTCGTGTAGAGCCCGGAGTTCTCCGAACCGGTCATGTTCTCCTGCGACGGTGTGCCCCGCGGCACGATGACGAGCCAGCACGTCGGCGTCCCGAGGGACCCGTCCGCCTTCTTCTGCACCTTCTGGCCGCATCCGAGCCCAGGCGACTCGAGCCCGGAGTTCACCTGGAAGAGAGCCTGTCCTGATCCTTTGCCGTCACCGTTCGCGTCAGGATAGGTGCGCGCGGAGGCGATCTCGTTGGTGTTCGTGTAGTCGAAATACGGGTTGGTGATGAACGGCGACGGTGTGCAGGGTGGTCCGGCGCAGTAGTTGTAGTCGACGGTCGCAGGAACAAGGGTGCCGTCGACGGCCTTGAATGGATCGAGGACGTAATGCGACTTCGGGTCGAGATACGCCCTCGACGGGTCCGAGTTAGCCAACGCCGTCATCTCGGCGTAGGTCTTGCAGCCGGGGGGGGTGCCCGCACCACAGGTCCATGTCGATTGGGACAGTGTCCGCGTGTACTCGCTCCCAGTCTGCAGCCCGTCGGGAGGGCCGGTCGTGGGAAAGCGCTCACCGCCGAACTGGCACTGTTCGGGCGGCGGTCCGCCGGTACCGTCGTCCTCGCCCCAGCATTGGAAGATCTGAAGGTAGTTGGCATCTCGCTGCCGGAAGAACGCCGGCTTCGTGACGCTGCTCCAGGTCGGAGGAGCACCCGTCCACGTGATGGAGATCGCTTGGTTGACCAGGTCCTTCGTCTGATTGACGGTGACCTGGAGACCGGAGAGGTCCTGACCCCCGGCGGGGGCGTCATTGCGTCCCGAGACCGTGACCTTGGAGTCGGTGAGGGGCAGTGAGATGTCGGTGCCGGCCGAGCCCGCCAGCCCTCCGGCAGCGAACGACCGATGGCTACTCGACGAGGCAGCGACCAACACCGCGGTCAAGACCACCACGACCGCGCCGACTGCGATTGGCGACCGCCAAGCCTGGCGCCGCGCTGATCCCGCCGGTCGGCGCGTCACCGCGATCTCTTGTTGAGGTAGCGCAGTGTGAGCCCGGGAGCCAGGACGAGCGCCAAGACGAGGAGCGAGATGAGGAGCATCAACGTCTGGGTGCTGGTCCAACCCTTCTTGACGCTCAGGGTTGCCGGGGTGGCCGCAGCCGCCAGACCGGCAGTCCCGGCGCTGGACGGGTCCGCTGTCCCCGTGCCGCTCCCACAGGTGCCCGTCGACGGGTCACAGGCTTGGGTGGCGGCCGCTGAATCCGCCCCACCCCCGGAACCGGCTGACCCGCCCGCGGCGGCCGCACCAGATACGGCCGCGGCACCTCCGCGGGCGGCGGTGGCCCCCGTGGCCTTCCCACCGCTGGACGCGCCCGGCCCCGCCTTCGCAACCGAGCCCGCGGAGGTGCCGCCGCCCGACGCGCCTGCCCCGCTGCCCGGCGTCGACTGCTTGGCACCGCCGGTGCCCGTGGCGCACTGGGTGGGGCCCTGCTTGTCGCAGGCCTGAGGCTGCGGGGCCGTGTCAGCGAGAAGGTTCGGACTGGTTGGCGAGAACGTCGGGTTCTTGCAGCTGTTGATGTCGATGTTCTGCACGACGGCGCCCGGGATCTTGGTGATCTGGCCGAAGGCGGCCTCGACGAGGTTCTTGGGCATCGGCGAGTAACCCAGCGATGCCGACTCCTGCTGTCCCTGACACATCGCGTAGTACGAGAACGCAGCGAGGGTCTTGCCCTTCGCCGAGGTGAAGAGACTGCTGGTCTTGAGGGGCAGGATCAGGTAGGAGTACGACGACAGCGGGTACGCCCGTGGGTCGGCATCGTTGTAGACCCCACCGAGCTGCTGGGTCAGGTACAGGGAGGGGTCCGTGTCCGTGGTGTTGATCTGTGCCTTGAGGAGGGACACGGCGACGTTCTGCGGGGTGGGCTCGGTGTAGTAGCCGGCAGCGTTGAGCATCTTGGTCACGGGGAAGCGGGCATTGAGCGCGTACGAGTAGTTCACGTAGCCGATGGCGCCCTGGGCGTAGCTCTGGGCGACGTAGCCGGCGACACCGAGGTCCCCCGACTGGGCGATCATGCCCGTGATGGTCGGGTAGTAGGACGTCTCGCCACACTGCCCGCCCCGTCCGGCCTTGCCGCAGTATGCGTTCCACAGGGCCGGATACTGCGTGAGCATCCACAGAGTGAACTGCGCCGTGGAGCCCGAGCCGTCGGAGCGCACCACCGGGACGATCGCTCGGTTCGGAAGGGCGAGCTGGGGATTGTCGGCGACGAGGGCCGGGTCGCTCCAGTTGGTGATGGCGCCGGTGAAGATCTTGGTGATGTTCTGTCCCGAGAGCCGCAGGTTGGTCACCCGCTGGCCGTTGATGACGAGGTTGTACATGAACACCGTTCCGCCCGCCGTGATCGGCATGTACGCGTAATCCCCAGCGGCTGGTAGTTCGGGTTGTGAGCCATCCTCAGGATGGGACTGGAAGGGGATGTCCGACGCCGCGAAGTCGACCGTGCCGTTCAGGAACTGGTGGCGCCCGTCCGACGACCCCGTGGGCGCGTAGTTGACACGGATGCCGTACTGCTGGACGTCGGCGATCCACTGGTTCAGCGCGTTGGCCGACCAGGTCGACCCGGCGCCTGACACTGGCACGTAGCTGTCGGCCGATGCCCGGCCGGAACCCGTGAGCACGACGGTGCCGAGCGCGACGAGCAGCGACGCCAGCACCGCACACCCGACGCGCGCCCTCATGGGCATCGATTCCGCCATTCTCCGCTCCTCACGTCCCGCCCGCCTTCTCGGTCGAACCGTAGCTGGCGATGATCCGATTGGCGTCGCGGGTGGACGCCTCACGAATTCGACGGGCCTGGCGCTTCGACAGGTTGCCCGGACCCCGGCCTCCGATCGCCCTGGCCAACACGAACAGTGCGAGGACGAGGATCATGAGGAAGGCAGCCGCCGCGAAGCCCCGCGCCTGCACGCCCGGGATACCCGACCGCACGAGTTCGAAGGCGGCGAGGGGAAGCGACACCATCGGCCCGCGTGTCGGGTTCGTGTTCAGGGCAGCGGTGTAGCCGGCTGTCAGGATCACCGGAGCGGTCTCGCCGATGCCACGCGCCGTTCCCAGGATGACCGCCGTCGCGAGGCCGGACCGGGCGGTCGGGAGGACCACGTGCCACACGGTGCGCCACTGGGGCGCGCCCAGCGCGGCCGAAGCCTCACGGAGATTGTTCGGTACCAGGCGCAGGACCACGTCCGCGGCCCGGATGATGATCGGCAGGATCATCACGCTGATGGCCAGCGCTGCGGCCAGCGCCGACTTCTCCTTGTGCAGGATGAGGATCCAGGTGGCGAAGATGAACAACCCGGCGACGATGGAAGGCAGGGCGGTCATTGCCTCGACGAGGGTGCGGATGAACCTGGCAAAGCGACCACCGACCTCATTGAGGTACACCGCGGCCACCAGTCCCAACGGGACGCTGATCAACAGCGCAAGGCCGATCATCCACAGCGTCCCGATCAGGGCGTGCTTGACCCCTCCGGTCGTCAAGGGCGCGAGCGGCCCGGCCCGGGAGAGATCCTGGGTGAAGAAGTTGAGGTGGACCAGAGCCTTCCGCCCCGCCCACAGCGTGTAGGTGACGACGAAGATCAGCGCGAGGGCCATCATCCCCGCCGCCGTGAACAACACGACGGTCATGACGCGGTCCCGGACCATTTCGGCGTCGTCGCTGAGGGACACCATGACGGCGTAGGTGGCGACGAACACGAGATAGGCGATGATCACGAAGCCGATGAGGCCCGAGAACGGCGCCAACCGGCCGAAGAGCAGCAGTGCGACGCATACGCCGGTCGACGCCGCCCCGGCGACGTTGCGGACCCCACCGCCCGACACGCCGCTCACCGGTCGAGGACGCGGCATCGGGGCATCGGCTGGAAGCCGGGGCGTCACGGTCGTGTGCGGTTCGGCCGGAGTGACCGGCGAACCTCCGAGCGGACCTTGCTCGAGGACGTCGTCTCCCTCTCGGGGAAGCACCGACGCCATGTCAGTCCTGACTCTCGGCACCCGAGCGTGACCGGTTGACCACGATCGAGGCCGTGAAGTTGACGATGAGGGTGAGAATGAACAGGGCCAGCCCGGCGGCGAAGAGCGCCGAGAGGCCGAAGGCGGACGAGTCGCTGTAGCGGACGGCGATCAGGCTCGACACGCTGATGCTTCCGGTCTGGAGCAGGTGGAAGTTGATCTTGAACAGCGGCGAGACGATCAGCAGGACGGCGATGGTCTCGCCCAGGGCGCGCCCGAGGGCGAGCATCGTGCCGCCGATGATGCCGCCCCGGCCGAAGGGCAGCACGACCGACTTGATCATCCCCCACCGCGTCGCGCCCAGCGCGTACGCGCCCTCGCGCTCCCCCGCCGGCGCCTGCGAGAAGACCTCGCGCATGACGGCGCACTGGATCGGCGCGACCATCAGCGCCACGACGATGCCGGCGATGAAGGTGCTCGCGGTGTAGATGCTCCTCGCCGCGAGCGGGTTGGTCGGATCAGCGCCGGTCACCTTGAAGAAGGGAACCCAGGCCATCCAGGTGGCCAGCCATCGGGCGACCCCCACGACATGACCCTGGAAGAAGGCGAGACCCCACAGGCCGATGACGACGCTGGGGACCGCCGCCAGCAGATCGACCATCGACGTCAGCGCGCGCTTGAGTCGGGGTGGCGCGATCTCCGAGATGAACAGCGCGGTCCCCAGCGCCAGCGGCGTCGCCACGACGACGGCGACGGCGGCGATCAGGATCGTGCCCAAGAGGACCGCGGCGATCCCGAAGTTGTGGGAGTCCGGTTGCCAGGCTTCGGTGGTGATGAACTTGAACCCGGCGACGCTGAGCGCCTGGAAGGCCTTCAGGAACAGGAAGACACCGACCAGGCCGGTGATCACGAGGACGGCCAGTCCCGCCAACCGCACGAACCACTTGAAGATGCGATCGCTCAGCCCGATCGCGGCCGGCGGAGGTCCGGACGGGGGCGGGATGTCGGCCTCCAGTTCGAAGGCGGGCCTGGAGTCGATCGCCGTCGTCAACCGCAGGCACCCCCGACGGGCGCAGAACCCCGAGCCGCACGACGCCGCGCCAACGATGCGCCCACGATCACAACCACGACGCTCCTCCGCAGGTCTCGGTGAATCCCGAGCCCCTGGCTACCGACCTCGCCGAGCGGCCACATCCTAGGGAAGGCACCTGTCCGCCGGACCAACCAGTCGTGAACTCGACATGGAAGAACGGTGAACGCAGGTGGATCGGTGGTCCACGGGCGGGGCGGACGCCCCGACAGGCTCAACGGCCGCGGCCTTCCGAAGGTCAGACCATGGGGCTGTCATCGGGCGGTCCGTGACCCGCTCGCTCGCCGTCGAGGTGCGACCGCCGACGCCGGCGGGAGCGGACCACGCCGTATCCCCCCACCACGGCGACCGCCGACAGCGGGAGCGCGACGGCGAACGGCGCCTCGGGAACGACCGGCGCGCTCGCGCCGGGACCGGGGCCGGTGGGCGGGGCGGGCAGGAGCGAGGGGTCGTCGCGCTCCGGACCGGTCGCCGGGAGCGGCTCGACTGGGCGAACGCCGTTCCCCCGACCGGTCGTCGCTGGACGCGTCG
>Ga0209048_10006285_pt1 | contig 11145 bp, 13 predicted proteins | sample FrelakmetCRP12CR_FD_187146 | JGI IMG/M metagenome (GOLD analysis project Ga0209048, IMG submission 187146) | Freshwater lake sediment microbial communities from the University of Notre Dame, USA, for methane emissions studies - CRP12 CR (SPAdes)... | ecosystem: Environmental > Aquatic >... | reverse complement strand
CTCCTCGAGGCCTACACGACCCGGAAGGGGATCGGGTTCGACGACCAGCGCGTCAGCATGCTGGACCTGCAGTACCACGAACTGCGGCGCGACCGCGGGTTCTACTCCCTGCTCTGCCGTGCGGGAAAGGTGGACCGGCTTTTCGACGACGCGGCGATCGAGCGGGCCATGACGATCCCGCCCCAGACCACGCGGGCCAAGGTCCGATCAGACTTCATCAACTTTGCCACCGAACGGAACAAGTCCTACGATGTGGGTTGGTCGTATCTGAAGCTGAACGATCGATACCAGCGGACCATTCTCTGTAAGGATCCGTTCCAGCCGTTCGATCCGCGTGTGGAGGAGTTGATCAACTCGGCTTGAGGGGTTACAGTAGGGAGGTATTCGGGGGGGGATGGGTGGGGTCACCCGGGACCCGGTGGTTTCGGGTACGTGGTTTCGGATGTCTTGAGTGCACGTGTCACGAAAGGAGAGGGACAACTATGCTGTCCAAGACCATGCAGGACGCGGTGAACGAGCAGATTCAGAAGGAGTACTATTCTTCGTACCTGTATCTGGCCATGTCCGCCTACTGCGAGGCGAACAATCTCCCGGGCTCGGCCAAATGGATGCGGCTGCAGAGCCAGGAAGAGCTGTCTCACGCGTTGAAGCTGTACGACCAGGTGTGCGATCGGGGTGGGCGGGTGACCCTGCAGGCCATCCAGCAGCCGCCGGTCGAGTATAAGTCGGCCCTGGACGTCTTCCAGAAAGTCCTGGAGCACGAGCAACACGTGACGGCCTCCATTCACAAGCTGTACGCCCTGTCCGTCAAGGAGAACGACTATCCCGGACAGATCACGCTCCAGTGGTTCGTCACCGAGCAGGTGGAGGAAGAGAAGAACGCCGGCCTGATCGTGGAGCAGTTGAAGGCGGTCGGCGAGAGCAAGACCTCGCTGATGCTGCTGGACCGGCATCTCGCCAAGCGGGGTCAGTAGGCGGGAGGGTCCGTCGCCGGCCTCACGGTCACGGTCCGGACAGAAACCATGGCGGGGCGAGCGTGGAAGTCACGCCGCCCCGCCGACGTTTTGTCGTCCTGCGTTGCGGTGGGGCGCACGACCCACCTCACAGTCTCTGCCCGCTGCCGTAGATCCGCCCGCCGTTCGCCACGTACTGCCGGAGCACGGCGGCCGCCTCGCCGCGGCGGACGTCCCGGGTCACGCCAATGCCCCTCCGTTCCAGCAGCCCGGGCCAGTTGGCGGGCTTGTCCCCTTCATCGAATTCCACGGCGCGGGCATCCTCGTCCCGCGCGCCGCAGCCCAGCCGTCGGATTCCTGACCACGGAAGGGCACCCAGACACATCGCACACGATTCGGTGCTCGTGAGGAGTTCGAAAGGGGGGAGACCGGCCCCGCCGAGATCGTGCGTGCCAATCAGTCGCTGCGCGATGACGATGGCCATCACCTCGCCGTGGGCGACGGAGTAGCCCATGGGCACGACCATATTCACCCCAGGCGCGACCAGTGTGTGGCGACGCGCGTCGAACACCGCCGCGGCGAACGGGCCCCCGGTCCCTCGCTGAACGTTCTGGTGGGCAAGCTCGATCACGACCCGCATCCGATCATCGACGGTGGGATAGATTCGGGCCGGGTCCGGTATCACCTCGTCAACCCAACCGGGCAGCCGGAAAGCCACCTCGGGAAACCGCATCTCCGCCACCCTCCTTGCGGCTTTGCATGCACCGTCCATGCTCCATGCGGTCACGCGCGAAGCCGGCCGGCCGAGCGGGGAACCCGCGACGGCGTGCCGGTCACCACTTGCGGAGTTGGAGCTTTGCGAGGGATTCCAGGTTGGCCCGGAACGAGGCCCCACTCCCGACCCCGCCGAAACCAGGCACCTCGCCCGAGCAAGCCCAGCCGTCGCATTCCTGGCAGACGCGGCAGCGGGGATACAGCTTCTCGCGGGCCACCTTATGGAAAGCCGAGACACGAGAGCCGAGAGCGGAACGCCGAGAACCGCGGGCAGACAGCTGAAAGCTGAACGCTGAAAGCTGAACGCTGAAAGCTAGAGAGGCGACTCCGAGTCGGGGGCCGAGGTCTGTGAAGGGGCGTCTTCGGGGAGCGTGGGGTGGAAGTGGAAATGGAGCTGGATGGCGATCTGGGCAACGGCCTTGAAGAGGCCATCGCAGTATCGCTCGTCGTCGAAGTGGCGTTGGAGCTCGGAGCGCACCTGGGCCCAGAACGCCTGCGGGGCCACCTGCTGGATCTCCTCGCCCCCGACAACGGCGAACCGGCGCGTGGCCGCATTGGCGTACACCAACACTGCCCGCATCCGTGCCGCCGCCGAGATATCCCAGGTCTCGAAGAGGGAAACAGCGCGGACCTCGGGTTCCCCCGAGGCCCGCGCGTCGATGATCAAGCCGATTGGTTCCCCGGCATGCCGGCAGGCATGGGCCAAGCCGTCCAGAAGCTGCGCCCGCTCGGCGTCCGTAAGGAACGGGGGCCGGAAGGCACGCAGGAACTCCATGTCGGCCCTAGGCCCGTGCGGGGAGCACCGCCGCGATGGCGCCGCGGGTCGCCTCGACCAGCCGGTCCACCTGGGCGGCGGTGATGACCAGAGGCGGCGCGAAGCATAGGATGTCGCGGACGTTCCGGGTGAAGACGCCGCGAGCTTCGAGCTCCGCCTTCACCTTACCGACGATCTTCTTGGCCGGATCAAAGGCGGCCTTGGTTCCGCGATCCGCCACCAATTCCACGGCCACCATCAGGCCCAGGCCGCGCACCTCGCCGACGGCCTGGAGATCCGTCAGGGTTCGCATGCCGGCCAGGAGCCGCGCTCCCATCTTGGCGGCGTTGTCCACCAGCCCTTCCTTCTCGATCAGCTCCAGGTTCCGGAGCCCGACCGCGCAGCAGGTGGCATGGCCGGAATAGGTATAGGCATGCATCCAGCGATCCGCATAGGGGGCCGACAGCATGGCGTCGAGCACCGGTCGGGAAACCATGATGCCGCCGAGCGGGAGGTAGCCGCTGGTGATCCCCTTGGCGAAGGCGAGGATGTCCGGTTGCACGTTCCAGCGCGTGAGGGCGAACCAGTCGCCGGTCCGGCCAAAGCCGGTGATCACCTCGTCAGCGATGAAGAGGACGTCGTGCTTGGTGCAGATCTGCCGGATCAGTGGGAAATAGTCGTCCGGCGGAACGATGATGCCGCCCGCGCCCTGCACCGGCTCGGCGATGAAGGCGGCGACGGTCTCCGGGCCCTCCTTCAGGATCGTCTCTTCCAGCATCCGGGCTGCAGCCTGGCCAACCGTCTCGCCCGGCTTCGCCCCCTCGAACCGATACGCGTACGGGGTGGCTGTGTGGATGAAATTGGGGACCCGCGGCCCGAACATCTTGTCGTAGCCCGGGACGGCAGTGGCGCTCATGGCCGCCAGCGTGACCCCATGATATCCCATCTGGCGGGAGATGACCTTCACCTTGTCGGGCTTCCCCTTCACTTTCCAGTAGAACCGGGCGGTCTTGAAGGCGCTTTCGTTCGATTCTGCCCCTCCACTGGTGAAGTACACCGCGGCGAGATTGGGGTAGGCGATCTCGGTCATCCGGTGAGCCAACCGAATGGCGGGGACGTTGGAGGAGCCGACGTAATTGGTGGAGTACGCGAGAGTCGCCATCTGCTCGGCGGCGGCCTCGGCCAATTCGCGGCGCCCGTGCCCCACATTGACATTCCAGAGACAGGAGAGGCCGTCCAGATACTCGCGCCCCTCGGCGTCCGTGAGAATCGCCCCCTGACCCTTCACCCACAGGTGCGGCTTCGTGTGGTCGTCGGGGTGATACAGGGGATGGAGCAGGTGATCGCGATCGTCCGAGAGCAGTGTGGAAACGTCCCAGTTTGCCATGTGCATCATCCTCCTGCGGCGAAATGAGAGAGCCAGGGAGACCGGAAGACCGACGGCGCCTCGCCACCGGCGAGATACTAGCGCGAGCCCGGGTCGGATGTCCAGCCCAGGTGTCAGGTCGACCTGGACTGGTCCGGCTTTCTAGGCTATAACTTCGCGCGGGAGCGGTGTGCGGAACGCATCGGGACCGAACCTGCGTAAAGGAGTCTCTCTTGGACATCCGTGTGAGCATCGGGGATGTGGCGACGTTTGCGGGCGATGGACTCGTCATCAATCTGTTCGAGGGAACGGCGGCGCCGGCCGGCGGCGGGCGGCCGCGGCGCGGCGCGCCGCTCGGCGGCGCCACCGCAGCGGTGGATGCCGCTCTGGGTGGGGCGATCGCGCGGCTCATCCAGGCGAGAGAGGCGACCGGCAAGTGGGGAGAGCAGACGCTGATCCATTCTCTGGGGCGGCTGCGCGCGGAGCGGGTCCTGGTGATCGGTCTCGGCAAGGCTGGGGAATTGACGCTGGACCGGATCCGCGCGGCGGCGGGCGAAGCCGCCCGCACGCTTCGGAAGACCGGCGCCCGCCGCATCGGCAGCATCGTCCACGGCGCCGGCGCCGGGGGATTCAATGCCGCTCAGGCGACGCAGGCGCTGGTCGAGGGCACGTGTCTCGGGCTGTACCGGTTTACGCGCTACAAGACGACCAACGACGCCGGCAAGGCGATCGAGCGCGTCACCATCGTCGAGCGAGACCGGCAACGCCTCACGGCCATGACCGAAGCGGTCCGCCGCGGCCGGATCCTGGCGGAGGCGACCAACGCCGCCCGCGACCTGGTGAACGAGCCCGGCAACACCCTCACCCCGACCGAGCTGGCCCGCCGCGCGCGGGCGATGGCGCGGGCCGCCCGCGTCCGGTGTGAGGTGCTCGGCCCGCGGGAACTCGGCCGGCTCGGCGCCGGCGGGCTCCTCGGGGTGGCCCGCGGCAGCCAGGAGTCTCCACGGTTGATCGTGCTGACCTATGGCGGTAGGCGGGGCGGCCCGCACCTCGGTCTGGTCGGCAAGGGGGTGACGTTCGACTCGGGCGGTATCTCCATCAAGCCGGCGGAGAACATGGAGGCCATGAAGGGTGACATGGCCGGCGCCGCCGCGGCCATCGCCGCCATTTGCGCGATCGCGCGGCTGAACCTGCCCCTGCGGGTCACCGCCGTCATCCCGGCGACGGAGAACCTCCCCAGCGGGTCGGCGCTCAAGCCAGGGGATATCCTGCGGGCGATGAGCGGAAAGACCATCGAGGTCATCAACACGGATGCCGAGGGTCGTCTGATCCTGGCCGACGCCCTGACGTACGCCCGCAGACGTCAGGTGACGCATCTGGCGGATGCGGCAACCCTGACCGGGGCCTGCGTGGTGGCGCTGGGGACGATCAACAGCGGCGCCTTCACCAACGATCAGGCCTGGCTAGAGACGGTGCTGGCGGCCGGCCGGGCGGCGGGGGAGCGGATCTGGCCGATGCCGATGGACGCCGAATATGACGAGCTGATCAAGAGCGACATCGCCGAGATCAAGAACACCGGCGGTCGGAAGGGGGGCGCCATCACGGCGGCCAAGTTCCTCCAGCATTTCGTGGGAGAGACACCCTGGGTCCACCTGGACATCGCGGGGACCTCGGAGGCGGACAAGGAGAAGGGGTACCAGCCCAAGGGCGCCACCGGGGTGATGGCGCGCACGTTCACCCTGCTGGCGATCGAGATGTTGGCGAGGTAGGACAGCCATCAGCATTCAGCGATCAGCTTTTGGCTGTCAGCATCGACCGGGCGGAAATGCCTCGTATCTCGACGCCCTTCGAGGCTGAATGCTGAGCGCTGAACGCTGACGGCTTCGCTGCTAAACGACCACACAGGTAATCGTCCGGCCCACGCCGTCCACGGCTTGGATTCTGGCCATCACCAGCTTGCCGATGGCGGCTGGGTCGGCGCCCTCCACCAGGGCGATGATGTCGTGCGGTCCGGTGACGAGGTGCGCCGAGGTCACGCCGGCGAGCCGAGCGATCTTCCCGCACGCGGCGCGCGCCTTCTTGGGAGCCGCCTCGATCAACACATACGCGCTGGCCATGGGTTCCCCTCCTTGCTCGCGGACACTCCCTCCGTCACGACGTTCCACGCAACTACTTTACGCGGGTCGGTCCGTCGCGGCAAGCGCATAATCATTCCGCGGCCGGTGCGCGTGGGCAGCGCCAGGCGGCTTCCAGGGGTGCCTGGATCTCCGGCGGTACCAGGCCGGTAACCGGTTCGCCCTGGGCCAGTCGCGCGCGGATATCGGTCGCCGAGACCGCCGCGAGATCGGTGGAGAGTCGGATCACGCGGATACGATGCGCGAAGGGTGCGACATCGGCCCGAGCCAGGAAGGCGGCGATCGCCTCCGGAGGCTCCGGGTCGCGGTTGGCCACCACGCACTCGCTCCCCTCGAAGAGCCGGGAGAGCGCGTCCGTCGGGTGGGTGTAGTACTTCGGATCGAACAACCGGACCAGGGTATCGAACCCCAACAGAAACACCAGCCGCGTGCCCGCCGGATAGGCTGGGAGGATGGCGTTCATCTTGTCCACGAAGCGGCCGTGCCCGACCGCCGCCACGGAGATAGTGGGTCGAGATTCGGCGAACCGCCGCAAGAGATCCAGGCGCGCTGTCAGGGGCAAACCCCTGACCGCCTTGTCCACGTTGGCGACGGCAAGGAGAAGGAGGACCTCTCCGGGGGAATACACGCGGCTCGCCTCTCGGATCAGGCCGGCGTGCGCCGTCGTCATCGGGTTGAACGAGGCGGACAGGCACAGCAGCGTTCCTCCATCCCGGCCGAGGCCTGCCGGCGCGCGTCGAAGGTACGCCAGGCGTGGCGGGCCGACGGACGCGAGGTCGTTCAGGACGTCGGACACTGACCGGGCATCCGGCTCGTTCGACTCCATCGGGGATCCTTTCGGACTCGAGGGGTTGGCCAACCGGCGACGCAGAGAGCATATCGGCGTACTGCCGGACCGGTCAAGACAAGTTCCCGCCCTCTCGGGGAGGACCGTCCACGCCGGCGTGCATGGTGGTGAGGCCCGCATCTGCAGTCTCGACGCGGGGTTGCCGTCTCGGACTGGGGATTTTGACCTTGACAAACAGCCCTCCTACGGGTAATTTCCCAGTTTACGTTTTGCGGGGGAATCCATGTTCCAGGGGCTCAGCGACCGGCTGAACGACATCTTCAAGCGGCTGCGTGGCTTCGGTCGCCTCAGCGAGGACAACATCGCGGAGGCGCTGCGCGAGGTGCGTCTGGCCCTGCTCGAAGCGGACGTCAACGTCAAGGTCGTCCGCTCGTTCCTCGAGCGCGTGCGCGAGCGCGCGGTGGGGCGCGATGTCCTCGAATCGCTCACACCGGGCCAGCAGGTTGTCAGGGTGGTCTATGAGGAGTTGGCGGCCCTCATGGGCGGGACGGCCAACCGCCTGCGGACGGCCGGGCAGCCACCCACCGTGCTCATGCTGGTCGGCCTGCAGGGGTCCGGAAAAACCACGACGGCCGGGAAGCTGGCTCGGCTCATCCGAGGTCAGGGGCAGCGGCCGCTCCTGGTGGCGGCCGACCTCCAGCGGCCGGCGGCGCAGGACCAATTGGTGACCTTGGGTGGGATGGTGGAGGTCGAGGTCTACCGAGCCGCGGGCGCCACGTCACCCGTCGCCGTGTGCCGCGAGGCCCTGAGTCATGCCAAGGCCCGCATGCTGGACCCGGTCATCCTGGACACCGCCGGCCGCCTGCACGTGGACGAGCCGTTGATGGAGGAACTCCGGGCCATCAAGGCCGAACTCAAGCCGACCGAGATCCTCATGGTGGCGGACGCCATGACCGGCCAGGATGCGGTCAACTCCGCTGCGGCCTTTCATCAGGCACTGGAGCTGACCGGCTATATCTTGACCAAGCTTGATGGTGACACGCGGGGCGGGGCGGCCCTGTCCATCCGGTCGGTGACCGGCGCGCCGATCAAGTTCGTCGGCCTGGGGGAGAAGCTCGACGCGCTGGAGGTTTTTCACCCCGAGCGCATGGCCTCGCGCATCCTGGGGATGGGCGATGTGCTGAGCCTGGTGGAAAAAGCCGAGCAGGCCGTCGACGAGAAACAGGCAGCCGTCCTCCAGAAGAAGCTCAAGACGCAAACCTTCACTCTGGAGGACTTCCGGGATCAACTTCGGCAGGTTCGGGGCATGGGGCCACTCGACCAGTTGATCGGGATGATCCCCGGCCTGTCGCGGGTCAAGGGGTTGCCCGACTCCGCCCAGCAGGAGAAAGAGTTGAAGCGCGTGGAGGCCATCATCGACTCCATGACGCCCGGGGAGCGGCGGCGGCCGGACGTCCTGAACGGCTCGCGGCGGAAGCGGATCGCGGACGGCTCCGGCACCAGCGTGACCGACGTCAACCGGCTCCTGAAACAGTTTGGCGAGATGCAGAAGATGATGCGTCAGCTCATGCAGACCGGAAAGGGCGGGCGCATGCCGCGGCATCTGCCGTTTTCGCTTCATTAACCCCGGTACGACCGGCAGGGCCACGGCGCCCACGGCGGTCCGGACTTCTTGGGAGGCTGTATGGCGGTCAAGATTCGATTGCGGCGCATGGGAACAAAGAAGGTCCCATTCTATCGGGTGGTGGTCGCGGACGAGCGGGCGGCGCGGGACGGACGATTTCTGGAGAGCTTGGGCACGTACGATCCCCTCAGTGAGCCCATCAAGGTGAAGATCGACGCCGACAAGGCCCTGCAGTGGCTGCAGAAGGGCGCCCAGCCGACTGACACGGTGCGGTCGCTCTTGCGGACGGCGGGGGTCATGCGGCGGTATGCCGAGAGCCGAGTCAAGGCTCCAGCCGCCTCCTAGGAGGGCGTTCGCGCTCGGCTCGCCGGCGGCTGCGAAGGGTGGCGTATGGAGGAGGGGACACCCGTGTTCAAAGAGCTGGTGGAGTACCTAGCGAAGGTGCTGGTGGACCAGCCGGACCAGGTGCACGTCGAGGCGGTGAAGGATGCGACCACCACGACGCTCAAATTGCGCGTGGCCCCCGGGGACCTCGGGCGGGTGGTGTTTGAAATCCAGGAGTGAGGCATGGGGAGGCCGGACTACCTGATCCTCGGGCGGATCATCAAGGCGCACGGGATCCGGGGCGAGGCGAAGGTGGTCCTGTACGCGGACGATTGGGCGCCTTTCCGTGGGTTCCCCCGCTGCTGGGTGGGTCCCCGGGGCGGCCCGTTTCAGCCGTTCGAGATCGAGGGCGAAAGCGAACACGGCCGGACGGTGGCGCTGAAACTGGTCGGGGTCGATGCGCCGGAGGCGGTGGCCCCGCTGCTGGGACACGAGGTGGCCATCCCCCGGGCCGACGCGCCTCCGCCGCCGGACGGCACCTTCTATCATTACGACATCCTCGGACTCGAGGTGGTGGCGGGTGACCGCTCGCTCGGCAGCGTGCGCGAGATCGTGGAGACGCCGGCGCACGACGTGTACGTGATTCAGCGGGACACCGGCGAATGGCTGTTGCCGGCGACCCGCGTGTACATCCGCCGCATCGACCTCGCCGCCGGACGCATCGAATTGCAGCCGTCCGCGGACGTGGCGGGACTCGGTGGCGGCGGCCAGGAAGAGGAGAGGGGTTCTGAATCGGTTTGATGTTTTGACGTTGTTCCCGGCGATGTTTCAGGGGCCGTTGCAGGAGAGCATCCTGCGTCGCGCCCAGGACAAGGGCCTGGCCGCGATTCACGTCCATGACCTGCGACGCTGGACGCACGACCGGCACCACGTGGTGGACGATGTTCCGTACGGCGGCGGGGCGGGCATGGTGCTCAAACCCGAGCCGGTGTTCGAGGCCGTCGACGCCTTGCGGCAGGGACCGGCCAGCACCGTGGTGGCCTTGACCCCGCAGGGCATGCCGTTCAGCCAGCGGTTGGCCTCCGAGTTGGCGGATCTCCCGCACTTGATCCTGCTGTGCGGGCGATACGAGGGGTTCGACGACCGGATTCCCCAGGGCCTGCACGCTTTGGAGGTTTCGGTCGGCGACTTCGTACTCTCCGGGGGGGAGATCCCCGCGCTGGTCGTCCTGGATACCACCGTGCGGCTGATCCCGGGGGTGCTGGGGGACGAGACCTCGGTTCTGACCGACTCCTTCGCCACGGGGTTGCTGGAACACCCGCATTACACGCGGCCTCCGACGTTCCGCGGGATGGGGGTGCCCTCGGTTCTGTTGTCGGGGGATCATCAGGCCATCGCGCGCTGGCGGCGGAAACAGGCGTTGCGGCGAACGCAGGAGCGGCGTCCGGACCTCCTCCGCCGGACGACGCTGTCCGACTCGGATCGAGAACTCTTGGCCGAGGTCGAGGCGGAGGATGCGGGCATCTCGGGCACCGGTCGCGGCGTGACGAAATGATCCGGCTTGGCTTCGCGCAGGGTGCGCAGCAGGCACGGGATGGTGGTCATGGTTTGGGCGAGGCATCGGGCTGCGGCCATTGGCAGACACGATAGCCTCCAGGGGGTGCGCACATGCAAGCCATTCAGGCAGTCGAGGAGAAGCACCTGCGGGCGGATCTCTCGCCATTCAAGCCTGGGGACACGGTCAAGATTCAGGTGAAGGTCGTGGAAGGGGACAAGGAGCGACTGCAGGCCTTCGAGGGAATTTGCATCCGGCGGCGCGGGGCGGGGCTCAGCGCGACTTTCACTGTCCGGAAGGTGACCTACGGGGTCGGGGTCGAGCGCACCTTTCCCCTGCACTCGCCCAGTATTGACCGGATCGAGGTCCTGCGGCAAGGGCTGGTGCGCCGGGCAAAGCTGTACTACCTCCGCAAGCTGAAAGGCAAGGCGGCGCGGATCAAGGAACGGCGCGTCCGCTAGCTCGGCCGACACCCATGGCCGGACGCCGTGTGGCTCCCGACTCTGCTGGGCGCGCAACCGTGCCGCTGCCGTCGGTGGCGTGGGAGGATGCGGTGCCCGTGGGGAGCCGTCTGGCCGGGGTGGACGAGGCCGGCCGGGGAAGCCTGGCCGGTCCCGTGGTGGCCGCGGCGGTCATCCTTCCGCCGGACGCCGCGCTTCCCGGCCTGACCGACAGCAAGCTGCTCTCGCCGCTGGTGCGGGTCCGCTTGGCCGAAATGATCCGGGCGCAGGCGATCGCCTGCGCGGTGGCCGCGGTCGAGGCGTCGCAGATCGACGCCACGAACATCCTCCGGGCGACTCTCGACGCCATGGCGCGGGCGGTGCGCGATCTGGCCCCGCAGCCGGACTTGGTCCTGGTGGACGGGAATGCGGT
>Ga0209048_10006284_pt1 | contig 11147 bp, 11 predicted proteins | sample FrelakmetCRP12CR_FD_187146 | JGI IMG/M metagenome (GOLD analysis project Ga0209048, IMG submission 187146) | Freshwater lake sediment microbial communities from the University of Notre Dame, USA, for methane emissions studies - CRP12 CR (SPAdes)... | ecosystem: Environmental > Aquatic >... | reverse complement strand
CGGTCACGTCTCTTGAAGCCATCGCGCGGCATCCTTAGCGTGGTAGGTGATCACGAAGTCGGCGCCCGCGCGCCGGATCGAAGTGAGCGTCTCGAGCACTGCGGCCCGCTCGTCGAGATAGCCGGCCGCAGCGGCCGCCTTGATCATGGCGTACTCGCCGCTGACGTTGTACGCGGCGACGGGCATGTGGGTCTCGTCCTTGACGCGCCGGATCACGTCGAGGTAGGGCAGGGCGGGCTTGACCATTACGATGTCGGCGCCCTCGTCGACGTCGAGCGCCGTCTCGCGCAGCGCCTCCTCGGCGTTGGCCGGGTCCATCTGGTAGGCACGGCGGTCGCCGAACGCCGGGGTCGAGCCGGCGGCCTCGCGGAATGGCCCGTAGAAGGCGGAGGCGAACTTGGCCGAGTAGGCCAGGATCGGCGTGGTCGCGTAGCCCTCGTAATCGAGCCCCGCCCGGATCGTGCCCACGCGGCCGTCCATCATGTCGCTGGGGGCGACCACGTCGGCGCCGGCGCGGGCCTGCGAAACGGCGGTGCGGGCGAGGAGCTCGAGCGTGGCGTCGTTGTCGACCACGCCATCGGAGCGGACGACGCCGCAGTGGCCGTGGCTCGTGTACCCGCAGAGGCACAGGTCGGTGATCACGATCAGCTCCGGCACCGCCTCCTTGATCGCCCGCGTGGCCAGCTGGACGACGCCTTCGTCGTCCCAGGCACCCGACCCGTCCTCGTCCTTCGTGGCCGGGATCCCGAACAGCAGCACCGCGGGGATCCCCAGACCGGCGACCTGCTCGGCCTCGGTCACGGCGTTGGCGATCGACAGCCGGTTGATGCCCGGCATGGCCTCGATCGGCTCACGCCGGTCGAGGCCGTGCGCCACGAACATCGGGTACACGAAATCGGCGGGGTGCAGGTGAGTCTCGCGCACAAGCCCGCGCAGGGCGCGGGTCGCTCGCAGTCGTCGCAGGCGGGTCTGCGGAAATGCCATCGCCCACCTGAGCATACCGGCGCCCCAGCCTGGCCCGGACGGGGCTCAGCTCGCGCCGGCGGCTCGCGCCGCGTGCACCGACGCCGCTACGCCACCACCACGTTCCACGGCTCGACGCGCCATGCCGTCACCAGACCGGCCTCCATGTACGGATCGCGGCGGGCGAAGGCCTCGATCTGCTCGGCATCGACCCCGCGGAACACGAACATAGCTCCGTGGACCGGATCGCCGACGGCGCCGGCCATCACCAGGCGCCCCGCGTCGCGCTCGGCCCGCAGCCGCTCGAGGTGGGCCTCGCGGTGCGGAGCGCGGCGCTCGAGCACGTCGTCGACGTAGTCGTAGAAGAGGATCTGGTGCGGCCCCGAGTCGCTCACGCCTGCACCCTATCCGCCCCGCCGCCACGGAGCGCTACGCTGCGCTTGTGAGCAATCTCGAAAAGCGTGGCTCCTACACACCGCGACGGGTGCGCGAGCAGCGCGCGTATCGGCTGGTCGTCGTCGGCGGCGTCACCGGCACACTGGGCGTGGCGGGCCTCGTGCTCTCGGTGTTCGGCGTCGTCAGCGCGGGGTGGCCGATCATCCTGATCATCATCGCCGCGGTGTGCGGACTCGTGTTCCGCAGCATGACGGGCAAGCGCTGACAAACGCCGCAAGAAGATGGCGGGCAGGCTCCGCGGCCGCTGCCGCGCGTCACTGCGCGAACCGCCTCAGCGAGAGCCGGGCGATGCCCCAGAAGGCGACCGTGAGCACCAGCAGGTGGAGCAACGGCCAGCCGATCCCCGGCTCGGTTCCGTTGAACGCGTTCCCCACCGCCTGGAGGGCAGCCTTGAACGGGAACACGAACGCGACCACGTCGAGCACGGCCTTGAGGCCGCCCGACACCGCGTTCGCCGGCACCAGGGCGACGAACGCGATCGGCAGCGCGAGCAGGAACGCCAGCAGTGAGGCCGCTCGGACCTCACGCGCCAGGCCGCCGATCGCCACTCCGAGGGCGCCGAACGCGAGTGCGGCGAATGCGAGCGAGATCACCCAGAGCGGGAAGCGCCCCCATTGCAGATGCACGAAGGCCGATACGCAGGCGGCCATCAGCAATGCGACGGCACCCGCGCACGCGGCCGACAGCACGACCTTCTCACCGAGCAGCCGTCCGGGGGAGATCAACCCGCGGACCAGGCGCGAGTAGGCGTGCTCCTCCCGTTCGATGGCCAGCATGCCGGCGGCCAGGAGCAACGCCAGGAACATCAGCGAGACGATCACCGCGATGGCGACGGCGTAGGCATCGGTCGGCGTCGTGGACCCCGAGAGCTCGGTGCGGTTGACCGTCAGCGGCGTCCCGATCGACCCCAGCACCGGACTGGCGAACCCGAGCCCCTGGATCGCGAGGGTGGAGAAGTCCACCACCTGCTGCAAGGCGACCTTGAGCGGCGAGCCTGCGGGCAGCGAGGCGATCGTGCCGCGCAGGATCGTGCGCGAGTTACGCAGTCCCAGCAGCGGAAAGCTCTGGCCCAGGAACTGGATGCTGCCGCCGTTGAGGACCTGGCCGAGATCGCTCACGGCGACGCGCAGCACCTGCTTGGAGACGGCCTGCTCGACATCGTTGAGGCGCGAGTTGATGGCCTGGTCGACGAACTGGCGCTCGAGCGGATCCTTCGAGTTCAGGACCAGCTCCACCGTCGGGCTGCCAACTCCGGTCGTGACCAGACTCTGGATCTGCTGCGGGATGTCGGCCGGGATGATCAGCGCCGCCAGCGCCTCGCCGCTGCGCACCTTGGCGATCGCCTCGTCGCGCGAGTGCACGCGGATCGGCTGGATCGACTGGAACAGCTGGCCGGCGTAGCTGGAGATGTTGATCTTCTGGCTGCCGAAGTTGATCGCGCCCTGGCCGGGAGCCACGGCGCTGTAATAGGCGACCTTGGGCTTGCCGGGCGGGCTCGAGAGGGCAAAGCCGATCATCAGCGCGATCGCGATCGGATACACGATCAGCAGGCCGACCAGGAGCGGTGAACGGCGCAGGATCTGCAGGTCCTTGATGAACAACCAGCGCATCGGTCGGCGTTCGCTAGCGCGGGCGGGGATCGGCCATCAGTGACCGCGCTCGTGAAGGAAGCGCACGAATGCGGCCTCGAAGTCGCGGGGGTCGCCGCCGACGGTGGCCTCGAGCTCGGTGGGCGTGCCGATGAACAGGAGCTCCCCGTCGGCCAGCACGATCACGCGGTCGGCGTACCGCTCCGCCTCGGCGACGTTGTGCGTCGAGTAGACCACGGTCGTGCCTCGGCCCGCGAGGCCGCCGATGAACGACCACAGTCGCTCGCGCTGACGTGGGTCGAGCGAGGACGAGGGTTCGTCGAGCAGCAGCGCGGAGGGCTCCGACAGCAGCCCGATTGCGATGTTGACGCGCTGCTGGTTGCCTCCAGAGAGGCGGCCGACCTCCTCGTCGGCGCGATCCTCGAGGTCGGTCTGCGCGAGCATCGTCGTCACCGCGGCCTCGGGGTCGGCGAGCTGCTCCAGCCGCGCGAACAGGCGCAGGTTCTCGGCCACCGAGAGCTTCGAGTACAGCGCGGGCTGCTGTGGCACCCAGCCGATCCGCTCTGGCGGCAACGTCACCTCACCGCTCGAGGGCCGCTGGACGCCGGCCAGCATCGACAGCAGCGTGGTCTTGCCGGCGCCGTTGGGTCCGATGACCGCCACGAGCTCGCCCGGCACCAGCTCAAAGCTGATCGCGTTCAGCGCGGTACGCGCTCCGAAGCGCTTGGTCAGCTCGCGGGCGGCGAACGTGGTGCTCTCCTGGCCCGTGGCGGCGGTCGACGGCACTGCCGTGCAGGCTACCCGGGAGTGCCCACTCTCGGTTCCAGCGAGGCTCCGCAGGAACGGCAGTAGGCATCGTCGGCACCGGCGTGCAGGCCGCAATCCGGGCAGCGATCGGGGCCGATCGGGAGCACGCCCGCCACCGGCGTGGGGGTTCCCCACGACTCGAGGACGAGATGACGGCGCAGGTAGACGATCGTCTCCCGGACGACCGCGATGATCGGCAGCGCGACGAGCGCACCGACGATCCCGTACAGCTGATAGCCGACCAGCAGCGCGAGGATGATCAGGATCGGGTTGATCCGCAGCGAGATCCGGAACACCTGCGGGGCGACGAAGTGACCTTCGAGCTGCTGCAGGGCGACGAACAGCAGCACGACCCACACCGCGCTGATCGGATCGTTGAACAGCGCCACGCCGACGGCGGGAAGCGGCCCGATGATCGGCCCGATGTACGGGATGAACTCCATCAGGCCGTAGAAGGCGCCGAAGAACACCGCGTACTCCTGGCCGGCCGGGAAGATGCCCACGGCGCCGAAGATCCACAGCGCGACCGCGGCGCTGGTGCCCATGATCACGCTGAACAGGATTTGGCCGCGCATGTAGCCGAACACCGCGCGCTGGACGAGCAGCGGGAAGTCGTCGGCGGGTGTGCCGTCGCCGGGTGGCATGACCCGCCTCACCAAGTCGCCGATCTGTTTCCCGTACACGAGCAGGTACACGGACAGCACGAGCACCAGCACCAGGTCGAAGGAGATCGTGACCACGTTCTGGAGCAGGTCGCGTGAGAAGGCGACGATGTCGCCCGAGCGCTTGACGAGATTCTTCTGCAACGTCTGCAGCGCCGTCTGGCCCTGCTGCTGGATGTGGATGTTGATCCCGTGGCGGTTCAGCCAGCTCTGGACGTTGGCCAGATCCTTGTTGGCCTGATCGACCAGGTGCGGGACGTTCTTCTGGAAGTGGCTGATCTGCGTGCTGATCGGGTTCGACAGCAGCACGCCGACGCCGCCGAGAATCGCGAAGAAGCTGAGATAGACGAGCAGGATCGCCAGCCCGCGCGGGATCCGAGCCCGCTCGAGCTTCCGGACCAGCGGGTTGATGATCAGCGCCACGATGCTCGCCACGATCAGGATCAGCAGCACCGTTCCGGCCGCGCGCGCCAGCGCCCACAGGCCGAGCAGGGCGATCGGGAGCAGGACCAGCTGGATCCAGCGGGGAACGACGACCGGCGCGACCGTCGGCGCGACCGGAGCCGACTCCTGCTCGGGGGAGTCCTTGCCCGCCGGGCGCTCCGGCCCGCTCCGTGGCTGTGGAAGCATTCTCCTCATACAACTGGAAGTATGCGGAAAGAGAGGACGTGAATCGGGGCGTATCCATTCTGTTCGTCGGCGACATCGTCGGCGGGATCGGCCGGCGGACGCTGCTGAGCCTGCTTCCGGCGCTCCGCGAGCGCCATCAACCGGACTTCGTCGTGGTCAACGGCGAGAACTCGGCGGGCGGCGTCGGCATCACTCCGAAGATCGCCGATGAGCTGTTCGCGGCCGGCATCGACGTGATCACACTGGGCAACCACACCTATCGCCATCGCGAGATCTACCGCTACCTCGACGCCCACCAGCCGATCCTGCGTCCGGCGAACTTCCTGCGCAGCCAGCCCGGCCACGGCTGGTGCGTGGTCGAGCGCGACGGCGTGCGCCTCGGCGTCGTCTCGCTCTCGGGCAATCTGTTCATGAACGCCGGCCGGCCCGCCTTCTCCGAGGCCGACGCGGCCCTTCACGCGCTCAAGGGACAGGCCGATCAGATCCTGGTCGACATGCACGCCGAGGCGACCAGCGAGAAGGTCGGCATGGGCTGGCACCTCGACGGCCGCGTGACCGCCGTCGTCGGCACCCACACCCACATTCCCACCGCCGACGCGCGCGTCCTGCCCGGGGGGACCGCCTACATCACCGATGTCGGCATGACCGGCCCGCGCGGTGGCGTGATCGGCGTCAAGCGCGAGCAGGCCCTCGAGTCGATGATCACCAAGATGCCGGTCAGGTTCGAGACCTCAACCGAGGATCCGTGGCTCAACGGCGTGCTGATCCGGGCCGACGGACCGATGCACGCGGGGTCGATCGAGCAGGTGCTGGAGCCGGGGGTTGGAGTGGCGTAGGGCCGCCCCGACCCTTTCCCCGGCCGCTTACGCCGGCCCCAACGCCCCCACCGACGAAACCGCTCCCATTCCCGGCTCTTCCACGGTCACGACCGGGCGCGGCACCGCCTCCGGATACACGCCGAGCAGAGCGACGATGACGAGCGGGAAGAACCACACGATGTAGAGGTAGAACCAGTATGTGATTCCGAGCTGCAAACAGATCAGCACGGCGGCGCCGAGGGCGGCCACCTGCATCACGTCGCGGCGACGGGGCACGAAGGCGACGGCGATCGCCAGGGCGACGGCCGCGCCCTGGACGAGGTGCTGCGCGACGCCGAGGCCGCCCCACAGGCCCCAGATCGAGAACGGTGACCCACGGCCGGCCTGATAGGTGATCGTGTCGTGCCAGAAGCGGCTCGCATCTCCGCCGAGCAGGACGGGGGCCATCACCACCAGGCCGGTGATCCCGTAGGCCATTGCGTACGGGATCACGGACCGCTTGCGCAGGCTCGAATCGACGCCGCGCAAGAACAGCGGGGCCAGAGCCAGCGGGGCGAATTTGGTGAAGCCGGCCAGGGCGGCGGCGACACCGCGGGCCGGCGCCGAGGTGATCACGAGCAGCGTCAGCACGAGCAGCATCGACACGAGGCTGTCGTTGCTGTTGGAGCTGAGCGCGTAGATGGTGAACGGATAGGCCGCCCAGGCGTAGGCCAGCACCACGCCGAGGGTCGGGCCGCGGACGCGCCGGCCGAGCAGGAACAGGCCCAGCAGCGTCAGCAAGTCGAAGATGATCGCAGCCGCGTGGGCGGCGGGGAGGTCGTCCCAGCGGCCGCTCCAGCCGAACATGAGCCGGAACGGGACGTAGGCGTAGTAGTTGACCGGGCCGTACGTGTCGCCCTGGGCGTTGTCGCTCGGCCAGCCTCCGTACAGCGGCTTGCCGTGCACGATGCGGTCGGCGCCGATCACGCCGGCGTAGCCGACGTCGATCACGTTCGAGTTGGTCACGTTGAGACCGACGCGGAAGCCGACGAGGAACACGAGCGCGACGGCCAGCCAGGAGACCGGCACGAGCAGCCGCAGCGGCTCGCGGGGACGCCCGCGGCCGCGCGCCAGGAACAGCATCCTCACCAACAGGTAGAGCAGGCACGGGTAGGCGAGCGGAACCGAGAGACCGATCCGCGCGTGGTTGAAGAACGCCAGCGAGACCGAGAAGGCCAGCAGCACGAACAGGTCGAGATGCAGCAGCGAGGGCCGGAGACGCCGGGGCAGGAAGGGGACGAAGAACAGCACGCACAGCGGCAACCAGACGTACCACGCGTTGACGCGGCGGCCGAACGCGCCCGGGTACCCGCGGGCCATCGACCATGCGACCTGGAACCCGGTCCATGCCTCCGTGACGGTGCCGGTGGCGTCGTCGACGTAGACCTGGGCGATCTCCTTGCCGCCGGGCGAGAACCAGCTCACCTGCCAGCGGCCCGGCCCCTTGGTGTACTCGGCCGGATAGGAGCCGCGGTGTCGGCGCACCACGTCGCGGACCTTGCCGACGCGGGCGGCGATGCGCTCGACCTGGGCCGCCGTCAGGCGGTAGGCGACCGGCGCCCGCCCCTGGGAGGTGACCAGGACCGGCGTGTTGGGGTCCACGGTCGTCGGTGTCGTCGCGGCGGCGGGGGCGACCCCCGTCGCCCACAGGAGCGCGAGGACCGCAACGACGAGGAGGAGCGCGGAGCGGAGGACCGGCGACCTACTCAGGCCCGGAAGCTCCAAAGCTTCTGCCCGATGAACGACAGCGGCGTGGCCGCCGCGATCGCGATCGCCTGCGCGATGACCTTTGGCAGCCCCGCCCCGTCGACGAGCGAGATCAGCACGACGTAGCTGAACCCGAATGCGACCAGCGACACGGTGAAGAAACGGACGGCCTGGAACAGCGGTGCATGGTGCTTTGCGTCGAACGTCCAGTGCCGGTTCCACCAGAAGTTGTTGATCACCGAGACGACGAACGCCACGATAGCGGCGACCCGGTAATCGATCCCGAGCGCGTGGACGCAGAGAGCGAACACGGCCAGGTTGACCACGTATCCGCTCGCTCCGACGGCGGCGAAGCGGATCAGCTGCAGCCAGTTGTGCGGCTTCCGTACGCCGTGTCGAACTCGGACCCTAAACGGCAGCTCAACGGTGCCCGTCAGATCATCGGCCATGTCCGGAAATGTAGCGTCGTCGTGTCGGACTTCTGTAAGACGGGGCAATCGCTAACGAGGGCCTAATCCGAAGTGTTCGTGCACCATCGGGGCGATATCCCGCAGCGACCACTGCTCTCGGACATCCCTCGAGCCCGGTCCGGTGCCGCACCAGAGCAGCGCTCCGAGCGAGTCGGAGTGGTGCAGCGAGCCGTGACTTCCGCCGCCCACGTGGTCGGCGCCGCCCCAGTCGACGAACTCGTATCCGGGCGCCGCGGAGAGCAGGATGTCGCCCGCCGTCGGGCACTTGAGGGCCGACCAGACGCGCGTCAGCGCGTCGGGGTACTCGGGGCTCAGGAAACGGCCGTCCCGCACCTCGGCAGCCAGTGCGGCGAGTTCTCCCTCCACGTACCAGCGCTGACCGCGCGGGTCCTCCACGTCGCCGCCGGGCGAGAACCGAAGGTCCCCGCGCTCGCTGTGGATCACCGCCTCGCGGGGGCTCGCCAGCCAGAGGGTCAGGTCAACGCCCTTCAGGCCCCGGACGGCGTCAAGTGAGCGCTCCATCACCTGGCTGCGCCTGTCCTCGTCGAGCACGTAGACCATCGCCGAGCGCTGGGCCGGGCTGAGCGCGACCTCCGCCCCGATCGAGCGGGCGGCGCTGTTGCTGGCCACGTCGAAGTCCGTGAACGCTCCGTCGAGCCGGATCCGCTCCTCGACCGCCGCCTGCGAGTGGTCGGAGGTGACGATGATCGCGTGGTCCTCGAAGAACGCGTCGGGGCCGCCGGCGGCGTGCATCAGCCGCTCGAGCTGCCGGTCGGCGGCGGCGATCGAGGTCACCTGGGCGTGGGGCCCGTTCTTGTGCGACCAGGCGTCGTTGTCGGGCAGCGAGAACAGCATGAAGTCGAACAGGTCGTGCTCAACCAGATAGGCGCCGACGCAGCCCGTGTGCTGGTCGCGCACGCCCGGCATCCCGAGCTGGCCGCGGCAGCCCGTCTTTCGGGTCGCGTACAGGTCGGCGTAAAACAGCTCGCGTGGTCCGTCGATCGTGCGGCGGAACAGGGTCGAGGTCACGATCCGGGCCAGAGCGGTCTCGTTGGCGACCTCGTGGTGATAGCGGCCGCGGTAGATCAGGTAGGTCGTGCCCGCGGTGCGCACATCGGCGTCGTCGAGCGTCTCGAACACCGTCTCGACCTCGTGCGAGAGGTGCTCGGCGTTCATCCGGTAGACGGTGTCGGTGAGCGAGCGCAGGACCCCGAACTGGCGGCTGGCGGAGAAGCTGGAGCCGTACTCGACATAGCGCGCCTCTTCGCGGTGGTACCAGTTCATGGATGGGATCCAGTGGCGATCCGGGCCCACGCCGGTGGTGATCGAGGCGGCGCACACGGGCGTCACGGACGGGAAGACCGCGGCGCAGTCGTCGACGTAGACCCCCTGCTCGGCGATCCGGGCCAGCGCCGGCGCGCGCCCGGTGGCGATCGCGCGATCGAGCATCGCCGGCTTGAGCGCGTCGATGACGACCAGGACGAGCTTCTTGGGCTTGCTCACCGGAGGATCCGGAGCCCGGCGTACTTCTGACCCTCGCGGCGGCGGTCGGCCAGGATCAGCCACAGCAGGCCGAGCAGGCCGAGCAGGCCGACGGGCGGGAGCAGAACCGAGAGAATGGCGAGCAGCAGCCCGCTGCCCTCGGCGTACAGCGGCACGGCGGAAGCCGCCGCCGCGTCCAGGCGCGCCCGCACGCGAGCGAACAGCGGCCGCGTCGCCACGATCCCCACGAGCGCGCACAGGATGCCGCCGATCACGCCCGGCCAGGCCGCGTAATGGTCCTGGCTGAGCGCGCCGGCGAACAGGAGCGCGCCGAGCGCGAGCGAGATGGCCGCCAGCACGAGCGCCGGCGGTCCGTTGTCGAGCCGCTCAGGAGCCATGCGGCGCTCGGCCAGCGCCAGCAAGATCGCGCCCACGGTCATTCCAAGCAGGAATCCGGGGCTCTGCAGAAAAGCGAAGTCCGTGTGCTTGAAGCTGATCTGGGCGTCGCCGGCGGCGAGGCCGCCCACGGCAAGCGTGGGCAGAAACGGCCTGATTCCGACCGCCGCGGCGATGCCGATCCCCTGGAAGATGTCGAAGACGAGGTGCATCGTGCTGTACCGTGACGGGGCGTGACGATAGACGGTGAACGGGTCGGCGGGAGGTACCACGCGTGAACCCCGGTGCTAGGCCACCACGATCCACCGCCCGCGACATCGAGCGCTATGCGTCGTTGTTCGCCGCGCGGACGAAGGTCATGAAGTCCTCGGCGATGCGCGATCTGATGGCGCTGACCGAGCGCGACGACGTGATCTCGCTCGCCGGCGGCCTTCCCGACACGTCGTCGTTCCCGCCCGATACCTATGCCTCGCTGATGCGCACGGTCGCCTCGGAGTCGTGCGCGCGAGCGCTGCAGTACGGGCCCACGGAGGGTTTTTCCCTGCTCAAGCGGTGCATCGTCGAGGTGATGAGCGCCGAGGGGATGGAGGTCGACACCGACGAGGTGCTCGTGACCACAGGCGGCCAGCAGGTCATCGACCTCGTCTGCAAGACGCTGATCGACCCCGGTGACGTGATCGTCGCGGAGGCGCCGACGTATCCGGGCGCCGTGCCCACATTCTGCGCCTACCAAGCCGACGTGGTCCAGGTGACGATGGATCGCGACGGGATGCGGATCGACGAGCTGCGCGCGACGCTCGACGAGCTCGACCGTACCGGCCGCCGACCCAAGTTCATCTACACCGTCCCGAACTTCCACAACCCCGCGGGCGTCACGATGTCGCTCGAGCGCCGGCGCGAGCTCGTGCGCATCGCCGCCGAGCGGGAGCTGCTCGTGCTCGAGGACAACCCCTACGGCCTGCTGCGCTACGAGGGCACCCCGTTGCCCACGCTGCGCTCGCTCGACGGCGGCGAGTTCGTGATCTACGCGAGCACGTTCTCGAAGATCCTCTCGCCCGGCGTGCGCCTGGGCTGGGCGGCCGCTCCCAGCCCGGTGCTGCAGAAGATGAACATCGGCAAGCAGTCCGC
>Ga0209048_10006283_pt1 | contig 11147 bp, 10 predicted proteins | sample FrelakmetCRP12CR_FD_187146 | JGI IMG/M metagenome (GOLD analysis project Ga0209048, IMG submission 187146) | Freshwater lake sediment microbial communities from the University of Notre Dame, USA, for methane emissions studies - CRP12 CR (SPAdes)... | ecosystem: Environmental > Aquatic >... | reverse complement strand
CCCATCCCGCCCGCCCCGAGGGGCGACAGGATCTCGTAGGCGCCGAGGCGCGTTCCAGGGGAAAGCGGCATGGGTGCGCGGATTCTACGCTCGCGCCGCGGATCGCCCGCGCGTTGACGGTCCGGTTTCTCTGCTTTGCATGTATAGCGGAGGAAGCGATGCTCGCATTGAGACTGCCACCCAGGGTCGAGAAGCGGCTTGAGGCTCTGGCTCGCAAGACCGGTCGAACCAAGAGCCACTACGCGAAGCTTGCCATCGTAGAGTTCCTGGAGGACCAGGAGGACTACCTTCTGGCTGTCGCCCGTCTCGAAAAGGACCTGGGTGTGCCCATCGCGGAAGTGGAGCGACGGCTTGGCCTGGGCGATTGAGTTCGACCCGGCCGCCTTCAAGGAGCTCGCCCGCCTCGATACCCCTATCCAACGCCGAATCCTGCGCTACCTGCGCGAGCGGCTCTCGACCGAAGAAGATGCGCTACGGCCCGTACAACTGCAGTCCGAAGGTCTTGACCAGGAACGTCGCCATCTGCCCGCGGTTGTTGGGGTCGCCCGGACAGTAGTTGTTGCTGCCGCAGCCTCCGGTGATCCCCCGTCCGGCGAGGTCCTCGATCCAGGGGTCGAAGATTCCGCCCGAGCACGGCACGTCCAGGAACACGGCGCCCGTGCAGGAGGGCGGGACGTAGGCCGGGCCGGCAGTCGAACGGGCCCCCCGTCAGACGGCGGCTTCTTCGAGCCCTCCGACCTTCCCCGGCTCCTGCGCCAGGTCCGTCTCCGCGCGGCGGGTCTTCGCCACGAGAACGTAGATCGACGGCACGATGAAGAGCGTGAAGGCGGTGCCGATGATCATGCCGCTGACGAGCATGATGCCGATGCTGTTGCGCGCTCCGGCTCCCGGCCCCGTCGCGAACACGAGCGGCATGTGGCCCATGACGGTCGCCGCGGTCGTCATCAGGATCGGGCGAAGCCGCGTCCGGGCGGCCTCGATGACGGCCTCGAGCTTGCCCTTGCCCTTCTCCTGCACCGTGTTGGCGAACTCGACGATGAGGATGCCGTTCTTGGCCACGAGGCCGACGAGCGTGATGAGGCCGACCTGGCTGTAGATGTTGAGCGTCGTGAGTCCCAGGAACGAGAAGAGCAGCGCGCCCGAGAGGGCCAGCGGCACCGAGCCCGCGAGGACGATGAACGGGTCGCGGAAGCTCTCGAACTGGGCGGCGAGCACCAGGTAGATGAGGATGGCCGAGAGCAGGAACGTGTACAGGAACTTGCTCCCTTCGGTCCGAAGCTGGCGCGACTCGCCGGCATAGTCCACCGTGAAGCCCTGCGGCAGGATGGCCGCCGCCTCGGTCTCCAGCACCTTCAGCGCCGCGTCGAGCGAGAGCCCGGGCGGTATGACGCCCTGGATGTGCACGGCGTTCAGCTGCTGGAAGCGCTTCAGGTCGCGGGGCTCGGTCGTCGTCTTCAGGGTCGCGAAGGTCGAGAGCGGCACGAGCTTGCCGCCGGCTCCGGTGATGTAGATCTTCTCGAGCTGGTCCGCCGTGAGGCGGTCGGCCCGCTGGATCTGCGGGATGACCTTGTAGCTGCGCCCCTGGATGCTGAAGCGGTTGACGTAGTTGCCGCCGAGCATCGTCGAGAGGTCCTTGCCGGCCTCGGAGAGGCTGACGCCCTGCGCCCGGAGCTTGTCGCGGTCGAAAATCACCTCGGCCTGCGGCTGGTCGAACTTGAGGTCCGAGTCGGCGTACATGAAGAGGCCGCTCGCGTAGGCCTTCCCGACGAGCCGGTTGGCGAACTCGAGAAGCTGCGCGGGCTCGGCCGTCGAGGCGACGACGAAGTCGACCGGGAAGCTCCCGCCGCCGGGCAGCGACGGCGGGATCAGCGAAATGACGCGCACGCCGGGGATTTTCGAGAGCCCGATCGACGCTTCCATCTGGAGCTGCGACGTTTTCTTCTTCCGCTCGCTCCAGGGCTTCGTCACCATGCCCCCGAAGCCGCCCTCGGGAGAGGTGATCTGGAAGACGCTCTCGTTCTCCGGCATGGCCTTGTAGACGTCGTAGACCTGGTTGGAGAACATCTTCGTCTGGTCGAGCGTGGCGTTGGGCGCCGCCTGGATGATGCCGAACACGACCGACTGGTCTTCCTGGGGCGCGAGCTCCTTGCCCGAGAACATGTAGAACGGGACGATCATCAGCACGACGATGACCCAGAGGACGAGGACGACGGGCCGGTACCGGAGGCTGCGCGCCAGGAGCATGCCGTAGATGTCGCGCACCTTGTTGAAGTGCCGGTTGATCATGCCGGCGAAGCCGTGCTCGTTGTCTCCCGAGCGCAGCAGCCTCGAGCTCATCATGGGCGAAAGCGTCAGCGCCACGACGCCGGACACGATCACGGCGCCCGCCAGCGTGAAGGCGAACTCGCGGAAGAGCGCGCCGGTCAGTCCGCCCTGGATCCCGATCGGCGCGTACACGGCCGCGAGCGTGATCGTCATGGCGATGATCGGCCCGACGAGCTCGCGCGCCGCGCGGATGGCGGCCTCGAACGGCTTCTCGCCGAGCTGCAGGTGCCGCTCCACGTTCTCGACGATGACGATGGCGTCGTCGACCACGAGCCCGACGGAGAGCACGATCGCGAGCAGCGTCAGCAGGTTGATCGTGAACCCGGCCAGAAGCATCAGGAAGACCGCGCCGATGAGCGAGATCGGGATCGCGACGACCGGGATGAGCACGGCGCGGAACGAGCCGAGGAAAAGGAAGATCACCACGACGACGATCAGGAGCGTCTCGGTCAGGGTCTGCAGGACCTCGTCGATCGCGTCCTGGATGTACGCGGTGGCGTCGTAGGGGATCCCGACCTTCATTCCGGCCGGAAGCTGGGACTGGATCGCGGGGATCTCGGCGCGGACGCGCTTGATGACGTCGAGGGAGTTGGCGGTGGGCAGGACCCAGATGCCCATGAAGGTGGCCGTCTCCCCGTTGAAGCGGACGTCGTCGTCGTAGGTCTCGGCCCCGAGCACGACGTCGGCGATCTCGCCGAGGCGAACGATCACTCCGTCTTTCTGCTTGACCACGAGCTTGCGAAACTCGTCGGCGGTCTGCAGGTTCGTGTTGGCGACGAGGTTGACGGACACCATCGAGCCCTTGGTCTTGCCGAGGGCGGAGAGATAGTTGTTGTCGGCCAGGGCGTCGCGCACGTTCGTGGGCGAGATGCCGAGCGCCGCCATGCGCTCGGGCTTCAGCCAGATGCGCATCGCGAAAACGCGGCTGCCGAGGATGTCGGCGCGCTGCACGCCGCTGACCGCGGAGAGCTTCGGCTGGACGACGCGGGTCAGGTAGTCGGTGATCTGGTTCTGGTCGAGATCGTTCGACGAGAACCCGATGTACAGCGAGGCGAACTCGGTGTCGGCCGTCTGGAGGTTGATCACGGGCGCCTGCGACTCGGGCGGCAGGTCGTTGCGCACCTGGGCGACCTTCGACTGGATCTGGGTCAGGGCGGCGTTCGTGTCGTAGTTGAGCTTGAGGTGGACGGTGATCGTGCTGATGCCCTGGCTGCTCGAGGATTCGATGTAGTCGATGCCATCCGCGCTCGCGATGACGCGCTCGAGCGGCGTCGTGATGAAGCCGCGGACCAGGTCCGCGTTGGCGCCGACGTACACGGTCGAGACCTGGACGACCGCGATGTCGCTGCGGGGATACTCGCGCACGGTCAGCGTCCGGATCGCCTGGAGCCCCGCGATCAGGATCACGAGGTTGACGACGATCGCCAGCACGGGCCGGCGGATGAAGAGGTCCGTGAATTTCATGGCGTCAGCTGTTCTCCGGCTTCGGGGCCGCCTCGTTGCCCGGCTGCGTCTGGTTGTTGACCTGGACGGCCGCGCCGTTGCGGAGCTTGAAAACGCCCGAGGTCACGACCTCTTCGCCGGGCTTGACGCCCGAGAGAATCGCGACCTGGTCGCCGCGCCCGCCGCCGACCTTGACGAACTGCTGGCGCACGCCCTTGTAGGTTTTTCCCTGCGGGTCCTTCAGCTCGGCGACGACGTAGACCGAGTCGCCGTAGGGCGCGTGGTTGATCGAGGAGGCGGGGATCGTCACGACCTCGGTCCCCTTGCCGAGGGCCAGGCTCGTTTCCACGAACATCCCGGGGTGGAGCTTCCCGTCGAGATTGGGCAGCGTCGCCTGGACCGCGATGTTTCGCGTCGCGGGGTCCACGACGGAGTCGACGGCCGTGACCTTGCCCGTCGAAACGGTCTTCGACTCCGAGCTCGTCACCCGCACCTCGCCGCCGACGGTCATCCGGGCGATTTCCTGCTGCGGCACGGAGAAGTTCACGTAGACCGGCTGGAGGGACTGGAGGGGGACGACGGGGGAGCCGCTCGTCAGGTACTGGCCGAGGTTGGCCTGCCGGATCCCGAGGACCCCGGAGAAGGGCGCGGTGATGGTCTTGCGGTCGATCGTGGCGACGATCTCCCGGACCCTGCCGTCGGCCGCCTGGTACTCGGCTGTCGTGCGGTCGAGGTCGGCCTGGGCTCCGATCTGGGTGGCCACGAGCTTCTGCATTCGCTCGAGATTCAGGCGCGAGAGCTCGAGCTGCGCCTGGGCCGCCGCGAGCTGGGCCATCTCCTGCTTCGTGTCCAGCCGGACCAGGAGGTCGCCCTGGCGCACGGTCTGGCCGGACTCGAACGCGATCTTTTCCACGATACCCGGCAGGTCGGCGCTGACCGTCACCCCGCGTACCGCTGCGACGGTGCCGATCGAGGACAGCGTGGCCGGCCACTCTTCCGCCTTCGCCACGACCGTGGTGACCGCTTCCGGGGGAGGCTGATAGGAGGCGTGCTGCGCCATGCCCTTCTTGATCTGGCCGTACTTGACCGCGCCGATCGCGGCGAGGAAGGCCGCGATCGCCACGATCATCAGAAGCATCCGTTTCTTCATGCGGACAAGGCCTCCAGCATCAATTGAGGGGCCCGTCGGCCCCTGCCCGGGAAGTTCGTAATGGACGGGGGGCGGCCGCCGCGTCCTCCCCCCAGGACTCAGATACGAAATAAGCCTCGATTCGGCCCGGGGATTCCATCACGTTCGGGGGAAAAAGGCATTCCTGTCGCCCAATCGCCGGCCCGGGCAGGCGAACGGCGTTTCTCAGACCTTTCTCTGGACCGGATCAACCTTCGGGTCATGGCGAATCTCTCGGGCGGCCAGGGCGCAGAATTCGAGAAGGGCTACGCAATCTCGCGGGCCGCTACCCGGGCCGCTTCGTCGTTTTCGCAAACCTCGATTTTGCCGGCATCGAGGCGCCCGGGTGGGGAGAGCGGGCCGCGGCGCAGCTCGAGCGCGATTTCGGCAACGTCGCGCGGGGCTTGAAGATCTTCAAGAACCTCGGGCTCTCGCTCGAGCACCAGGCCAGTCAGGATCAGCATCGTCACCAGCGAAAGCCAGGTCTCCCACGTCCCGGCGAACCTGTGGTCCGACCCGTACCGCACCCAGCGCAGAGCGAGCCCGAACACTCCGCAGAGCGCCGCCGCGCCGGCCAGCCAGCGCCGGCGCGAAAAGGCGACGACTCCCGGAAAATGCACGGCCACCGCAAGTCAGGAAGGATAGGATTCCCGTCGGTCGTGTGCTCGGTTCGCCGTGGCGGGGCGGCCGAGACTCGCATACCGGGCTGCCGTCGACGTGACAGAGCGGGAACGCGACGAGTGACGACGTTCCCAACGAAAGGAGACAAGCCGATGTTGAAACCTTCCAGGGCCCTCGTGCTCATCCCCGCGCTGCTGCTCGCCGGCGCAGCCGGCGCCGCAGCACAGGAGAAGGCAAAGGCCCCCGACAAGGCGGCGACCGTCGCAGCCATGCAGAACGCGATGGACCCGGGCGAGGGTCAGAAGCGGCTCGAGTTCATGATTGGCACGTTCGACGTGAAGATCCGAACTTGGATCGATCCGTCCAAGCCCCCGATCGAGTCCACGGCGACGTCGGTCGCCACCTGGGTGCTCGGAAACCGCTACGTGCAACAGATGATGTCGGGATACGTCGGGGGCGAGCCCTGGAGCGGTATCGGCTACGCGGGGTTCGACAACGTCTCGAAAAAGTACGTGGCGACCTACATGGACTCGGGCGGCACGAGCATGGATTGGTTCACGGGAACGATGGATGCGGACGGCAAGGCTGCAAAGATGACCGCGACGCTCCACGACGCGATCACCTTGAAGCCGATCAAAGCCGAGCTGAGGCTCGGCATCGCGGCCAACGGCGACCACACCTCGGCGCTGTGGCAGGCGGATGCGGGCGGCAAGATGGTCAAGGTCATGGAGTTCCAGTACACGCGCAAGCAGTCGTGAAGCCGCGAACAAGGAGGAATGACATGTTCAACAATCGATTTCAAAAGCCGGTCATGGTGAGGATCCTGTTGGCCGTCCTCGTCCTGCTCGCGTACGCGGCTCCGGGTTCGGCGATCTTCGGCGTCCGGCGCCGGACGGCGGTCGTCGCGTATTCCGCGGGAGCTGCCGCGGGAGCTGAAAAGAGTGCGGCTGCGGCACAGCAGTCGGCGGCGGCCCAGCAGTCGGCGGCGGCCACGACCGCGGCAGCGCAGTCCGCTGCGGCCGCGTCGCAGGCTGCCGCAGCTTCCGCCGCGGCGGCAGCGGCCGCTGCCAACAAGGCGCCCGCTCAGGCGGCGCCCGCCCAGAAGACGCCGCAGCAACAGCTCCAGGAGCTCGAGTCTCTCTACAAGCAGGGGCTCATCAACCAGAACGACTACAACGCGGCGAAGGCCAAGATCCTCGCCCAGATCACACAGTAAGGCATTCCTTGAGAAAGGAAGAGGCTCCATGACGACCGGTATTCCACTGAGGCTTCTCAAGAAGGCTTCGGCCGCGATTCTCTTCGCCGGATTCCTGCTGTCGCTGCCGGCGTTTGGCCAGACCCCCGCCCCGAAGGCCGATCCCAAGCAAAAAGTCCAGCTCATGTTCGTTCAGGTCGGCGAAGACCTCAAAGTGGACGACGCGGCGAAGACTCTCCGACTGGTCAAGGTCGGCCAGCAGACGCTGTACTTTTCGGACCGGCCGGTCCGGATCGCGGGCCATCTCAAGATGTCCGAGTACCTCGACGAGTGGACCTCGAAAGCTGGCAAGGACAATTTCGGCGCGAACCCGCCGAATGCCGTGCTCTCCGTCTACGAGCCGGGGCAGGCCGACAGCACGCTGGCGGTTGTCGAAATCAAGAGCCCCCGCGTGGATGGCGCGGACCTGGTCTACAACTACAAGCTCATCAAGGGAAAGCTTCCTTCGAGCAGCGGACAGTCCGCGCTGTTCATCGACTGGGTCGGGGTCGGCGGCGGCGTCGGAGCCGGCTTCCATGGTGTCGGCGTCGGCGCACGCGGTGTCGGAGTTCGCTGACGTGTGACGCCGATGAGATCGACAGAGCGGTCTGGCGCCTCCGCGGACCGCGCCCCCGGGCCGGTGATGTGGATCGGTGCGCTCGTGGCGGGGCTCCTCGGCTGCGCAAGCGCCGCTTCGGCGCAGCAACTCACGCCGCGAGCGTACGTGCCGGCTGCCGTGGATCTGAACGTCGTGAGCGTTCCCTTCACGTACCAGACCGGCTCGGTGGTCACCGATCCTTCCCTTCCCATCCAGAACGTCGATGCGAAGGTCGAGAGCGCAACGGCCTTTTACGAGCGCACGTTCGGTTTTCTCGGCCGCTCGGCGAGCGCGGCCATTGCTATCCCCTACGTCTGGGCGAAAGCGACGGGCGAGGTCTTCGAGCAGGCGCGGTCGATCGAACGCTCGGGCCAGGGGGACATGGTGCTGCGTCTGGCATCGAACATACTCGGCGGCCCCGCTCTCTCACGGGAGGCTTTCGCCCGCGCGCCTGCGGAAACGACGCTGGGGGCGAGCCTCGTGGTCACGATGCCCACGGGCCAGTACGACGGGGCGAAGCTGATCAACATCGGCACGAACCGCTGGGCGTTCAAGCCGGAGATCGGCTTTTCCCACCCGGCTGGCCCGTGGACCTTCGATCTTTACGCGGGAGCCTGGTTCTTCACGGCCAACGACGATTTCTTCGGAGGGCATCGACGGACACAGGATCCGCTCGTCGCGCTGCAGGGCCACGTGATCTACACGTTTTCGAAGGGGGGAACCTGGCTCGCCCTCGACGGAACGTGGTATTCCGGCGGGCAGACGACCGTCGACGGCGTGCTCGACGCGAACCGGCAGAGCAACACGCGAATCGGAGCCACCCTTGCGGTGCCGATCGGCCATCGACAAACGATCAAGGCAGCCTGGGCCAAAGGGGCGAGCGTCCGCTTCGGCCAGGACTTCACGACCGTCGGCGTGACGTACCAGTACCTGTGGTTCTAATGCCTGAACGGGGGGAACCACACCGATCGCGACGAGTACCGTCCCGATGTTCGCCTGTGTCCTGGCAGCGCGTCGGGATGCCAATCGACCTCGAGTGCAGGATGCGTGCTTCGAGACCCTTTTCGCCGGCCCCGACGCGAAGTATGATTTCGCCGGCCGGCCGCCGGCCGGACCACCGCCCGAATTAACGTGAGGAGGCCTTTTCATGTTCTCCAAGGGATTCCGCTTCGCCATGCTCTCCCTTGCTCTGACGGCCGCGCTGCCGGCTTTCTCGCAGCAGGCCGCCCCGCCGGGCTCGCCTGGGGCGACCACGTCGATCGACGGCAAGCAGCTTCCGGCTCCTGACCCGCCGTTTGGCGGCGTCATCAAGGATGACGCCCTCCAGTCGAAGCCCTGGTGGGCGCCGCGCGTCGTGCCGCCGAAGGGCGCGCCCAACGTGCTGTTGATCATCACCGACGACGCGGGCTTCGGCGTGCCGAGCACGTTCGGCGGCGTGATCCCGACGCCGACGATGGATCGCATCGCGAAGGAGGGCCTGCGCTATACGCGGATGTTCTCGACCGCGCTGTGCTCGCCGACGCGCGCCGCGCTGATCACGGGCCGCAACCACCATTCGGTCGGCTTCGGCGTCATTTCGGAGCAGTCGACCGGCTTCCCGGGCTACAACAGCATCATCGGCCTGGACAAGGCGACGGTCGGCCGGATCCTGAAGGACAACGGGTACTCGACGGCCTGGTTCGGCAAGGACCACAACGTGCCGGCGTTCGCGGCGAGCCAGGTCGGGCCGTTCGACCAGTGGCCGGCCGGGATGGGGTTCGAGTACTTCTACGGCTTCGTCGGCGGGGACGCCAACCAGTGGGAGCCGAACCTCTTCCGCAACACGACGCAGATCTACCCGTTCAAGGGCCAGGAGGGGACCTGGAACCTGATCACGGCGATGGCCGACGACGCGATCGACTACATGACGCGGATCAACCAGATCGATCCCTCCAAGCCGATCTTCATCAAGTACGCGCCGGGCGCCACCCACGCTCCGCACCATCCGACCAAGGAGTGGGTGGACAAGATCCACAGCATGCACCTCTTCGACGACGGCTACGAGAAGCTGCGCGAGCGCATCTTCGAGAACCAGAAGCGGATGGGCATCGTCCCGAAGAACGCGACGCTGACGCCGTGGCCGAAGGAGGTCCTCAAGCCCTGGAACTCGCTCACCGACCTCGAGAAGAAGCTCTTCATCCGCCAGGTCGAGGTCTTCGCCGCGTACGCGGCCTACAGCGACTTCGAGATCGGCCGCGTGATCCAGCACTTCGAGGATCTCGGCAAGCTCGACAACACGCTGGTCATCTACATCAACGGCGACAACGGCACCAGCGCCGAGGGCGGGCCGCTGGGCACGCCCAACGAGGTCGCGTTCTTCAACGGCGTCAACATGATGCCGGCCGAAGTGCAGATGAAGTTCTACGACGTGTGGGGCACGCAGTACACGTACAACCACATGTCGGCCGGCTGGTCGTGGGCGTTCGACACGCCGTTCGACTGGTTCAAGCAGAACGCGTCGCGCCTGGGCGGCATCAACCAGAACATGGTCGTGTCGTGGCCGGCGCGGATCAAGGACAAGGGCGGCGTGCGCGACCAGTTCACGCACGTGATCGACGTGGTGCCGACGATCCTCGAGGCCTCCGGCATCCATCAGCCGGAGCTCGTGGACGGCATCAAGCAGTCGCCGATCGAGGGCACGAGCTTCCTGTACACGTTCGACAAGGCCAACGCGAATGCGCCCACGCGCCACAAGACGCAGTACTTCGAGATGTTTGGCCAGTGGGCTCTCTATGACGACGGGTGGCTGCTGTCGACGAAGGTCAACCGCGCGCCGTGGGAGGCGTTTGGGCCCGCCAACCCGGACCCCCTCAACAACCAGGTCTTCCAGCTCTACGACCTGCGCGCGAACTGGAACCAGACCGACGACGTCGCGGCGAAGTATCCGCAGAAGGTCAGCGAGATGCGGGCCAAGTTCGTCGCCGAGGCGAAGAAGTACCAGGTGTTGCCGCTCGACGCGTCGGTGGCGGCGCGGATCGTCGCGCCCCGGCCGAACATCACCGCGGGCCGCAGCGAATTCGTCTACACGCGCCCGCTGACGGGCGTGCCGCAGGGCGACTCGCCGTTCATCCTCGACGCGTCGTACACGTTCACCGCCGACATCGACGTGCCGCAGGGCGGCGCCGAGGGGATGATCGCCACCTCGGGCGGCCGCTTCGGCGGCTACGGCTTCTACCTGGCGAAGGGCAAGCCGGTGTGGCTGTGGAACATGGTCGACCTCGAGCGCATCAGGTGGGAAGGGCCCGAGGCGCTCGCGCCGGGCAAGCACGTGCTGGAGTTCGATTTCAAGTACGACGGTCTCGGGGTGGGGACCCTCGCGTTCAACGACTTCAGCGGCGTCGGACGGCCCGGCGTGGGCACGCTCAAGGTTGACGGCAAAGTGGTCGACACGAAGCAGATGCCGAAGACGCTGCCGATGATCCTGCAGTGGGACGAGAGCTTTGACATCGGCTCGGACACGCTGACCGGCGTGAACGACGCCGACTACCAGCCGCCCTTCCCGCTGACCGCGAAGCTGAACAAGCTGACCATCAAGGTGGACCGGCCCCAGCTGTCGCCCGAGGACATCAAGAAGCTCGAGGCGGCCATGCGCAACAACAAGTCGAGCGAGTAGGTTTCGGGACGGGCGGGCACCCGGCGACGGGTGCCCGTCCGGGTCGTTTCTCGGTCGTACCGGCCCTCCGAGCCTGATGTTTTTGTATCTCGCGGGGCCTCGTCCG
>Ga0209048_10006282_pt1 | contig 11148 bp, 10 predicted proteins | sample FrelakmetCRP12CR_FD_187146 | JGI IMG/M metagenome (GOLD analysis project Ga0209048, IMG submission 187146) | Freshwater lake sediment microbial communities from the University of Notre Dame, USA, for methane emissions studies - CRP12 CR (SPAdes)... | ecosystem: Environmental > Aquatic >... | reverse complement strand
AGCCTAAGAAGAGCTTTTGCCCTGCCAGCGCATTAGGTTCAGTTGGAGTCGAACTTGCAGATTGTTCCTGTGAAGTGAGCCAGGCGTTATAGTCATCTTGCGATTTGACTATCACATAAAAATTCATGTGCGCATGCTCCAGACCGCAAAATTCGGTGCATTGCCCACGATATGAACCCACATTATCAGCCTGGAAGACTGACATGTTGTTGTGGCCAGGTACGACATCTGTCTTACCAAATAGTTCAGGAACCCAGAAGCTGTGAATGACGTTCTGCGATAGCAGTTGAGCTTCTATGCGAGTCCCAACGGGTATAACCAACTCATCAGCAGTGACGACATGCTCGTTGAGATAGTCGAACTCCCACCACCATTGATGACCAACTACTCTAATCTGTAATGGGCGGCTATTCGTTGAAGCAAATGTGGTCAGCCCAAACATTGTGTAGATAGTTCCAATGAGTACAACAAACAAGAAAAAGGAAGGGACAATCGTCCATATGATTTCGACAGTGTTATTCCCATGAGTTTGTATGGGGGCAGGCGAATTTGGTCGTTCCCGAAAACGCACAATCGAATAGATCAATAAGCTCTCAACAACAACAAACACAACTGTGGCTATAACCAGAATGAACCAGAACAAATTTGACTCTTTTAATGCAACAGGTCCTGAGGGGTTCAACATGGAGGGGGAATTTCCACCACATGCAGCTAGAAGGAGCGAGGACAAAAGCAATGCTGAGAGAATTGCCCCCCAGCGTTTCATCCCGCGAAATATTGGCATCCTCACTTCTCACTCTCCTAAATAGATGATTTTCAATGGATGACGGCTTTGTACCGCGACAGACATTTTTTCCATTATATGGAAGTGTAGTGGCTTTCCCTGACACTTGACTTGCGGTTGATGTCAGGCACCTTACAATAGCCTGAATAGATGCATGGGAATTTGACACTCTTGTGAAGGGTTGCATATAATCGTGGGGTAGAACTATCACTTTTCCAACTTGCAAGAAGGAGAATACCCTTGAACAGCATTCTTAGCATGCCCTGACCTACAACCGTCGTCTCGAGATTCTGCTTGGAGAAATAACAGGAATGTAACCTCATACTACGCCTCACAAAATACTCTTCTTCGTTTAAGATCAACCTGATTTCTTTGCACATTTTTTAGTCTGGGCAGGATACTTATAGAATCGAGGCATTAGAATGCTTGCTGTTCGTCAAATCGGCAAATCATATGGTGCCATTACCGTGCTTGAAGATATATCTTTCATCGTCAATCCAGATGACCGCATTGGCATTGTGGGGTCAAATGGAGTTGGTAAAACCACCTTATTGAATATCCTGATTGGCAAAGAATATCCTGATTCCGGCTCCTTTTCATTCACCCCAAATACAGAAGTGGGTTACCTGCCACAGACCACGCCTGAGTTTTCCGGTCATACTATACAAGATTTGATTCTTGAATCGTTGGGCAATTTACGCCAGCTAGAGGAACGGATGCGTGAACTTGAAAGCGCTATGAGCATTGCTAGCGCTGAACAGCTTGACAACTTGATGGATGAATATGAACAGGCATCAAGTAGATTTCAGGATCGCGGAGGCTACGAACTAGATTACAAAATAGATAGTATTCTGGCTGGCCTGCGAATTGCATATCTTCCACGCGACCGAGAAATGCAAACACTCTCAGGCGGTGAGAAGGCGCGAGTAGGCCTGGCAATCCTGTTACTCCGCTCCCCGGATCTGCTTTTGCTGGATGAACCTACAAATCACCTGGATTTTACCAGCCTGGAATGGCTTGAGTTCTATCTCTCCAACTATAAGGGTGCAATCTTGCTGGTATCGCACGATAGACAATTCCTCAATCGAACCGTCAACCAGATTTTCGAAATCGATGAACATACCCATCATCTGAAAAAATACGATGGTAACTACGATGCCTTTGTGATAGCGAAGGCTGCTGAACGCGTAGCATGGGAAGAGGATTACGAGAGGCAACAAGAAGAGATCAAAGAGCTGCGCAAGCGCATGCGCGAGACAGCGCGTAATGTTGCACATCATAGACCCCCGACAGATAACGATAAAACAGCCTATAATTTTTTTGGCGGGCGGGTACAGAATACTATTTCACGCGGGGTACGAGCAGCCGAGGAACAATTGCGTCGTATTGAAGCAAATCCTATTCCTAAACCACCCAAATTGATGCATGTAAGCTCTTCTTTCAATGTAGAGCCTTTGCAAGCTGAAGTAGCTGTCAGAGTTACCAACCTTACAAAATGTTGGGATGAGAAGTGCATTCTTGACAACGTGAATTTCACGATTGCTTCGGATGCCCGCATCTTGCTTTTTGGACCCAATGGAGCCGGGAAGACGACCTTGCTTAAGATGTTGATAGGAATTGAAACACCAGACAGGGGTGAAATACGCATTGTTGAGAGCGCTCGCATAGGTTACTTGCCGCAAGACCCGCAGGTGGATCTCGATAAAACGGTGCTAGAAACGTACAGATATGGACAGGTGGGCTACGAAAGTGAATTTGTAGGAAGGTTAATCGGCTATGGCTTGTTCGGTCTGGCAGATTTGCAGAAGAAGGTGGGGCAATTAAGCATCGGTCAACGTAGAAAGCTCGAGATTGCGCGTTTGATGGCTGAAGGCCCGAATGTGCTTTTGCTCGACGAACCCACCAACTATATTAGCCTGGATGTGCTGGAGGCGTTTGAAGCAGCAATCGTAACATTTCCAGGGCCTGCGATCGCGGTTTCGCATGATCGTTGGTTTATGCAAAGGTTCGGAGGGAAGATGTGGGAGTTGAAAGATGGAAAGATAATTTGTAATTAGCCTCGCGTGTCATTCTTCGCTGGCGCTCAGAATGACACAGGGATGAGCGAAAGATGGTATATGGTAGAAGCGCTTGAGCTCGTTTTCTGAGTCAGCCGGAGGTGATGGTAACCATGCTGCCGGAGCTTGTGATTTCGATATCATAGCGAGGGGCAATCGCTTCATAGCCCTGGCTCTGCACCCGCACATCGTTGCCAATATCACTGAAGGTTTGATCGTCGAAGACGAAGCCGGAGCCCCAACCCTTGAGGTGAGCTCTGGCTGCAACGCCTGCAGGACGCCGAACGGTTATCATTGATGCTCCCGCGCTGATCCGTATAGGAACCACGCTGGAAGGGGGGGGGAGATCCAGGTTAATTATGCTGCCTCCTCCATTGACTTCTAGCGCGTCGAGATTGAGCCTGGCCAACTCGGCGTTGATCTCGGAAGCACCTCCCCGGATCACGATTTGCCACGGGATAGCGGTGCTGAGCATGACCTCCGTTACACGCTGCTGACCCAGAATCCAAAAACGCCGTGGATAGCGGATGGTGACTACCCCATCTTTGACCTTCACATCCGGCAGAGGGCCTTCAAAGTGAGTTTGGTAAAGCTGGTCCAATTCGTCGCTCGTGCGTAAGATCAGCCGATAGGTCCCGGAGACGACGAGACGGCCGCTCTCCAGATCTCCAAGTGGAGCGGAATAAATCTCCACTGCATCTGATGGAGCCTCACGTAACTGGTAAATTTCATTCCTGGTGATCCCGTTGCTTTGCTTGAGAAACTTGACGAGGAAGGCGATTTGCTCAACGTCGTATTGCGCCGCTATGTCATCCCAGGCACTCTCAAGGGAAGCGAAAAGGGGACCAATCTTGTGCATTTCGCCCTTACCCTCCACCAGATGGACGATGACCCTACGCCCATCATTTGGGTCGCGCATCCGACTCACGAGACCAGCCTCCTCTAATCGGTTGATCATTCCAGTAATTGCCCCGGTTGTAAGTCCCGTGAGATCAGCGAGATGACCAGCAGTCATTGGACCGGCACTATCAAGGAAATCCAAGACCTGCACATCCGAAACGGTCATCCCGACCCTGGCAGCAGCAGCCCGAAAGAAGGACGTGCCAAGTCCAGTGAATTGCCGAAGCTCCCGATCAAGCTCTCCGAGAACCTCAGCGTGTTTTTCTTGAGAATCACTTGACATTTTCTATTCCTCCATGTATGATATTTATATCTTACTTACTAAGTTAATTTATTTAATTTAGTTTGTCAAGTAAGTAATATGTCAATTAATTTCCTTACTAGCTTAGTGATTCGTATTATAGCATTGAAAGGTGTCAAATGTCATGATGATCGAAACACGGGGATTATGCAAATCGTTTGGCGAGCATAGTTTGGCGAGCATATGGTACTCGACCATATCGACCTGGATGTGGCTGAGGGAACGATCTTTGAGGGCGTTATCGCGTATCAAGGAAATTTAAAAGGGAGTGCGTTGCGCGGCTCTACCTTTACGGGTGCAGACTTAACCGGTAGCTCGTTTCGGGGCAGTGACGTACGTGAAGCCAATTTTGATGGCGCAAATCTGACAGATTGCGACTTATCCGCGCTCAAAGGCATGGAAGCTGATGAATCAAAGGTTACTGTTCTATCATGAGGAGAAGACTGTGCAAAACATTTCAATTCAGGTAAAAGATTTACAAAAATCATACAAGAAGCTGAATGTCTTAAAAGGCGTTCATTTCACAGTGGACCATGGCAGTATTTTTGCCCTGCTCGGCTCCAACGGCGCGGGCAAGACAACAATTATCAAAATCCTCACCACGCTGCTCAAACAGGACGGCGGAACTGCCATCGTAAATGGATTTGATGTTGCGTCAAAACCAGACAACGTGCGGCAATCACTCAGTCTGACCGGGCAATTTGCCGCCGTGGATGAGATTTTGACCGGGCAGGAAAATCTTATCATGATCGCCAGGCTCCGGCACCTCAAAAATCCGCGCCAGGTTGCGGACGACTTGCTGACACGCTTCGGTTTAACAGATGCCGCAAACCGCAGGGTGTCTACGTATTCAGGCGGTATGCACCGCAGGCTTGACCTCGCCATGAGCCTGGTGGGAAAACCGCAGATCATTTTCCTTGACGAGCCAACCACCGGGCTTGATCCCGAGGCACGCATCGAGAGATCTTTCTTGCCATCATTGGCAAAAAGGAGGAACAGTAAATGGAAACGATACAGAAACACTTTTTCATCGATATGAGCGTTATGCTTAGTCGTTCCATGCGCCATATTTTCCGCAGTATGGACACCATCATCACGGTCACGATCATGCCTATTGCGCTTATGTTGCTGTTCGTGTATGTGTTCGGCGGCGCAATTCAAACCGGGACAGGTAATTATGTCAATTACGTGTTACCTGGTATCTTACTGATTGCTATTGCGAGCGGGATATCCTATACGTCTATCCGTTTGTTTACCGATGTGCAACGGGGTATATTTGAGCGATTTCGCTCCATGCCGATTGCACCTTCCACCTTCCTGTGGGGACACGTCCTGACCTCGCTGGTATCTAACGCGATTTCGGTGGTTGTCATCATTCTCGTAGCGTTGATTATGGGCTTTCGTTCGTCGGCGGGCATACTGTCATGGCTTACCGTCGTCGGCATACTCGCGTTGTTTACACTGGCTTTAACCTGGGTTGCGGTGATTCCCGGACTGACCGCAAAATCGATAGACGGCGCAGCAGCATTTTCGTATCCGATTATCTTCCTGCCCTTTATCAGCTCGGCGTTTGTGCCAACCAGGTCGATGCCGCCGGTAGTCAGGGCCTTTGCCGAAAACCAGCCAGTGACTGCGATAGTGGAAACCATCCGTGCGTTACTGTCTGGACAGCCAGTGTCTCAGGATATATGGGTTGCTCTTGCATGGTGCGTCGGCATTCTGTTGGTGGCCTACATCTTTGCGATGAGGGCATATAAAAAGCGAGTGTGAAAAGAGGGCAGTATCCGAGGAAAGGAGTTCACACCATCTCTGCTCTTTCTCGACACTATACGGGGGCTGCTGCTGGGGACGCCAATTGGCAACAGCGCGGTTCTTGCCATCGCATAGTGTGCTGGAATCGCACTGGCCGGATACCTGTTGGCGAGAGCGATATACAACCGCGATCCCGTACGCTAGATATACGTCATATCCAGCCGCTCATTGAAGCAGCTGGATATGACGTATGGCAAGCAAGCGTATCTATGAGCAGAATGATATACTTCTGATAACGGCACAGCGTTTTATCATTTGACATATACTATCCACGGCAAAAGGGATGAACCCATGAGTAACAAAGATATGCAAACGCTCGATGCGTATTTTGTATCTGAGCGAATGCGACACCTGGAAGAATACAGAGCCTTTCTACGTATTCCCAGCATAAGCGCACTGCCATCTCATCGTGAGGACATGATGCGTGCCGCTGACTGGGTGGCAAACGCCATGCGGTCAGCAGGAGTACCAACAGTCGAGATATTGCCGACTCAGGGGCATCCAGTAGTGTACGGTGCATGGCCCGCGGAAAAATCTGGAACTCCGACTCTTCTGCTCTATGCCCATTATGATACCCAGCCAGTTGATCCACTCAATGAGTGGACCACACCGCCTTTCGAACCAACGATCCGAGATGGTCGGATGTACGCGCGAGGGGCTAGTGATGATAAAGGGAATCTGTTTCTCACTCTCAAAGTCGTCGAAGCGTATTCCGCACTGTATGGACGACCACCCATTGGTTTGATCTTCCTGTTTGAAGGCGAGGAAGAAATTGGCTCACCGAACTTGCGGGCATGTATTCAGGAGCACAAAGAGCGCTTGCGTGCGGATGCGGTGATGAGCGCAGATAGCGTGATGTGGGCCAATGATTCGCCATCACTGGTGCTGGGATCAAAAGGCTTGATCGCGCTACAAGTTGATGTCCAAGGGGCGGATAGCGACCTGCATTCGGGCTTACATGGAGGGTTGGCTCCAAATCCACTTAATGCGCTTACTACGATACTTGGAAGTATGTGGGCACTCGATGGGAAGGTTCAAATCGAGGGATTCTATAACGAAGTGAGACCACTTAGCGAACAGGAGAAGGCCGAAATTGCCGCTGTTCCTTTTGATGAGACGAGCTATGCACGATCTATAGGCATAGCTGCTCCTGTTGGTGAGCCGGGATATGGCCCGTTAGAACGTAACTGGGCGCGTCCAACCCTGGATATCAACGGCATCTGGGGAGGTTTCCAGGGAGAAGGAAGTAAGACGGTGATCGCCAGGGAGGCACATGCCAAAATCACCTGTCGTCTTGCCCCTGACCAGGTTCCATCCCATGTCATTGCTGCCATCGAAAGACATATCCACACGCATTGTCCCGCTGGCATTAGCGCCACCGTCCAGCAAACTGCTGGTTCGTCTTCCGCGTTTGCTATTGAGCCAACGCACCCGGTTTTGCGCGTTGCGCGTGAGGCGCTACGTGCTTCCTACGGCCGTGATCCCTTGATGATCCGCCTCGGCGGCACGTTGCCTGTAGCGAATTATTTCCAGAAGGATCTTGGACAAGATATCGTCTTTCTGGCATGGTCGATGCCCGATGAGCATCTGCATGGGCCTGATGAGTTTTTCCGCCTGGAGAATTTCGATCGCGGCCTGCGTGTTTATGCAGATCTATTTGAACGCCTGAGCGAGCAATGGGATGCATGAAAAGAAGATGATGCGGATTAACAAAACAGGAGTGATATCGTGAAAACCTGCAGAAGGCCGATAAATCGGCGATTTGCACGATAAATCGGCACCTACAGAAATCACACGGCTTTTGTCAAAATCTATTATCTTATTTCTTTTTCAGATGCGTCATTGCCGCTGAGAGTACTTCCTCTACCATGCGGTCACGTAACACCGGGTTAACAAGTTTTCCGCTGTGGAACAGGATGTAAGGCATATTAACCATCCCCAGCACGGTACCTGCTGCCAGGAACGGCTCACGCGGCTCAAACGTACCGCTCTCCATCCCCAATTTGAGCAACCTGGCAAGATGTTCGACTGTCGCGTGCATGCGCTGGCGATTTTCTTCCAGGCTTTCGCCACCGACCTCAGGCAGCACCCAGGCCAGGCGGTACAGATTCGGGTTTTCACGGGCAAAGTCGATATACACCTTCAACTGCTTCTCTACGATCTGTGAGATTTCTTCGATTTGAACGTGCTGCTCAACCTCTTCCTGCTGAGCGAGCCACCTGGACATTTCACGCTGGCGTAGAGCACGCAGAATAGCCGCCTGGTTCTCGAAATACGTATAGAGCGACATATGCGCCACACCCAGGCGCTCGGCAATTTCCCTGATAGTAAGACTTTCGGGACCGGATTCTTGTAAAATGGCGTAGGCTGTGTCAAGTATTTGCATTTGCTCTATGGGGTAGCTCACAATTGATTTATGCTCTGATTCAAGTGATCGTTGTTATCCGCTACAGGTTTTTAGTGCCGCTCAAGTACGTGTTACTGATTCTCGAAATTCTTCTGCGGGTATTCGTTTGACATACCAAACCAGTCACTTTTGCACACACCACCTGGAGAAATCGCGAACTATATTTTCTTGCCGCTGGCTGTATTCATGCTGGCATTGTCGCTGTGGAGTGCCAGAAGACAACATAAAAGAGGTACATTTCTATGAACGATACCTATCGATTTACGAGTTGGTTTATACAATCCTGGTCAAGAGTGGGACTTCCTCTCAGTATAGGATTGCTACTGTTAAGCCCTTTCCTGCTCAAAGGAATAGGAGTCATCCTTTTTCTCGTGTTTCTTCAATTACCTGTATATATGTTCCATCAATATGAAGAGCACGCTCATGGGAGATTCCGGGACTTTGTTAATCAGCTTATTGGTGGTGGCAAGCTGATTCTTTCGGATACGGCTATTTTCTGGATCAACATACTCCTCGTCTGGCTACTCGATCTGTGTATCCTGTATATCGCCGTATACTTGAATAGCGCATTTGGGCTGATAGCCGCCTATTTAACTCTCGTCAATGGCCTGAGTCATGTCATCTTAGCGCTCGTGCAACGGCGATATAATCCGGGCCTGTGGACCAGTATCGTGCTCTTCCTTCCACTAGGTTGCGCTTCTATTATCGCTATCACCCTGGCAACCCAGGCGGCAATAGGATATCAATTTGTGGGGCTTGTGAGCGCGATCCTGGTTCATGCGATCATTCTTGTATATATTCGTCGATCAATCCACGCTCTGAATGTAAAAGGAGCGCTGGAGTGATGATACTTTTATCATGCAGCAGTCAATAAACCAGGGAAATCAATAACGCCAGCAGGAGTCAGGTACCCGATTGGAGATGCCGTTCGAAGAACGATAGGATGCGTCTGCGAGCGTCCAGGGCTGAAGGTTCGTGGTAGGCAATACCAATGAGTCCTACGACCTTGAATAGGACGTTGCGATGGTCGTTGAGGAACGAGTGTCCGGCATCCGGGTATTCCTTGACATCGTGATCGACCCCGAGCGCGTCTAGCGCTCGCTCGAGCCGATCGGCGGCTCCTCGCTGAGACCAGTCCTTGCCCCCGTAGCTGCCGACGATCGGGCAGGCTCCTCGCAAGACAGATTCGGCGTCTTTAGGGGTGCCGCCGTAGTTCACGCTCGCTGCAGCGAAGCCATGTCCGGGGGCCAACAGAAGGGCGAACCCGCCACCCATACAGAAGCCGATCACCCCAATACGCCCAGTGCATCCCGGTTGAACAGCTAGCCATTGACGCGTAGCGTCGATGTCTGCGAAGACACGACCCCGACCAGCCGTCAATTCGCGCATTGTGGCCCATATGCAGGAGATCTTCCTCCCCCAGGAGTACAGGTCAGGCGCAACTGTGAGATAGCCAGCACTGGCCAGCCAGTCCGCCTGGTGACGCAGATCGTCGCTCATGCCTGCGACATCGTGGAGCACGATGACTCCGGGCCACGACCCTTCACCTGCCGGGCGAGCGAGGTAGCTGCGAAGCTGATGTGCTGGAGTTGTGATGGTTACCCCTGTCATGGCACTTCCCTCTGGCGCACCGTTTTTTCAAAACTACCACTTACCTCAATAGTATCATATTGAGTAGGGTAAAGGACACGGTTTTTTGAACCATGACTTAGAGAGAAAAACGTGATGACAGAAGCGAATATAGTGTTACACGTGTTGGGGGTTCATGTGATCGTTGTTCTCTACTATTCGAGAGAGGACACTCACGTTTCCACTATCTCTAATGGACGGATTGTGATGGGACTGAGAGGCCAGCGCTGACGAACGTGATATCGGTGTGAGGTATGTATGATACGGTCTTCTCAAAGAGAAAGGATGAGCCATCTTGCTCGAAGAGAGGGTTGTATGACATCATCTCAATTGGAAACGCTGCCCGCAAGACAGCCGCCCCTGGAATCGGCTCCTGCTGAAACGGCGGAGGCCGCCTGGAAGACTCTCTACAGAGTTGGCGGAGCAATTGCCTTGATTGCAGCAGGGCTTGAAATAGCAGCAGCGCTCATCGGAATCATCTCGTCCTACATATTGGGACCGCCACCGAGCACTGTCATCGACTACTTCACGCTCCTTCAGCGTAATCGGTTCCTTGGACTCGTCTATCTTGGTCTCTTCGACATTGCTGCCGTGGCTCTTTTGGTCCCAATGTTTCTCGCCCTCTACATTGCTCTCAGACGAGCCAGCGCCTCGCTGATGGCCATCGCGACGACTTTTTCCCTCGTCGGGATCTCGGTCTACCTCGCAACGGAGACGGCTTTCTCGATGCTCTCCCTCAGCAACCAATACGCAGTTGCAACGACAGACGCACAGAGAGCTCTCTTCGAGGCCGCAGGGCAGGCAATGCTTGCTGAGCAGGTCGGCGCGGGCACCAGTACCTACATGGCGTTCTTCCTCCTGAGCGTTGCTGGTCTGATCATCGCAACGGTCATGCTCCGGAGCGCTCTCTTCAGCAAAGTCACTGCTGCTGTGGGAATCCTGGCAAATGGATTCTTATTCGTCTATTACATCGGATTAGCTGTTGTGTCCATCCCTTCAGCGATCGGTGTTCCTATCTACTGGGCCTCCGGCCTGCTTTCCTTGATCGGGTTCATCCTGATTGGCCGGAGGCTCTTCAAGCTTGCGCAGGGCGGAACGCGAGATGTGGCGAAGCAGCCTGCTGCCAGTGCGAGGAGCACCCGCCGTAGAGCGTTTTTCATGACGTCCATCGTGCTCCCTGACGCACCTGGAGCAATAGGTCAAGCCTGGGGAGCGCTTACGGCCACATGGGGAGTCCTGTTTGTCGTGATGGCTGAGT
>Ga0209048_10006281_pt1 | contig 11149 bp, 17 predicted proteins | sample FrelakmetCRP12CR_FD_187146 | JGI IMG/M metagenome (GOLD analysis project Ga0209048, IMG submission 187146) | Freshwater lake sediment microbial communities from the University of Notre Dame, USA, for methane emissions studies - CRP12 CR (SPAdes)... | ecosystem: Environmental > Aquatic >... | reverse complement strand
GCCCGATTTCTGCTTGATCATGTGACGCGCCGCGCCTTGGCTCACCAGGAAAGAACCCTTGAGGCCGATGTTCATCGTCGCGTCCCACGACTGCTCGGGCAATTCCTCGAGCTTGCCGGGAAAGATTTTCATGGCGTTATTGATGCAGAACCAGAGTTTTATTCTCGATTAAGTAATCTTTATGTTCGTAATGGTCATGAAGTACATGTAATAACTGGAACTGAAATTACTGAAAAATTGACAGGTAAATTGAAGCAATTTAGAATTAATTATACACATTTGTTTTCAATTGTTGTATATCATAAATCTATAGGAACACAAGTAAGGTATGAAAAAAGTGGTCCTTGGATTGAAGAAGAATTATGGAATAAAACAAAAGCGGAATATTGCATAAGAGTTGGAATTAATGTTCACATTGATGATTCAAGAGTATATGGTAAATATTTTCCTAAGGATATAACTTATGTATTAGCAAATAAATGTCGAATTAAAGAATGTGTAAATAAGATATTGTTAGATGATTTGTGTAGTGAACATATAAAAACAAAACTAAAAAAGAAAATAAGAGTATGTCCTGATTTCACAAGTTCTGGTATATGGAATGATAAAACTGGTGTTATGATTGATTATGAAGATCTTCCAATATCAAAACAATTAGCAAATGAGTTTGAAAACTGGATTACATTTTATGATGATTGTTTTGAAGAAGATTTTACAACTTTTAAGCCAGGTAAATCAAAAGAGATGAATGAAATAGGAATGAAATTAGCAAAAAAATTAAAAGAAGAATTACCAAATTATGAAATTTCTTTTTGGGAAGAAAATGAATCAGGAATAATTAAACATAAGAATTTAACGGGTGTATAGCCAAGCTTGGTTACGGCACCACTCTGATAAGGTGGTATGCGCTAGTTCAAATCTAGCTACACCCATTTTAATATGATAAAATGTCAAAAATGTAATAGATCTTTTACAAATAATGGTGCATTTACAAATCATAAATGTGTAACTAAAGATGACATCGATAAAGTAAAAGAATTGTATTATAAAAATGGTTTATCATTGCGAGAAATAAGACATTTAGGTCGTTTTCCAAGATTTATTACAAAACTTGCAATTAAAAATAGACGTAATTTAAGTGAAGCAATGATATTAGCTAGAAAGAAATATCCAGTTCAACATACAGAAGAATCTAAAAAACGATTGTCAAAAAGTACATCAAAGTGGTTAAAAACTAGAATAAATCATCCTTGGCGAAAGAAAAAAGAAACATATCCTGAGAAAATATTAAGACAATGGTTAGAATGTAATGTTGATGAAAAAATTATTCAAGAATATACACCAGATGATTTTGACAGAAATTATAGAATGGATTTTGCAATAATAAATTTAAAAATTGATATAGAAGTCAATGGCAATGCTCATTATTTTAATAATGAACTAAAATCTTATTATGTTGATCGTGAAAAATATATTATTGAAAGAGGTTGGAAGGTAATAAATATTCATGCTAGAGCTATTTGTAAAAATTTTGACACAGTTATTAATCAATTAAAACAATTTTTAGAAACAAAAAGCTTAAATGTTACAAATGAAATTAAATTACAAAAAGAAATTGTAATTAATGATGTTTCTAATAAAGCAAAAGAAATAATTCAATTAGTTGATGAAGGATTAGATAATAAAACAATTGCTAGTAAGCTTGCTATATCTGAAAGACAATTAAGTCGATTTTTTAAAATTAATAATATTAAAAAATTGTCACCGTGTGAATCACAACGTTTAAATAAGAAAAAACAAATTTTTGTTGAATTAGCTATGGTTATAGATATAAATGAATATGGTTTAATTTCTAGATTAGCAAATAAGTGGCAAACTAGTACAACTAGAATGTCACATTTAGTAAGAGAATTTAAAAATTTGAATAATCGGGACTGTATTTCAGTGGTACAGAATGCAACTCTTACAAAGTTGAGGTCGTAGGTTCGACTCCTACCAGTCCCATTTTAATCTTAAGGATTTGTATGAAAAGACGACATTTATTAAAAATAGCAGACAAATGTATAAAAATGTCTAATAATTTTGAGGATGCAGGACTTCATACTATCTCTGAAGATTTACTAAAAATATCAAGTAAAATTGCTATAGAAGCATGTAAAAAAGTCAATCAACCAATTAAACTTTTCGAGTACTATATAATTACTTAATGAACCAAAAAGTTTTATATTTTATGATGCCATAACGCCAATATTTTACGACTAGATAACATGAATCTCTAGTGGTGTTTTCCCAGACATATCCTGGGTCAATTATTCGGCCACTAAAAATATTTGGCAAGTTTAATGAATCAGTGATGTCATAAGGTAGGGTCAAAATTTTACAGATTTGCCAGTTATGACCATATAACAAATTACAACTATTGGTAAGAGCATCAAGTTGATATTCATAGTCAGATGTTAAAAGAAATGCTAAAAAAAGAATTGTTTTCATATTAACATCCTTTATAAATTACTAAAATATCAATTTAGGAGAAATTATGAATAATATGCCGTTAAGTCTTATTATAACACTTATTTTATCGCATTTTTTATCAGACTGGCTGTTACAATCAAGAAAAATGGCTATGTCAAAGTCGTCTAATCCTTTAATTTGCTTATTACATTCTGCAATCACAGGAACATTTCTTTTTATTGCATGCTGTATAGGCATATTGTTTAGTATTAAGATCTGCTTATGGGCAGCATTGATTTTATCGTTTTTTTATACTTTTACTCATTTTGTTCAGGACACTGTAGTTTGGAAATTGTATGGAAAGTTTCATGATCCGAAAAAAGAATTTCAATCTGATTATTGGTTTTATACAACAATAGCTATTGATCAATCAATTCATTTGATAATTATGTTTATATTAACAACTTTAGCAATTATGGATGTAAAATGAAAAATGTTTTTGTTAGTGGCCCTAAAAAGAAAATAGGTAAGATTCAACAACAAGTTATAGATAATGCAAAATTACTGGATGAAAAATGGTCTGAAATCATCAAGGATTCTGCAAATCATGGTAAATATATTATTTTTCATAAAGGTCAGATAAAAATTGTTGATGATTTTGAAATTGCAACAACTACTGGTCGAAAGGTTTTTGGTGAATCGACTGGATTTGTTGTTCGAAAAATAACAAATCAACTGATAACTGGAAGATATGCGTGACTCTAGCAGGATGGCTGCAATTTATTTTAGGTAGCCCGTTGTAAGGAGCAAAGACGCGGTTCCCAATAGGGTAAGGCCTTACGCTTAAAATAAATTTAGGGTTCGAGTCCCGGAGTCACGCACCAATAAATTAATTTGTGATCTATGAAAAATGAATTGAATATTGAAACATGTATTTAATAGTAGATTTTGAAGCAACTTGTTGGGATAGAAATACTGATGAAGGTCGAGTAAAATCAAATCGAAATGAAAATGAAATAATTGAAATTGGTTATTCAATTGTCACTGATGATTATCGCATAATTTTATCACAAGGTTTATTTGTTAAACCACAATTGAATCCGATGTTATCAGATTTTTGTAGACGACTGACCGGTATTGAACAATTTACCATAGATATTGCAAAAGATTTTAGAACTGTAATAGATATTTGGCGAGAAAATGTTTATTTAATAACAGAAAAAAGTTTAAGTAATTTTATATTTTGTTCTTGGGGCTTCTATGATCATCGACAGTTAGCTAAAGATTGTAAAAGATATGATATTGAAGTACCATTTAAAATTAGTAGAAGTCTTAAACATGAATTTGCTGAGAGGCATAAAATAAAACCTATAGGAATGGATAAGGCTTTAACAATGTTAGATATTCCTCTTGAAGGTCGTCATCACAGAGGTGTTGATGATGCTTATAACATTGCAAAAATATTTGTTAAAGAGAAAATGTGAATTTGATAAGTCATATGGCGACATGATTAACGACCTTTGCTCTTGTCACAGGGACGGTCAAGCTGAGACCATATGATACCTTTGGCTTGACGTGTCGTGGTTAGTGCTTCGGCATCATTGTAGAGGATAGCGAATAGCCATGGTAAGTACCTATTCGATGAAACGGTGGCTGCGGCACGGCTAGCCAGATTTAATGTTCTTTGAAATTATGGGGGTGTCAGGTTTCGACAGATTGGGTGAAGTGATAATTGCATGTAGAGGACTCATTGGTTGGCCTCTTAAATCATCCAATGAAACAACAACTGCCAACAAAATTGGTTCAGTTTTCGGTGCTCAGTTCGCATTGCAGTTCGCTGCAATGTGCGCAAAGGCACCAGCAATGGCTGCCTAAATAAAGGCGGTCGAAGTTTAAGCGGAGCCGTAGCAACTTGAACTGTTTATATACGGATAGGACAACCGAACGCGTAAAAGAGAAGGGGACCGAAGTGACACTTACGAAGTACTCATTGAACGCTTGTCTATTTACGGAGTGAGTATTCAAGATAGAATAGAATAAACATGTAGTAATTGTCATGGAAAACTTTCTGGACCGGGGTTCAATTCCCCGCACCTCCACTAATTTTGCGCCCGTGTAGCCGAGACTGCCTTCTAAGCAGTTAATCGTAATTGGAGCTGAGAATACTGGTTCAAGTCCAGTCACGGGTGCCATTTTTTTATGATGTATAAAATTTGTGAAATTTGTGGTCGAGAAAAGTCCGGACAACATAGCAGGTTTTGTGTACATAAAAAAGAAGATATTGACAAAGTTAGAAAATTATATGATAATGAAAAATTATCTGCAAGAGAAATGATTGCACAAGGATTTAATAAAACTTTAGTTTGTTTTTCTTTACGAGGAAGACGTAGATCAGTCAGTGAAGCTAACAAATTGGCACATAAAAAACATCCCGATGTATTTAAACATACAGATGAAATAAAGAAAGTCTTATCCAAAAAACGAAAACAATGGTTGAATAATAATAAGGATAAACATAATTGGCGTTTTAATTTTGAATCTTATCCTGAAAAATTAGTACGAGAATATCTTGAAACATTATCAGTAAAAGTTATTGCAGAATACATACCCGATGATTTTGATAGATTTTTTAAAATAGATTTTGCTGTTATTGAAAAAAAGATAGCAATTGAAGTTAATGGTAATCAACATTATAAAAGAAATGGTGAATTTAATGAATATCATATTAATAGACAAAAATATTTAGAATCTAAAGGTTGGATTGTTGTTAATATACCTGCTATAAATGTTAACAAAGATTTTGAAAATGTAAAATTACAATTGCAAAATGTATTGAATTGTCCTCAATCAACATCATTTGAACCCATAATTTCACAAAAGCAATTAAAATTAGAAAATAAATATGCTAAAAAAAGAAAAAGAGAAGAAGAAAAGAAAAACAATGTTCAACAGAAAATAGATTTAGTTCTAAAATCTAATATTGATTTTTCTAAATTTGGTTGGGTAGGTAAAATTGCTAAACTACTAAATAAGCCACAACATAAGATAAATAAGTGGATGAAAAAGAATATGCTTAATTTTTATGAACAACAATGTTTTAAACGTAAATTCTAAAATAGGGAGGCGTGTCCTTCCGTAACTCCAAAAGGAAGTATATCATGAGTGAAGTAATTCTTCACTTGATATAACGGAGGTGCAACTTTGAGTTTTTTTGAGTTTCATTCGCGGCCGTGAAACTTATCAGCTATAGTAATATAGTTAGGAGGAGTCGCGACCTCCGGTGAGATAAGGTTCATAAATTCAGAGGCAAATGTATAGAGGTTCAAAAGCCTTTATACTGCGCCTCCCTTTATATTATGACTTTTTATTTATAGCCCGTGTAGCCGAGTCTGTTTCCTAAACAGATAATCGTAAAGGATGCTGAAAATGTTGGTTCGATTCCAATCACGGGCATATTTAGGAGATATTTATGCAACGACAAATTTCTCAATCTGTGAAAAAAGAGAAAGTACCTTTATGTGAAAATTGTTATATGAAAGGTTATTGTAATCGTGGTGAAGGGTCTGAAGAATGTAAAAAACATTATAATCATTCATAAGGGAAAATATGGTAATTTGTAATAAAAAAGATCATTGTAGTATGCGACACGAATGTGGTGGAGCAAAACCGCATGAAAGATGCAGTGAATGCGGAAAGTGTCCAAAAGCTGCAAGGTTAAAAGCAGAATGTGTTGAAGTGAAGGAAAATAAATGTTAACTATAGACTGGAATTTTAATAGGATTTGTAATTTTAATTGTGAATATTGTATTAACGATCCGAAAGATAAAAGTGCATTAGGGCCTAAATTTGATGAAGTAAAAAAAGCTATAAGTAGATTTAAAAATCAATGTTTATGGGCATTGTCTGGAGGAGAATTATTTTTAAATACTGATTTTGTTAAAATTTGTAAATTTTTGACTGAACAGCATTGTATTACGTTATATACTAATTTAACAATTTCTGTTGATGATTTTATTAAAAATGTATCAGTCGATCGAGTTAAATTTATTATGGCAGCATTACATATTAAAGAAAGAGATAGACTGCATTTTAAAAGAGAACAAATTGTTACGCAGATTAATAAATTAAAAGATGCAGGCTTTTATGTTATGTTAGTGCAAGTCTGTGATGATTATGCATTATTACAATATGATGAATTGTTTGAATGGTTTTTAAGTAAGAATATATATTTAATACCTCTCTTGATAAAAAATTCTTTATGGCATAAGTTTAATTATACTGATGAACAGTTATTAAAAATACAACATTATTTGGAATTGTGTAAAGAGCATGGATATAATAAATTTTCTTTAGAATATAATAGAACAACTTGTAGAAAAGGTCAAGTATGTGTGGCTGGCTATAAGTATATGATAGTACTTAATGATGGTACTGTTAGAGAATGTTGGGGTAGTCATCGTTATTTAGGAAATATATTTGTACAAAATTTAACTGTCGAGAGTCAATTAAGTAATAAAGCAATAATTTGTCCCTATGATATTTGTCCATGTTTTCCTAGTAATTTATATGAAATAGAGATATGATTTATATAACTGGTGACACACATATTCCGATAGATATTCGGAAATTAAATACTACAAATTTTCCTCAAGGTAAATCTCTTACTAAAAATGATTATGTGATAATTACCGGTGATTTTGGTTTGTTATGGTTTTACGAACCAGATAAAGAAGAAATTTATTGGAAAAAATGGTTAAATGAAAAACCATTTACCATACTTTTTATTGATGGTAATCATGAAAATCATGATAGATTAGCAGAGTTGCCAATTATTGAAAAATTTGGTGGTAAAGTTGGTGTAGTATCTGATAGTATTTTTTATTTAAAGCGTGGTGAGATATATACGATTGAGAGTAAAACATTTTTTTGTATGGGCGGTGCAAAAAGTGTTGATGATGCTAGTCGAATTGAAGGTGTAAGTATTTGGAGGAATGAGATACCTTCTTATAAAGAAATGGATTATGCAATAACTAATTTAGAAATACATGGAAATAAAGTAGATTATATAATAGCTCATACATTACCGCAAGGAATGATTGCAAAATTTATGATAGCTTCAGGTGTTGACATTATTGAGATGGATGATCATGATTATAGTAAATATTTAGATCCTACTGCAAAATTTTTAGATGAAGTTTGTAATAGAATTCAATTTAAAAAATATTTTTGTGGACATTTCCATGCTAATGTTGTTATAGATAATTTTACTATTTTATATGAAGATATCATAGAAATTTAGTTTGTGTATGATGCATCATAGAGCATTATTTTTAAGTTTCTTCGATATTTTATGTGATTAAATATCTATAGAATTATTTTTTTAATCATTTTAAAATAAAGGAGAAACGATGAAAAAGAAGAGTAAGGCAAGAATCAAAGAAATGATTCCGAAGGTAAAGACATTATTGGAGGACAGTCGTTATCTGCATGCTGCGGAAATTGCAGACAGTATTGGAATGTCTGTTAGTTCAGTGTCCAATCTCATTCGAAAAATGCGCGAACATAATATCGGAGTTATAACAACAAAAAATGGATATACATTATCAGAACATGCCACCAAAATTGATGACATTGGTTTTATGCGCAGATTACTCGGGCGCCGAGCCAGTGATTATATAGCTATGAAAGCTGCGGAACCGGATATAAAGAAACGGTGGAATGCCGTTGAAGATCGTCAAATGTTTCAGAAAGTCCTTGGGATTACATACACTCGTCAAAATGAAGTGTCTGCCGGAATGAAAGCTTTATTGGTATATTCCAAATAAGGAAAATATGAATCTTGATTCTTTAGTTGCCAATATTTGTCATGGTCATATTAATACACCAACTGCAATTGTGCTTTGTGTATTGATTGTGGCTTGCGCATGGGTTGTTGTGACTTTCATTAAAAGTATTTAACTATCATAGCAAAGATAAGTGACCAGTCAATTTATCAATCTTTTCAGATTCGTCGGGTCCAAGAGCAATACAAGTCTTAGTTAATATTCCCTTAAATTCGGTCAAACCTGCATCTTCAATCAAAGCTACTGGTATATTAGCTTCTTTTGCTTTTTCATAAATTTCAAGTAATTCGGCTTCAGAATTTACACTCACACAAATTTTGGTAAATAATCCCTCAATCCATTGAACCATAGTATCAGGTAAGAAATCTGTTATAAAAGTATTTTGATTATCGACTTTATGCCACCGATCAAAAAATATTTTCATTGAAGCGTGCGCACCTTGCACGATGCATTTACCTTTTCTCATATTCAAATCTTTACGAATTACAATGACTTGTTTGACTGACATACAATCTCCGTTCTTGCTCTATTGAATTCACATTTAAAATCCATACAATATTTTTGACATATATCATCTTTACTACAATCATGTTCATTCATCCAAACAATACGATCTTTCATCAAATCATTATTTACTTTACCAATTGCTGTACCTTTTTCTCTAAAATAAGTCAAACAAGGATAATGACTGTCACCAACTATAGTAACATCACTGCTTGCAATATAACATTTTTTGCAAGCATTTCCTCGCATTTGTTTACCATCTTTAAAGTTTTGTACACGATAATTTAAAATAGGATATTTAATATAATCTTTTTTGAACTTAGGTATTAATTGGTCTTTTGTTGATGTTGATAATTTTATATCATTAACACCGAGTGACAAAATAAAATCTACTATTGATTCTATTCTATCAATATTTAATGAATCAATTACAAGACCAATATTAACATATTTATATTTAACGAGTTGTTTTATAGTATCAACTATTTTTTCTGGACTATTATATCCTCTATTCTTCAAAATGTCCATGTCATAATCATCTAATGACACTGAAAACATATCTGCTTGACTTTTCAAATAATTATCAATACCAAAAGTGCCGTTTGTAGAAAGTCCAAGCTTTTTTGTCTTGTTTCTACATAAATTCATTATTTCGAAGAATTGATTGTGAACTGTAGGTTCGCCGCCTGTTATTTGAATATGTTTGAATTGGTTATTTTGAATAAAAGAGGAAAGTTTTGCAAGATCAATATCATTATTGAATCTATTGCAATATTTGCATGAAAAATTACAACGACCAGTAATAGCAATTTCCATGTACCAAGGATCACTACCATTATAATAAAGTCTTTCGGTAGTTATTTCAGAAAAGCCAGTGTTTTTCATAATAATACTTTTGAATAAATGTCCCTGAGAGGACTCGAACCTCTAAAGTCCTGACTCGTAATCAGGTACCCTATCCAGTTAGGTGACAGGGACAGAATTGGTGAGCCTGGTCAGATTTTAACTGACGACATCGTGTTTCGAAGACACGTACTCTATACAACTGAGCTACAGGCCCGAAAATTTCTTTGATAAAATTTACCTTTATAATATTTTTTTACAAATCGTGTCACTTGCGTATGTGTTATATGTAATAATTTTGTGGCTTTGTTTATCCAACCATATTTTTTCATATCTATTGTTGATAATAATTGTAATCTATTTTGTATTATTTCATTAATTTTCTTTTTCTTATTTAATCGTTGTTGTTGTTTTTTAATTTCTTTTGTTTCATGTTTTTGTGATTTAATTTCGTAATATTTAATTAAGTCGTAAGAATGATGTTTTTCTTTAGCATCTCCAATAAAATTAGTTAGCATTTGCAAATTAAAATTTTCAATTTCATTGTGCATAATTCTATAAATTCGCCAGCCTTTTTGCTGTAAATAATCATCACGCTTTTTATCATACTTTTGTCTTTTTTCAGAAAAATGCCATTTACCATCAAATTCTACATCTACTTTTTCATTAATAAAAGCAAAGTCTAAAAAATAAGGATATTCACAATATTCGCTGACAACATCATATTTTTTGTAGATGTCATTTTTAATAAATAAATTGTGTAGTTGTTCTTCACCATAACTCATTTGGCGTTTTGCATGACGTTCAAATGGTGTTCCTGTAAATTGTTTTAAATAAGCAACTCGTCCTTTTCTTATTTTTTCTTTTATTTCATCAGAATGTTTATAAAAATTTGGATGATTTTTATAAAACATATTTAAAGCTTCAGATGATGATCTTTTTTGATTTTTCAGTGCAAATTTAATTGTAGCTTTGTCAAAACCTTTACTCGTTAAATTTCGTAATGATGATCCATTTTTATATAAGTCTTTAATAATTTGAACATTAGATTCATTTATACAATTGTGTCGACTAAAATTTGATTTACTAATCAATCTATTACATTTATTACAAATTATTTTTAGAGTATCTTTTCTTATGTGACTGTATGTTTTTATATTTTGTTTATATAATATATTATTTTTTTTTAAGAACTTTAATGTTTTTCTATATGGTAAGTAGTGTTCTGTGCAATATTCTTTAACATCTTTTTTACTAAAAACTTTACTACTAAAAATCAATAATATATCGTCTTTTAATTTTTCAAATATTCGACTATGTTCACCATTACGATAAGATATTGAACATTTGTGCGAACAAAATTTTAAATTTTTTGTTGGTTGCAAACAATATAAACATTGGTTTAGCTTATTTGAGTTCATATTCTTTCCTTTCTTTAAGAATATGAACTTATAAACTGATGATTAAGTTCATTGCTACTAACTAAAATATTGGCAGGCTCGGTAGGA
>Ga0209048_10006280_pt1 | contig 11151 bp, 9 predicted proteins | sample FrelakmetCRP12CR_FD_187146 | JGI IMG/M metagenome (GOLD analysis project Ga0209048, IMG submission 187146) | Freshwater lake sediment microbial communities from the University of Notre Dame, USA, for methane emissions studies - CRP12 CR (SPAdes)... | ecosystem: Environmental > Aquatic >... | reverse complement strand
ATGCCGCAGCCGATACAGAGTTCGAGGTCCACGCGCGGCTGCTGCAGGGTCAACACGTTCCCTTTTCTGTCGCGCACCTGCACTTTCTCGAACCAGACGGCCTTCTTCGGCGTGGGGCAGACCTCCTCGCACATGATGCACGGCGTGGCATGCGCCCAGGGAAGACAACGTCCTTTATCGATCATCGCGAGACCGAGCTTGACCTTGGACTTCTCTTCGAGCGTGAGCCTTTTGATCGCGCCGGTCGGGCAGACCTGTCCACAGAGCGTGCAGCGATATTCGCAATACCCGATGCGCGGCACAAGCATGGGAGACCAGATGCCTTCCGCGCCTGCTTCCAGCAGCGTGGGTTGAAGACCGTTCGTGGTACAGACCTTCATGCACTCACCGCACTTCACACACCGTTTAAGGAATTCTTTTTCCTCGAGGGATCCCGGCGGACGAATGAGGCCGGGGTTCTTGGAATTCGCCTTGGTGAGCGGCGTAATGCGCAGGAACGGAACAACCGCGATCCCGCTGAGCGCCGAGGTGATGACCCTTCTCCTGCCGATGTCCATCGCCGCGGTCGCCTTCTTCCTGCTGAAACCAAAGCTCACTGCGTTCTGCGGGCAGACATCGTCGCAGTTCCAGCAATAGAGACATTCCGTGTCCTTCCATTTCTCCTTCTGATCCGGCGCCGCATTTCCCTGGCACACCCGGCCGCAGGCCCCGCACTCCGTGCAATCCTCGCTCACCGACCGTTTGAGGAGTGAGAACCGTGACAGCAGACCGAGGAGACCGCCCAGCGGGCAAAGGTACTTGCACCAGAACCTCTTTTCCATCAGATTTAATCCGAGGATGATGAAGAAGAGCGAGCCGATGAGAACGTTCTGGTTATAGAAGGATTGCTCAAAGGAAAGCACGGTCTTTTTGAGGAATGTGAACACCGGTTCCGAGACTGTGGTGACACCGGAAAGCTTTGCGTTATAGAGGCTGTCGAATGATGCCCTCACGCCATAATTGAACAGCGGATAGACGCTTATGGAAAATGAACGGATAAGAAGCGAGAGCGGGTCCATGATCCCGACAGGCTGAAGCGTGAAGACCGCTGATGCGATCATGCCGGCCAGAATGTAATATTTGATCCGGTACCAATCCCTGCCCCGGTGGGCAGCCGCCTTTTTCCTGATCGATCCAACCATGTTGTTCAACGTACCGAGCGGGCACACCCACCCGCAGAAAACCCTGCCGAAGAAGACTGTAATGATAATGGTGATGATCGAGAGATAGAATGCTTTTGCCGCGGCATGGGCGGAGAGGAGCGTTGAAACGAGAATGAGCGGATCAAAATCGAGAAAGAGCCGCACGGGATAGCCGAGTTCGTCGTTTCCCTTGGACTCGGTCTGAATGAAGAGAAAGAGGAACAGAAGCAGGAACAGCCCCTGGAGAATTCTCCGCAGGTTTTGCATTCTCACGAGATCGCCTCCCTATCGCATTGCAGACATACCAATCCGGATAAACCGGAAAAGCTCTGAGCCACATAATTCACATAAGGCGCAAAGAAAAGCCGATACGATGGTAATAAATAATATGATCGGTCATGGCAGAAGACCACCATAACCGTCATTCCGGGCGTGACCCGGAATCCAGCGCTCGATTGTGAATATTCTGGATTCCCGCTTTTGCGGGAATGACGAATATCGCCTGCAGCTTTTCTATTACTTATACAATTATCGATATCATTTTTGCAGGCTTGAATGCGGTTTAAACCGCAGTGATGAAACTCATATGGTTTCCTGCCTGTCCGGGTCAGGTGTCTTTCTTCTTGTGAAGATACATGAACCGGTCGGCCTCTCGAAGAAGATCTTCGAAGGAAACAGGATGCTGCGGATCATACATCGCGATACCGGTGCTGAGCGAGAGAATATAAGCGGCCCTGGTCCCTTCATTGTGAGCGTTCAGGTTTTGCTGCAAACGACCGTGGATGGCTTGCGAACTCCGCCGTTCATCCGAAACGATGATGACCACGAACTCATCCCCTCCGATGCGGGCGATGATATCGGACTCCCGATAGGTCGTTCGCAAAATATCCGCAGCCCGTGTCAGGGCCGCATCGCCTTCCTGATGACCGAACTGGTCATTGATCTCCTTCAGATTGTCCAGATCGGCATACAGCACGGAGAGCCATTGCTTTGACCGGTTGACCAATTTGAGCTGCTGTTCGGCGAGGGCGAACAGACCGCGACGGTTATACAGGCCGGTAAGCGAATCCGTGATCGAGATCAAACGAAGCGATTTCTCCAGTTCCTTCTGTCTTGTGATATCGGTTGACACGACGGTGACCGCCGTGACCAATCCCTCCGCATTTCTGATGGGATTGAATGTCCGGAGAAAATACTTGTTGTCCCTCTGACCTTTATGATCAAACTGAAGTGACTCGCCGATCTGAAGCACCGCATCCACCTGTTTTCTGAAATCGATGGATTCTTCAGCAGAATGGTACCTGTCGTAGTTCTGCCCCTGATAGTCATCGGCGATCAACCCCATGCGTTCGCGGTGTTTTTGATTCATGAACAGATAGCGGGTGCTGCGATCAATGACGTAGATCGAATCGCCGGTGGATTCGACCAGGGACCGATACATCTCCTCTTTTGTCTGCAGCACGTTCTTTGTCTCCTCCAGTTCCTGGAGGGAAAGGGAAAGCTGTTGATTGATGCGTTCTGATCGCCGGAGCAAAAAATACGCCGCCAGGGTCCCCGCGAAACACGTTACAAGAATCCCGATGCCGGTTGCTGCCCATCCGGTGCTGTCGAGAAAAATGGTCTTCTCAGCATAGTCATAAAGAAGCATGAATATGGCGAGAAACAGACAAAAGACAAAGAGCATGCGGGGCTTTTTTATAGAAAGAAGCTCCATTGATCTTTTTCCGTTCATCAGATTCCTCTGGTATCAATAAGGACCGCCGCCTACCCGTTTATTTTCCTGATCCGGACCTTGTTCAGGTCCATCTGCCCGAGCCCCAGCTTGTGGCCGATCGTCACGTATCCAAGGTCGCTCCCCTTCATGCCAAAGAGCGTAGCACCGTAGGAGTCGATCGCGACCGGATCGAACCCGACGATGATTGTATCGAGCTTCTTTACATCCGCAAGGCTTCCTCCCTGGGGACCGTTCGCCGTCAGGATGCGTACGGCATCAAGGATCGTGAGCGTGGGCTTGATCTTCATGGAAAGATCGACCAGACTCTCATCCAGCTTCTGATGGATCTGGCGACGCGACCCGCCCATCACGCCCATCCAGTTCTTCATTGACAGGGTGAGCTTCGCGAGGCCATGATGCTTCGCTATCGGGATGTTGATCACCTTGTCTGCCTCGAAAATGTCGGCATAGAGCGGCCAGGACTTGAGCGCAACGCCCTTGATATCCATATCCTTGAATTTTCGTTCGTCCATATAATCCACATCAGCCCCCAAAGCCTTTGCCGCCGACATGATGCCGCTCTGGACGTAGCACCGCCGGGGATCGTTCACCGGACGGTCGAAGACCTTCACTTTTTTTGCCCCTGCTTCAAAACAAAGCTTTACCACGGCCGCGACCACCTCGGGGTTCGTATTTCCGGCCTGCTCGGGCGTCCGGTCCCACCCGATGTTCGGCTTTATGACCACGATGTCGCCTCGGGAGATGAACTCTTTGATGCCGCCCATGGCGTCAAGGGCCGCCTTCACGATCTTCTCAGGAGAATCACCGTGCGCCACAACAAGGTCCGGCCTTGAGACTTTCTCAGCGGCTTCGGCGAGGGCGTTCAAACCATGGGGAAGAGAAAATCCCGCACCGGTCATTGCCGCAAGTTTTATGAACGTCCTTCTATCCACGTGTCACCTCACCTTTCCCCTCGCGAGCGACGCAAAGATGCCCAAAAAACAGAGGGATGAAAAGATCATAAATGCCGTTTTCATGCTCGTCAGAAATTGAGGATAATATTCGGGCGTGATGCGCGCGCTCCCGATGGACAGAGCAAATATGACCATGGCAATGCCCATGCTCAGCATCTGTCCGATCAGGCGCATGGTAGCAAGCGTAGACGAACCCACGCCGTAGAACTTTTTTTCTATGGAACTCATGACCGCGTTCGTGTTCGGCGACGAGAACAGGGCGAACCCGAAACCCAGCAGCATCAGGCCGGTGACGATGAAACCAAGGTGCGTGTCCCGGTCAATGAACGTGAACAGGAGCAATCCAGCAACCGTAAACCCCATGCCGATGGAAGCAACGACCCGTGGCTCTATTTTATCAGAAAGTCGTCCGGCAAAGGGAGAAAAGAGCGCCATCACCACAGGCTGGGAGATCAGGATCATGCCGGCATGCTGAGGAGTAAAACCCTTGAGATACTGGAGGTAGAGGCTTAAGAGGAATGTAACGGCAAACGTGGCGCTGTAATTGATCAGCGCCGCAAGGTTGGAAAAAGCAAAAGCAGGATTATGGAAAAAGAGCTCCATATTCAGGAGGGGGCTCGCCGACCTTCTGTCCCAGGCAACGAAGAGCAGGCACCCGAGCGTGCCTGCCAGAATGAACCAGACGCCGGAAATTGCCGGCAGAAGCGAAAGCCCGTACATAAGCGCGACGAGGGTAAATGCATAGAAAAGAGAACCGACTGCATCGAACTTCTCTCCTTGTGCCTCGGCCCACTCCCTATTCAGCTTCACGACGACCAGATAGATCACGAACAGTCCGAGCGGCACATTCACCAGGAAAATGCTCCGCCACCCGAACTGATGTGTCAGGAACCCGCCGAGGACGGGGCCGAGCGAGAGCCCGAGGTAGACGGCCGCCACGTTGATTCCAAGCACGCGACCACGCTCGGCTGCTGGAAACACCGAGGTCAGGATCGCCATGCCGGTCCCGAAGATCATCGCGCTTCCAAATCCCTGCAGAACACGGAGCGTGATAAGCATCCCGGCTGACGAAGAAAAAGCAAGCGCAAGCGAGGCGAGCGTAAATATCCCCATGCCGTAGGCGAAAACCCGTTTCCGGCCGTGGATGTCCGCCAGCCTCCCGAAGGGGACCAGGAACATGGCTGCGGACAGAATGTACGATGTAGGGACCCAACTCATGAGCACGGCACTCATCTGGAATTCTTTTCCGATGGCCGGGAGTGCAATATTGATGGACGAGACCATGAAGGGCGTGAGGAAAGAGGCGAATGTTGCAATAACAAGAGCGGGTCGTTTTAGGGAAGTGTCGCTCATAATCGGTTTTGTGGGACGTTCAGTGCAGTGAACACCCTACCTGAATTTATTGACGAGGTACAGGATCAGACTGATGATGATGCTGATGACGATGCTCGTTACCAGCGGAAAGTAAAAAGTAAAGTTTTCTTTTTTGACCAGAATGTCTCCGGGAAGCTTTCCCAGAAAGGGCAAGCGCGGGAAAACCAGAATCACGAGGCCGATCAGGATCAGGAGCGCCCCGATGAGGATCATGACCTTTGCGATCTCGCCCATAACAACATCCCTGACCTGGAAAAGCCGGAACAAGAACCTTTCTTTACCACAGAGGACACAGAGGTAAAATGCAAGGAGAACTCCTGTTGTTATGAAATACTACATACCTCTCACTGTGTGCTCTGTGGCCCCTGTGGTTAAATTTCTTTCCGTGTTTCGTAAAAAAGGTGATTTTGCGGCCAACTACTCCACGAAGAAATCGAGGATTTTGGCGAGCGTAACGCGCAATTCCCGCCTCGGCACGATCGCATCGATCATGCCGTGCTCCTGCAGGAACTCGGCCCGCTGGAACCCCGCCGGCAACTGCTGTTTGATCGTCTCTGCGATCACGCGCGGTCCGGCAAAGCCGATGAGGCTTTTTGGCTCGGCGATGATGATGTCGCCAAGCATTGCAAAGCTCGCCGTGACCCCTCCGAAGGTCGGATCGGTGACCACCGAAACGAAGGGAAGACCTGCCTCGCCCAACCGTGCCACTGCGGCGGAGGTCTTCGCCATCTGCATGAGCGAAAGAATACCCTCCTGCATCCGCGCGCCGCCGGATGATGCCACCGACACGAAGGGCGTGCGTTTCTCAATGGCCCGCTCGATGGCCCGGGTGATCTTCTCACCCACTACCGAGCCCATGCTGCCGCCCATGAAGTCGAATTCCATGACCACAAGCGACACGGGCTTTCCGCCGATCTTTGCCTCACCGGCGATGATCGCGTCCTTGAGGCCTGTCTTCTTGCGGCTGCTCTTCAGTTTGTCCTTGTAGTCCTTGAAGTTAAGGAAATCCCGTGGTGAGAGGCCGTCCTCCACTTCGAGGAAGCTTCCCTCGTCCACCAGGTACGGGAGGCGCTCCGACGCCGAAATGCGAAAGTGATAATCGCACTTGGGGCAGACCTTGAAGTTTTTGTCCACCTCTTTGCGATAGATAATTTCCTTGCAGTTGTCGCACTTGACCCAGAGCCCCTCGGGGATCTTCACTTTTTTTGGCGGTGTTTCCGGTGCAGTGCCCCCGGGTCGTTCTTTCTTAAACCAGGCCATAAAACTCCTTCTGATGAACTACTCCGAACTCCGTACTCCACACTCCGAAAGATGTTAGAATAAGTACGTCTTCCCTTCCTGCAGGATCTTCACATTTCTCCGGCCCAGGGCCTTCAACTCGGCTATCACCTTCTTTTTATGGACCGGTTTGATGTGGTAGATATATATGGGGACATCATATCCGACCCGGGCCTTCGTGAGGTCCTGATGCAGTTGTCCCGGAGTGAAGTGGCCGCTCAGATCGGCGATGTCCTCAAGGCTGTTCGGGAATGATGTATCGACGATGATCGAGCTAAGATTCTTTACTTTGGCTGCTTCCTTCCATAGTCCTTCGTTCGGACCGGTATCGGCGCTGTAGATGAACGATGACCTGCCGTCGCTTATGAGGAACCCGACAGCGGGGACCGGATGGTTCATGGGGACTGCCTTTACCTTCAATCCGGCGATGCTCACCGTCTTCCCGACCGGGAGGGGAACATAGATCAACACTGGATTTTCAGCAGTCGGTATCCGGGTGAAATCCGGCCAGATGAGATCATTCATCAGGTGTTCCCTGATGGCGGCGATGACCCCGGGGATCGCCCGGATGTTCACCGGTTTTGTGAAGCGGTCGGCAATGTTGTCGGCCAGGAACAAGAGCGACTTGATATGATCGAGATGAGTATGACTGATCAGGATGTCGGTGATCCTGAGCTGCGCAGCATTGCTGAGCGCCGCGGTAATGGTGCCTGCGTCCAGCATCATCACATCGTTTACGAGAAACCCCGGCGGATTGTGCCCTATGGCTTCAGATCCGGAGCATCCCAGTATTTTTACCTTCACGCAACCTCCATCGGTACGGCAAATACCAAATCCCAAATGACAAATTCCAAATAATAACCAATGACCAAACTTCAATAATCAAACAGTTTGAAGCTTGAAATTTGGTAATTGGAATTTATTTGATTATTGGTGCTTGTGATTTGCCTGCACCCAGCGGTAACGAGTGCTTGCCGCGAGTGCAGGGTGATGCTTATTATTCTTTCAACCCCACCAGGTCATAGATCACTACCGGCTGCTGTTTCCCCTTGACGGTTACGGATCCGAGCTCGTTTACCTGTATGATATTATTCACTTTGCTGTAGGTATATTCTGATATGATGATATGATTATTATACTGTCTTGTCAAGCTTTCTAAGCGCGCGCCAAGGTTCACATTGTCGCCGATCACCGTATAGTCCATCTTCTTGCCCGGCGCTCCGATATTGCCCACCACCATATCGCCCGTGTTGATGCCGATCCCGATATCGATGACGTGTTTTCCCTCGGCGGCCCACTTCACCTGCAACTCCTTGAGTCTGCCGATCATGGCCAGAGCGCACCTGCATGCACGCTCCGCATGGTCCGGCTGGCCGATGGGCGCGCCCCAGAGCGCGACGATGGCATCGCCCACGAATTTATCGAGTGTCCCTTCGTATTCGAACACGATCTCCGTCATCGCGCCCAGATATTCGTTCAACAGCGAGACAACTTCTTCAGGCTGAAGCTTTTCGGAAAATGAGGTGAATCCCCGGATATCGGAAAAAAGCACCGTGATCTCCTTGCGGTCGCCGCCGAGCTTGGCCTTGCTCGGGTCGCGGATGAGCTCGTCCACGATCCGCTTCGACACATAGCTCGAGAACATTTTGCGGATGTCACGGGCACGGCGCTCTTCCATGAAGAACCGGTAAGCGGTCTGGCTGGTGTAACCGAAAAACAGGGCCGACGCGGGATACACAAGGTTAAACCAGATCCCTTTGACCACAAAGAGGTAATGCACGACGCCCAGGTAGCCCCCGAACAGAGACAGGAACAATACCGCGCCGGCGCCGGCGCCGAGGCGGGGAAGCGCGACGCCGAACAGCACGGCGAAAAAGATGACCAAAGGAATGACACCGGTCTCGGTGCGCAGCAGAAAATCACCGCGCAGTATGTTATCCACCACGCTCGCATGCTTTTCGATTCCCGCCATATTGTTCGAGAACGGCGTCACCCGAAGATCATAGATGCCAATAGCAGTGGCGCCGATCAGAACGATCTTGCCCTGAAAGGTCCCTGCCGGGGTTTTCCCCTCCACGATATCGGAGATCGAATAGCGGGGAAAAATCCCATCCGGTCCACGGTAATTGATCAGCATCCTGCTTTGCGCATCGGTGGGGATGATCGTGCCGGCCATCTGAACCAACCCCCGGCCGTCCAAGGCCAGGCCCTGAAGGTCCACTTGACGGTACAGCCGGGCGGCCTGAAGACCGATCGGCGCGTAATAATCATCCTGATATTTAATGGCGAGCAGCTCCCAGCGGAGCGTCCCGTCGCTATCGGGGATCATATTGATGGGAGCGACAGATGCGGCTGCTGCGGAGAGCCGTTCGAGCGGGGGAAGCACCATTCTGGCTTCGAACGGCGCATAAGGGGTATCAGTATTTTTCAGCACCGCGTACGCTGAGGGGATCAGGAAGTCCACCTGCTTGTTCGTGAATCCGGATTCCTTAAACCCGGTTTCGGAAAAATCGAAGTCCATCGGAATGATCGCGCGTCCATTCTTTCGAAGAGCCCGTTCCAGAAGGCCGTCAGACTTCGCGTTCTCTGCCTCCGAAAAAAGCACATCAAAGACGACAACTGCGGCGCGCTCATCGGTGAGGCGGTCCACCACGCGTGCCCAGACCGAGCGGGACCAGGGAAACCGCCCCAGTTTGCTGATGCTTTTTTCGTCGATGGCTGCAATAACTGTTTCCGGGCCGGGCGTTACGACACCCCGGACGGTGAACCTGAGGTCGAGCGTCTTTTCTTCCAGCACCTCGAAGAACCTGGCATTGCCCAGATACATAAGCGACAGCGTCAGCGCCACGATCAGCGCTATGACCATGCCTGCATTTTTACCTGTATTCAGTTTCATAGCGATCTCGTATGCGTTGTGCCACAGTACTTCGTATTGTTAGCGCTAATACCAATGCTAAACTTATTTCGTTCCAACAATGAGAGCCGGTCTTCCTCTCAGAACCACTGCGGGAACACAGCGCTAGACCCGTTCTTTTAATTCACGAAACGATTTTTGCCATGATTCCGAAAGGGCGGGAACTGCGAGCACCTTCTCGATTCCTTCGCGGTTTTTTCGCTCATGGTGATAGATGCGATTGGCAAAAGCGATCGATACTCGGCGTGGGTCCTGTTGAACGAGGAAGATCCCGTCACCGGCTTTAACCTTGCCCTCCTCAAGCACCCTTAAGTAGAAACCCGTTCGGCCGGAATCCACGACAAGCTTCACGAAATCCTCCCTGCCGTATCGTGCTGCAAGCGTCGAGCAGGGCTGGCGCGGCTGGCTCACCTGCACCGTTGTCATGCCCACTCGGTAAATGTCGCCGATGCAGACTTCATCCTCTTTCATCTCCGTTACGGAAAAATTCTCGCCAAATGCCGCATCAGGCATTTTTCTTCTTAGAACCTTTTCCCAGTACTCGTAGTTATCGATGGCGTAGACACAAACGGCCTTGTCGCTTCCGCCGTGGTGCTTCAAGTCGCCTACGCCGTCTCCTTCAAAGCCCTGCTTCGTCAACAAAAGAGTGATTGTAACAGGTTTTTTGCACATGCCTGTAATGAATTCCTTACCGTGAAATAGCTCCTTCTTTGGGAGACCGATGTTGAGTATCTGGATTATCATGCAAGAGCTCCTTCCAAAAGAGAATGTTCTCGGATTCCTTTTTTTATAGTTTGCAGGAGCAGGAGTTGCATATTCTGGAAATTGCGCTTAACACCTACAACTAAACAGGTTTCACGAGATACATACTCTAACGAATACGGATTGTAACTTTCCCATAAACCGAGTGGGTGGGAGCTGGGCAAATACTGATAGTTCGTCTTCTTTGATCATGACCTAATGGCAAGGTTAACCGGCCAAGGTGTTGCGGCTGGATTGTTAGGTAGCGCGTACTTCAACGCTTCGCAGTTACGCAGCGAAAACGAAGCGTCGTGCTGGCGTTTTTCACAAAGACCCTAACGTCTTGGGCCGATTCTGAGATTCTTTCGACAGGCAGGTTATCCTTCGCGCAATACTCGTTAGCCTCGATATAGAACTTCGCAAGCACCTTGGAGCCCTCGTGCCACACATCGCCCATGTCCAGCTTTGAAATCATATACTCATTGTTCCCTGTCGGCACGACGCCTGTGGATGCGCAGCCCGTTAGCGTCAGAGCGATTACCACAATTGCTCGTTTCGTCTCATCTCCTTCGTCTATGCATTGCGTACCCCACAAGGCGACACCGAACCATATAGTGAGCCGTTGGACTAATCCGATTTATATAACACCGAACAAATAATTAGCACATTTTCCCCACAGAAGACAAATCTTTATAAATCGTGATCATATTTTGGCCAACTCTTTTTCTATCGCCTTTAAAAGTGCCGCGACTTGCTGATTATATTTCGGATGAACAGCCGTCTTGCCATCACCCCTTACAATTGACAGTGTCTTTTCTGTATATGATATTTGGACAACAACAACATTATTTTTATAATACAATGTCGCAGTTGCTTTCCCCGGCTCAACATTGGACAATTGCCAATTAGCTTTCCCTAAGGCGGCTGCGATGGCAACAGCCTTTCCTACATCGTCAAGACTTAATACTTTTCCAC
>Ga0209048_10006279_pt1 | contig 11151 bp, 11 predicted proteins | sample FrelakmetCRP12CR_FD_187146 | JGI IMG/M metagenome (GOLD analysis project Ga0209048, IMG submission 187146) | Freshwater lake sediment microbial communities from the University of Notre Dame, USA, for methane emissions studies - CRP12 CR (SPAdes)... | ecosystem: Environmental > Aquatic >... | reverse complement strand
CATCTGGCGGTTGACGACTTTGAAGGAGCCGGAGAGCACGTTGCGAATGTACATGTTGTCGGTGAACGGCTCAAAAGACTCGTTATTACCGAGGAGTTGGGAAGTCGATGCGGTAGGCATCAGGGCGACAAGCAGACTGTTACGCACACCGTATTTCGCAATTCTTGCACGGAGAGCGTTCCAATCCCAGCGCCCAGACAACAATACCTCACGTCCTTCCTCCCTCCACATGTCAAACTGCAATCGACCCTGCGACACAGGCGACCCCGCATACGACGGATACGGCGCATCATACTCCTCCGCCAGCTCGCAGCTCGCGTCCAGCGCCGCATAGTAAATGGTCTCGAAAATCTCGCGGTTCAGCTTGGCCGCCTCGAGTGAATCATAGGGGAAGCGCATCGCGATGTACGTGTCGGCTAGGCCCTGGACACCAATGCCCATGGGTCTTTCGGACAGATTGCTGTTGCGCGCTTCTGGCACGGGATAGTAGTTGCGGTCAATAACCTTGTCCAGATTGCGAGTGATCATCTTGACCACATACACCAACGTATCGAAATCATAAGTTCGTTCGTTCGTTTTCTCATCAATCACAACAAAGGCTTTCAACGATATCGAAGCCAGGTTGCATGTGGCAGTTTTTTCAGAACTGCTGTACTGGACGATCTCCGAGCAGAGATTGCTGGACTTGATTGTGCCCAAATTCTGGTGATTCGTCTTGCGGTTCACGGCATCCTTGTACACCATGTAGGGTTCGCCCGTGTGAATCTGCGAATCCACAATGGCGGTCCACAGTTGCCTAGCGCGAATCCTCTTGCGCACGTAGGGCCACCCTTGCTGCTCGTAATACTGGTAGCGATCGGTGAAGGCTTGCCCATAGAGTTCCACCAAATCGGGCGAATAAAAAGGGCACATCAAGCTCCATTCGCCATCCTCGTCGACGCGCTGCATGAAAATGTCGGGAATCCAGAGCGCAATGTGCAAATCTCGCATGCGTGACTTGCCAGTCTCTTTCCACTCCTTGCTCTCGGCATTGTTGTCCTTGATTTTGAGGAAATTCTCCACGTCTGCATGCCAAGGCTCAAGGTAAACCGCCACAGCACCCTTGCGCTTACGACCCTGATCCACGTAATTCGCAGTCGCCTCGAACGGCTGCAGCATGGGAATGATGCCACTGCTCGGGCGGCCTGCGCTGGTGATGGGACTGCCCTCAGCGCGCACGATGCTGCAATGCAGTCCGATGCCCCCCGACGCCGCCGATATCAGAGCCGCGTTGAGCAACGTTTGGTAGATGCCTCGGATGCTATCGGGATGCGCATCGTCCTTCTCTTCGTTCATGGCCACCAGAAAACAGCTCGACATTTGGGCCTTTTTCTTGCCAGCATTCATCAGCGTGGGCGAAGCGTGTATGAAATATTGGCAGGACATCCAATTATACGTCTCAATGGCAGCATCAATGTCGTCCAGGTGCAGCTCCAGCGCGGTGCGCATGTACATGTGCTGCGGGCGCTCATAGCATCGATTGACTTCCTTGCCCGAGGCGGGGTCTTTCTCCACAATGGTGAGACTGTAACCGTGCTCAAACGTGCGAAAGCCGAAATAGGTAAACAGATTGTCGCGGTCGTAGTCGATGGCGCCATCAATGCGATCAGCGTGGCGCTCCACCACCGTCATGAAATCATCGCGAATCTGGTTCGCGGCGTGCAGCGCTCGCATCACCTCCGAAAAGGGCGCCATCGTCTCCTTGTGGTGGTTGCTCACCGCCAAGCGCGCAGCCAACACATCGTAGTCGGGGTGGTCGGTGATTTTCTCGTGGGCAAACCCTGCAGCCAGCACGTCCAACTCGCGAACCGAAATTCCATCGTGCACACTGTCGAGCACCTGACGCGCCAACGATATCGGGTCCACGTGCAGCCCTCGGCTCATCAACTTGAGACGGCGCTCAATCTTGGCAATGGATATCTCCTCGTAGTTGCCATTGCGTTTGCGGACGCGCCCACATGCAATCACGGATGGGTCGTTTGAGCTCTTTAGCTCCGAGGGCGGCGGACCATATCGGCTATTGCCAGTGACGGGAAAAGCTACCTGTCTGCGCTGCGGCGAAATCTTAGGACTTTTTCTCATTTTTTGTTTTCGTTGGCGTAAATCTATTCAAAACGATTTTTAAATTTTTTCCCTTTCATTTTTTTTCTGCAATCTTTGGATGCTCGCGGTTTGCATTGGGCGCGCCCATCAGAGAGGTTGGGTCCCTTGGTTTTGGGAGTCATCGATGCGAGAGCGCTTGAGCGAGCCGTCGGACGCACGAAGCAGATCGTTGCGCGTGGTAAAGCTCTGCTTCAACTCCGTCAAGACCGACTGCAACGTCTTGCGCAGAAACGCAAAGTGGCCATCGCTCGTGTTGCGGCTCACATGAATCGTGTAGGTGACAAACGAGCCACCGGTGGCAGTCACCGGCCAAACTTGCAGCACCGACTCGAGAGCATCCGACTCCTGGGGGAAGTCATGGTTCGTGGCGCCCAGCAAAGACCACTCCACGGTGTGCGTGTTGTCGTTGACCGAGGTGATGACATAGTTTTTCCTCTCGCCACTGCAGTAGCTCACCGTGAACTCCGTGCCAACCCTCTTGCTTGACCCGTCCGCCTCCACATCCTCCACATCCGTGCGACGATTCAGAATGGTCAGGGGGCTGCCCAAAACCTCCCAGACTTTCCCAGCCTCGACCGGGAACACATCGGAAACCGTGATTTGCGAAGCCATCTCTATGTCTCGAACAAACCCTTCTCGCACAACTCGTATTACAATGGAACAAGTCGATGAGACTAAAAAAAAAAAAATGTTACCGTACCTCTCAAACCCAAAAAACAAAATGCAAAAACCTCAGCGACGCCGCCGTTCTCGTTCGACACGTCGTTCACCACGCCGTTCTCGTTCGACACGTCGTCGTTCACCACGCCGCTCTCGTTCGACACGTCGTTCTCCGAAACAATTGGGCGGTGACAGATGTTCACATTTGCGGTCAACCGATATTGGTTCGGTCATAAACCGTGGCGATGAGTATCGAATCATGGGCGTCAGCGTGCACCCTGACCTCGGCAGACAGGAAGCAGCTTCCAAATATCCCGGCTTCGGACACCATGAATTTATTGAAGTAACAAGCAGGGCCTCAGGTTGCATCTACACGTTTGGACTCGGGCAAAGCAAGGGAACAACAAGTATCTATCATCCAGATATTCAAGTAAGTATTTGTCAGCGGAAGTTTAACAACTGCGCCTGCACGCATAATCCTCGATTATGTAAGATAACGGATAGAGAACCGGAAAATTACGCAGAGCAAAAGTTCATGATACCCATCGGCAAATCTTGCACACGCGTATGCAAAGGTGTTGCCGGGGTTTACAATACTCCTCCCAACATGGGCTATCCTTTATTTCATCAGCTCCACGAGGGGAATCTAACAGATGAGCAATTGGATATTTTGCGTTGGTTTCTGAGTTCTGCAGAAGAACAAGTTGTAAGAAATTCGCAAGGGAAGACAGTTAACAGTCAGTGTGTAAAAAAATTGCCTTTTGCTTATTCGCTGACATGTTCGCTGGTGCCAAAATTCATGCGGAGAAGCACCACCGCCAATTGCCAAACCCTGGCTACCCAGTTTCACATGGATCCTCAAAGTCTTTATAAAATGTTAGGTGATTATGCGCCAAACGATGAAAACACCTAATTATCACTCGTCAAAGTGATTATGTGCCAAACAAACGAGGAAAGAACTCAACGTTTTAATTATCACTCGTCAAATTCGCACAATTCACCACAAACGATGACTCGGCCTCGACTGCTCCAGGCATCCCTGGATGATACCACAGGGCCTCTAGCATTTCCTGCTGATCAGCGATGATCTTCTGTTGTGCGGACACCATCTGTTCGAGTTGGTCCAGTCGAGCACCGACATCCGTCAAGTCCCATCTCAATATGATCAGACGATCATCAGGCGCGACAACATTAGCACCCAGCGCTACTGCCCTTTTACCGGCGCGAGCATTTTGACCAATCGCGACGCCTTCGGCATCCGCATCCGCTCCGAACCCAATTGCTATTGCGCTGTGTCTATCATCAAAGTTGCGCGGTTCATGTCCGAAACCAATGCCAACAAAATTAGGGTCGATAACGATTCCGTTCGGCATGGCCCCAGGAATGTCGGGGTAATCGTAAATCTCATTCGGTCGCTCCATCTCTTGGCAACAGAGAAAAATTTGAGGAGCAAAAGCAAAAATATTTCAAAAATTTTCGCCAGGCAGAAGATGAGCAGGGTTCTGGATTTCTTCCATGGCGTCAAAGACAGCCTGACCATATGGCAGTCCGCCGCAGCGTCCAGATCCTTCCGTTACATTGCGATTCGTTTGCTGCCGCTCTACGCTGTGGCCTCCTGTCTTGGAATGTGGTTCTACACCCTCGACTTGTATCTGGCTGACAGCGTCGCTCAACAATGTCTGGTCTGGTTCGTTTGGAACATTTGTTGCATGGTGCCACTCTATCTCGTCGGAGCTCTCTCCCAGGCACGATTCGCTGCCAAAATAACCGCTGCCACCGCAAGCAGCAGCTGGAGCTACGTATTGAGCGAGACCCTCTATGGCATCGTCCTGGGATTGGCCCATGTTCTACAGACGGCGGTGTTGACAATCGCCATTTGGTTGTTTACGCCATCTTTCATTGCGCAGCCTTTCAATTTCGTGATCAGCGTGCTGAGCGTCGCTTGGGCAACAGCGTTCAGTGGCTTTGAATGTGCGCTCATCACCAAAAAACGAAACCTTTTGGAGCGCATTTATTTCATTGAAACCAACTGGGCGTACGCGTTTGGATACGGATTGTGGCTATCTGTCCTATATCACTTTCTTCCCGGCCCGATTGCCCTCACGCTGTGGCAGTATGGGCTGCTCATGCTCATGATGCACAGCATGCGGCTCAAATTACCCAACGCCTCTGCGAACACCAAGCTCCGCGTCTTTTACTGGGCCCAAAAGGGAGCAGTGCAAATCATTGCTCTAACAATAGACCTCCTCAACCTTTTTCAGAAGGACAAGCAGCCCGATGCTTCCCCGCAACCGAAGTCTGCAGCGGCCGCCTTCGCTATCCAACCCAAGACTCTATATTGTATCGATTGGAAGTGCCCCAAAGGCTACGAAAGCGCTCTCAACTCGTTTGCCGTACGAATTCGAGAAATTGAGCAGTGCTACCAAAACATTCGGATGCCGCGCCATTTCATTGTGTTTGATCACATTGGTGTCGACGATGCCCGAGGACTTGTGATTAAGATGATTGACGACAGCAGCACCGCCAACGCAAACAGGGATGAAACCGAAATCACTCGGCTGGAAAACATTCGAAGGAGCGTTCAACAGGCTATCGATGAGGCACGTGCTTTGGCTGCATCGCTTTGTCCAGGATGCGGCAAAGATGCTGTCATGTGTGTTGAGTGTGACAATCAAAACAAATAAACGCGGAGCTTTATTTCTTCTTTGCTGCCGCCAAGGCTTGCAGCGCCTTTCGGTGAGCCTCGTTGCGAACAAACTTCTTGTAAGTCGGGCTGTCGCTACTCGCACCGCGCACAAACGTGGCCTTGACCACCAGCGCTCGAACTGCTTCGGCATCGTCCAGCGGCTCAGCGGTAACAAACTCAATGGAACGATCCTTGAAACGACTTTCAGCTTGGGCCTTGAGGTCACGGTTGCGGATACGATCCGTGGGCAGTTGAGCGGTGAAAACCGAGGCCGCATACTTGATGACGCCCGTGTCCAGGTTCACCTGATACAAAATTCCCTTTTGTCGGCCAAACGGCGCCAAGCTGACGCCAAACATGTCCTCTCTGGCTCGCGCTTCCGCTTCATCTTTGTCCATGCCCTTGCGCTGGTAAAGCGTCATAAGCGCGCGAAACTGGTCCAAAGACGACTTGGTGGCTGGCTGGTCTTCCCGCACATATGTAAGAAGCACTCGCTTCTTGGGGGCCGGCGCCACAGTCTCCTTCTTGACCTTTTTGGGCGCCACGGAAGCGGTGCTGCGCTTGGTGGTGTTCTTGTTCGCAGGCTTGGTGAGGGCCTTAATGCCGACGCTGCTCTTCTTCCCAGAGGACGCAGCACGCTTCTTTCCAGATCGAGTGCTCATGACTGACTGCCGCCCCTTATTCAAGAAAGTATGCTTTCAAAATTTTTTTTATCAAAGCCTAATAAATTAAAAAAAAGAAAAAACATGTCGTCTGGAGTTATATTTTTGATCACGGCGGTGGCAGCACTTGTCATCTACATGTTTGCCACGTCGGATAATCAATACATTTTCTTGCAAGACCGTCCCAAACCATGGCAATCGAAACGCCAGTCGATCAACTACTATGCGTGGCGCGGCCCCATGTTTACGGAGGAGTTTGGCAATTTCGAGGGTGACAACAACCCAAAAGCTGAGATTGTGCCAACCTGCCATAGCTGCGCTATCCCAACCTACAACACGTCTGTGCCGGAAGCGAAGAAATGCAACCGCTTCGCCATGGACCAATGTCGCATCAGAACGCAAACCGCCGAAGACGGGTGGCGCCACGAATACTGGAACTCGCAGCACAAAATGGAAGGACCATCAGATGGGCTGGCAAAAAAGCTTGGATCTGCCGGGAACTTCCGACAAGTGACGAACAACAATCTCAGTGCACCCAACAATCTCGCTGCAGCGCAGATGCGAAGTTGGATGGGCGATTGGTTCGACGACTGTGATAAGGTTAGCCCGTGGTGTTATGCGGAGACGTACAATCAGTGCATGGGCGAATAAGTCCTATCGTCGTTTTTTGTTTTTTGATCGTTTTTTTTTGCCGATTTACCGTCTGTTTTTCCTAATAGACTTGGGCGCTTTGCGCGATTTTCTTCTTTTGAGGTTGCCAGCACCGACTTGTGTATCATTAAAACATTTGGTCATGACATAACCATCCATATTGCAGTCTTCTATCTTTTGGCACTTTTTATCTTTTGCCAGTTTCGAGCTAATTAATAAATCAAGATATGAACGGTACCCGCTGGCCAATGTGTCCGTGTCGGTGATATGATTAATCGCGTCACGCCCCCACTTTTCAACGAAGGGTCGAGCATGCATGTCGTAAGCAATCCTTAACGCGTCGGTTTCCTGTCCGAAACAGGTTTCTCGTGCCCTGTAGCCAAGTTTCCTGTAAAATCCAATCACGTAGGGCAAGGCTGCTAATTTTACACCGAGCAAATTTTGTTTTTTGGCGTATTTTGTTGCTTCTTCAAGGAGTTTCTCTCCAACGCCGGGTTTCGAAGAACAGACAAGGTCAACATAAAATAAACCAGGGTATTCCGTCCGGTTGCCAATCAAAAAACCATACATATTCATGTACTTCGTTGCAGCATCAGGAGCAGAAGCAAGAGCATCAGGAGCATAGGCAACCATAATAGCGTCTGCAACAAACCGGAGATGGTCTTCAATGAAGTCAATGCTGATTTTCACCAAAGGATTTCGGCAAATATCATTAGAATGATCGAGAACATTTTGATAAATCTCATCCCATTCGTCACCATCTCCCTTGTTTGCGACATGAATTTCAACGTATTTTGGATTCGGTGCCCAATCTGGAGGCAAGGCGCGTCTGGGTAGTGGGGGCTTCTTTTGCCAAACGCGAATCGTTTTGTCGTCTGAGCCACTCACAATTCGAGTCATATCGGCACTAATCGCCACCGAAGTCACACCACCTGTATGATTTTTCAAGTCATGCTCCACGTCTCCTGTGTCAACATTCCAAACGCGAACAGTCGCGTCTCGTGATCCACTCACGACCCAAGTTTTGTTCGCGGCAAATACTACTGAGCTCACCTCGTCCTTATGGCCCTGAAGCACCTTTAGTTCATCTCCCGTGTTAGCATCCCAAATGCGAATGGTTGTGTCACTCGATCCGCTCACAATCTGCGTTCCGTCTCCACTAAATGCGATTGATCGCACCCAGTCCGTATGTCCTCGAAGGATAGCTAATTGCTGGCCTGTGTTAGCATCCCAAACGCGAACGCTGTTGTCACTTGATCCGCTGGCAATCCGGTTACCATCTGGACCAAACGCTACTGACTTCACCGAGTCTTCATGTCCTCGGAGCACCATTAATTCATCACCTGTGTTCGCATCCCAAACGCGGACAGTCTCGTCGTTTGCCCCACTAACGACCCGCTTTCCATCTAGAGGACTAAATGCTACTGACGTCACATTCGCTGTGTGTTGATCACGCATCGTAACTTCTTGCCCAGTATTAAGGTCCCAAATGCTAACACTGTTGCCCTGACCACTCACGATTCGGGGTTCCTCTGGACTAAATGCTACTGAGCTAAATGTGTCGACTCGCCCCCCGGAACTGGGTGCCTTGATCTCCATCACATGATTTCTATTGTTAGCGTCCCAAATATCAATTGAGTTCTTGGACGCGCTCACAATCCATCTATTGTCCGGACTGAGTGCGACGGCTTCAACTCTTGAATCGACCACGATTTTCCTTATCTGATCGATCACGATTTTCTTCTGCATTTGGTTCTGAGATTTGTCCAAGGGACGGAGATTTTTTTTTTTGAACAGAAAACATGCAAAAGCTCCAAGTTATTTGCTCCGAAATTCGATATGAACAAATCGACGAGTTCACGATGCCCTCCTTCAGAAGCACCATAAAGTGCCCGATTCCAATTATTTGCTCCTTTCGATATGAATAAATCGACCAATCCACGATGCCCTCCTTTGGCCGCACCTGCAAGTCCGTCATTCCAATCATTTGCTCCCTTCGATATGAACAAATCGACCAGTTCACGATGCTCTCCTTCAGAAGCACCATAAAGTGCAGAATTCCAATTATTTGCTCCTTTCGATACAAACAAATCGACCAATCCACGATGTCCTCCTCTGGACGCCTGATAAAGTGCAGAATTCCAATTATATGCTCCTTTCGATACAAACAAATTGGCCAGTTGGTGGGAGCCTTGCTTTGCCGCTTGATACAATCCATCATTGGGGCACATGGTTTTCCATTTCACTATGGTTGAATGGAAGGCGAAGAGTTTGCGAAAGAGTCTGGACGTGGCTGCCACTCGGACAAGGGTGATCACATCACAATGGTTCACAATGATCTGCCAGACATCTTTCGAAAGAAAGCCATACATTCTGTGTTTACTCCTACTCCGTCCGGTTCACTTTTTTTTCCAGGCTCCTGCGGGGTATCAACGTATCTTGAGCCATCAGAACTTACATTCGCAACGTTGTCTGGAATAAAAATCGGGGTTTTGCTTGATTTCCTGGAGATTGAAGTGCCTTTGGTTGTGGGCTAGCCATTGTTTGGGTGTCTTTGGACTCCAATCCGTCCACTCATTTGTTTTTGGTGATTTGTTTGCTTTTTCAGCTATTTTTTTTGTGAATTCTTCAAATTCTTCCATTCCGTTTTTGTAAGCACACTGTTTTTACACCGACACTTTATTTCTTGACATCAGCCTCGGCCTCTGTCGCCACGGCCTTGCTCGCTCGTCTGGCATCCGCATCCGCCAAATCGAACAAGACCGCGGAGGCCACGCGTTTGAGCAACTCACGCGCGGCATCGCTGAGTTTCGTATCAAGCTCGTTTTGCAGCAACAGCGTCATCTTGAAGGCCGTAGACACTTCTGCCGCGGTTTTGGCGGCCCCGATTACTTCGATTGCCTTGGTGCAGGCATTCAGAAAGGCCAAGTGCTCGTCCTTGTTCTCCCACTGCTTGGGCCAGTGCGCGTTCAACTCTTCTGCGGCGCTCAGCAGCGCAGCTTGGCACTCGTAGCGCGTAGCCGTGGGCTTGGCCACCAGCTTGCTCATGTTGTGCAGACGCACCATGCCGATACGATCGTTTTTGCTAAGATTCGCATCAGCCTTGCCGCCACTGCTCTCCGCCATCTCACGCAACAACTCAGCAACGTTCATGACACACACACACAGCCCTCAAGTGAGAAGAAAAATTTCTAGTTTTCCATTCGCACCCGTAATTTCACGCCACCTCGAGGGCGTTTTCTTCCAAATTCCGCTGCTCCTGGGCCATCTCGCTGAGCCTGCAGCGCCTGGCGCTCCTCATCCTCTTCGTAGCGTTCATTGTAGTGGCGGTCCGCCCACTCCCACCAGCTGTCCTTGCCAACGCGAAACTTGGGATGCTGCTTCGCCAAATACCAAAAGACCACATCCTCAATCTTGTTGGACAGCACTCGATTTTTGATCACCATGCAGTGATAGTTTTGCGTCAAATCGTCCAACGCATCGCAAAACATCTCGAAATACGGGAAGATGGACGCGTAGTTGAGCCACAACTGCTTGCGATTACGCAGATTGGGCTCGCGCAACAAAAATATGTAATCGAGACACGTTCTCAGACTGGGTGGGATACCGAGACAATACTGCATGGACAAGATGAAGAACAAGTCCCAATGGCGACCGTTCTTAAAGATGCCCTTGGTGGTCACGTGATTCACCCAACTCGTGTCGTCCATGCAATCGTCCACCACCACAAAAGCGCGATTCTTTGGGTTGCCTTCGCCATTCTTGCGCACCATCTGTTTTTGGCGCAACACCAAATTGTCCATGGCCTGCTGGTTGTACGTGTCGTGCGTAAACAAAGGCGGCACCAACCCATCAAAATCGCCAGACTCTTTGTTCGTCTCGCTCAAGACGACACCAATGGGGAAATGGTCTTTGTGCTGGAACAGCAAATCTTTCATTAGCGTACTCTTCCCTGTGTTGCGCACCACAGAAAAATCTCCGAGCAAGAAACGGTGATTCCCGTCCAACACAAAACCATAATATTCCCCGGCTCCAACCGCTTCGCACCTGAAGGGACCTGTATGGAATGGTGCGCGAGCAAACTGAATGCTACATTTGCTTCCTTGCCTGGCAACGCAGCGGTAACCCAACGATCGCGCGACAAAGAGCACATCGTCTCGAACACTGATCAATCCACAATCAAGCAGTCCGCACGGTTTCGAACTCATGTAGGCAGGCGTAAAGGCCAAGACACCGCGGATAAAGTTTTGGCGAATGCGCTGCGAGCCATAGCGTATCACTTCCGGCACGCTGTCCAACTTTCCAGTCGCAGCCTCTCTGCCCAAACGCCAAGCGCGAGTCTCATCAATG
>Ga0209048_10006278_pt1 | contig 11151 bp, 9 predicted proteins | sample FrelakmetCRP12CR_FD_187146 | JGI IMG/M metagenome (GOLD analysis project Ga0209048, IMG submission 187146) | Freshwater lake sediment microbial communities from the University of Notre Dame, USA, for methane emissions studies - CRP12 CR (SPAdes)... | ecosystem: Environmental > Aquatic >... | reverse complement strand
GCCTCGTGCGCGCCCGTGCGGTAGATCCCCCCCACGGTGGCCTCGACCTCCTCCACGGTGACCTCGGCGGGCATCCACACGTCGGCGGTCACGCCCATGAAGAACAGCCGGTCGTAGATCCCGCCGGGCACGATCCTCGCCTCGACCTGCCCCGAGGCGCCCCTGCGCACCGGCCGGGGTAGCTGTGGCCGACCGTACCGGTCGATGTCGCACAGCGTCTCGCGGAGCAGCCGGAGGTTGCGCAGCACGAACGCCGGGCCGAGGAACCATTCCTCGCCTGCCACCGGCCCGTCGACGCGGATGCGCTTGCGTTCGCACTCGGCCTCGACCCATCGAGCCGCCACCGCGGCGGTATCGGGGATCATCCGCTCGATCAGCTCGATGCGTGCCCCCACGCCCAGGCGCGCCCACGCGTCCCGCCGCGCCCGCACGTCCGCCACGGCCTCGTCGATCTCCGCCTGGGCACTCGACCTGATCCCGCCCACCGGTTCGGGCACGACGATGTTCCCGACGCCGACGGGGGCACCTCCGACATACACCATGACGACCCCCGTTCTCCCGAGGCCCCCCCGGTCGCCGAACGACGACACCGGGGGCGGCAACCTCCCATTCTGAGCCGGGCGTGACGGCCGGCATAGGGCCACAAGTCCCCTCCACATCGCCCGCCGGACGACGCCGTGGCCGACACGGCGACCGGCGGGGCGCTGTCGCGGGTTACGAGGGAAGGACGCTCATGGCCCGCAGCCAGTCGACGAGGGCGTCGGCGGCCGCCTCCGGCGTCTGGCTGAGGGTGTCGATGCGCACTTCGGGCGCCTCGGGGGGCTCGTACGGCGAGTCGATGCCCGTGAAGTTGGGGAGGTCGCCGCGGCGCGCCTTGGCGTAGAGCCCCTTGGGATCGCGCGCCTCGGCCACCTCGAGCGGCGTGTCGACGAACACCTCGCAGAAGCGGCCCTCCCCGGCGAGCTCGCGGGCGAAGCGGCGCTCGGCCCGGAAGGGGGAGATGAACGACACGAGCACCACGAGGCCTGCATCGGCCATGAGACGGGCGACCTCGGCCGTGCGGCGGATGTTCTCGACCCGGTCGGCGTCGGTGAAACCGAGATCCCGGTTGAGGCCGTGACGGAGGTTGTCGCCGTCGAGGAGGGTCGTGTGCACGCCGAGGGAGTGGAGCCGCTGCTCGGCGCGGTTCGCGATCGTCGACTTGCCGGCGCCCGAGAGGCCGGTGAACCACACGACGGCGGGTCGGTGGCCCTTCAGGCCGGCGCGGGTCTCCGGCGTGACGTCAACGTGCTGCCAGTGGACGTTCTCGGAGCGTCGCAGGGCGAAGTGGAGAAGGCCTGCGCCGACGGTGGCGTTGGTGAGGCGGTCGATGATCACGAACCCACCGAGGTCGCGGTTGGCGGCGTAGGGCGTGTACGGGACCGAGCGGTCGAGGGCGATCTGGCACACGCCGATCTCGTTCAGGTGCAACGTCTTCGCGGCGAGGTGCTCCAGGGAGTTGACGTCGACCTTGTACTTCGGGTGTGAGATCGACACGTTGACCGTGGTGGTGCCGAGTTTCATCAGGTATGGCCGCCCGGGCAGCATCTCCTCCTCGTGCATCCACACGACGTGGGCCTCGAACTGGTCGGCGGTCTTGACCGGGTCGTCGGCGGCGGCGAGCACGTCACCCCGGCTCACGTCGATCTCGTCGGCGAGGACGATCGTCACCGACTGCTCGGCGACGGCCTCGTCGAGGTCGCCGTCGAAGGTGCTGATGCGGGCGACGGTGCTCGTCGCGCCGCCCGGGGCCACCCGCACCCGGTCGCCCACTCGCACCGTACCCCCGACGATCACGCCGGAGAAGCCGCGGAAGTCGAGGTGCGGCCGGTTCACCCACTGCACCGGCATGCGAAACGGGCCCTCGTGGGTGGAGCGGGCGAGTTCGACGGTCTCCAGGTGGTGCAGCAGCGTGGGGCCCTCGTACCAGGCGGTCTGTGGGCTCGGCCCGGTGATGTTGTCACCGCGCAGCGCTGACATCGGGATGCAGGTGATGTCCTGGATGCCGAGGCCGGCGGCGAAGGCGCGGTAGTCCGCCTCGATCCGCTCGAACGTCTCCTGCGAGTAGCCGACGAGGTCGAGCTTGTTGACCGCCAGCACGATCTGGTCGATGCCGAGCAGCGACACGAGGTAGCTGTGGCGGCGGGTCTGGGTGAGCACGCCCTTGCGGGCGTCCACCAGGATCACGGCCAGGTCGGCGGTGGAGGCCCCGGTGACCATGTTGCGCGTGTACTGCTCGTGGCCGGGGGTGTCGGCCACGATGAACTTGCGGCGCTCGGTGGAGAAGAAGCGGTAGGCGACGTCGATGGTGATGCCCTGCTCGCGCTCGGCGCTGAGCCCGTCGACCAGCAGCGCGAAGTCGAGGTCGCCGCGTTGGGTGCCGAACTTCTTGGAGTCGGCCTCGAGGGCGGCGAGGTGGTCTTCGAACACGAGGTGCGACTCGTACAGCATCCGGCCGATGAGCGTGCTCTTGCCGTCATCGACGCTGCCGCACGTGATGAAGCGCAGCATCGACTTGTGCTCGTGGGCCCGCAGGTAGGCCTCGATGTCCGTGGCCGCGAGATCGCCGAGGGCGTGAGCCATCAGAAGTACCCCTCCTGCTTCTTGCGCTCCATCGATCCCGACGAGTCGAAGTCGATGACCCGGCCCTGCCGCTCGGAGGTGGTGGTGAGCAGCATCTCCTGGATGACCGCGGTGAGGGTGTCGGCCGTGCTCTCGACGGCACCGGTGAGCGGGTAGCAGCCGAGGGTGCGGAACCGCACGCTGCGCAGCTCGGGCTCCTCGCCGGGGGCGAGGGGGAACCGGTCGTCGTCGACCATGATGAGCGTCCCGTCCCGTTCGACCACCGGCCGCGGGGCCGCCAGGTACAGCGGCACGATCGGGATCTGCTCGAGGTGGATGTACTGCCAGATGTCGAGCTCGGTCCAGTTCGACAGCGGGAACACCCGCATCGTCTCGCCCTCGCGCCGGCGTACGTTGTAGGTGCGCCACAGCTCCGGCCGCTGGGCCTTGGGATCCCAGCGGTGCTGTGCGGAGCGGATCGAGAAGATGCGCTCCTTGGCCCGCGACTTCTCCTCGTCGCGCCGGGCCCCACCGAAGGCGAGGTCGAAGCCCCACCGGTCGAGCGCCTGCTTGAGCCCCTCCGTCTTCCAGAGGTCGGTGTGCACGGCCGAGCCGTGGTCGAAGGGGTTGATGCCACGCTCGACGCACTCCGGGTTCTGGTGCACGAGGAGGTCCATGCCGCTCTCGGCGGCCAACTTGTCCCGCATCTCGTACATGTCCCGGAACTTCCAGGTGGTGTCGACGTGCAGCAACGGGAAAGGTGGCACGGACGGATAGAAGGCCTTGCGGGCCAGGTGCAGCATGACCGAGCTGTCTTTGCCGATGGAGTACAGCATCACCGGCCGCTCGCTCTCGGCGACGGCCTCGCGCAGGATCTGGATGCTCTCGGCCTCGAGTCGCTGCAGGTGGGTCAGGGTGCCCCTCATCGGTCGGCGCTCGGTGGTGGTGGTCGGCTCGGTGGTGGCGGTCGGTTCGGTCATGACTGGCCCGGGTCGATGGCAACGAGCACCTTGCCGCAGTCCTTGGAGCCCTGGAGGGTGGTGAGGGCGTCATCGAAGCGCTCGAGCGGGAAGCGGTGCGTGATGAGCCCCGACAGGTCGCGGCGGGCGAGCAGGTCGATGGCGTCGGCGAAGCGGGCCGGGTACTCGATCGAGCCGCGGATGGTGAGCTCCTTCATCAGCACGGTGAGGTAGTTGGTGGGGATCGGGTCGTAGTGCAGGGCCACCACCGCGAGGCGGCCACCCACCCGGGCGTGGTCGAGGACCTCGGTGATCACCCGGCTCGACCCGGACGCCTCGATGAAGGCGGCGGTGGAGGGCGTGGGCCCGAACATGAACGCCGCGGTCCCGTGGAGGCGGGCCAGCTCCTCCCAGATGTCGGTGGCCGTCGGGTCGAACGCGGCCTGGGCGCCGAGGCCGAGGGCCAGCTCGAGCCGGGTGGGGCTGAGGTCGACGGCGACGACCCGGTCGTGGCCGCGGTCGACGAGCGCGGCGATGGCGGCCAGTCCGATCGGGCCGCAGCCGAACACGGCCACGCCGTCACCGCGCTGCACGGCGGCCTGCTCCGCGGCGTGCATGCCCACGGCGAGGGGCTCGGCGAAGGCCGCTACGTCGAGCGGGAGGTCGTCGGGCACCCGGTGGAGGCGGTCGCGGTCGGCCTCGGCGACGAGCAGCAGCGGGGCGAGCGCGCCCTCGGGGCTGCCGTTTCCGATGCGCCCCAGCTCGTCGTCGCCCGGCTTCACGACCACCCGGTCGCCCACCCGTACGCTCGTGACCTCGGGCCCGACCCAGTCGACGGTGCCGGCCGCCTCGTGGCCCAGGCACATGGGGCCGCCACCGGGACCGGCCAGGCCCCCCATCGTGATGTAGGAAAGATCGCTGCCGCAGATCCCGCAGGCCGCCACCCGCACGACGGCGTCGCGGGGCCCGGGGTCGGGCTCGGCGACGTCGTCGACGCGTACGTCGCCGGGTCCGTGGACTCGCACCTGAAGCATCGGGGGGACCTCCGTCAGGTCGGTTCGGGATCGGGCTGGAACAGGAAGGCCATTGCGTCGCGCATGGCGGTGTCGACCAGCTCCACGCGCACGCCGAGCTCGTCGTCGCGGTGGTAGGCGAACGACACGGGCGCGTCGTCGTGGTCGCGCCCGCACAGCTGCAGCGGGCAGCCGGCGGCAGCGAGCCCCGTGCAGTCGCCGCGCAGGTCGTCACTCCAGACGCCGATGTGGTGCAGGTTGGAGTGCTCGTTGCGCACCCACTCCGTGCCGGGCACCTCCACGATCAGCTCGAGGCAGGGCTCGCCGACCGAGTAGCAGATGGTCGTGGGCAGGACGAGGTCGCGGCCGTCGGCGTCGCGACAGCTCGTCCGGTCGAGGTGCAGCACCGGTCCCCAGGTGACCCCGAGCTGGTTGGCCAGCCGAGCCCGGGCGGCGGGAAGGTCGGCCACCACGATGCCGACGTGGTAGTGGGGCGGGAGGTCGGGCACGGTCAGGGGAGCAGGTAGCCGCCGTCGACGGCGAGCGTGTGGCCGGTGATGAAGCTGGCGGCCGAGCTGGCGAGGAACAGCACGGCGCCGGCCACCTCGGCGGGGGTGCCGAGACGGCCCATCGGCGTGTGCTGCAGCTCGGCCTCCAGCAGCTCGGGCAGCGCGGCGAGCGGGGCGGTCATCGGGGTCTCGATCACGCCGGGGGCGACGGCGTTGACCCGGATGCCGTAGCCCACCCACTGCCGGGCCAGGTTGCCGGTGAGGGCGACCAGGCCGGCCTTGGCCGACGCGTAGCCGGGCACCAGCGGGATGGCACGGAATGCCGCCATCGACACCACGCTGATGACGCTGGCGCCGCCCTCCAGCTCGCTGGCCGCCAGCAACCGCCGGCAGCCGACGGTGAGCCGCATCGGCCCGGCCAGGTTGAGCTCGACCGAGGTCGCGAAGGCGTCCGGATCCCACTCGTCGCGGCCGCCGGGAAAGTTGGCGCCGGCGTTGTTGACGAGCACGTCGAGCGCGTCGAGCGAGCCGACGAGGGCGTCGATCGAGGCGGGGTCGGTCATCTCCACCCGGCGGTAGGCGGAGGCGGACAGGTCGGTGTCGTAGTCGGCGGACGAGGGGCGGGTGCCGGTGACGGTGACGTCGGCGCCGGCCGCGGCGAAGGCCGAGGCGATGGCGTGGCCGATGCCGCTGGTGCCGCCGGTGACCAGCACGGCGGCGCCCGCGAAGTCGAAGCGGATCTGGTTCACGCCCCGGCCTCCAGCCGATCGAGCGCCCGTCGCAGCCACGCCGACTCCCAGAAGTTCTTGGTTCGTGCCAGGAGCACGCGGGTGGCGGCGGCGGCCGCCGAGCGGGCGCCGGCGTTCTCCGGTTCGACGGCGAGCACGATGTCGGTCAGGTGCAGCGCCTCCACGGGCCGGTCGGCGTCGAGATGTGCCCGGGCGGCGGCGACGAGGGCACCGGCGCCGGCAGCGACGACCACGTCCGCCGCGACCGACGACGCCGGGATGCCGTACAGCTCGGTTGTGGTTCGGTGGTGGAACCAGCCGGCGTAGCTCTCCCAGATGGCGCGCACGTTCCACGAGGTCTTGCCGTAGCCCTCGCCGACGTCGAGGTGCTCGGGGACGCGGACCTCCCGCATGAGGGTGTGCACGTCGGTCCCGGCGTTCATCCCGTCGACCGTGCGGTCGTGCACCCACTGCATGGCATCGCGCATGGCGGTGACCTCGGCGGCGATGCGGTCGGCGCCGTTGATCGGGTCGAAGTGGCCGGTGATCAGCCGCTCGGGCGCCAGGTCGAGGACCCGCTCGATGGAGGCGATGTGGGTGGGGGCGTCGCGGTAGCGGTCGCCGCGGATGGTGACGAGGTTGGGCACGTGGCCGAACAGCGGGCCGAAGAGGTTGCCGGTGAAGGCGGTGCGCGAGTCGGGCAGCCAGATCACGAGCGAGTCGGTCGTCTCGCCGCCCGGCACCGACAGCAGCTCCAGCCGACGTCCGCCGATCGTGAGCTCGAGGCGGTCGTCGAAGCTGGTGGTGGGCTCGGGCCGGGCCTGGGCGGTCGCGCCGGCGCCGAGCGACTCGGCGTAGGCCACGGCGGCGAGGATGGCGTCGATCCACGCGAAGGCGGCGTTGCGGGAGCGGAACGCCTCGAGCCGCTCGTTGTCGGCCCGCCAGATGGCGAAGTTGGCCTGGGCGATCACCTCGGTGCCCTCGTCGCGGAGGACGTCGACGCCGCCGACGTGGTCGTAGTGGCCCTGGGTGAGGATCACCGCCCGGGTGGGGGAGCCGTCGACGGGTTCGTAGGCCCGCAGGTGCAGCGGCCCCTCGAAGCCCATGCCCGTGTTCACGACGATCCGCCCGTCCTCGGTCTGCAGCAGGTAGCTGTTCGACAGCCCCGGCGACATCCAGATGCCGTCGCCCAGGTCGACGGCCGGCGCGCCGGTGGCTGCGGCCATGGCGTCGGCCCCGGGCCGCTCGCGGTGGATCCCGGGCATGGTCAGCGCACCTCCGTGCGGATCTGGGGGAACGCTTCGAAGTAGAAGGCGAAGCGGTCGTGAAGGTCGGCGGGCTCCAGCCCGAAGTCGGCCCGCAGGTCGTAGACCACTCGGCCGTCCCTGCCGCGCGGGTTGCCGGCCAGGTAGGTCTCCAGCTCGTCGCTCGCGGTGTCGGTGAGCTCGATGCCGGCGACGTCGAGGATCCGGGTGGCCATGGCGAGGTCGTCGACCATGAACTCGCCGAACTCGACGTCGACGCGCTGGGCGGGCGGGATGAGGTGGGCGTCACGAACGGCCGCCCGCAGCAGCCGCTCGATGCGGTCGACCCAGTAGGCGGCGAGGTCGTCGGCCTCGACGTGCACCCGCCGTAGGCGATCGCCGTAGGCGAGCATCGTGATCGCCGACTGCAGCACGGCCACCGGGTCACGCAGCGTGAAGGCGATGGTGGCCTCGGGGAAGGTCGCCATGAGGGGACCGAGCTGCTCGAGGTGCTGCGGGGTCTTGAGCACCCAGCGGTTGGGACCGCGCAGGTAGCTGAGCACCTGGAGCTCCTTGCGCAGAAACGCGTAGTGACTGGTCTGGTCGAGGGCGAAGTAGTGGTCCCGCCACGACGGCACCCGGGCGTGCCACTCGAGCGTGTACGAGCACAGGTCCAGGTCGTTGAGCTCGCAGTCCTCCTCGATGCTCCACGGCGGGCGGTCGTGCATGAGGGCGGTGAGCGGCGCCACCTGCTTCGTCGTCCCCCAGTCCGCCAGGCAGCGCAGGTACCGCGGGTCGACGCCGTCACGGCCGGGACCGTCGCCGAGCACCGGGATCGGCTCGGCCACCTCCCACCAAGGCATGGAGCGGAACCGCGAGTCGGCGGCGATCAGGTTGACGAGGTGCGTGGTGCCCGAGCGGGGGAGGCCCACCACGATCACCGGTGGCTCGAGCTCCACCTCGAGCGCCTCCGGGTGCCGGCGCACGAAGTCCTCGAACCGCAGCCGGGCCGTCAGCAGGCCGAGCAGGCGGGTGCGCAGGATGTGGCGGCCCAGGCCCGACAGCCCGGTGTCGGCCTCGATGGCGTCCACCTGCGCGGCGAGCCGGTCGACCAGCGTGTCGTCGCCGAGGTCGTCGAGACCGGTCGCGGCCCCGGCCCGCTCGACCAGCTCGTGGGCGTCGAGGTTGACCTGCATCGAGCACGCGAACTCGTAGAACGACCGCTCCTCCGGTGTGCGCTGCGGCTCACGCAGGTCCTCGATCCGCACCTCCCTCATCGGCGCACCCCTTCCTTTCGGGCGGAGCCGGGGCCGCGGTCGGATGCCGTCGAGGACGATCCCGGCCAGCGCCTCCACCCCCCGGTCGCTCGCCGCCGCCGCGCCGTGGATCAGCGCGGCCATCATCGCTGGTGAGTGACAGGCCGTTGTAGCCGCACTCGGCGATGAGGTCGACGGTGGCGGCCAAGATCGCGTCGTCCAAGCGGGCATCGCGTGGTCGACCGGCACGCCGTGCTTCTTGTCGGCCCCCGTTGTCACTCGGCGTGGTGCTCAGCATTATGGTGCGTATCGTATCTAGGGAGGCGTGGTCAACCAGGTGCCCGACGGCAATCTCCGAGGTTCCCGTCCTCGGCCCCCGGCCGGTCGCCGACGCGCCGGCGAGGTGCTGGCGAGAGCCGGACCGCCCGGGGGTACCCTCCTCCAGCTTGTGACCATCAGTCCGGACCGACTGTCGCCCGCACCAGCGGGGCAGGTCACCAACAGGGTGAGGCGACACGCTCCGGCGCTGTCGCCCGCCACGCGGACCCGGGACGTCGCCTTTGCTGCCGTCCTCCTCGGAGCGACCCTCGTCGGAGTCCTCGTGCGCCTGTGGCTGCTCGGCAACGCCACCATCAACTCGGACGAGGCAACCGCGGGCCTCATGGCCCACTTCATCCTCCGTGGGCATCCAACCGCGATCTTCTGGGGCCAGAACTACGGAGGCGTGGAGCCGTTCGCGGTCGCCGGGATGTTCGCCGCCTTCGGTCAGTCACCCCTGGCGCTCAACGCCACGCCTGCCCTGCTCGCTGCCGGCGCCTCGTTGGTCGTGTGGCGCATCGGGCTGCGGGTCATGCCCGTCCCCGCCGCGCTCGCCGCTGCCGTCCTGAGCTGGGTGTGGTCCGAGTGCGCGGTGTGGGGCTCGACTCGGGAAACCGGCCTTCACCAGGCGGCGCTGCTCCTCGGACTGGTCGTCATCCTCGAGGCGATCCGGATCGACCAGGCGTCGCGGACGGCCGCCGGAGCCCGAGCCGCCGACTGGCTCGTGCTGGGCCTCGCTGCTGGCGCCGGGTGGTGGGCGTCGCCGGAGATCGCGTACTTCGCGATACCCGCCGGGGTGCTGGTGGTGATCAGCCTGCGTCGCGACGAGCTGACCGTTGCCGTGCGCCACGTGGTGGTGGCTGGCGTCGGGGCGGTGGTGGGCGCGCTGCCGTGGATCTCCGCCAGTGTGCGCGACCACTTCGCGACGCTGCAGCGGCCGGCCTCGCCGCTCTCGTACGGGGCTCGCCTGCACACGCTCGCCACCCATGCGCTCCCGATCGTGCTCGGACTTCGCATCGAAGGCGCGGGCGCCTGGGAAGGATCGCGGGGCCTGGGCGTCACGCTCTACGCCATGCTGATCGTCGCCACCCTGGTGGCGATGGCGGTCCTGGCCGTTCGGGTGCGCGACGCCAGGGTGCTCGTGGGCTTCGTGCTGCTGTTCCCGTTCCTGTACGCGGCCTTCCCCACCTCATGGTTCTGGAACGACGGGCGCTACGGGATCTTCCTTCCGCCGATGCTCGCACTCGTCTGGATGGGAGGGCTGTGGGAGGTGGCCCGTTCCGGCGCCAAGTGGGCCGCCGGCACCATCGTCGTGGCGGCAACCGCCAGCACCCTGGTGGCGTTCAACACGGGGTATGGGGCCCTGTCCTCCTTCGACACCTTGACCGCCTGGCACGAGAATCCCAATCCGGCCGTCACCGAGCTCAGCCGGCAACTGGAGCGCCGCGGCGTCCGTGACGTCAGCGCCGGGTACTGGGTGGCGAACGACCTCACCTTCCTCTCCGGTGGCCGGGTCACCGCGGTGGCCTCGGGCGTGAGCCGGAACCCTCCGCTGACGAGCCAGGACGTGGCCGCGGCGGGCACGGCCTGGGTGTTCGTCCCGACGGCCGAGCTCCCCGTGGTCGCCGCGCAGGTGGGATCGGCGAGCAACGTGAATCCGGGCAACCTCGACGAGGCTTCACTGGTCGCCTGGCTCACGAGCCACGACATCCCGTACCACCGGGAGACGATCGGACACTTCGACCTGATCCGGCCCGCTCGGAGCGTCAGCCCGGGCGAGCTCGGCGTGATCGGCTGACGACTGCGTCGACGGGGCCGCGGTTGGTGGGGGGTCGCCACCCGGCCCGGCTCCGGTTCGCGGGGACGCGTGCGGGGCGCGACACTTGCACGGCAGACGGCTCGAGGAGGACCGGCGAATGGACATCACACCAGGGATCCTGGAGACGCTGACCGAGGAGGCGTGCCTCAAGCTGATCGCGGGCAGGGTCGTGGGCCGCCTGGCGGTGGTCGAGAACGGCCGCCCCGAGATCGTGCCCGTGAACTACGTCCTGGACGAGCGGACGGTCGTGTTCCGCACCGGCGTGGCGACCGTGCTCACGGAAGCCTCGCTGCAGTTCGTGGCGTTCGAGATCGACGAGATCGACGAGACGGCACACCGGGGGTGGAGCGTCGTGGTCCACGGGTTCGGTCGGGAGATCGGCGATGCACTCGACGCCGAGTCACGGCGGCTGGCGGCGCTGTCGCGCCAGACGTGGGCGGGTGGGGACCGCAACCGGATCTTCAAGGTCACGGCCGACCGCATCACCGGGCGCGCCATCCTGCCGGCGCCCCCGGACGGACCCAGCTAGCGCACCCGGGACTGCCGGGTCAGCATGCGCCGGCAAGCGGGCAGGTCGAGGAACCGGGCGACATCGGCGGAGATGACGGCCCGCCCCGCCGGCGAGTCGTACATCCGCTCGCTGAAGTCCAGGCGGAGGCGCATGGTGAGCTCGGCCACGCCGTCGATGGGCCGGGACTGGTCGA
>Ga0209048_10006277_pt1 | contig 11152 bp, 18 predicted proteins | sample FrelakmetCRP12CR_FD_187146 | JGI IMG/M metagenome (GOLD analysis project Ga0209048, IMG submission 187146) | Freshwater lake sediment microbial communities from the University of Notre Dame, USA, for methane emissions studies - CRP12 CR (SPAdes)... | ecosystem: Environmental > Aquatic >... | reverse complement strand
CCGGCGCGACCCTTCAACCCATAGTCGTAAACAGCCCTTTCACGTACTACTTGACTGACCAAAAGAAAATTAACCGGCCAAACATCTATTGGGACTTCCATCTATACGTTGACGCTCAAACATCCTTCTCCCGATGGACACAACTGCTAGACCAACGGTTCAACTACTTCCAGAGCCTAGGTATGCCAATGACGATAGGCGAATACGGACTTTACGATTGGGCGTTCTTCAATGCTCAAGACTACAAGACCATTCCACGACAGCAATTTGACTACATGAAATCTAAGGGCCTCGAATTCTTCACATGGCTAGGCTATGGAGCGTTTCAACCGGTCGGCGTATTGACACCGGCACAAAAAGAGGAAGTCTTGAATATCGTATGCTCTGCATCAACCGCACCTATCACGGAACCACCGACACCCGGAGCAACACCAATACAAATCATAATCGGCGGTGTTGTTGTTGTGGCCGGTCTTCTCGCGGCCTATCAGGTGTTGAAAAGATGAGCGAAAAGAACGTAACAAAAGAAGAATGTAGGCTATGCAGAGAAGGATTCAAGGCCGGTATGCAAGCATCAAACGAGTTAAGCGATACAAAACTAGACGGTGTACGCGACGAAATCAAGAGCCTTAGAAACAACATCAAGACCGGGTTTATCTGTCTCGGCCTCATCATTTCAGTCGTTCAGTTAGCCATCAACTATCTGAAGGTGTAAGACATGAGTTCACCAACATATAAAGCAACATTCGACGTAGAAATTGAGAGCAACGGCTCCGTAGGATTCGCCGGGCCTCAAGCCATCGTACCAAATCAGCCGTACCCTTGGTTTGTCACTACAAACGAAACGCGCGACAGCATCCAACAACGGATAATAGATAACATCGTCGCCAAATTCAACGAAAGAGTACAATCTGAGTCGGCGGCCAACGGCATAAGAGTCTGGACTGTCACCGTAACCCGGCAAAACGCCCAATGGGTCAACGTTGGAAGCTACACGGCTTATCAGTTTCCGCTCGTACCTATCAATATCCTCGTGGACACCGTAAGAATTCAACTTCAATTCACCGTCATAACCGACGCGCCATATGTAGCCAGCCCTATGCCTCTGTGGGTCATGCAAATTATCAAATGGGCGTTTGAGGCGGCCGTACTAATCCTTGTTGCGTACTTCGTGACGCAAGCCATACAGAACGTTATTACCGGTCTATTCGTCAAAACAACGACAACCATTCAATACAACCCGGATGGAACCATAAAAGAGTCAAGCACAACAACGGAACCAACGTTAGGCGGTTGGGTCGGCCCTATTGTCGTTCTGATTCTAGCGGCGGCCGGCGGCTATGTTGCGGTTCAATACTTCGGAAAGAAACCAAGAGGGCGGAAACGTGCCAAAAAATAAAAAGAGGAACCGTACCCGGCGCATAATGGCCAAGGCTCGGAAAGAAGCAAAATATCACGAAATCACCGACGAAGACCTCGCCTTAATGAAAGAAGAACTAACACGACGAAAAAAGCTAGACCCGGCACTCAAGACCCGGAAGCTCACCGCAACGCCCAAGGTTCACCGATACGACGACCTTACCGGTGTGGATTCAACCGTGAGAATTCTAACAAGGCAAAACGCTGAACCCTTGCCCGAATTCGGCTTGTTTGTTAAGGCTTCCGGCTATCACGTATCGCAACCGTTCTTAGACATGCTCGACGCGGCCGGCTTCACGTATGAAGACCGGGGAAAATGGGTTCTACGAACCAACAAATTTAACATCTTCGTGTACGTCTAGGTGAAAACATGGCATATGTGAGAACAAGCGGGCGACTTTTCCCGGAAGAACATATCAACGCCGAAAACAGTTTTCTTGGCGGAACCGGCATAGCCAAAACCGGGAGATACACCGACTTCGCAGATGGAGCAACGATGTTATCTCAAGCTATCACCATCACAAAACGCTGTCTTGTTATCGTAATATGTACGATAGTCTCAGCCGACAACATCAAGAAAACGGACATCCGCCGGGGCGCGGTAAACAAAACAACGGAAACAACCATCAGCGCGATTAACTTCGCAACAACGACAACGTATAGCCATATTCAAGAAGCATGGGAGCAACTAGAACCGGGAACATACACGTTTGACCTTGTAAATACGAGCGGCGGTGTCTTTTCCAACTACGGAAGCACCATTAAAATTGTCGCGGTCGATGCAAGCTAATGAAACGGCCTGACATACCTTACCGGCTTGTTGTGGCCGTACTCTATTCCCTTTTTTTTGATTGGCCAACGTTCCTCAAATGGTTGAAAGAAAAGGTTTTTCCATGACGAAACGCGGAAAACTTCAAGCCGTATCTTTAGGTTCCGGCGTTGTTTTAGTGTTGACTGACCTTAACGACGTTGGAAAAGTTGACCGTGTGCATCATTGGCAAATCGGGGCTTTTCTTATCTTGTTGGGTCTCTCTGAAGACCATAACATAAAACATAATATTTTGATGGTCTTTTCCCATGAAAGCCATGTTATAAGGCTTTAAATAGAGCTAACAACCTAACATTCTACGTTGATTAAAATGAAGTACAAGCCTGAAAGAGACTTGCCGGAATTCGCGCGAGAGTTTAAGACGCTCTCACCGAGTATCTTAGCGAATTACGTCTTAGCAAAAAGAAATGAGGAAATAACACCGGAAAGCGTGACCATGTGGTTTAAACGCCATCCAGAAATCGCGGAACAACTGAGAAAAGAGCTTATCGACGGACTTCCGACAAACGTTCAAGCCGTAGATTCAAGCGTTTTTCAGAATGGAAGTTTTCAAGAAATCCCAAGCGTTAAAGAATGGATAACGTACCTTAGAGCCGTAAGAAGAATCAAGGAAACGTCAATAAATCAGTTGGTTGGAACGTTGCGGCAAATATGCGAAGGAAAACTTCCCAAAAAGAACATTGACTTCGTGGCCGAAGGGAAAATGTGTTTGAAGCATCCCGACCGTTTAACATATCAGGACGCTCTCCAATTCATAAGCCTAATCCGGGAGCGCAACGTCGAACCGTACCAATTCGCAAAAACCTTGAAGTCTTTTCTCGTAGTAAAAGGCGTGACTGAAGGAGCGCGTATCATGGTTGGAAAACATGGGAGCTTCGGCAAATTCAAGGAACTATACGTTCCGGCCGAAAGACTGAACGCCATGCTTGCGTCTATCAAGGAAAAACACGGCCTAGAACCGTATGTTATCGACCAACTCATGTATAGAAAAGCGTTCAGAATTCATGCGGTAATAAAAGCGAAAATCGAAAACTTGAGCGCGGAAGGCCGGATAACAGTTTTTGAAAAAGGATTAGAACGGAAGTACGGCAAGGAAGGAAAACAAATAACAAGAACCTTAAGCCTCATGTTAAACGCGATGGTACAAGATGTTATCAACGGAAGACCGAGCGGCCCCATCTTCAAGCTCACGGCCGACAACATGGCCGATATTAACAACGAAGCAATAAAAGAATTCGCGCCGGAAGTCTTAGTAAAGTATGGCCATGTGAACCCGAACCATTTTTGGAGACACATGTTCGCTCAACATATGCTTAGAAAAACCAAATGGAACACGGCGATAGTTGCGGCCCTTGGAAATTGGACAGAGCAAGCTCTAAAGGAATCTTATGGAGAACCACCGGAAGACATGATAGCTCAATGGACAGCCGAGTACGCAACAGCTTTAGAGGAATGAAAACCTTGAAAACTTCCGTATTTGTCGTTAGGGCCTCAGTCTTAAATGAGGCCCTGAAAGATGCAGAGTTTTCTAAGGTATGGTTCAAGAAAGAAACGACGTTTCAAGAACGCGAAAAGCTCTTAAGGGAATGGATGAGTAAACACGGACTAGAAGTAAAGGATTTGATGATATGAACGGAGAAATGAGAATTCTAACACCGAACGAACTTAACAAGCTCCCAAGATGTCAATACGACGAATTCGCAAGATGTGACAAAACCACACCTTCAAAAGATTTTTGCGCGGCTTGCGTAATCGAAGGAATGGAAAAGGCTCTCTATCAAGAAAACTTAGCCCTTGCGATGCACTTCCTCGATATGTTGACCATGCGAATTAATCCCTTGAAGTTGGTGAAAGAATGAACACAAAAGACATAGAAAACGCCCGGCTTCTAATCATGGAAACCGCTTCCGCTATCTTGAAGAACAAGGCCATCATTGAAGGCCGTGTTTACGTTGTTGACCTAGATGAAAACTTCGTATGCCTTGGAATTCCGCAACCGACCAAATGCAATTTTGAAATCAGCCAAACAAATCAAATAGCCTTGTACGCAACAAGGCCCCGGCTCCGGGAGATTTACGATGCACTCAAGGCATACTACGGCGACACCGGCTCTTAAGCTCCCACCACTTCAGAAGGTTATCAAGCTAACGACTGTTTGCGCTCGTTGCGGTGAAGAAACGAATATGACGTTGACGAAACAAGACATTCATGCGCTCGCTCACGCTATCAAACTTCCGCCCTTAGAAGCAACGAAATATATGGACTCGTACTTTACAAAAAGGCAAAACAAAAAATAGCGGCCGTCGTTTTCAGTTTTCCTAAATCGCATTGTCTCACAAGACCGTGAGACAGACCCTTTTTTCTGTTAGCTTCCCTTCCTAACATTCACCATGTTAATGTTAGTTTATAGCGTTCTGGAAACACACTATTAGCTTAAAACAATGGTAAATGTTAGATTAGACACTAACAGCGCACTAACAAGCCATATTTTCAGGGAAACGGTTTCTAATTTTTGAGGTTCTTTTCAGAAAAGGAGCTTCTGTGAGACTTGAATCTCGGTCGGTTCTTGTACCTATCACTCGTTAGGAACCGCTCCATCATTTTGTCTCTCACTAGGAACCGCTCGTTTTAAGCTCTGTTTCACTCTGACTCACGGTAATACAACTTTGTGTCAACAAAACTTATATCTTGTAATACACTACACAAACGCAAGGTTGAAAATATGGCAAATCCTGTCTCGTTTCGACTATCTGAGGACTCTATGACCGTAATACAGGCTCACGCGGCTAACCTTTCGGCTCTTTACCATCGCACCGTTGACCGCACCGAAGCACTCGAACACATCCTAGAAGTCTTCGACCACAAATACGAAAAGGGAATAGGCGCGAAAATCAAAAAGGCTCTCTCGATGCCGGACTCAAAATCCTTGGCCGACTATTTTCAAGCACCGGCTCAAGTCTCTCAAGAAATCGTAAACGACCAACTACAAGAGGCCCTACATTGAAACGCCGGAAGAAAACACCGCTTTTCTTTTTGCCGGTTGAAATCATCTTTGCGATTTTCGACAAGGTGCTAGAACACACATGAAGGGCGATAAGTCTTTCAAGCTCGGCCCGGCGGCCCAAGAAGTCATAATCGTTTTCAAGGTCACGCACTCAATCAAACAAGACCGGGAAGCTCTCGAAAAATTCATTCTCGACGCTCAACACACGCGCGACTATCTCCAATACTTCTTAACTCACCGGTCAGCGAAAGACGAAGACCCGGCTTGCCTACGAAGAATCGGCCCTTTCAACGGCTCGTTTTTCTGCGCGAAAGGTGCGCCTCGCGTCGTTGAATTAGAGCTAGGTCTGGACATCTGCAAGGCTTGTAAATGGAAGGTCTTTCTAACCGATGTCAAAACAGAACCGGCGCGCGCGCGCGCTATTCTCGCGGCCCTTGAAGAACCCCCCTTAGTTTCCATTGGAAAAGCGGAACCGCTCCGTATCTACTGTCACACCGGCGGTCTTGAAGTGTTTCAAGACTCTTGTATCGTATGCAAGACGAAAACATACGCTCGTTGGTACGAGTGCAAGGATAGACCACGATGAAAACCCGCAGATGTCAATATCACCGGGTCGGCCTCAGAACGTCGCATCTTGGTTCAATGCTTCGATTCTATTTGCGACACCTTCCATGCAAAATTTTACATAGACCTGTCCATTAACCTTAAGAATGGACACGCTCCATCTATCCATCACGGAAAGAATGGAGAAAAAAGAACATGCCAAATTGTAGCGGTAGAGCAACGCAAAACGCCCATGTAACAACGAGAATGGAATTCGTCAAGGCTTGGACAATTCAAGGAAAACATCAGAAAAAACCCTTGACCGTCGAACTCTACAAATGCCCGGTATGCAAAAAGACCGTCAGACAAGGAACCTATAAAAGCGTAGCCGGCAATCCTACCTAACTGAGTGAGAACATGGGACTCTCAAACGAACAACAAGCCGTAGTGATGTTCCTCGTCTTCGTACTGCCGGCATTAATAACATGGATGGCTCTCGGATTTCCAACAGACAGAATGGCCCTTGGCATACTCGGAGCGGCTCTTGCAAGTGGTTTCCTCGCGTTTCTCAAGGAGATTCTAGGCGGCAAAGCACCGGCTTCCGGGTCGTCAACCTCGCCCCCATCGGCCAACACGCCAACACAAGCGCGAAGGCTTCCATCTTTGAATCTGAAACGCCGGCAAATGTTTCTTGAGCATCTACGGTAACAACAAACGCGGCCCGGACTCGTCAACGTGCTTAACGCCAAGGTTCACCAACCCTCGTTTAAGTATGGTCAGACGAGCCGGGCCTCCCTTTCTCCTTTTTTCTGTTCATGGTGATTAGATGGTACGGTACAAACGAAAAGAACCTTGCGCCCGATGCGGCCAACCTTGGATAATTGACATTGAAAAGAAAACCGGTTCGTGTGGATGTGGAACCTTCAACGTTAAAGTACCGCTCGATGATTTCGGCCGCAAGACCCTTGAAGAATTGTACGAGCCGATAGAATGAACTGTCCGTACTGTGCCTCTAAAGGTCATATCGTCGCCCTCAGAAAGACCAAGTTAAAACGCACGTTGGAATGTCCGAAGTGCGGGCTTAAGGTGACAAAAGCATGGAAAAGAACGAAAAAACTCGGTATGAAGTAATAGAAACCCGGAACGGCCGGTTCTGTCTTCTACGGCGGCCGGGAGCATGGGTCATAGCTTCGGACTCGAACCGACAACCTTTAGAAGACCTGAAACGAGACATTGAACGGAGATGTAAAATGTTATGAGCGCGTACACGAATCTAGGAGAACCGGGAACGGCGATACAGCCAACACAACAAAAACTACCTCAAGCACCGGCGGCCCAAGGTCAACAAAAAGGCTTTTTCATTCCGGCCGACATCATTCAACAAGTCGCAAGGCTCTATACTTCATACAGGCCCTTAATTGGAATGGGCGCGAAAATGGCAAGACAGAAAATTCCTAAAGAGCTTGACGAATTCATGGCGGCCGTGTCCGGGAACGCCGACCCTTCACAACTTCAAAAATACATGACACCGGGAACGCAACAACCACCGCCGAACCAATGGACAGCACCGGAAGAACAAGGCGACGAAGTACCGCCAAACTTGCCCGGCCAACTCGTTATGACGCGAAGAATGACAGAGCAAGCCTATTACCTACATGAGAAAAAAGGCATGGGCGTAAGAGCTATCGCGGAGAAATTCACGTTGGAAGGTTCACCGGTCAGCGCGGCCACAGTCGCCCGGTACATCAGAGAGTACGAAGAATGGGCCGACGAACAAGAGGAACTAGGACAACACAACTACAAACGGATAGCTCTTGTTATCGCAATACCGGCCTTATGGATTGTATCCATGTTTGCGACTGTCTTCTTATTCAAATACTTCCACGTTTTCTAGCCTCAGAAGACAGAAAGAATGGCAAAAACGCCGACACAGAGGTTTACTTTTCCGTTTCCCATGACACCGAAATGTCTAAGCAGAGAGGACACATGGAAAAGAAATTATGTAAGGTTGTTAAAACCTTCTATTCAACATACGACCCGGCATAGTTGCACACGCTTAGGCTATACTAACCGGCGAAAGACACCTAGTTCTTCCATCGCAAGACGCAATAAAGGTTAAATGCGATTACCGACAGAGAAAGACCGAATGACCTGTTATGAGTAAAAGAAAAAAAAGCAGGTACTACGACCCCGCACCATCAAGGAAGCGACGCTCAAAAGGACACCGTAAAGGCATAGAACCGGCGGGCCTCAAACGTTATAGGCTCGCCATGAAGCGCAGACTAGACCCCGGCTTCTCAAGTACCATGTGGAAAGGGCCAAGAGGCGGCCACTTTTTCAGAGGCCCACACAAGAACCGGTATGACCCACAACCACGCAAAAGACGATTCGGCGGCTTCAGAAGTGCCGGCCGAAGCATAGGCGGCAAAGTTGAACGTGGCCTCAACAAGTACGGCGCACTTCTCGGCGGCCTCGTCGGTCTTGGAGCCGGCGTTTATACCGGCTACACGGAATATCAGAAGGCATACGGAAATAGCGCACCGAAAAACTATCTTGCAACCATCACCGGCGGCGATATGTTCAATTCAGCCGGCGCGAAGATAGGAACGCGAACACCGGAAATTAGCCATCTATGGGGAACGAAAGATACGTTTTGGGGCGGAAACGACCCGCTCACTAACGTCATTGACTACATCAAATACAAGTTTCTAGGCTTGAACACTCAAAATGCCTTCGTTGGAAGCGCATGGGCAATACCTTTTATGGGAAGCCTTGCGGCAACGTTAGCCGCTCCCATCGCGCGAATGTTCACCAACAAGGGCCAACGGTTCTTAAGACCCATCGCAAAAATTGGAAAAGGCGTTCTAGCCGTGTCAACTGTCGGCGCGTTAGCCTTGCCGGGATGCGGAGACGAATTGAGCCATCAGAAAACAACGATTCCGATGGTTCAAACTTCACCGGGAACCTTTAGCCCGGTGCAACCCACAAATCGTTATCAGAACATATAGGAGATGAGAAAGAATGAACATACTAGATACGATTGACGAAATCGGAAAACAATGTAACGTCGGCTTAAAGCACGTTGGCCCAACGGCCTTAAGCGCACTAACCGATGTTCAAATCGGCGGAACGACCTTCCTGCTCGACTTTCCATCAGACGCAAAAACCATTCTTGCAGTAATGCCGACACTTACAAGCCCGGCCGGAAACACCGCAAACGAACCCTTGGCGGCATCTGTCAGCCTTTCAAGTACCTCCTCAGGCTTCAACCTTGGAGACTGTACGTTTCTCTGTCAGCCGATAGGTTCAAGTCTCTTGAAAGCCGTCGCACAAATACAAGGTTCAGGCCAAGACGTTGTCTATCCAATCTTCGCGCCCATCCCAACCGGCGGAAAACTCAAAATCCTCGCTCGCGGCCTTTTCGACCACACCATCGAACCATATGTCGGCTTGACGATATGGTTCTGCGACCAACTTCTCGACCCGGCTATCTATCCGCAACGACATTGGATATTAGGAACCTACACCAACACCGGAACAACGGCGGCGGAAGCAACAGACGCAACGAAAATAGGCATCGTCGGCGGGCGAAGAATCGTTGAAGTCGGCGGCTTCGCAGTTGGAACCACAGTAGCGGCCCTCAAGGGTCTGTGTACATGGGCAAGACTGACAAGCCCTGACCTCTTAACCTTCGGAGACATCGAATTCTTCTTGAACCCCTCAAGCGGCCAAGTTGACACCAACATCCAAGAAGCCAACGCGGGCGTAACACGCCTTCCTTGCTCCGTTCCCATCAAGTCACCGGCCAACATAACCGACAAAATGAACCTCGCCGTAGCCCTAACAACTACCGGCAACTTCGTTATCCAAATCGGGTACATCTAAGTACCCCTTTTTCCTACACCCTTTTAGCGGTGAAAACAATGGAAGACACATATCAAGACGGCATTTGGAAAATGGAACGAATCGGCCGGAACATCTACAAAATATACGTGCGCGACTCACCAAACGCCATAACCATGACGGCCGCAGACATAACAACGCTCCTTAGAATTCCCTTCATGCACCGGCTTCTAAGCATCAACTTGCACCATGTTAGCTCAACATATGCAGATTCGACCAACGCCTTAACCGCAACGTTTCAACGAGCCGTGACAACACAAATCCCGGCAAAATACAAGGAAATTCTATGGCAAGGTGATTACATCGTTGACCCAACCGTCAGCGAAGTCTTCGGAGAAGGCTTTGAACGCGAAGAATCGACGTACTCGCTCGTTCTCAATTCAACGGCGACCGACCTCATTCTCCCGGTAATCTACATCCAACACTTAGGAGATGAGGACTAATGGACAAATCAAGCAACAGAGGCGGAAGATGGCGAAAACAAGGAACCTTCATATTCCGCGCCCTTGACGAAGACGGAAGCGGAAACATATTCAACACAAGCCAAATCAAGACCGACGCACCGACATTATACCTTCAAACGTTGCGCTTTCCGGGAAAACTCTATACCGGAGAAATCAACCGGATTCACTACCGGCTAAACCCAACGAACGCCGCAACATACATCCTTCGCATTTGGTCTGGAACCGTTGCGGCCGCTCCGTATGCACTCAACATGCGCCTAATCTACGAGTCACCCGCACTTCAAGCCGACGATACCGACTACGACAGAGCCGAGCTAACTATACCGTTCGTTCTATCCATACGCGACCAACTCTTTTATTCTATCGAATGGACAGCCGCACCCGGAAATACACCCGGCTTCATTGAAGTCGGCGGCGAAATCAACGAAAACTAATAGAGGTGATTGAAGTGACTTTAAAATATGGAGCGGGCGTAGTAATCGAACACAACACATGGAGACAAGCCATCACAGAAACCGATTTCTCCGTTCTGCAAATGCACAAATGCGGCATCGTAAGACTTCACGCGATACGAGTCTCTGAAATAATGCCAACTGACGGCGTAATCGACACCAACTTTTTCGTGACGTACATCGACAAATTCGTAGCATGGGCCAAAAAGTACGGAATGAACATCACACTCGACATAGGCGACTACTTAACCGGCCCTCAATACGGCGGTTATGGTTGGTCAACATGGGCGACTACCGGCTTCGCAACAAGAGCGGCGTTCCAAAACGCTTTTTGGGACACCGACAACCCGGCGGCCGCACATCAACGACAACGTTTCGTTGAAATTTGGCGATTCATAGCCGACAGATACAAGGCCGAACAACACGTAGGCTTCAGCATCTACAACGAACCATTAAACGGAGCCGGCGTAGGCTTCGGAACCAACATACACGGATTCACAGACGCACAGTTCAGCGACCACATCGGCACTCAGTACAG
>Ga0209048_10006276_pt1 | contig 11153 bp, 10 predicted proteins | sample FrelakmetCRP12CR_FD_187146 | JGI IMG/M metagenome (GOLD analysis project Ga0209048, IMG submission 187146) | Freshwater lake sediment microbial communities from the University of Notre Dame, USA, for methane emissions studies - CRP12 CR (SPAdes)... | ecosystem: Environmental > Aquatic >... | reverse complement strand
CGCGACTAGAATATAAAACCCCAGCACCGTCGGAGGCAGAACGAGCGGGAGCGCGACCACCGACTCGACGATGAACTTCCAGCGCCATTTGGAAAAGGTAAGCCAGTAGGCGATAGGCAGTCCGATGACCAGCAAGACACCGGCCGTCAGACAAGCCAGTTTGAACGTGACCCAGATCGCCATCCAATTCACAATTCCGCCTTTGTCCCAATCTGTCCTACCGAAACCGGCGCAATGGTAGGAAGCCGCAATCTGGAAAGTCAACGCACGCTATTTGCCGATCATGACTTCCGTGGCTTTCACGACGACCAGCACTGAGTCATTGACCTTCAACCCCATGCTCTTGATCGATCCTTCCGTAATCGCCGCCACAAATTCCAGCGTGCCGACTTTCACTAACACCTCCGCCATGGCCTGTCCCTCTGTGATTTTGGTGACCGTACCTTGGAACTGATTCCGCGCGCTGAGTTTCATAGTGCCCTCCTTGATAAGATGGCTGAATGATTGCAGCCATCGGTTTTGCACAACTTCCATTCAATCTCTACTTGTCTTGATCGAAGCCGATCATGAATCCTTCCGGACCGGCAACCTCCAGCCGTATCATCTGACGATCCCCTCGCATCACGTCCGGCTTCAACCGAAAACGCACAATCTTCGCGCGATCCTGGTCGCTCAATTGATAGACGGACGATGCACGATACGCCGATTCTAGTTCGCACTGCAACGCGGCGACGTCCGACACCATGAAATTGATTTGCACCCAGCCCGTCGGACGAGGCGTCCGGAGATCTTGTCGGACGACAATGAGCAAGCCCCGGTAACAATACCCGCGGAGACTGTCGGCGCGTGGATGATCCGCCCGTTGAACGACGGGAGCCTGTAAGACGGCTTCAAAGAACTGTTCGTATAACCTGATGTCGGACGTTTCCACCTGTACGCTCTCAAAGGCATCAGACGGACCGGTGGGCGATCGGCAGTTGCGCCCCTGGAGATTTGCTCGCTTGATTGCATCATCTCTGGTCTCGTGATGTGGGATCGCCGGTGCATCATCCGCCCACGCAACCGAGGCGGTAACTAGGATCACACTTGCGCTCAAGAGTCCGACGAGCATGTTCACGATTCTCTCCCCCCTACTTACATCGGAACTGAATCCCCCAGCGCCGACCGGTCACTTCCCCCTCCTGACCTTCCACGCTGGACATGCTGCTGTGTCCCTGCACTTCCCCGTTTTTGAGGATGGTGTATCCAGAGGGACATTTCCCCTCGATAAGCTTCACTGCGTCCCTGCGATAGGGTGATCCCATTGGGCCACCCCGGTCTTCATTGAACAGGTAGGTCACAATGCCGCCATGCTCCGTTTCGTGGGTCAGCAGGGCCGCTTGGGAACAGCCGACGCTGATTACGAGCACGGCGAACCCGATCACCTTCGTCCAAGGCTTAACTGGGCAGCGTAAACCCATAACGCGTCATGATCTCCTGTCCCTGGGGGCCTTTGATGAATTCAAGAAACTGTCTCGCGGCTTCTGGATGTTTGGCCTGCTTCAAAATCACGGCGCCCTGTTCTAACAGCGTGTGCGCGGTCGCTGGAATCTCCCAGTACTGCCCGGCGGCTTGCATCGCTGGTGCGAGCGCCAAGGAGAATGCGATAATTCCTGCGTCACAGGCGCCGGATTCAATGAATTGTGCCGCTTGCGAGATATTCTCTCCCAAAATGAGCTTGTCTTTGACCTGGTCATAGACCTTGAAATACTCCATCGCGGCCACTGCCGCCCTGCCATAGGGCGCATGTTTGGGATTGGCGATGGCGATCTTCTTGATCGTTGGGTCACGCAAGACCTCCAACCCCTTGGAGAGATCCAGGTGCGACCCCTTGCCGGCCCATAAGACAATCCGCCCGACGGCATAGGGATAGAGCGATCCCGGGACGACGAGGCCGGCCTCTTCCAGCTTCTTGGGGTAGCCGATGTCAGCTGAAAAATAGAGGTCGAACGGCGCACCATTCTGAATTTGTGAGAAGAAATTGCCCGAGGATCCCAGCGTCAATTTCACATGGTGGCCGGTCGTCTTTTCGTATTCAGCCACGACTTCTTTGAAGGCAAAATTCAAGTCTGACGCTGCCGCAATCGTGAGGTCCTCAGCTGCAGCCGAGCCGGTCGGAGACATGAACACGGCGACGACGAGCGCGAGCAGCACAACCCAGCCGGCGTATAATACTAACCGCATATGCTGCGTCAGTTCTGTCATATGCACCACTCCTCTTCTTGTGTACGGCCTATTCTCAGACTCTTCATCCCTCTTATCTCAACACATGGTCGACTCCATGACACGAGGGGTTCCTCTTCACGATCGAGAGATCGACACGCTGTGGATCCACGACCACATTGACCACATCCCACACGGTACTCGGCTGCCGAGCCCCCCTCACAGGACCATAGGCCTTGAGCGTCCAGCCCTCGCCGTGAATCTTGACGGTGAAGACGGTCCCGCTGGGGCGGGACTCCACCAAGACAATGCGTCCGATCCAGCGATTCCCCCGCTGTGTGCTCCGACGAAATATCCCGGCTTCTAAATGCACGGCCTCAGCAGGAATCGTGGCGACCACCTGTTGTCCCACGAGAACACCCCGCGCATCGTCGATCGACCACTTTACACGCAAAGCCGTTCGCTCCATGATTGTGATTCGGACGCCGGCGCGGCTACGCCCCACATAGTGCGAGTGAACGATCCCCCTGATCCGATTGATCACGGTGCCTTCGGCACACGCATACGCCCCTTCGATCATGGGGTCTTTTGTCACATTGCTACCGAAGTCTGGAACCCACCAGATCCGCCCTTCCTTCATGGGTCTGCCTCATTGCGTTAGAAGAAGATTTGATACTGGACACGAACCATGTTTTCGATCAGCGTCCCGGCGTGGGCATCTAAGGGGACCGTACCGGATGGGAAGGTGGCGCCGACAGCCGGCAGCGGCGCGCTTCGGCCGATCGCGAACCCGCCTTGCCCCATGGCGATATTGCTATAGGTCACCATGATTTGGTGATCATAGGTTCCGCTCAGAAACCAGTTGAGAGACACGTCCAATTCCTTGATGAGATCACTGGCTGAATGGGTATCCGGATCCCAGTAGGCATACCGTGCCGCCACCTCCAATGTTCTTGGAATCAGATAGTAGCCTGATTGCACAGACCAGCCAGTGGAATTACCAAACTGCCCGGGAGCAAATGCGGTACATGGCCCCCCTGGTAAAATTCCAGCTGTCTGTAAACAAGGAAGCCCCTTGCTATGCCGGTCGATGTTTCTGAACCAATACTCGGTTTGCAGGGAGAAGCCCCGATATTTGAAGACATAATCCAAGGTCCAGGTGGAAAAATCGACGACCCCCTGCCCAAGAATTCTCCCATTTCCAGACAGGGCCAGCGATCGTCTGAGGTTCAGATTCGCCAGATCGATGCCGACGAAACTGTTATCCGTGCTGGTATTCAGCCCGGGATTATAGGCATAGCCTCCCCCGACCACCATTTGCGGCGCCTCTGAATAGGCAATATCGCCTTCGCCATAGCCCGCCCGGCCCAAGATATTCCACTGCAACCGCGCCGTATACATGAGCTGGTTGATGCTGGTGCGAACGTTGGCGTTGAGATTCCGGTTATTCGCCGGGCAGCCTGCCGGAGAGGGAAACGGATTCCCTGAGGTTTGACCGCCCGGACACCCCACCGTGGCCTCTTCGCTGCCGAATTGTGCAAACCGGTTCACGAGAGGACCTTCGCCATTGAAGACGCCGAAATAATAATTGACCGGGTACACCTCTTCATCATTCATGATCGTGATGCCGACGTCCCGGCGGTTCAGCCCGTTGGCCGTAAATGCATCCATCGCCAGGGCGCGAGCGGCAAACTGCATCGCCGCCGTCGAATTAATCTGCGACCGATTGAAGTAGACCTTGTACTGGCCCAGTTGCACATTCAACCAGGGGATATGGGTACTCATGACAAAGGCGTCGAGCATGGTCACGGCACCTGGCGCCTGCGCATTCTCTGCCGTCTCACCAGCGATTTGCATGTTGTACTTCAGGTCAGGGCTAAAGAGATGTCCCATGAAGTAGAGTCGCGCGGTCCTCAAATTAAACGTTGACGCATCATTGGTGGTGCGATTGGCCCGATAATCACCGAAGACGCCTAGCAGTTCTGGAAAATCTTTGGAGTCTCCGGTCGTGCGCCAGGCATCATTTCTCGAGCGCTGCGTAAAGCGGGTCGCAAAGCGACCGCGGATTTTTAACAAGAAGGCGTTGTCATTCATGGAAAAATTAAAGCCACGATCATACCAGGCCTTAAAACTCGGCTGAGTCAGATAGGTGCGCTCCTGCGACGCTCTGACGACCGCATCGTATTCCTCCTGCGTGATAGTGCCCTGTTTGAGGGCTCGCTCCAGGAGCAGTTTGGTCGCTGGGTCCATGCTCTCGACAAAAACATATTTCCCGTCCTTCTCCACCAATTTTCCTGTATCTGCGGCGAAAACCAGCTGTGGACCGAACCATACCGCAGAGGCCACGCACAGCGCGAATCCAATAGTCTGATCCCACCGCGGGACAGCAACTCGGATGACAGACGATATCCACAGGACCATGCATACCTTCCACGAGCCACGACTCTTCATAAATCCCTCTCCACAAAGATGGTATGGAATCAACAATGAATGTCCAAAATGGATGCTGATGCGAATGGGCGATTAGGGTGACGAGGCTGTTTTGAGGAACTTCAGAACGTCGACTCCTCGCCAGTCGATCTCAGGGTCGTCCACATAAAATCGAGCCGGCTCGAAATATAGGAGGTAGGTCTTCGCAGGGGTCCAGGGCGTTGGATAGTTGACATCGTAGGGATCGGACTTTCTGATCGGCTGCTGAACATGAAAGTAATCGATGGTCAGATGAAGGAGCTGACCGTGCACGGCCACCCATCCGCCGGTGACATCGAGTCGGTACCGCGGATTCATCCCGGGAGCGAAGAGTTCGAAATACACCCGTTCCTCAGGCCCCACCTTCTGCAGCGCATCAGCCAATTGCGGAGCCAGGAGCTGTAATTCGTCTTCGCGGAAGATCTCATTCGGCGGAGTCTCTTCGGCATACCACCGAAGCGGCAAGCGCTGTTGCTCGCGCAGCGAAAAGCCGCGGAGGATGGCCGCCACCTGTTGCGGGGTAAGCTGAACCGGATGCGTATAGCCGGCCGGCCTGACTTCCCGTTGCAGCATGACGACAACTCGTTGATCCTCATGCACCTTCGTCGTCGTGTAGGGAATCCGCGCACAACCCAACCCCATCAACACGAGAGCAGCAACCAACAGGGTGGCCGACCTCACTACTGTCGCCTGAAGCATGACGAACCTCCTACCGGTTTATGTACTCCATAATACAAATACTTTTGACTGGTATACTTGACACGTGGATAAAAAAATAATCGCTGGTCACTTCCCTGGCCTGGGCAGTCCATAGCCCAACCCCGTTAGGATGCTTTGGGCTTCTGGAGATTGGGAAAACGTCAGAAACTCTTCACAGAGCGGACGATTGGGACAGTACCGTTCCATCGCGAGTGAATGGATGATCGGGCGGATGGCCTGCTCCGGTGCGACGGCTACGACGCGAACTCGCTCCCGTCTGTCATGGGCGTCCGGGCCAAAGATGATGCCGACGTCCGCTTGTCCGTTGAGCAGGTGATCCAAGACGCCGCGCGCATCCATTGCCACATCCAACCGGCCTTTCAGTGCCTCTGCGATCCCCAAGGCCTTCAAAAGGTCGCTCGTCTGTTGCCCGACCACAGTTAGCCTCGGGTCTGCAATGGCTACTCGTAGCCGAGTATCCTGGGCAAGCGCCTCAAATGATGACGGCGCATCAACGAGTGATTCAGGCACAACCATTACGAGCGAGACCGTCGCATAGGGTCGGCGCGTCTGTGGTAGCACATAATACTTCTGTTCCAAGCGAGTGATGAGCTCATCGCCGCCCGGTGCAATAATGTGGATGGGGCCCGAGCCGATGAAGTATTGTCCCGTGGAATGATTCTCCATCGCTGCAACCGTGCGACGCAGATCAAAATCTGAGTCGAAATAGAGACGGACCTTCACATCCTGGTGGGTCGCCTCAAATGCGCGACTCAAGGCTTCCAGGGGAATGGCCAAACTGGGTGACCCCGCGATCAATAACGGCTCGCTCGCTGGGGCTGAACCGCTTCCTCCGGCTACCAGAACGGCGACGGTCAGCACGGTCATTCTCACAGAATTCCGCATGGGTGCCCCGAGCATTAATCTTCCCTCACTCTCGGCTCATCTATAATATTTGCTGTTTGCCGGTGTCCCTCGTGTCATAACCCCCGAGCGCAGCGATTTCTGCGCGAAACGAACGGCTCACGATGGTGTCAAACAGGTTGGAGAGCGTCGGATGGGAATTCAGATAGGCTTTGGGGACCACGAGATCGTACCGAACGGCTTGAAGCGGCACAAAATCGAGGCCAAAGAGTTGTGCGGCAGACCGGATCCCGACCCCGACGTCAGCCTGATGACTTGCGATGGCCCTGGCCACTTCGAAGTGAGACGACACCGTCCTCTCATACCCGCGTAGGTGAATCGGATCGATCCCTGCTACGCGTAGCCGTTGATCGAGCAACAGTCTGGCTCCCGCCCCTTCCTCTCGATTCACCAGGGTAACCAAAGGGTCCGCCAAATCAGCTGCGGCACGGATGGACTTGGGATTTCCAGGACGGACGAGGAAGCCCTCCTCCCAGGTCGCGAACGTGATGACTTCATGCTTCGAACCTTTCAGCGTACGCCGGAGGACCGGGAGGTTTGATTCCCCGGTCGTCGGGTCAAAGAGATGCAGGCCTGCGACATGAACCTCGCCCTGCTGCAGAGCCCGAAGCGCCGCCATACTTCCCATTGTCCAGCCCACGACAGACGTCTGATCCTTCCGCTGCCGCAAATGCGCGCCGATGAGAAAGATCGCGGGATCACAACCAGCGACAGAAATTTCCTGTTCAACAGCCTGACGATCGCGTGACAAGTTCACTCGCACCATGGCGCCCGATGCCTGGCCATGCAAATCCGCCGCATACCCATCGGCAGGCACACTATAGGAAAGCACCTCACCCAATTCCGAGACGGGCCGCACGATCATATGAGTCCCTACCTTGGCCACCTTCACACGAATCGTCGAGATCTTCTCATCGCGCTGGGGGAAATTACCGATCAGTTTCCCTTCAATGACATCGCGTGCCGCCGCAAGACTAAAGAGATCTTCCACGCGACAGCCCAACACAGCAGCCAGTCGCAGCGCGACAGCCGTGGTGGGCAAATAGAGATGAGATTCGATTGCTGAAACGGCCTGCCTGGTGATCCCGGATTTTTCGGCAAGTTCACTCTGCGAAAGGCCTTGGGTGACGCGAATACTTTTTAAATGGTTCTGGAAATGTTCGGCGGATTCCGCTCGGTGTGCCTGTCCCATAGTGAAATGCTAAATAGCATGTATACTTGCTATTTAGCAAGCATACGATCATCCGCTGTTTTACGTACGCCACGTTTTTATTTATTTGCAATAATCGAAATCTTCATGGATTGAGAGGTACTTGATTAATATTCGTTCGACTATTTTATTGTTTACAATGTAGATCCAAGTTTTTTTATCATTAAATCACCAATCCTGACCGGAATAATATGAATTAAAATGTGACAGCATTCATCCAGCGGTTTCACTATCGAGAGATGTTGCTGTATTCGTTCCTCCTCATCCTCCTGACGGCGACCGTCGTTCGATACATGAGGAGGCCCTGAAGGCTGATGCAGACCCGGTCCGACTCTCGCTCCTCCACGCGGTGCGCGTGGTCCGTCGCAAACTGACGCGGTTCGCGTCTCCCCCCAGTACAGGAGGGCTTTCCATGACGCGGTGCTGAGGGAAATCCTGGATGAACGCGTCGTCTCGAGACGCGCGCGGCAATCCGTGCGGACTCAAACGCAAGATGAGCGACTATCCGATTCGTCCGAGAACGCGGTCGAACCCCACACGCATCACGATCGAGAATCATATCAGAATCATTAAGTGAGCAGTATTGGGGTTAGGCGGGCCAGCCGGGCAGATTTCGGTGATGCAGTCGATCGGCGTCTGCGCGGCGGGCGGACTCTCACCCCGTCCAAGACAGACCGCAAAGACAGACCGTAAGGCTGACACCCTCAGTGCGCTGTGCTAGGCTATGCCATGCCTGCCAGTTGGCTTGGTCGCCTCTCCATCGGCAAGAAACTTGCGCTTTCGTTTAGCGTTATCCTCATCCTGCTCATCGGAAGTCTCGGCGCGTCGCTCTTCTATCTCTCCCGTGTGAACAGCTATGTCGATCGCCATCAGCGAATCACCATCCCTGGCGTCGTCACGGCGTCGGAGGTGCTCCGCAACCTCTCTGACATGCAGACCCACATGCACCACCTCATCGAACATCAAAACACGGCAGAGCAGACCATCAGCCTGAAGGCCCTCGCGGAAATCGAGCACCGAACATTCACGGCACTGGACACCTATCAAGCCACCCACGCTGCCCGCACACATCCCGTTTTGTACGGCATGTTGCAACAGCACGGACGGGGCGACCTGGCCGATCAGGAAAGCCAAACGATCGTCGCCATCGTCGATGGAATAAGTGCCTTACGCGCTCAGCGGGAAGACCTCGAGACTGCAACTCGCCAAAGCACGAAGAATCTGTCGCGCGCAGAACCGGCGTACGAACAGACCGCGGCCAAGACCGCGGATGCGATCGCCTCGCTCATCGAACTTCACCGCAAGATTGATGTAGAGATGAAGATCGAGGGCGATCGGCTTGTCCAGCAAGCACGGCTCATTGTCATTGGCGTCGTCGGCTTGCTTGGGCTTCTGGTCGTTTCGGTCTATCTGATGATGAAACGGCTCGTGGCCGCACCGCTTAAACGGCTTGCCACCACGGCAGATCGCGTCGCCCACCATGACCTCACCGCCGAATTTGAACCGTGGGCCACACGAGATGAGGTTGGCATCCTGGCTGATTCCCTGACAACCATGCTCGCAAATCTCCGCGAGCGAAGCACCGCCCTCATGCGCAAGACCAAGGAACTCGAAGCCTTCACCTACTCCGTGGCACACGACCTCAAAGGACCTCTTCGCGAAATCGAAGGGTTCTCGTCGCTTTTGGAAAAACGATTTGAAGAAGCTGGAGACCCCCAAGTAAGACACCACATCGATATCATCAGGAGGTCCTCGTTACGCCTCACACACATGATCGATGCCCTGCTCAAGTATTCACGACTGGAACAGCAGGACCTCCCGCGCACCCGCTTTAACGTGTTGGAGATGATCAACGGCCTGCTCATCGACCGGCAGAGCGAGCACACCGGCATTGCACCTCAGATCACAGTCAATCTCCCCTTCGCTGATCTGTATGGCGAACCGGTGAGCGTCCGTCAGGCCTTGGTCAATCTGCTCGACAACGCCCTCAAATTCTCCCACCATTCCCCAGTCCCGACTATCAGCATCGGGGGTCAGCAGACGCCGACGGAACGTATTCTCTGGATACAGGATAACGGCATCGGCTTCGACACCAACCAGAAGGAAAAACTCTTCGGTCTTTTCGAGCGGTTGCACAATGCCCAAGAGTATGAAGGCACCGGCGTAGGCCTGGCTATCGTAAAGATGGTCACGGACAAACACGGGGGCCGCGTCTGGGCAGAATCGTCTCCCGGCAAAGGCAGCACGTTTTTTCTGGCATTCCCGGATGGCCAAGAAGCTGTCAGCCTTCCGCTCCTAGCTTCGGCCCTGAGACAAGACTGAACGCTGAATGCTGATGGCTGATTGTTGAAAGCTATGATGCGCACACTTATCATCGACGATGAAGAATACGTTCGCTTGGTGCTGGAGCAGGCACTCCGCGAAGAGGGCTGTGAGGTGACCGCCGTCACTCACGGGGCCGCAGGCATCGAAGCACTGCAGACCACAACCTTCGAATGCGTCATCACCGATCTCCGGATGCCGGGCCTCGACGGTCGAGCCGTCTTGAAGTGGGTCCGCGAGCATCAACCAGACGTGGACGTCCTCATGCTGACCGGCCACGGCGACGTCAAACAGGCGGTCGAGGCGATCAAGCAGGGAGCCTGGGATTTTCTGGTCAAGGATACACCCTTCGACGCCTTAGCGGTCACAGCCGCATTGGCTAGACTGAACACCGTGCGCGCCCTCCGCAAAGAAAACCTCGCGGCCCGTCATGGAGGCTTCACGCGCGATGTCATCATCGAAGGGCCAAGCCAAGCCTGGCAGAAGCTCAAGACCCAGATCGCGCAGGTCGCCCCATCCAATGCGCCAGTCCTCATTCAGGGAGAAACCGGCTCGGGCAAAGAAATTGCGGCGCGGCTCCTCCATGACCTCAGCCGGCGAGCCAGCGGACCGTTTCTCGCCGTGAACTGCGGCGCCGTCAGTCGTGAATTGTTGGAGAGCGAACTCTTCGGCCACGAAAAAGGTTCATTTACCGGCGCGACCGCCGCGAAACCGGGGCTTATCGCCGCAGCCGAAGAAGGCACACTTCTTCTGGATGAATTGGGCGAGATGTCAGGTCCGATGCAGGTGAGTCTGTTACGCTTCCTAGATCGTGGCGAGTACCGCCCCGTCGGCAGCACGCGGACACTCCAGGCCAACGTCCGTGTTGTCGGGGCCACGAACCAGGATATCCAAGAACTCGTTCACCAAGGCCGCTTCCGCGACGACCTGCTCTACCGCATCAATACCGTCACCCTGCGCGTGCCTCCGCTCCGCGAGCGAAAGGAGGACCTTCCGAAACTTGCCGAATACATCCTCTCGACCCTGCGCATCCCCGGAACCACAAGACGAACCCTCTCATCTGAAGCCGTGCAGGCGCTTACCACCCACAGCTGGCCCGGCAACGTGCGTGAACTGCGCAATGTTCTTGAGGGAATTGTGCTGATGAGCAACGGGACAGGTGCGATCGGTCGAGAAGAAGTCCTCGCGCTGTTGCCGAAAACCCGAAGCTCGCTTCAGACGGGAGATTACACGCACCTGTCCCTCGAAGAGATCGAACGACTCCACATCCAGCGCGTCCTCGATGCCAGCGGCGGCAACAAAACCCACGCGGCGAAAACACTCGACA
>Ga0209048_10006275_pt1 | contig 11154 bp, 9 predicted proteins | sample FrelakmetCRP12CR_FD_187146 | JGI IMG/M metagenome (GOLD analysis project Ga0209048, IMG submission 187146) | Freshwater lake sediment microbial communities from the University of Notre Dame, USA, for methane emissions studies - CRP12 CR (SPAdes)... | ecosystem: Environmental > Aquatic >... | reverse complement strand
AGGACGCGGGGCCGGTCTGCGCGAGGAAGACGTAGACATACACGAGCACCTGCAAGAGCGCCAGACCGATGCTCGCGAGGGTGCGTGTGCTGCGTGATTCCGGTGTGAGATTCGCAGTCCACGCCAGGATCAAAGGTACGGTGAGCAACACGCCCAAAGCATCACGAGCCCACCACAGCGTCCACAGCGCGAGCAAATGCTCCCAATCGAAAGACGTGACGAAAAGCTCGCCTATCAGACTTGCGCTGGCAGCGAATGCTGGTGCAAAGAAGGCTCCGACCCCCACCAGTGTGAGGAGATGACCGGGACGGTCGAGCCTGGGGGAAAAAGTGGGTGCGCGTGCCAGCATCCATGCGCCGACCAGCGCCGCGCCCGTCGCACCAAGCGCCGAGGCGAACGCCACGATCAGCGGCTCTCCCGCCGAATATGCGCCCAGCAATACTCCGATGGCGATGCCGGCGGCCAGTCGCGGCCCCTTGAGAAGCAGAGCCGCCAGGCCAAGTCCGGGCGTCAGCCACAGCGGTGCCAAGGAATGCTGCAGGAGGCTGAGGGCATAGCCCAGCCGCACCGCCACATAGCAGGCGACAGCGAGAACTAGGACGCCAAGGAAAGTCCTCGGGCTTATCAGGCCGTGCATTGCCCTGTTGTTGTCATTGGAAAGTTGGTTGGGAAATACCGGGCACTTGCCCTTCATATTCGACCTGAACCGGGGCCCTCTTGAGCCCCCGGCAGCCGCTGGTGAGCCGCCGCGGCTCAGCGCGGCGAAGAACGGCGCTCGATTTGCGCTATCGCCGGTGCGACCTTGAGTACCTCTTCCACGCTGGTCAAGCCGGCAGCGACTTTGAGCGCGCCACTGGCGCGCAGCGGTTTCATGCCGTCGCGGAGCGCTTGCTCGCGAACGGCCGCCAGGTCGGTTTCCGCATGGATCAGTTTGCGCAACGCGGGCGTCATGAGCATCATCTCATACAGACCCATCCGGCCGCTGTAGCCGGTCATACGGCACTCCAGGCAGCCGCGCGCAGTGAATATCGCGGGAGGGAGCGGCAGCCGCCACGGATAGGAGAGCGATCGCCACGTGGTTTCGTCGATCGTAGTCTGTTCGCGGCAATGCGTACACAGTATCCGCACGAGCCGCTGCGCCAATACTCCGAGGATGGTGGAGTGAAGCAAGTAGGGCTCGACGCCGATATCGCACAGGCGAGTGATCGCGGAAGGCGCATCGTTCGTGTGCAGGGTGGAAAGCACCAGGTGCCCGGTCAGAGCGGCCTGAATCGCCATGTCCGCAGTTTCCTGGTCGCGGATCTCCCCAACCATGATGATGTCCGGGTCCTGCCGCATCAACGTGCGTACGCCAGCGGCAAAGTCCAACCCGATGGCCTGATGTACCTGCATCTGGTTGAACTGCGGCTCCATCATCTCGATGGGATCTTCGATGGTGCACACATTGACGTCGGGCTGCGCCAGCTGCTTCAAAGTCGAATACAAGGTGGTGGTCTTCCCCGAGCCGGTCGGGCCGGTGACCAGGATGATTCCGTTGGGTCGGCCTACCAGCTGACTCCAGCGCTCCTTGTCCTCCTCCGAGAAGCCCAGCTCCGTGAAATCTTTGAACAGCACGTCCGGATTGAAGATCCGCATCACCAGCTTTTCGCCGAAAGCGGTGGGCATGGTGGACAAGCGCAACTCGACTTCTTCGCCGTCCGGCGTGCGCGTCTTGAGGCGGCCATCCTGTGGACGCCGCTTCTCCACTACGTCCATGCGTCCGAGAATCTTGATGCGGCTGGTCATCGCCGCCATGACCGGCGTTGGAATCTGATACACCTGATGCAGTACGCCATCGATGCGGAAACGGACATTGCCTGAGTCGCGTCGAGGCTCCACATGGATATCGCTGGCGCGTTGCTCGAAGGCGTATTGCAGCAGCCAATCGACGATGTGGACGATGTGCTGGTCGTTGGCATCCAGCTTGCCACTGCGCCCGAGTTCGACCAACTGCTCGAAGTTGGCGATATCGTTGAGGTTTCCCTTGTTCTGCTGCGAGGCGCCTTTGATCGAGCGCGCCAGGTTGTAGAACTCGATCTGGAAGGTCTCGATATCCTGCGGATTTGCCATGACCCGCTTGATTTGCAGCCTGAGGATCTGACCGAGTTCGTTCTCCCACTCGCGAACGTACGGCTGGCATGTCGCGATGACCGCTTCCTTTGCCGTGACTTCGATCGGCAGGATCCGAAATCGCGTGGCATAGGCGTTGGACATCACCTTCGTCACGGCGGAGAAATCGATTTTGAAAGGGTCGATGTGCAGATAGGGCAGGCCGACCTTGCCGGCCAGCCACTCGGTAAGCGTCTCCAGATTAAGCAGACGCCGCGAGTGTCGCGGGTCCTTCCACTTCTGATCCGCAATCACCACCAAAGGGTGGATCTCCGAGCGACGCAGGTGCTTGGATGCAGCCAGGCCGCTCGCAGCTTCCTGCGTTAACAACCCGTCCGCGACCAGATCGCGCAGTACGTCATCCAGCACCAGGTGCCGGTCGGGTTGGCGCTGAGGCGTTACGATTCTTACGGCGGGCGGCGTCGAGGGCATGGGATACGAGCGTTTCGGACCTGAGCGGTAAAGCGAATTCTATTCCACTGCGGACTGGAGCACGCGTCAAGCCAATTGCGGCTATGGTCGCAGCGCTTCGGGCGAGCTTCGGGGCATGTGTGCTCGCGGCAGGTCGCATCCGGCAAACCTGAGATTACCTGGACAACTCCATGAAACGACGAGAGTTGTGCTAAAGGACCGCTTCAGTTGGCCAGTCAACGTGACCGCTCCGCGTCCAAAATCATCCACGACGGTTTCCGTCATAATCGTGACCTGGTTTCCTCACAAATCCTGCGCGTTGACTTGCAGGAAGGTTTCAGTTGGCTCAGGCAGATCTATCCCAGCTAAAGATCGCACGCGATGGCTCCGTGAACGCACGCCCTGCAAGGCGGCGTGGACGGACGCTGTTGTACGTCGGTATCGGGATCGGACTCGTGGCGGTGGCGTGGCTGGCGTACCGCCAGGTCGTGGGCTCGGCGATCGAAGTCGAGCAGACCACGGTGACGCTGGCCTATCCGTATCAGGCAGTGACGGCGCTCAACGCTACCGGCTATGTGGTTGCCCAGCGCAAAGCGTCGATTGCGTCCAAGGCGACGGGTAGGCTGGAGTGGCTCGGTGTTCAGGAGGGCAGTCGCGTGAAAAAAGGCGAGGTCATCGCGCGCCTGGAGAAACAGGACGTCGATGCTGCGCGCGACCAGTCGGCAGCCAATGTGCGCGTGGCACAAGCGAACCTCGAGCAGGCCAAAGCCGAATTGGCCGACGCGCAGCGGCAACTCGAACGCACCGCGGAGTTGCTGGCGCAGAAGTTCGTCTCGCCGTCTGCTTACGATACGGCCGTGGCACGAGCGGATAAGGCGCGTGCCGCCGTCGGAAGCAGTCAGGCCGCAGTGGGCGCTGCCGAGGCGGGCCGACGTTCGGCCGAGGTCTCGGTCGAACAGACCGTCATCCGCGCGCCGTTCGACGGCGTGGTCCTCACCAAGAACGCTAATGTCGGCGACACGATTACGCCGTTCTCATCGGCAGTGGATACCAAGGGCGCGGTCGTTACGATGGCCGACATGAGCACTTTGGAGGTCGAAGCGGATGTGTCGGAGTCCAATCTACAGAAGGTCAAGGTGGGTCAGCCCTGCGAGATCGAGCTCGATGCCATTCCCGATGCCCGGTTCCAGGGTCAGGTGAGCCGACTGGTGCCTACGGTGGATCGGTCCAAAGCGACAGTGATGACCAAGATCAGCTTCCGCGAGTTGGACCCACGGATCTTGCCAGACATGAGTGCCAAAGTTGCTTTCCTTACCGAGGAGTTACCGGCCAGTCAGCGGATGCCGACCCCGGCGGTGAATGCCGCGGCAGTGGTGGAGCGCAGCGGACGAACGATGGTCTATGTTGTGCGAGATGGAAAGGCGTACGAGGTGCCGGTGCAAACCGGGCGCAGACTGGGAGATATGGTCGAGCTGACCAGTGGACTGCGAGCCGGCGACAAGGTTGTCCTGCGGCCACCCGAGAAGCTGAAGGACGGGGCGACCGTAACCATCGCGAAAAAGTAGCTCGCATGCTTGCGGATGAGGAGCCCATCGTTCAGGTCCGCGGCCTGAGCAAAGCTTATCAACGCGGTGGGCAGGTGGTGCCGGTTCTCGCCGACATCAATCTCGATATCGCCCGCGGGGAATTCATCGCCCTGATGGGGCCGTCGGGCTCTGGCAAGAGCACGCTGCTCAACCTCATCGCCGGTATCGACAAGCCCACGGGCGGAAGCTTGCGCGTGGGCGGACTCGACATCGTGGCGCTCTCGGAAACGGCATTAGCCGATTGGCGAGCCGCCCACGTCGGCTTCATCTTCCAGTTCTACAACCTGCTTCCGGTGCTCACCGCCTTCGAAAACGTGGAGCTGCCTCTGCTGCTGACCCACCTGCGTGCGCGCGAGCGACGCGAGCATGTGCTTGCGGCTCTGTCGATGGTGGGCCTAGAAGATCGCATGTCCCATTACCCGTCCGAACTCTCGGGTGGTCAGCAGCAACGAGTGGCGATCGCGCGCGCGATCATCACCGATCCGACGATCCTCGTCGCCGACGAACCTACCGGAGATCTCGACCGCGTTTCCGCGGCGGACGTGCTGAGCTTGCTCGATCAACTGAACAGCGAATTGAACAAGACCATCATCATGGTCACGCACGATGCGCGCGCAGCGGAAGCCGCGCATCGGCTGGTGCACCTCGACAAGGGTGTGTTGTTGGATGGGGATGGGTCGGGTGGGTAATGACTGCAGATCAACGTCTCAACGCAGAGGCGCGGAGAACGCGGAGGAAAACCAGAGAAAGACAGGAGAATTTGTGCCGCCTCTTTCGTGGCCAACTGGCGAGGGACGGTGCACGGGCTCATGCTCGAAAAGCCAACCCCGCTGCGGGACTTGACACATGATTCCTCTGCGTCCTCCGCGTCTCCGCGTTGAGATGTTGATCCACGTTTGATTATGTACCTGCTCAAGCTCATCTTCCGCAACGCCTTCCGCCACAAGCTGCGCACCGCGCTGACCGTCCTGGGCATCGTGATCGCAGTGCTGGCGTTCGGCCTTCTGCAGACGGTGATAGATGCCTGGTATGCAGGTGTGGAGGCTTCTTCGTCGGCGCGGCTGATCACACGCAACGCCATCTCATTGGTGTTTCCTCTGCCCATCACCTACGAGGACAAAATCAGGCGGGTGCCAGGTGTGCGCACGGTCAGTCGCTCGAATTGGTTCGGGGGAATCTATATCGACAAGAGGAATTTCTTTGCGCAGTTCGCGGCGGATGCTCAACCGTTCTTCGAACTCTATCCGGAGTATCGCCTGCGACCCGAACAGATGAAGGCTTTCATGCTGGATCGCAAAGGCTGCGTCGTGGGCCGCAAACTCGCTCAGACTTACGGCTGGAAGCTGGGCGATACGATCCCGTTGCGCGGCACGATCTTTCCCGGCAATTGGGAATTCGTCATTCGCGGCATCTACGAAGGGGCCGAAGCGAAGACCGACGAATCTCAGTTCATCTTTCACTGGGAATATCTCAACGAGTACATCAAAAAAACATCGCCGCGTCGAGCCAATCAGGTCGGTATCTATCTGGTCGGGATCGCCGACTCCGACCGGGCAGCCGAGATCTCTCGCGAGATCGACGCGATATTTCGGAACTCGCTGGCGGAAACGTTGACCGAGACGGAGAAGGCCTTCGCCCTGGGCTTTGTCTCCATGGTCGAGGCCATCGTCGCGGCCATTCGCATCGTATCGTTCGTGATCATCGTCATCATCATGGCCGTCATGGCCAACACCATGGCGATGTCCGCGCGCGAGCGAACGGCGGAGTACGCCACGCTGAAGGCGCTCGGGTTCGGGCCGGCGTACGTGCAGGCCCTCATTTACGGAGAATCCCTGCTGATCTGCCTGTGCGGTGGAGCGCTCGGAATCCTTGCGACGTTTCCGCTGGTCGGTGGCTTCGGAGCCGCAATGGTCAAGCTGTTTCCGGTTTTCCAGTTTTCCTGGAATACGCTGGCGATGCAGGTGGGCGCCGTCCTCGTCATGGCCATCGTGGCGGCCGTCGTGCCGGCCTTGCGCGCCTCGCGAGTGCGCATTGCCCAGGGATTGCGCGCGATCGGCTAGATATGGCCATCCCATTTTCTTACGTCGTGCGTAATCTGGGCGTGCGCAAAGTCACGACGGCTTTGACGGCAAGCGGCCTCGCCCTGGTCGTGTACGTATTTGCCACCGTGCTCATGCTGGATGAGGGCCTGCGCCAGACATTGGTCGACACGGGCTCGCGGGACAATGCAGTCGTTATCCGTCGCGGCGCCGAGACCGAGGTGCAGAGCGTGGTCGACCGCATGCAGGCGGACGTGGTGGAGAGTCAGCCCGAGGTCGCGCTGGGCCCGAGCGGGGAGCGACTGATATCCAAGGAGACCGTTGTCCTCATCTCGCTCAACAAGCGGGCCTCCGCGAAACCGTCCAATGTCATCATCCGCGGGGTCGGGCCGCAGGCCCTGACCCTGCGGCCGCAGGTACGCCTCGTGGAGGGGCGCATGTTCCGACCGGGATCCTCCGAGATCATCGCCGGACGCGCGATCGGTCAGCGCTTCGCGGGCGCCGGAATTGGCGAGACGCTGCGTTTCGGCATGCGCGATTGGACGGTGGTCGGCTACTTCGATGCCGGTCACAGTGGCTTCAATTCCGAGATCTGGGGCGATGCGGACCAGTTGATCCAGGCATTCCGTCGCAATGCCTATTCTTCAGTGATCTTTCGCTTGACCGATCCGGACGCGTTGGACGCGGTCAAGGCCAGTCTCGAGAGTGATCCCAGATTGACCGTGGAGCTCAAGCGTGAATCCACCTTCTATGCCGAACAGTCCGAGCAGTTGTCTGCATTCATCCGCTACCTTGGACTGACGCTCAGCGTGATTTTTTCGAGCGGTGCCACGATCGGCGCCATGATCACCATGTATGCGTCGGTGGCCAACCGCACCGGCGAAATCGGCACGCTCAGGGCATTGGGATTCCGCCGCGCGAGCATCCTCTGGGCGTTCCTGCTGGAGTCCCTTCTCCTGGGACTTTTGGGCGGTATGCTGGGCGTTGCACTGGCCTCGCTGATGCAGTGGGTATCGTTCTCAACGACGAATTTCCAGACATTCTCGGAGCTGGCCTTCTCCTTCTCCTTGACTGCAAGGATCGTCGTGGAATCGCTGATCTTCTCGCTGATCATGGGATTGGCGGGGGGATTCCTGCCCGCGTTTCGTGCGGCGCGGCTGAAGATCGTGGATTCGTTGCGCGCGGCGCAGTGACGGGCTGGACAGGGATGGCAAGCAGGGGCATCCTGCGTTCATCAAACTCTCGATAGGGGGACTCGCGCCATGCCATTGGAAGGACTGTTCCGGTGAAACCGCTCGGCGTCGGAATGATCGGATTGGGCATGGCGGTCAAGCCGCACGCCTTGGCGCTGAAAGATCTCGCCGACAAAGCGGAGTTCATCGGCGGCTACAGCCCCACACCGAAGCGTCGCCAGGAATTCGGGAGCGCCTACGGACTGCCGGTAGTCGAGTCGATCGACGCACTGCTCGGGAATTCGCGAGTGGACGTAGTGATGATTCTCACGCCACCGCGCACACACGCGGATCTTGCGATCCAGGCGGCCAAGGCAGGCAAGCATGTTCTAGTGGAGAAACCCATCGACGTCACGTTCGAACGGGCTCGTGCGGTGGTGATGGCGGTCGAAGACGAAGGGAAGAAACTCGGCGTGGTGTTCCAACATCGATTCCGGTCGGGGGCCGCCAAGTTGCGCGGTCTGCTCGCCGAGAAAGCGCTCGGTGAACTCTTGAGTGTGTCCTGCTCCGTGCGCTGGTGGCGATCCGCAGAATACTATGCGCAGCCCGGACGCGGCACGATCGAACGCGATGGGGGAGGGGTGTTGCTGACGCAGGCGATTCATACCTTGGACGTGATGTTGGATCTCGCCGGCCCCGCGCAGCGGGTCAGCGCAATCTGTCGTACCAGCCCGATGCGCAGAATCGACTCGGAAGACATCGCTTGTGCCACGGTCGAGTTTTACAGCGGAGCCGTCGGTGTCATCGATGCGACCACTACTGCATACCCCGGGTATCCGGAACGCATCGAATTCGCCGGTACGCGGGGCAGCGCCGTGTTGGAAGCCGAGCGGCTCATCGTGCAGCGGCCTGGTCAAGCGCCCGTGCAGATCGACGGCTCATCTGCAGGTGGCGGAGGGGCCGATCCGATGGCATTCTCGCACGAGCCGCATCGCCGGTTGATCGAGGATTTCCTCGACGCGGTTCGTGCTGGGCGCGAGCCGCGGGTCAGCGGCCGCAATGCCCTCGCGGTACATGCGTTGATCGATGCGATGCTCGCATCGTCCCGCAGCGGCATGAAAGTCGACGTCGCGCAAGTCTGAAAACAACTTTGCATGGGAGGCAACGACGACATGGACATGCGGCTGCCACAGCGTAGCGCGGCAATAGGTTCGACCGTGGCCCGCATTCGCGGCATTGAACGCGAGTACGGTGTCACGCCGGAATCCCTGGGTCGCATCCGGCAGGAGTTGATGACTCTTGCGGCGCGCATTGACCTGTTTCCGCTCGAGGATTTTCCGCCACCTGCTCCGGGAGGTCCGCGTGCTTCCTGTCTGTACCGACTTTCGGAGGACGAGGATCACCGATTCGCGCTGTACGCGAATTCGGCGCTCGGTCGCTACGCGAACGCACCTCACAATCACTCTACCTGGGCGGTGATCGTGGGCGTTCATGGCAAAGAGCCTAACAGGCTGTATCGCCGCACTCCCGATGGCGGCGTCGAACAGATAGGCGAGGAGATAGTCGGGCCGGGCAGCGGAGTGACGTTCATGCCGGACGATCTGCATTCATTGGATATCAAAGCGGACGTGCCGATGCTCAATTTCCACATGTACGGACTAGCGCTGGAGAAGCTCGACAAGCGGCAGTACTACACAGCGTCGGACCATACATGGCGGCACTATCCCGCCCATACCGACATCCGCGAAGCGCGCTATCGGCCATGAATCGCGGACGCAGCATCACCCCTCGCACGCTGAAGGACATGCTGCGCGATGGCGCAGAGTTGGCACTGGTGGATGTTCGCGAGCAGGGCCTCTACTACCACGAGCATCTTCTGTTCGCGTCCTGCATCCCTCTCAGCCGACTCGAGGTGATGCTGAGCGATCTGATCCCGCGCCGCAGCGTGCGCGTCGTGCTGTGCGACGAGGGAGGCGGCGTGTCGGCTAATCGAGCGGCGGCGCAACTCGCTCGTTTCGGCTACACCGACGTATCGGTGTTGGCAGGGGGCGTGCGCGTTTGGCGGGATGCAGGCTATGAAGTGTTCTCCGGCGTGAACGTTCCCAGCAAAGCATTCGGCGAGCTCGTCGAGCATCATTTCGACACGCCACGCATCTCAGCGGGCGAGCTGGCCGCAAAATGCGCACGCGGCGAACGACTGGTCATCCTCGACAGCCGTCCGATGGAGGAGTTTAGGAACATGAGTATCCCCGGGGGAATCGATTGCCCGGGTGCGGAGCTGGTGTACCGAGTTTTCGATGCAGCGCCCGATCCGCAGACGCTGGTCGTGGTCAATTGCGCCGGGCGCACTCGCAGCATCATCGGCGCGCAGTCCCTCATCAATGCAGGCATTCCGAACCGGGTTGTCGCACTCAAGGACGGCACCATGGGTTGGCAGCTCGCCGGGTGCGAGGTATCGAGCGGTCGGACTGAGCACGCAGCTGCACCCAGCCAGGCGGGCTTGGCCAGCGCGAAAGCAGCGGCAGCCAGGGTGGCAGAGCGGCATGGGGTCATGGCGATCGACAATGCTCAGCTGTCGCTGTTGCGTGCCGAAGCTGAGAATCGAACCTTGTATGTATTCGATGTCCGCACTGCGGAAGAGTATGCAGCGGGACATCTGCCGGATAGCCGACACGCGCCGGGCGGTCAGCTGGTGCAGGCGACCGACGAGTTCGCCGCGGTCCGTCACGCCCGAGTGGTCCTCGTGGACGACAAAGAGGTCCGCGCGAACATGACCGCTTCGTGGCTGCGGCAGCTGGGGTGGGACGAGGTCTACGTCCTGTCAGGCCCATTGGAGATGGAGGAGCAAGGCGGGTTCAAACCGCGCCTGCTGGATTTTGTGGCCGTGCCTACGATCTCGGTGGCAGATCTGCATGACAAGTTCGACCAAGCGATGACACCTTCGATACTCGATTTCGCCAACAGCCTGCAGTGTCGAAAGCGCCACATCCCCGGGGCGTATTGGTGCATGCGAAGTCGGATCGAACGGGCCATTGCCGAGGTTCCGGGCATAGAGTGGGTTCTAACATCGCCAGATGGCGTGTTTGCCCACTACTGCGCGCGAGATATTCTCAACGCCAGGCCGGATCTCTCCGTACGGGTACTGGATGGCGGCAGCGATGCCTGGTTTGCTCAGGCGCTGCCTTTCGAGGCCGGATCCCAAAGACTCACCTGCGAGGCGGACGACGTTTGGCTCAAGCCGTACGAGCAGCGGGATGTCAGCCAGGCGATGCAGGCTTACCTGACCTGGGAAGTGAATCTCGTGGAGCAGATCGAACGCGACGGAGATGCGCGGTTTCGGTTCTCGGGTTGAGCGAACAAATACTGTGCGCGTAAAATTCACCGGCAGCCTTGGACTGTGCTCGTCCAGCCACGGACGAGAACGCAGTTCCCGATTACGGCTTGAGCGTCGTCCAATTCTCCAGCTGACAGTTCGCGTTCCAATGGACCGGCGAATTGTCGTTCAATACCGTGGCACGGATTTGGTCTTGTCGCGAGACCAGCGCCACGTCCATCTCATACAAGTTGTCGGAGATCGCTCCAAAGTACCGAATACGGATGAGTGCGGAATCGTCCCCGTCATACTGGCCTTGCCTGTCCCACGGAGTCTGTGCGATGTCTGCGAGTTGGTAGCGGGCGGTCTGGTGGTAGCACTGCAGGATACTGCCCGCCAGATCGGCGAACATCTCCGGCATCCTGGTTTCAGTCTCATCCGGGCCAAAAGGCGAGACGCGTTTGAAGTCCGCGGGCGAAGCAGGG
>Ga0209048_10006274_pt1 | contig 11154 bp, 8 predicted proteins | sample FrelakmetCRP12CR_FD_187146 | JGI IMG/M metagenome (GOLD analysis project Ga0209048, IMG submission 187146) | Freshwater lake sediment microbial communities from the University of Notre Dame, USA, for methane emissions studies - CRP12 CR (SPAdes)... | ecosystem: Environmental > Aquatic >... | reverse complement strand
GCCCTGATAAAACCATTCAGTTTGATATGCCAGTTTGAATCTCCCTTACTTTGGAGATAACTGGTATATGGAACAGCCCAGGACAAACCAGAGATAATCAGAATTCCTAGGATAAGGCCTACTCCAAACTTTTTCATCTTAAAGAACCTCCTCTACGGTAAGATCTACTGTGCTACTACGGGTATCTCCACTTGAAAACCCCATATCACTCGTCTGGTCAAATTTTGGTAGGCTGGTGAACCTCCCATACAAGGTATTATGGTGACGCTCTGAGGCCTTGATGCTTTCTGGAAAACAATCCAAAAGGAAACTACTGGATAACCCCATTTTCTGGGCCATGAATTGTAAAAACCAATACCTGTCACCGTAGTCCAGCCAGTCAAAGACCAGTTCAATGGAATTTCTAACCGGAAGTTGGACCCCCCAAGGTTGACCACCAAGGGTTATCTTTATATCTGAATCGTCAATATATTGAGCGTTAATTTCTGTAAAGTTAATGCCAAAGTCGTTGAACAGCCCCACGAACATTCTGCCAATCTCGAAATATCCATCCGTGTTGGCAGCATCAGTAATATTCATGGTAAAGTATCTGGAATTGGCCACGGGGCCTTCATCCCCACCTATCTCCTTGATGGAGACCTCATCAACCTCAAACCAACTGTTTATTCCTGCACCCCACGGCCAAAAGGTAAGCCAATAACTCGTGGCAACGAAGGAACAAGTAGCTTCCACCGCCAGACCATTGTTAGAAGGAAAGACCCCATAGCTAGTGGTATTCCAATCACAAACATTGAGAGGATCACTACTGCGATACTTAAAAGTTACTTGGTAAGAATGTCCAACTGTTAGACCGGCAGAATGAGTAAGACATCCACCTCCAGAAGCAGCCAAGGCCAGTCTCTGGGCATTTCCGGTGAACCCATTCCCAGTGACTATGCTCATAACTGGGCTTCCAAAACCTGAATCCCAATAATCCGCTTTACCATCAGAGTTGGAATCTACCCAATCTGTCAGACCATCGGCTCCGGAGTTTCTACACTTTTCAGCCAGAACATCGAGGTAGATGATTCTGATAGGTCTAGGGATATACCACTTACGATCTGCTTCCAGGAACTTGCCACCATAACCCAGGAGGCCATAACGGTCTTCACCATAACCAATCACATCCAGCCAGGCTGGTACAGCAGTTTTATTCACAACATCATTGCCACCAGCATAAGTCCCACCCAGGATATCCAAAGTAGCCGCAAAAGAAAGATTGTGATCCACCAGGGCAATGGCATTCCAGTTTACGGCGGCCCCTAAGTCAGCTTTAATCCACTGGCTGCTAAGTCCAGTAGACCGCCACTTTCGGCTTCTCTGGGGATCTTGTAAACAAGAAACAGGGTAGCCCGCCGCAGCACTGGCTGCTGTCAAGGTGGCCGCATCAAAATATCTATTGTCCCAGAGAAAACGGGCAGTTTTCAAAGGCTACCTCCACAGGGTTACGGTGTATTCCCCACTCGTCAGATTAAAATCCAGGCCCACCACCATAAAAAGGACGCCGGTATCCAGACCAAACTTGGCCCTCCGGACAGATACAATATCACCAATTCTCAGGAAGGCAACTTTGGGAACCGTAACGATGGTTAGGGTTTCCCGAGGTCGCCGGTAGATGGCAAAGACCTTCTCAGCCAGAAGTTTAATATCCGTTCGTGTAATAATTACGGTGTCCAGAGGCCCAAGACCCATCGCCCAGGGATAAGTCTGAAGAATTCGGCTATCACCCCTGGAAAATTGACGATATTCAGTACCGGCCCAGGTAATTCTGGAAATGGGAATAGCAGTCAGGTTGTCTTGCGTCAACCAGTTCCTATCATATCGTAGAGTAACCCTTTCATAGGGGTTATCTTCTATGCAACCACCTTTGGGAAAATCAGTGATGTCATCATCGGTTAATTCTAATACTGGTTCTCCTACAGGCTCAGAAATTTCCTTTAAGAAGAATTTACCTTCCAAATCGATAGAACACATGGCTGGTATTCCAACGGTCATAGTGCTAATAAAGTCTTGGATACTAGTGGAAGAGTCGAGGACAGTACCAGCCTCGTATGGGAAAGCCGCCTTGAAGGCTGACATGGCAGCGGTGTTAAAATCCCCATCCGTCCAACCTGCCCAGGATTTAATGACAGACTCTATTATGCCGCCGATGTCATTCGAGTAACTGCCATCTTCATTACACATGCCTTTGACATCCAAGGACATGACCCCAGTTTCGGCGAGGGGGCTGTGCAAGACTATTCCGAGAGTGGAGTAAAGGATGAACTTATACTGGTCCCAGAGGTAGAAGTCCTGCCCAGGAAAATTGACTGGATCCTGGTTTGGGTAAAAGATTATCCCAACGCCCTCTGACAAGGGGATCCAATTAGGCAAGTCTGTAGAAAAATTGTAGGTGTCTCCTAAAACCAGATCTGTCGTACACAGATAAGTGTTAAAGGTGTAGGAATCATCCCCGCAAAATGACCACCAGGAAGAACCAAAAGTGATATTATACCCACCAAACAGGTTAGCAATGTAGGACTGCCCAGGAAAATATGCTGGAATAACACCTGTATGCCAACTGCCACCACCGTCATTTGTCCATCTATATGCAACTTCAGTATCTCCCAGGAGGACTCGGGGATAAAATCGATAATTAATGTCAATCGGCTCAATGATCACTTGAACAACATCCCCAGCCTGACCACCACTTGCTACTATACCAGCATGGGGGTAAGGTGAGCAGCCACATTCCGACTTGGTTATCCCAGTAACGATTCCCACACCGGTAAAGGTAACCGTCAAACCGTGGCTCAAAGAGATGGGGTCCGAATTACTAATATCTATCTCTGCAGACCAGGTAACCCCGCCGTCGTCAGACCATTTAAACCTGGGATAAGGAACAATTCCAACACCGCCAGTACGGGTCACTAAAAATGAATAATTTCGCTTGGTCAAGCCTGTGTAATATCCCCCGATGATAACATTGGCCAAACCTGTTCCCACCTGGGTAAAGGTGGCTGGATTATAAGAATAGTCAGCAGTTTTGATTCCACTACCCTGAAAGGTTTGTCCTCCATCATTAGACCAGCGGAAGGTTGCTTCCCCAACCTGAGTGCCGTCATCAATCGAATCTATCTGCACCAGCCATTCTCTTTGAGTGGCCGTTCCAGAAAAAACCCCACCTGTTCCTATCACGGCCATGCCATTGGCATCCACCAGGGCTGGGCTGATGTCTTTATAGACAATGGAGACTGGATATGGGTAATGATCAAGTGGGGCTCCATTGAAATAAATCGTGTCTACGCTCTTGATCACGCCACAAGACAAAGCATAGAGATAGCCCCGACCAGTATCCGGCCTCAAAAAAACAGGCTTGTAATTGCGGACTGTTCCCAAAACCAGGGGAACCAAAGTCCCCCAGGAATTGCTATCTATTCCAGGATTCTCTGGCAATTCATAGGTGGGTATTTTGATCTCTAGGTCTTTGCACTTATCATACACCGTCATGGAGATAGAATTGTCTAACCACTCCAAATTCCCTATCTTACCTGTGAATACCGTCTGGAAATCTTCATAGTCCATATCTCCGCCACCCATCTTAATAGACATGGGGCAGCCCCGGAAGTTGTATCCTTCCTTGTAAAGTAACAAACTCCACGGGGTCGTTCTTTCGGAGTCTGGCATATAGTCTGAATCAATGAAGAGGATCAGGTTTCCATAAGTGGGCAGGTAAATGGCATTGAGGGTGGAGTCCCCTTTTCTATCGATGGTGGGAATCTCACTGACGCAGGGGATAAACTGCTTGTCAGAATGATAAAAGGGGGCTGTGGACAAATAGATGGACACTGTACTCCCATCAGATAAATCTATTGCAGAAAGTTCCACTAGGAACACCCTGTCAGAAATTCCTTTTTCTAACCAGGTTTGGAATTCCTCAGGAACTGGGGCTGCTATGGAAGGGCTGACACTGGGGCTCACAGAAGCTGACGGACTAGCCGACGGTGACTTGCTAGGACTCCTCGAGGGACTCTTCGAGGGGCTGGCGCTAGGGCCTGGGGTAGAGGGGCTGGCTGACGGACTTTTAGACGCTGACGGGCTCTGAGAAGGGCTTGACGAAGGTGACTTACTGGCACTCGGGCTTTGCGAAGGGCTTTTACTAGGGCTAACAGATGGAGATTTAGAAGGTGATTTACTGGGGCTGGCGCTAGGGCTGGCCGAATATGCTTTGTTTTCCGGATTATTAGGGTGACGAGCCCAGGTATTTCCACCCAGGGGAACCCAGGTATCATAGAGATTTTGAATCTGTGTGGCATCAAGGGCTGTCCCCTTTAAGACACCAGCCCTATGAAGTTTTTCATTCGGTTGAACAGAATGGAGAGTTAAGACATCTGTACTGGATGTAGGGGCAGCTATTGTTCCAAAGGTAACCAACGTACCATTTACGTAAACATAAACAATTCCACCAGAGTAGGTGATGACGATCTGGTGATCTCCATTTGAAAAATAATAACCACTGCTGTAGGTAGTCGGGACTCCGGTAATAATTAGCTGATTTGCATTATCCGTACCAATCTTAATCCCCTGGTTTTCACCTACATTCCAATTCGTAGTGTAAAAATACCTGGTTGCAGAACTAAGGAGCTGGACTTCAAGGAATATCGACCAAGTGTTACCTAAGTCACAATAATCAGAATCATTGACAGCCTGAACAACATCATCCCACTGGCCTCCAAAATAATAGGCATGCAAAAATCTCCCAGCCCAGTCTTGTGTAAACAGGGAGTTATTAAGGGCAACCAGATTTCTCTGGGTGTGACCTCCTTTTGGAGTATCAACCAGATCATTGTTTATCTCCCAGTAATGGTCTAACTGAGGGACAACTGCATAATCTGGCCAATCTCCGTGAACGGCAAAAATGTCAGGCATCTTAGATAGTGATCCTATTCCTGGTTATGAGTTTCTGGATCTCTGGAGCGATCTGCTGTTTGGTGATGGCCTTCCAGTCGATGCCCTTCTGGGCTCCTCGGGCATCAATATTCACATGGATGTGTGAACCACCACCCCCGGCGGCAGCCTTGCCCGCTTCGTAATCCTTATTCTGGTTCCTGCTCAAGACCCTCTCACCAGTCTGGGCGATGATAACCCTTTCATCAGAGGCAAGATATCCACTATGAGCCCGAATTAAACCACCTCCATGCATAACTACGCCACCAGCATGGAAGAAGGAAGTAGCGGCTAGAGAAGCAGCGGCAATTTCCAAAGCAGTAGCAGCAGCATCAAGATCAATGCCAGAAGCGTCTAAACCAACGGCAGCAATATCAAGGTTTGCTCCCGCTGCCGTTATCGCCGTTGTTTCGGTAACTGTTGCGGCTTCTTGCATTGTAGCCGCTATGGCTTGGTACATCTGAATGGCCATGGCTGCTATCTGGAGAACCATCCCAGCGTAAACCAGGGCTTTGGAGTTTGTTGCAATCCCTATTCCAGATAAGAGGAGACCGCCAGCCGCCAAACCTAATTGCACGGTGTTCATATTCAGGCCGATACTGGCCTTTTCTAGTCCGACGGCAGCCTTATCCATTTCTTTGGCCGTTTTCGCCTGAGTGGCGGCTACCCCACCTCCAGCTCCACCACCAATACCGGCACCACCTCCAGCTCCTGCCCCTACACCAGTCCCGGCTCCAGCCCCTACACCAGTCCCGGCTCCAGCCCCACCCATGACAGATTTCTTTTCAGGGGCTAACATCTTAGCAATATTGTCCCAGATCATCTGGAAACTGTGTTTCATCATTTCTTGGGCCATGCCCTCAACAATGTTCTTACCAGCCTGGCCCATGGCCTTCTTATCACCGGAAAAGACCGCAGCTATGCCCTGGCCCCATGCCTGGGTGATCTTACTTTCGGCCCCTTCCATCATGGTTCCAAAGGCACCACGATTTCTGGCATCTGCAGCCTCACTCCTCCCAATAGCCCAGCCCTGAACACCACCAGCCTCTTTTGCTTGTTGTAAAGCTAAGGCATATTTCTTGGCAGTAGCTTCCAGTGCTTGCAAACCTTTCATTTCGTCAGCTTGGGCCTGGGTGATTTCATGATTAGCTAAGAGATCCCGCCGTTGCTTCTCCTGGGTGACTGCAGCGATTCGATTCTCAAGATCAAGGGATTTCTGTTGCAAAGCAAACTGTTCTTCCAGGATCGGACTCGACTTGGCCAGAGAATCATAAACACTCTTATAGGCATTGGCCATGTCTAAAAAGGCTTTTTCCTGCTGCTCTTTTTCATGGAGGGCTTTTGCCTCCAGAACTTTGGCCTCAAGATCCGCTCGGCCCTTGACAGATTCAAGTTTCCTCTGATCTTCAGCCTGTTGGACTGCCGTAGTATCATGCATCTGGCCTTTATACCAAATTTCAAAATCATCTTCGGCTTTTTTAATCCTGGCAGCTTTTAACTCGTTATTGACTATCATACCCTCGTTTAATTGTTTATCATCCGTGGCTAACTGTTTAATCTTCTCAGCGGCCTTTTTATACTGGGCATCAATATCACCAAAGATGCCCTCTCTGAGTTTGGCTATTTGTTCATTCATTTGAAGCATCAAGTTTTCAAAGGCTTGAGTAGTATCCTTGCCACCACCCCCGCCACCTTTACCACCACCAGGGTAACCACCACCAGAACGAAGAGTTGGGGGGGCCTCATCACCACGACCAATATACTGAGGTTCTTCTTCACCCTTCAGCAAACCTGGAACTACATCCTTGAATCCAGGAAGATACTTAAAGTTTTCTTCATCTCTTTTTAACTTTTCACCATACATTCCCCCAATAAATCCAGCCCCAGCACCAACGACAGCCCCAGGAATTCCAAACCTGGAGCCCATAGCACCACCAGCCACGGCTGCTCCAATTGGGCTGGAGAAAAAAGCCATAGCTTGTTTTAGATCTGCCGGGATATTTGCTACTATATTTATTACCCATTGGACCGGGGTTGAGACAATGTCATAGATACCTTTTACAAAAGTATAAACACCCTTTACTAATCCCCAAACAACTGCACAAGCGCTAGCAAATGAATTCCATCCAGATATGATTCCAGAAATTAGTTCGTCTTTGTGTTCCCTCAAATAGTTATTGATATCCTTCACTATTACTAATAAATTATCATACATCCCGGACTGACGAAGAATTTCCCCAGCCACATTTACGATTAAATCTCCCTGAACCTTTAGACTATCCTCCCGTTGTTGATCAGCTACTCTCTGTGCTTCAAAGGCGGCAGCCAAGGGGGCAAGGCTTTGAGTGGCCTTCATTTCAGCGCCAATCTTTTCCCAACTAAGTCCAGCGGATTCCAAATACCGGACTAATTCAGAGGTCTTTCTAACATGGCCGTCCATAAGACCCTGAATATCTCGGGCCACCGAGGCTGTTCTCACCTGGCCTTTGCTCATTTCTGTGTAACCACTTATGATAGTGGCCAGGGAATCTTCCTCTCCCTTCTTAACCAGTATTCCCTGGTTTGCCATGGCCACCCAGACATCCACAATCTTTGACGACTCTATTCGATGTCTGGCAGCAGCATCAGTCAATTCGTCATAAATTCCTTTGGTATAATCAAGAGATTTATTCCAATTTCCTGTTATATCAGATTGATCTTTAGCCATTCTGGTCATGGCCGCAGCCATTGATTCAGTGGCATCCTTGAACTCTTGTTGGTCTTTGACTCCCCTAGCACATAACCCCACAAAGGCCAATGTTGCGGTAATCGCTGCAAGCACAGCAAGTTCGAGAGCACTTGCGGCAAGAGCCATTCCTTCCATTGCATCTCCGGCAGCAGTGGCCGCAGCTCCAGAAGATGCTATCCCAGCCGAAGAAGAAGAAGAAGACCTTCCAAGGGCTTGTTGACTGTTATCTGCGTCTTTGGCTGAATTGGAAAGGCTGGATAGTTTAGAAGAAGTGGAATCAGCAGCCGTACCCAGGCTTTGAATTTGATTTTCGGCCTGGGCACCAGACGCAGTCAACCCATCAAGACCGGCCTTTGCTTCTGCAACGCCACTCTGAGTAACCTTAATTCCGAGTTCTGCAACGTCAGCCATTGAATTATTCCCTCGTTTTCTTACTGACTGCCTTGTCAAATTCCCGGTTCATCTGGCGAAGCAAATCTACCTCCCACTTACTCAACCGATATCCAGCGGTTTCCTGCCAGGCTTGTAATGTAACCCAGAAACCCTGATCACCTTTCCCCTCGATTATTTGCCAGAACCATTCCCAGAGGTGAATAAATCGTTCCGGTATATCAGGGGGATTCAGCCTCTTATCCCATTGACCTGTCTGTCGGCTATAACTTAACAGGTGTTCCCGAAGTGTACTACCATCCTTCTTCGGGTAATCCAATTCCACCAGGGGGCCAACAGCCTCTGGAAGCCTCTGGGTTATGAGGCTAAAAAATTCTTTCTCTCCAAGATAAAGGCATCAGCCTGTTCCCGTATCCAAGGGAACCTTTGGTAAACCATCTTAGCATTCTCAAGGGAACATTCCAGTTCCTTGCCATTCAGGACCATGTTCTTCCAACCCAGGGTACACCTTGCCAGAATGTTAATGGTGTCATTGATCCTTTCCTCGTTAGTGATGGGGGCAAAGGGTTTGGAGGGGTTATACCTACTGGCCCGCTTGTTGATCAGCTTGCTCTGCGTTTCTTGAAACAGGTCAGAATCAGACCCGGCCAACCGGATAAAGATATCTGTTTCTACCCCATCTCCTGGGCTGAGTAGGTTAAGCTCAGCCCCTTCTTCCGCTTTCTTCTTGGTGTCCAGGCTGGCCAGGTCAACCAGTTTCTTCTTAGTCATGGTGTTTCTCCTCGTTGGTTATTTTACTACCCCAGAATTAACTGGGTGAAGCACTCGGCGACTTGGAGGGCGAAGCCGAAGGTGAAGCCGATGGGCTGGAGGACGGCGACTTGGAGGGCGAAGCCGACGGTGAAGCCGAACCCGGAGCCCTGGTGAGTTGGAGACAGGTGTAGGTCGTGTCGTGGAGACCGTCAAAGTTCATGTCGATCTGGATGGGCTTCTCATCCTTGACCGGGTTGTCCGCAGTGGTGTACTTGACATTGTTCATCAACCAGGTGATACTCTGGCCCCCGGCGGACGTGGTAAACTGTAAGGAGCTGGAGTTCTCGTTGAGGAACTTGTTCAGGAGGGTTAAGTCCTGAAAGAAGGCAGTCAGTTTTCCGGTGGCCAAGGCCCGGCCCCAGGTTACCTGAGGAGCCGTCTTAGACCCGATGACGAAGTCCGCCTCAATCCCATTGTTAAAGGTGAGCTGGATGGCCGAAGCCAGGCCGAAGACTTGCCCACCTTCATAGATGCTTGAGGAAAAGGAGTCCATCGGAGGGTTGGTATTGGCCGCAGAATAGCTCGATCCAGATGGGAGGGCCGCCGTCATGCCGACGCCGATGAAACTGAAAGTACCAGTGGTCATGGCATTCGGTTTGATGTCCAGGGCCATCTTGTTCGGGCAGCAACCGGAGAAGCATTGATACTGAGTGATGTCACTGAATCGCCGCAGGATTGAGAAAGACCGCTGGGTTACCCCTTGTTGAAGAACATTGAGTGTCCAGGAACCACCCAGCATAGCTTCCAGAATGGCATCGAAGGAAGAATAACTGAGTTCAAAACCAATGTCCCCTTCCACTTTGTAGGTGCCAAGGCGGACATCCACCATGGCCCGGTCAGACCGGAGTTCTTTGGAATCAAACTTGTCCCTCTTCAACTGCAAAGTACAGGAAGTGTGACGAAGAGGGAGCCAGATCGGATTGGCCGGGGTAACGCCGAAGGTGTTTTCGACGCAGTAATACAGCCCATGATATCCACCCGATGAGAAAGACATTGTGTTTCCTCCTTAAATATTACTGTAACATTCGTACCGGATGGACACCGGCACCTTATACCAGTTTTCTTCCCTCATGGCGGGGCCAGGGCCAGCCGCCAGGACGACAATTTTCAGGTTGCCTTGTTCTGCCAAAATCCCTTCATTCTGAAGGAATAGGTTGCAAATGGCATCAACCGTGGCCATCAGGTCTTTCCAACCTTTGCCAATCGGGTAAAGGACATCCACCTGAAAGATGCCAGGATATTTACACCAGCCATCCGGCCCCAAGGTAATTCGGGCCTGGGTGGCAGGGAGCTGATGGACCATCAGCCAAGGCACACCCTGAACGGTTGCCAGAGGAAAGTTCTCCCAGGCGACAGGTAAGACCGGTGAGAGCGTGTTTAGCCTGGCCGCTAACAAACCCTTAATTGTAGAATTTATTTGGCTCATCCCATCCCTGCGGTCGCAGCAGCAATCATTTCGTTAAACTCAGCGACTGTTACCCGAACCATCCCAGCCGGGGCCTGTTTACTATGGCCGTATTCCAGGGGAATGATGTAAACCACATTATTAAAGATAAAGGCACCCTCTTCACCAATACTACTCACGTCGGCTCCGGCGAATCCGGGGTTAGGGGTGCCCGTAGGAGTAGGATCTAAGGCTCCGGAATCCCCACTACCTATTCCAGAACCACTCATTTGCCAGCCGCCTCTGGCCCGACCAGTATCAACTGGTGTTCTCATGGCCACCCGGATGTAACAATCAAGAGCCACCTTCTTCATGACAGTAGTGGCATTTAATTTGGCCTTTTCGGCGAAGTTGGCCAGGTCAATGGAAAAGACAGCCATTCTATCTCCTCACCAAGAGCTTGTAAGCGATGACTGTGCCATCCGGGTCGATTGGGATCAGGGCTACAATATCAAAGGCCCGCCCATCATCCACGCTGATTGAATCACCAGGTTGAGGTTCAAAGGCATAGGTAGGAGCCGCAACTATCATTTGCCGATCATTGGCCTGAACCATTTGTTGAGAGAACAGATATACGGTCTGGCTGGCCATCCATTGATTCGGGACAAACATTGCCTGGACAGCTTGTTCTTCGATAGGGGCTGATACCACTCCACCAGTAGCAGGGTCAAGAACGGAAGATTCCTGGCGCAAGTAGGCAACGGTGCCGAACTTTGTCAGCATCTTGACTGCAAGTGCAATGAATCGATCGTAAGTGCCCAACTTTATGCCCTCGATATGGAATATTGGCCCTTGGGTTTTAACAGGCCCCACA
>Ga0209048_10006273_pt1 | contig 11155 bp, 9 predicted proteins | sample FrelakmetCRP12CR_FD_187146 | JGI IMG/M metagenome (GOLD analysis project Ga0209048, IMG submission 187146) | Freshwater lake sediment microbial communities from the University of Notre Dame, USA, for methane emissions studies - CRP12 CR (SPAdes)... | ecosystem: Environmental > Aquatic >... | reverse complement strand
TGAAGGGCGCAGAGCAATCCTTGGCAATTTACTGGACATCACTCCTCGAAAGGAGCTGGAAATAGAGATCACTAGAAGCAACAAAGAGCTTGCCGCGATCAACTGCATTATGGATATGGCACTGCAGCCAGAAGGCGACCCCGACGGCGAGCTGGCCGTGGCGAGAGCGGCGGCGAGGGCCGGGCTGCCCTACACCCTCTCGACGCTCAGCACGCGTTCGATCGAGGAGGTCGCGGCGACCGGCCCGGGTGCCCGATGGTTCCAGGTGTACGTCTGGAAGGACCGCGCCCTGGTGAAGGAGATGATCGAGCGGGCCCGCGGATCCGGCTACGAGGCCCTGGTGCTCACCGTGGACACCGCCGTCCTCGGACGCCGTGAGCGGGACGTGCGCCGCGGCTTCTCGCTCCCGCCCAAGATCGGCCCCGGGACCCTCCTGGACGGCGCGGTGCACCCGGGCTGGACCTGGGGCTTCGTTCGTTCCGAGCCCATCCGGTTCGCCAACGTCACCGGCCGCGACGTGGGCGACGGCGCCGACGCCGTGTCCCTCGCCGAGTACGTCAACGGTCAGTTCGACCAGAGCCTGTCGTGGGCCGACGTCGACTGGATGCGCTCCGCGTGGGGTGGCCCGATCGTGCTGAAGGGGATCCAGACGGTGGAGGACGCCCGACTGGCCGCCCAGGCCGGGGTCGAGGCCATCGCCGTGTCCAACCACGGCGGGCGACAGCTCGACGGCGCCCCGGCGGCGGTGAGCCTGGTCGCGCCGGTCGTGGAGGCCGTCGGCGACCGGGTCGAGGTGATCTGCGACGGTGGGGTCCGCCGGGGTGCCGACATCGTCAAGGCGGTGGCGCTGGGGGCCCGGGCGTGCATGGCCGGGCGCGCCTACCTCTACGGCCTCGCCGCGGCGGGTGAGCGTGGCGTCGACCACGTCCTGCGCCTTCTCGACACGGACGTTCGGCGCACGATGGCGCTGGTCGGCGCCCGCTCGCTGGCCGAGCTCGGGCCCGATCTCGTCGATCGCCGGTGAGCCCCGACGGGGCCCGGTCGGCGCCGGGTCCCGATCGCGGCACCCGGCAGGGCGGGGCGCCTTGCCGCCGGAGGCCGTGGCGACAAGGCTGGTGGGATGGACGAGCCCTCAGCTTCACTCTCCCCCGCCGGCGATGAGGCCCCTGCCCCGGAGTCGCCGGCAGCGCAGGCCAAGCCCTCGCATCACGTCGGCCGGCGCATCCGCAGCACCGTCGCGGTGGTCCTGGCCATCCTCACGTGCATCTCGCTCGTGGCCGGCGGCGTCGGCCTCTGGGTGCGCCGGAACCTGTGGAAGACCGACGGGTACGTGGCCCTCGTCGGACCCCTGGCGAAGGACAAGCAGGTCACCGACGCCGTCGCCCTCCGCGTCACCGACCAGCTCATGCAGGTGATCGACCCGCAGCAGCTGTTCGAGAACGCCCTGCCCGAGAAGGGGAAGGTGCTCGCCGCGCCCCTGGCCGGCGCCGTCCGCGGCTTCGTCAACACCCAGACCGAGAAGGTGCTGGCCACGCCCCAGTTCGAGAAGCTGTGGGTGGAGTTGAACCGGAGGGTCCACGAGGCCGCCGTGAAGGTGCTCAAGGGCGACTCCAAGTTCATCAAGCAGCAGAACGGCCAGGTCGTGCTCGACCTGATCCCGGTGATCAACCAGGTCCTCAACAAGATCTCGTCGACGTCGCCGGAGCTCCTCGGTCACAAGGTCGACCTCTCGGGCGTCGTCCCCACCGACGTCAACCAGGCACGGGCCGAGCTCGAGTCCAAGCTCGGGAGGACCCTCCCGCCCGACTTCGGTGTAATCACGCTGTTCAGCGACACGCAACTCAAGGCCGCCCAGCAGGCGGTGTGGCTCTTCAACGTCGCCGTCTTCGTCCTCCTCTTCCTGACCCTGGTGTTCGGCGCCCTGGCCATCTGGCTTGCCCGGAACCGGCGACACATGGTCATTGGACTGGCCGCGGGGATCGCGTTCAGCCTGATCGTGCTCCGCCGGCTCACGCTCCGGATCGAGACCGACGTGATCAAGGCGATCACCTCCCCGACCGACCGGGCGGCGGTGAGGGCCTCCCTCCACCACACCCTCGCCGGGCTCCTGACCGTGACCCACTACCTCATCATCGTGGCAGTCCTCGCCGTCGTGCTCGGGCTGGTCCTCGGTCCGTACCGGTGGGCGGTCAGCCTTCGCCAGCACGTGGCCGCCCTCTTCCGCTCGGGGGCGGGCGCGGCCGAGTCGCTGGCCCAGCGCGATTCGGTGGTCACCTTCGTGGTCGCCCACCGCGCCGCGCTCCTGTGGGCCGGTGTCGGCGTCGCCGCGCTGGTGGTGCTGCTGTTCAACTTCAGCTGGCTCGGCCTGTTCCTGCTCGTGGTCCTGATCGGGGCCTACGAGTTCGTCGTGTGGCGGATCGGGGCCGGCGTGGAGCCCCCGTCCGGCGTGGAGCCCCCGTCCGGCGTGGAGCCCCCGTCCGGCGTGGAGCCCCCGGCCGGCGCAGCCCCGAGCACGGCCTCGTGACGCCCGCCGGCCACGATCACGGGTACGTTGGACCAGCGCGCCCGCCAGCGGATCATGCGCACCTCGAGGGGACCGATTCGAAGCCGGGGGCGCTGGCGAGGCCCACCTCGGCCGGGGTCTCAAGGCGCTTCGTCGAGACATCGAGCGGGACGGTCCGACCGTTGACGAACGGATCCGGAGGCTGCGGGTAGGTGTCCAGATAGCAGGCGACCAGGGCGGCGAGGCTCTGTTGACCCTGGGTGTTCGGGTGGAAGGTTCCGCCGTCGACGGGATTGTGGAAGCTGAGGAAGGGCTTGATCGAGTTGGTGTACTGGCCCTTGCTGCCGCAGGGTTCGTGGCCCTGCCAGATCCCCCTGGGAGACACGAACTCGAGGTGGGCGGCGACCGCTTCCTCGTAGATGAGGTCGTTGAACTGGTCCTGGAGGCGCCGAATCCCCCGACGCTCGGTCAGGCTGAACCGGCGGAGAACGCTGGCACAGTCGTTCGGGACGAGTCCCGCCCGTCCGTCCGGGAACAGGTACGGATAGCCGACGACGACGATGCGGGCGTTGGGGAAGCTTCGCCGGAGGTGCGCGAAGAGCGCCGAGTCGTCCTGTCCCACCTTGAGCGCGGCCGCCGGTGCCCATGAGGTTGCGAGCGGTCCGGGGTCGACGCCTGCGGGACCGGGCCCGTCGTTGTTCCGTGGGAACGTCGCGGTCAGGCAGTTCGCCTCCTCGAAGCACGCGACGACGATCTTCGAGAACAACACGTCGTTCCCCCCGATCGTGAGCGTCACCAGCCCGACGTCAGGATGGATGCCGCCGTCGACCTGGGGTGGCACCGGTCGGCCCGACGCCCGATCGGCGTAGATGTCGGCGACCACCGCGCCCGAACACGCCCGGAACGTCTCGATGGGTCGGCCCTGGCTGAACTCGAGGCGTTGGGAGTACGCGAGATGCGACTGGTCGCAGCCGGTGACGTCGGTGCCGGGGAGGAACGGTCGCAGACCTTCGCCGGCCGAGTACGAGTCGCCGAGCGCGACGTAGCTGCCGCTGATGCCGTCAACGACCGGAACCCTCGGCGCGGCGACCAACGGAGCGATGTAGTGGTTGCGGTAGTAGGCCGAGCCCGCGACGGCCAGGATGGCCACCACGACCCCGACGCCCAGGCCGAGCAGGCCCGAGAGGATCCAGAACCCCGGCCAGGTGGACACGGGCGACGGCGTCGCGTCCCGGCGCCGAGGCCAGAGGGAGCCCCACGACCACCAGCCTCCGCCGACGGCGGACAGCACGGCGAGGACCAGGTAGCCCCACCGCCACCAGCTCCGCGTGACCCCGAACAGCCACCAGGTGAGCGCGATGTCGGCCACCGTCATGGTGAGCACCGAGACGAGCATCACCACGTGGTCGACCCCGTGCAGGCGGCTCCACGTCGGGTTGCGGACCTCGATGTAGGTGCCGATCAGCAGTGCGCCGAGCGTGCCGTGGACACCCGCGACCACGAGGACGCCGAGCAGCCACAGGAACCCGCTCCCGGCGAACGGCCACACCCCCAGGGCAGCCCACAGCACGAGAACGACGGAGACGACCAGCGCTCCGAGGAGAATCGCGACATCGGCGAGCCGGTACTCCCGCCCGGGAAGGGCGGCGTGCGCCGACGGGCGGTTGGCTCCCCTGGACATGGTCCCCTCCCCTGGCGGGATGCAGGGCTCCGGGCCCCTGCCAGGGATCATGGCAGCTGGCCCGACGGTGAGGGTGCGTACCGCAGGCTGGGCCCCATGGTGCGTTCCTGCCCCGGGCCAGCCGTGGCGGCCCCGTGGGAGGTCCCGCACTACGGTCAGCGTCGTGCGGGTCGTGGTCGTGGGTGCGGGGATGGCCGGGCTCACCGCAGCCCACGGGCTGCAGGGTCGCGGTGACGTCGTCACCGTGCTGGACAAGGGACGGCGGCCGGGCGGGCGGCTCGCCACCAGGAACCTCGCCGGCGGGGCCCGCGCCGATCACGGCGCCCAGTTCTTCACCGTCCGCAGCGACGAGTTCGCGGCGGCCGTGTCCTCGTGGGCGCACCGGAGCCTGGTCCACGAGTGGTGCCGCGGCTTCGGGTCCGCGGACGGCAACCCCCGCTACGCCACCGGCGGGGGGATGGCGGAGCTGGCGTCGAGCCTGGCCGCCGGTCTCGACGTGCGGACGTCGACCCACGTCGATGCGGTGCGCCGCGCCGGGAGGGGCTGGGAGGTCAGCTGGCGGGCGGGCCACGGGGCGACCGGGGGCTCCACGACCGCCGACGCCGTCGTGCTGACCGCCCCGGTGCCGCAGTCGGCCGGGCTCGTGGCCGGGCACGCCGAGGCCCCGGTCCTCGAGTACACGCCGACCCTCGCCCTGCTCGTGGTCGTGCCGGGCGGTGGCGCCGTCCCGGCGCCCGGCGGGGTCCAGCTCGATGACGACCCCGTGTGGTCGTGGGTCGGCGACAACGCCGCAAAGGGCACCTCGCCCGTCCCGGCCGTGACACTGCACGCCCGCGCCGACGTGTCCGCGGCCCGTTACGCCGACGAGGAGGGCCCGCTGGTCGCCGAGCTGCTGGCCTCGGCGGCGCCGTGGCTCGGGACAGGGCCGGTGGGCGAGGTGGTGCTCCACCGGTGGCGGTACGCGGCCCCGGTGTCCTCGCACGCTGCGCGCTGCGTCGCCACCGATGACGGCACCCTCGTCTGGGCGGGTGACGCCTTCGGCGGCCCGAAGGTCGAAGGCGCCTTCCTGTCCGGCCTCGCCGCCGCCGGCAGGCTGGAGGGTTAGCGGGTCGCCCGGCGGCGGGTTGCGGGCCGGCCGTGGGCCGGCCGTGGGCCGGTTGGGGGCCGGCTGTGGGACGCTCGTCAGCGAAGACGGCGAACGGAGAGTGAGCGGAGCCCATGAACGAGCCGACAGCCGACGGGTCCGCCGAGATCCGATTCCCGCACCTCGAAGCCCGAGACCTCGAGGGCCGCGCCCGCACGCTGCCCGGGGACTTCTCGGGCACGCCCAGTCTCGTCGTCGTCGCCTTCCGACGCGAGCAGCAGGCGATGGTCGACACCTGGGTCGCGTGGTTCGACACGATCGCCACGGACCATCCCGGGCTCCGGTGCTACGAGGTCCCGGTGATCGCGACCCGCTGGTCCCCCGCCCGCCCCGTCATCGACGGCGGCATGGCCCAGGCCGTGCGCGAGCAGGCGGCACGGCGCCGCACGCTCACGGTCTACACCGATGTCCGGCGCGTCACCGACGCGCTCGCGATCGACGACACCGCCACGGTCACCGTGTTGCTGATCGATCCGGACGGGCGGGTTCGATGGCGCACGACGGGGCCCGCCACCGCGAGCGCCGGGGCCGATCTGCTCGCCACACTCGACCACGACCTCGCCAGAGGTGCCGGGGAGCCGCCGGCGATCGAGCAGTTCGAGTTCGCCTTCGAGCCGCGGTTCCGCCCGTTGCTCGCCCTGATGGGCGTCACGCCCGGCACCGCCCACGTCACGCTCACGCCCCAACGGCTCGTGGCGCGCTTCGGGCCGTGGACGTGCGAGGCCTCGCTCGACAACGTGCGCGACGTGTGCCGCACGGGGCCCTACCGGTGGTACACGGCCATCGGGGCGCGTGGGTCGTTCGTCGACCGCGGCCTCACGTTCGGCACCACGACGGCGGGAGGCGTCTGCGTGCTGTTGAGCGAGCCCGTGCCCGGCCTGCTTCCGTTCGGCCCGCTCCGCCACCCCGGGATCACCCTCACGCTCGCCGAGCCCGACCGGTTCGCCGCGTCCCTGCGGCGGCGCGCCGGTCTCGGGTGAACGGTCGGCGGCGGGCCGTGCCCTCGGCACCGGCGTCGCACCCACGAGCGGCGACTGCGCTGCGGCGGTAGCGTCCTGGCGTGGATCGGTCGATCCCCCGGGAGGACGAGTCCCATGGCCCTGCCGAGTCCCTGGCCCACCATCCATGCCGAGCGGAGGGCGCTCGCCGCGGATCTCGAGTCGCTGACCGATGACCGGTGGGGGACCCCGTCGCTGTGCGCGAAGTGGACGGTGCGCGAGGTGCTCGGCCACATGACCGCCACCGCCGCGGCGACGCCCACGAAGTTCTTCGCTGACTTCCTCAGCGCCGGGTTCCGCTTCGACGCCATGACCACCAGGGCCGTCGCCCGGGCGTGCGAGGGCACCCCGGCTGACACCCTTCGTCGTTTCGGAGATCAGGTCGATGCGAGCACCCACCCGCCCGGACCGGTCGACAGCTGGTTGGGGGAGACGATCGTGCACGCCGAGGACATCCGCCGCCCGCTCGGCATCGCCCACGACTACCCGTCCGACGCGGTGACCCGGGCGGCCGACTTCTACCGGAAGTCCAACCTCCTCATCGGCGCCAAGAAGCGCTCGGCGGGTCTCACGCTACGGGCGACCGACGCCGAGTGGACGGCCGGCACCGGACCCGAGGTCGCCGGCCCCGCGCTGGCGATCGTGCTGGCCATCACCGGCCGAGCCGTCGCCGTCGATGACCTCGCCGGCGACGGCGTGGCGGCGCTGCGGGCCCGCATGTAGCCACGCCGCCGGCACGAACGTCGTGCCACGCCGCCTCGACCGACGGCCGCTCGGGCCGGCAGCCGAGGCGGCGGAGATGCCCCGCACGCACGCCTGCCACCGGACCATCGTCGCCCCCACGCCCGCGACGTGTGGTGCGCCTCCACCGGGGAAGCCGCCGCCGAGGTGGTCGCTCAGCTTGGCTGCCCGGCGGACGGACGGGCCGGGATGGTGCCCATGCGTCCGGCCTGGAAGTCCTCGACGGCGTCGACGAGCTCCTGGCGGGTGTTCATGACGAAGGGGCCGTAGTGGGCGATGGGCTCCCGGATGGGCAGGCCGCCGAGCAGCAGCACCTCGAGGGTGGCCTGGTCGCCGGCCTGGCGGTCCGCCGCCCGCAGGCCGAGCCCGCCACTGCCGGCGGCGAACATCGCCAGCTGGTGCGCCTCGACCGGACGGCCGTCGGGCCCCGCGGTGCCCCGGCCGAGCAGGACGTAGGCCATGGCGTTGAACGCCGGGTCCCACGGCACCCGCAGCTCGGCGCCGGGTTGCAGCGTGACGTGGGCGTAGCTGATCGGCGTGGAGGTGGCCCCGGGCCCGCGATGGCCACCCAGGTGGCCGGCGATGAGGCGGATCAGGCCGCCGCCGTCGGGGGTCGTCAGCAGGGTCAGCGAGTCCCTCGTGATCGCCTGGTAGCGAGGCGGGCTGAACTTCAGGCTGGCGGGGAGGTTGACCCACAGCTGCACCCCGTGGGTCAGGCCGCCCGACGCGAAGGTGCGGTCGCTCGGGATCTCGTCGTGGAGGATGCCGGCACCCGCCGTCATCCACTGCGTGTCGCCCTCGCCGATCACGCCGCCGCCGCCGTGCGAGTCGTGGTGGGCGACCTCGCCGTCCATGAGGTAGGTCACCGTCTCGAAGCCGCGGTGGGGGTGCCAGGGGGCCCCCTTGGCGGTGCGGGGCTCGTTCCAGACCGGGCCGAGCTGGTCGAGCAGCAGGAACGGGTCGGCGGCGACCATGTCCACGGCCCCGGGGAACGGACGCCACACCTCGAACCCCGCGCCCTCCAGCGCGTGGTGGGCGGCGATCACCCGGGTGACCGTCCGATCGGCCTCCCGGGGCGGCGGCGGCGGGGCGACACGGGGGAGGACCAGGGTGTCGGGGACGGTCACGGCGGGCATGACGCGGTAACCGCAGTTGCAGCCACAACTATTCCCCGGTGGCGAACCGGGCCTGAGGGGCGCACCGGACACCCCCGGCCTCCGGCCGACAGCCTCGTCGGCCGGGTCCACCCCGACGAGGCGACCGCCACAGCCGCGCCCAAGACCGCGTTCCGCCAACGAAGCCGCGCTGCGAACCTCGACCGCTGGCCTGGGGCCAGCACGGCCCTGGCGCTCGGGCGTCAGGTCAGCGGGCCATGGCGTGATCTGTGGGATGGTTGTCGTTGACGCCAGCAGGTCAGGGGGCCCACCATGGCCCGGTGCCCGCCCGTGTCGTGTTCGTCATCTTCGACCGTGTTCAGCCCCTCGACGTCGCCGGCCCCCACGAGGTCTTCGCGGGTGCTGGGCGCCTCGTGCGCGGCGGCGGCTACCAGCTGACGGTCGCGGCCCCGGTTGGCGGCGCCGTCCGCGCCGAGAGCGGGCTCGCGCTCGTCGCCGACGTGTCCCTCGCCGACCTCGCCCGCTCGAGGGCGCCCGTCGACACGCTGCTCGTCGCCGGTGGCGACGGTGTGCACGACTTCCGATCCGACCCCGCCAACCTCGACGTGCTCCGCCGCCTGGCCCGGCGCAGCCGGCGGGTCACCTCCGTGTGCACCGGGGCCTTCGCACTGGCCTCTGCGGGGCTGCTCGACGGCCGCCGGGCCACGACCCACTGGGCCCGGGCCCCCAGGCTGGCCGTGGAGTTCCCGGCCGTCACCGTCGATTCACGTGCGCTCCATGTGCGCGACGGCCACGTCTGGACCTCCGCCGGCGTCACCGCCGGCATCGACCTGGCGCTCGCCCTGGTCGAGGAGGACCACGGACCCGCCGTCGCCCGCCACATCGCCCGGTGGCTGGTGGTCTTCCTCCGTCGACCCGGCGACCAGGGCCAGTTCGCCGGCATCCTCGCCGCCGAGCCCAGCGGGCCCGAGGTCATCCGAGCGGTGTGCCGCCACATCCAGGAGCATCCGGGCGCGGATCTGTCCATCGCCGCGTTGGCCTCGCGGGCGGCGATGAGCACCCGCCACTTCGAGCGCGTCTTCACGAGGGAGTCGGGCACCACGCCGGGTCGTCACGTCGAGACGGTGCGCCTCGCCGCCGCCCGCGCCGAGCTCGAGTCCGGGCTCGACATCGCCGGGGTCGCCCGGCGCTGCGGCTTCGGGACGGCCGAGACGATGCGCCGGACCTTCGTCAAGCGACTCGGGGTGTCCCCGGCCGCCTACCGCCAACGCTTCAGCAGGGGAGCCTGACATGACCGCCTACGGCATGCTGCTGTTCGATGACGCCGAGGAGCTCGACTTCGTCGGACCCTGGGAGGTGTTCGCCGTCTCGGAGATGGTCCTCGCCGGCAGCGGCGAGCCGCCTGCCGGTCGCGTGGTGACGGTTGCCCAGGAGGACCGAGCGGTTCGCTGCGCCAAGGGTCTGCGGGTCGAGGTCGACCACAACCTGGGCGATGCCCCCGCTCTCGACGTCGTGCTCGTGCCCGGGGGCCGCGGTACCCGGCGCGAGCAGGACAACCCGGTCATCCTCGCCTGGCTGAAGGACCGCGCCGGGTCGACACCGTGGATGACGAGCGTGTGCACGGGGTCGCTGCTGCTGGTGCGGTCCGGCGTGGCCGAGGGTCGCCGGGTCGCCACCCACCGGGGGTTCGAGGACACCCTCGAGGGCCTGGGCCTGGCGACAGTCGTCCGCGACGCCCGCTGGGTGCGTGACGGCCAGGTGGTCACCAGCCAGGGTGTGAGCGCCGGCATCGACATGGCGCTGTGGCTGGTGGGCCAGATCCACGGACGGGACCACGCCCGGGCCGTCCAGCGCCACATCCAGTACGACCCGGCTCCGCCCTACCAGGCCGAGGTCTGATCCGCGGGGGCGGCACCTGGCCGCCGGCGGCGTGCCGTCAGGCTCCGGGGTCCCGGCCGTCGCCAGCTGGCGTCGGTCCCGTGGTCGGGCGGTGTGGGGTCCTTCGCTGCGGTCTCCCCAGGCCGGACGGCGAGCGTCAACCGCCGAGGCCGAGCAGGCCCTCCCAGTGGCCCATGACGGGTCCCGCGAGGACGACGTTCACCGTGTCAGAGGTGGGACTGACGATCACGGCGTTCCCGCAGTCGGGCCGACTGAGGGCGATCCAGGCGTCGAGGTAGGCCGCCGCCGACGGACGATTCCGTGTCGAAGACGGGGCTGGATGCAGGGCCGACAGCGATCTCGGGCGTTTCCCGCCGATCGCCCGATCAGCGCGGCGGCTTCCTCGATTCGAGGACACAGAACTCGTTGCCTTCCGGATCGGCGAGCACCACCCATGACTGCTCGCCCTGGCCCACGTCGGCCATGGTCGCGCCGAGATCGAGGAGCCGTTGGACCTCGAGGTCGCGGTCGTCGGGGCGGAGGTCGAGGTGGAGGCGGTTCTTGCCAAGCTTCGGGTCGGCGACGGGGACGAACAGCAGCCCCGGAAGACGGTCTCGACCGGGCCGGATCTCGTACTCGTCGGCAGCGTCGTTCACGACGACCCAGCCGAGCGCCTCGGTCCACCACCGCCCGAGCCCGACCGGGTCCCGCGCGTCGACGATCGTCTGCTCCCATTCGAGGCTCACGGTCGCCAAGGCTAACGGGGCACATCGGGCTCCAGCGGGGCGTGAGGGTGGGGAGCAGGTCCCGGCTGGGTCGTCCTCTCGGCGGGCCTGTGGCTCAGGGGCTGGGAGCTGGCACTGCTGACGGCGAAGACCCGCACCGGGCCCTCCGGGCCGCGGAGTTGCTGCGGGTCGAGCTCCCACAGGACCCAGCGTTCCGCCGGCAGAGCCGTCGCCGCTTCCTCGGTGACCACCAGAGCGCCCGGCGCCGCCGCCTTCACGAGGCGTGAGACCAGGTTGACCAGCGGGCCGCCGGGGCAGCCGGCCGGGGCAGCCGGCCGGGGCAGCCGGCCGGGGCAGCCGGCCGGGGCAG
>Ga0209048_10006272_pt1 | contig 11156 bp, 8 predicted proteins | sample FrelakmetCRP12CR_FD_187146 | JGI IMG/M metagenome (GOLD analysis project Ga0209048, IMG submission 187146) | Freshwater lake sediment microbial communities from the University of Notre Dame, USA, for methane emissions studies - CRP12 CR (SPAdes)... | ecosystem: Environmental > Aquatic >... | reverse complement strand
AAGGTTACCTGCATCGATGGTGATATTGGCCTGCGTAACCTGGATGTGATCCTGGGCCTGGAAAACCGGATTGTCTACGACCTGGTGGATGTGATCGAAGGGCGCTGTCGCCTGCGCCAGGCCATGATCCGGGATAAAAGGCTGCCGGAGCTGTATCTTATCCCGGCCGCCCAGACCCGGGATAAAACCGCGGTCTCACCGAGCGATATGGTACGTCTTTGCGATGAACTGCGTAGCGAAGTGGACTGGATCCTGATCGATTCACCTGCGGGGATCGAGCGCGGTTTTAAAAATGCAATTGCCGCGGCGGATAGAGTGCTGGTAATGACCAACCCGGAAGTGTCAGCAGTGCGCGATGCCGACCGGGTGATAGGCCTGCTGGATGCAGATGATAAGGGGCCGGCAGCACTGATCATCAACCGCCTGAACCCAATCATGGTCAAAAGGGGTGATATGCTTTCGGTCGAAGATGTCCTGGATCTCCTGGCCGTTGAGCTGATCGGCATTGTCCCGGAAGACGAGAATGTCGTTGTGGCTTCCAACCGGGGACAACCACTAGTGCTGGAAGCGAAAAGCAAGGCTGGGCAGGCATTTCAAAATATCGCCAAACGCCTGATGGGCGAGCAGGTCCCCTTCATGGATCTTGATTCGCAGAACCTGTTTCAACGCCTCCTGGGGAGGAAGTCATGATGGATTTCCTTTTTGGACGCAAAAAAAGCGCCAATAATGCCAAGGAACGATTACAGCTGGTCCTGATCCATGATCGAACTGACCTTACACCTGCCCAGCTGGAGGCACTTAAGGACGAATTGATCGAAATTATTTCCCATTATGTTGAAATCGACTCATCGGCGGTAACGATTAATCTGGCTCAGGAGGGTCGGGAGCAACGCCTTTTGGCCAATATTCCACTGCGATCTGGGAGCCGCAGGCGAGGGCGGTAATCATGGAGCGCGCCTGGATGTCATTGTCCGCTTATGTTCCGTAGCAATTTCTGGAGGCACTTCGATTTCTGGCTGCTGGGGTCAGTCATACTCGCGCTTGTATTCGGTGTGACCATGATCCGGTCCGCGATCGCCGGGAACCAAAACCTGGCAAACCTTGTGCCGCGCCAGATGATCTTTGGCGGCATTGGTTTTGTGGTGATCATCCTTGCTGCAGCAATTGATTATCGCTTCTGGTCAGGTGCGATCGTGCCGATGTATATCGTGATCGTTTTCTTCCTGTTATTATTGTTTGTCATCGGTGGCGCCCGCTTTGGCGCCACGCGCTGGCTTGAAACCGGCCTGGTGTCCATCCAGCCTACGGAACTGGCAAAGATCGTTGTCATCCTGGCGTTGTCGAACTTTTTTGCCAGAAACGCGGAGGCCCCTCGAAACTGGAAGTGGTTGATTACTGGATTATTGATCGCCGTGGGGATAGCTGGACTGATTTTCATCCAACCGAATCTAAGCAATGTCATCGTGATCATGGCTTTATGGGCAGCCATGACCTGGGTTAGTGGCGTGGAATTAAAACAGCTGGGAATGATGGCATTGGCGGGACTTGTCCTGGCAGTGGTCGCCTCTAATTATATCCAGGCTTATCAGATACAGCGCATCCTGAACTTCTTCAGGCCGGATCTGAGCGCCCGGAACGGTGCCACCTACAATGTCATCCAGGCACTAATCGCCATTGGTTCGGGTGGCTGGGCTGGTGAGGGGTATGGCCACGGCACTCAAACCCAGTTGCGTTTTATGAAAGTGCGCCATAACGATTTTATCTTCTCGGTCATTGGAGAAGAACTTGGCTTTGCCGGGGCGATCTTCGTGCTGCTCTTGATCGGCTTCATAGTCTACCGGTGTTTACGGACGGCAAGGCTCGCCCGTGATCCATTTGGAGCAATGATTTCCTACGGTGTGGCCATTCTTATTTTCTTTCAGGCCGCGGTGAATATTGCAGTCAACCTGAATCTGATCCCGGTCACTGGCATCCCGCTGCCCTTCATCAGTTACGGTGGCAGCGGTTTGATCTCCATCATGCTGGGTATCGGCCTGGTGGAATCCGTTGCATTGAGGCACAAACCACTGGACTTTTAACGGAGTCAACCTTGGACCCAAAACCTGTCCGAACCCGCTTTGCCCCGTCACCTACCGGCCGCATGCACATTGGCAATGCCCGGTCTGCCCTCTATCCCTTCCTGCTGGCGCGCCGCACGGGTGGGACATTCATCCTACGCATTGAAGATACCGATCAGAAGCGCTATAACCCGAAAGCCGAACAGGAGCTGATCGACGGGCTGCACTGGCTGGGGATTACCTACGATGAAGGCCCCGACATCGGTGGACCGAACTCACCCTACCGGCAGACCGAGCGCCAGTCCATCCACCAGGAATACGCCTGGACACTGGTGGAGCTGGGTCATGCCTTCCCGTGCTTCTGCACTCCCGAGCGCCTGGAGAAAGTCCGCCAGGAGCAGATGGCGAACAAACAAAACCCGCGCTATGACGGCACCTGCCGCAGTCTTGATCCCGAGACAGCCCGCCGTCGGGTAGCTGCTGGTGAGAGATACGTGATCCGCTTCAAGATGCCCAAGGAGGGTTCCATCACGGCCTCCGACCTGCTGCGCGGTGCGATCACGACCGAAAACTCGGCCCTGGATGACTCGGTGCTGCTCAAGTCAGATGGCCTACCAACCTACCATCTCGCTGCCATGGTGGACGATCATCTGATGGGCATCACGCATGTCATCCGAGGCTCCGAGTGGCTGCCTTCCATGCCGCTGCACACGCATGTCATCCGGGCCTTTGGATGGGAAGAACCGCTGTTCGTCCATCTATCCGTCTTCCTGAAGCCCTCCGGGAAGGGCAAACTGAGCAAGCGAGATTCCGCCCAGGCCATCAAGGATGGTTATTCCATTTTCCTGGGCGACATGAAGGAACTCGGCTACATCCCCGAAGGCGTGCTCAACTGGATCGTCCTGATGGGGTGGGGGGTGTCCGAGGACGATGTCATGACCCTGGATGAGATGATCGCCCGCTTCGATATCAATAATCTCACCCCCTCCCCGGCCGCGATCAACTTTGCAAAGCTGGATCATTTCAATGCCACCCACATTCGGATGCTTCGCTCGGAGGACCTGGCTGCCCGGATCAAGCCGTATTTCCTGCGGGAAGGACTGGCCGTGGATGATTCCAAACTACACAAGATCATTCCGATCATCCGCGAGCGGTTGGTCACCCTGGATGACTGTCTGCCTTTTGCGGCCTGGTTCTTTAAAACCAAGGTTGAACCAAAACCGGAGGAACTCATCGGCAAGAACCTGACCCCCGCCCAATCCGCAGATGTGGCCCGCAGGTCCTTGGAGGTTCTTTCCGGACTCCCCGGACTGGCCCCGGCCATTGCCGAGGCGCCGATGCGCAATCTGGTGGATAACCTGGGCCTGGGGCCTAACCAGGTCTTTGGCATCCTGCGCGCGGCGGTAACCGGTCAGACCGTTAGCCCCCCGTTGTTCGAGAGCATGGAGATCGTTGGCAGAGAGCAGGTGCTGGATCGGATACAGGCTGCCATCTTCATCCTGGAAAAAATGTAACGAGCTCCCCGGTAGCAATTCCAACTACCGGGGAGCTCTTGAAGAAGATGAACCTTATGTTCAGGTTTCGGAGCATCAGATGCGTTATTTCAAGTGAATAATCTCACCAAATAGATCACCCCGACAACATACCCGATCATCACAACGATCCAGCGCAGAGTGACAGGTTTGACCCGACCGGCAAGCCTGCCACCCATTGAACCACCGAGTAATGCACCAGCAGCCATGACAAGAGCAACAACCCAGTTGACCTTCCCCGAGAAGATGAAGATGAGCGCCGCGGCAGCATTGGCGGAGAAGGCGATCAACTGCTTGATGGCATTCAGGCGCCTCAGGGAGTCATTCATGATCAATCCCAGTACAGCCAGGATGATCACGCTCAGCCCGGCACCAAAGTATCCGCCGTAGATCGTCGCCACGAATACTGGAAGGAATGCCCAGGGCTCCTTGGCGGGTTGAGCTTTTCCCTCTTCCTGCCGGCGCGTGAGCCATACGCGGACAGGATTCTGGATCGCCAGCAGGGTGGAGGCCAGCAGGATCAGGAAAGGCACAAGTTGGCTGAACAGCTTTTCACCCGTTCGCAGTAACAGAATGCTGCCCATCAACCCCCCGAGGGCTCCGGCCGGAATAAGCACCCAGAGCCTTCCTTTTTGGCCTTTCAGGTCATTGGATTGAGCCATTGTCCCACCCAGATAACCGGGAAGGAGTGCCACGGTGTTGGTTACATTGGCGGTCACGGCGGGAAGACCGATCCCCATCAAAACCGGGAAAGTGATAAGCGTTCCACCGCCTGCCAGGGCGTTGATAAAGCCTGCGGCGACAGCGGAAAGACTGGCAAGCACATAATGGCTGACAGGCATGGTGGGGTTAACCCTGTTTCGGACCGATTTTTGCCCAGGTATCTTTCAAGGTCACAGTGCGGTTGAAAATCGGTTTGCCGGGTCGACTGTCAGGATCCATGCAGAAATAGCCAATGCGTTCAAACTGGAATTTATCGCCTGGTTTGGCGACTGCCAGCGACGGTTCAACCAGGCAACCGCTCAGCACTTCGAGCGAACGGGGATTAAGGATGGACACGACATCTTCGCTTATGTCAGGGTTTTCTACGCTAAACAACTGGTCGTAGAGCCGGACTTCAGCAGCTTGAGCATGGCGTGCTGACACCCAGTGGATCGTCGATTTCACTTTGCGCCCGTCGGGTGTGTCACCGCCGCGCGTGTTTGGGTCATAGGTGCAATGAACCTCGGTGACCTCGCCGGTTACTGGATCCTTCCCCACTCCAGTGCACTTGATCAGGTAAGCGTACCGCAGGCGTACTTCGTTCCCCGGGTAAAGGCGGAAATATTTGGGTGGAGGGGTTTCGCGGAAATCGTCCTTTTCAATAAAGAGGACCTTGGAGAATTGGACCTTGCGTGTCCCGGCGCTCTCATCCTCGGGATTGTTTATGGCATTCATCTCTTCGACCAGATCATCAGGATAATTGTCGATGACGAGTTTGAGCGGGTGCAGGATGGCCATGCGTCGCAAGGAGCGCTTGTTGAGGTCATCCCGGATGAAAGCGTCGAGTTGGGCCATGTCGACCCAGCTGTCATTGTTGGTCTCGCCGATGGCGGCGATGAATCCTTGGATAGCCTCCGGGGTCACACCGCGCCGGCGCAGGCCGCGCAGGGTAGTGAGGCGCGGATCGTCCCACCCGTTAACTATGCCGGTTTCAACCAGTTTACGCAGTTTGCGCTTGCTCATCATGGCATAGGTCAGGTTGAGGCGGGAGAACTCGATCTGCCGGGTTTTAAACTCGCCCAGTTGTTCCAGGAACCATTCATAAAGCGGGCGGTGGATGATGTATTCTTGCGAGCAGAGCGAATGAGTGATACCTTCCATCGAATCATTCTGCCCGTGCGACCAGTCATACATGGGGTAGATGCACCACTGGTCACCGGTGCGGTGATGGGGGACGCGCATGATACGGTACATGACCGGATCACGCATGACCAGGTTTGGGTGGGCCATGTCGATCTTCGCCCGCAGTACCCGGCTCCCTTCGGGGAAATCCCCGTTCTTCATCCGCTCGAGAAGGTCGAGATTTTCCTCGGCCGGGCGATTGCGGTAGGGGGATTCAACCCCGGGTTTTAATGCTGATTCCGTCTGACTCCACTTGGTCCCGCGTGGCAGCGTACCGCGTGTCGCGCTCATTTCTTCAGGTGTCTGGTCATCCACATAAGCCAAACCCTTATTCACCAGGCGGATAGCCCATTCGTAGAGTCGGTCAAAATAATCCGATGCGAATGTCACTTTGACCCAATGGATCCCCAGCCAGCGGGCGTCTTCCTCGATGGCTTCGACAAACTCGGTCTCCTCCTTGGAAGGGTTGGTGTCATCGAAGCGGAGAATCAGCTCCCCGTTGAAGGTCTTGGCTGTGTTATAGTCGATCAAAAAGGCCTTCACGTGACCGATGTGCAGGTAGCCGTTAGGTTCGGGAGGCAGGCGGGTGCGGACATAGTTAAAGCGACCCGATTTCAAATCTTCCGCAACGGCCTCCAGGATAAAATTGGATGCTTTTTTGGAGGGTTCATTTGTATCCATGATGCGGTCCTTTTCGGTATAATTTCAGTGCAAGCCCATCAAAGGTTATTATAACAAATGGAAAGGAGTCAAATGGGTAAATGATGGAAAAAACCGTGAATTTTCTGGGGACGTATTTTAGCAAGGATGCCGTTCTGCGGCTTGTATCCGTGGCAAAGATCCTTTCATGGGTCGTCGTGGCAGTATACGCACTGGAGTGGCTGGCGCAGTCACTGGCGATGGTGTCACAGGTATCCGCAGGTTCCTGGACCGGGATGGGCTTTACGGACGTGGCCCAAAGCATCCTGTATCTATTTGAGCAACCCCTGCGCGGGGTGGTTTATTATGTCGTCCTGCAGGGCCTGGCTCAAGGGCTGTTGATGTTCATGGATATGGAAGACAACACCCGCCGGGTCGCGCGCGGGGTGGAGAAGAAGGAAACCGGATAAAATGTTGTATAATTGTATCCGATGAGCGCTGGAGAATGTTTTTCATATTATTATGCCCTTCCGTGAATTTTGCTGCGGAGGGTTAGGCGCGCCTGCCGCAGCAGGCGCGTTTTTATTTGCCATCATTCATTTTGAGAGTCGAACCTGGTGGTTCGCTCCTGGAGGCCGAAATGCGTATTGATGAACAGGTTGCCCTTTTAATGCAGGGCACGGAATACGGCGATAAAGAGTTGAAGGGAAACATGACGAATGAGCTGCGCCAGCGGTTGATCGAGGCCGAAAACGAGCACCGCCCGTTGCGGGTCTACTGTGGTTTTGATCCACGTACCTCTGACCTGCACCTTGGTCACACGGTACCGATGCGCAAATTGCGGCAATTCCAGGAACTTGGTCATGAGGTCACCTTTGTGGTCGGTTCATTCACTTCGTTGATCGGGGATCCCTCCGACCAGGATAAGCTCAGGCCCCAATTGACCATGGAGCAGGTAGAACACAACGAGCGCACCTATGCCGAACAGGCCTACAAGATCCTTGATCGCACAAAAACCAAGATCCGTTTCAACTCGGAATGGCTGTCCGAGCTTTCCTTCCAGGAAGTTATCAAGCTGGCCTCCAATTTCAGCATCCAGCAATTCCTGACCCGGGAAGCCTTCCGCAAGCGATGGGATAATGGCGATCCGATCTACCTCCACGAGACCTTCTACTCTATCATGCAGGGGTATGATGCCCACACCCTGCGGGCGGATGTTCAGGTTGGGGGGACCGACCAGCTGTTCAACATCGTCACCGCGGCTCGCAAGATCATGACCTTCCTCGGAGATCGACCCAATATCGCGGTGATCCTGGGTATTCTCCCCGGCACGGACGGGGAGGTTAAAATGAGCAAAAGCCTTGGGAACCATATCCCCCTGCTCTCAACACCGGAGGATATGTACGGCAAGATCATGTCCGTTCCGGACAAAGCCATGGGTTTATACATGCGCCTTGTAACGCGCTGGACCCCCGACCAGATTACCGCGAAGGAAGCCGGCCTCGGATCCGGTGCATTGCACCCGCGGGATGTCAAGATGTCCCTGGCGCGGGAGATTGTATCGATCTACCACGGCGGCGATTGGGCGGATCATGCCGAGGAAACTTTTAAGAAGGTTTTCCAGCAAAAGGAAATCCCCGATGACATGCCCACCATATCCCTGCAGGCCGGTCAATCCGTGCTTGAGGTCCTGGTGGCTGCCAGACTGGTCACGACCAAATCAGACGGTCGGCGGATGGTCGAACAGAAAGGGGTTAAATTGGACGGGGAGGTGCTCGATAAATTTGATGCTGACTTCCCCCATCCGGGAGTCCTGCAGGTCGGAAAACGCCGATTCGTACGGGTAATTTGAGATCGCGGCTGGATTACCCGGGCTACCCTGCCTTTTTTAGGGTTGCGTGGCTGCTTGCAGCAGGACCTGACTGATATGTGCCGCCATTGCCAGGTCTGTTTTCTCGATCAGCACTGCAATTGACAGCGGTGCCCCCTGCCATTCAGGCATGGTTCCACCGATGGACCAGGTGAAGGTTTTAGCCACCTGCCCCGCCTGGCCATTCCATTGCCAGAACGGCTGACCGGTGATCATCAATCCTTGCGCGGTTTCGACTATGCTTGCAGTCGTGAATACTTTTTTGGGCTGGGCGAGGGAGGGCAGGACAACCCAGCCCTCGGTGGGGGTGTTTACCGCCATCGCCAGGCGCGGGGCAGGGAGCATTCCAGAGTGACTTAATGTGGCAGCTGCCAGAACCATCTGCAGGGGGCTGACAATGAGGTCGGTTTTTGAGGCCGATGCGATCGCCACCGGCAAGCGCAGCTCTGGTGTTGTTCTGAAACCCAGGACTTGATACCATAGTTCGGCAGCCGCCATGGATGGGGATGGATCGATCCCGGCTGCCTGAAAAAAAGGCAGCAAGGCATCCCCAACGGGGTACAGGCTCTGGGCGGCCCGATCAAGGAGGGGAGAATTCGGATCCTGGAGCAGGGTGTCAGCCTGGGAATCCAGCTGGTTGGGATCAAAGGTTGGATGGGAAGCCATTGCCAGGATCTCACCACTTGCGGCATTGATCAGGATGATTGCACCGGACTGGTCTCCAAGAAGGGTATCGGCCTTCCTCTGCAAGTCCAGGTCAAGGCTCAAGCGCACATCCAGACCTGGAGGTGGCTGGCCGTAGACAAGCTGGTCCCACCCGATGCTGCGGGCGGGATTTCCCTGAAGACCGCGGAGATAGGGATCCAGAGATGCTTCAAGACCGGATTGCCCATAGACAGGATGCGTATAGCCGGTTATTGGGGCCAGGTCTGGATAAAGGTAAGTTCTGATATAACTGCTTGATGCACCCTGGGTGATGTTGATCGGGGTTCCATATCTGTCCAGCAGGCTGCCGCGTTTCACATACCGGTCGGCGATGGAACGACGGGCATTGTCGGTGCGTCCAAGTAGCACCGGTCCGCGCCAGACAGCCCACCAGGCATTCATGCCTGCAAGGGCAAACAAACCGAGACCGATCAAACCAGCCAGGAGAAGATAAGCCCGGGGCTTCTGGAGAGGGGCGGGTTCCTCGTCAGGTTGGCCGGAAATCAGCAGGAGAATGATCAGCGCCAGAAAAGAGGTGACCAGGGACGAACCACCATAGGAGACAAAGGGCAGGGTGACACCGGTAAGTGGCAGAAGGCGGATATTACCACCGATAATGACGATGGATTGTGTCCCGATGTAAGCCGTCAAACCGGCTGCCAGGATACGGCGGAAACTATCCCCGGCACGCATCGCAGTACGAACGCCTCGAGCCACAAAAAGACCGATCAGTGCGAGCATGCCCAGGGTACCGATAAGTCCTGTTTCCTCAGCGATCGCAGTGAAGACAAAATCCGAGACTGCCACCGGGACCAGGCCGGGACTGCCCAGACCTGGCCCGCGTCCCAGGGTACCGCCGTTTGCAACAGCCATCAGGGATTGGACGATTTGGAAGGAACGGCCAGACGGATCGAGCCAGGGGTTGAGCCAGGCATCCACCCGCAATCGGATGACATCAAAAAGGAGATATCCGGCAAGCCCTGCAATTGCCAGCCCGATCAGGCTGATGAACAGGATGCGCTTCTTACCGGAGGCAACATAGAGGATGATGGTGTATAGAAAAATGAAAATGGATGCAGTGCCAAGATCATGCTGGACGAATAACAGGCTTAAGGAAATGCCCATGACGACAGCAGTTGGAGCGAGCAGGGGGATTGGGCGCAGGCTGAGCGGTAAGCGGTCAGACAGGTAGGCGGCCAGATAGATGATCAGTAAAAGTTTAAGCGGCTCGGATGGTTGGAGGTAGAAACCACAGCAACCCAGCCACGCATGTTCATAACCTCCGCTGGGATCGGTGCCGAATATCAGGGTCAATCCCGTCAGGAGCAGGCCGCTGGTCAACCAGATATACTTATAGCGCCGCAGGAAATGCAACTCCGGAGAAATACGCAGACCAAGCAGCAGGACAAGGCCGGAAACCAGCAGCCACTCCGTTTGACGCAAACCGTAACTGGGGACAAGCCGGTAAATGGTGAGAATACCCCAGCCGGTCAACAAGGATGCAATGGGTAGAAAGTACGGATCCGCATCAGGTAGATGCCGGCTTGAGATCAGGTGAGCCAGGGTGAAGATGACCACCCAAGCGGCAAACCCCAGCCAGTGGCTCCAACGATAATCCACGACCCAGGAACGGGCCCGTGCAGCCGGAGCAAGGGTCAGGGTAACTGAATAAAGGAAGACAAAAACACCTGCCAGGGTTAGCAGGCGACTTTGTAATTTTCCGGCCACATCAAGCTCTTTGAATTTGCCATTTCATCCATTATCCTTTTCACCTGTTTAAAAAAACCCCTGATCCCCTATAGGTATTTACCGATCAGCAAATCCAGTTTCTCCCGTGTTCCCGGTGGAATCAAGTCCAGGTTAGTGATGATGGAGGTGGCCATGGCACTTTCGCAAGGGCATGAACGTTCCGTAGGTAAAACCCTGACAAGATTGCGTATAGCTGACTGGGCGATGGCAACATTTTGTTTAAGGACCTTGACCACCATCTCCACTGTCACCGGAGCCTCGCTGACCCGCCAGACATCGTAGTCAGTTACATGCGCCATCACGGCGTAGCATAATTCAGCTTCTCGAGCCAGGAAGGCTTCAGGAGCTGCAGTCATACCGACAATGGACATACCCCATGCGCGATAGACATTGGACTCGGCTTTTGTTGAGAAACGCGGTCCCTCGATGATAACCAAGGCACCCCCGTGATGGATCACTGCGCCAGTCTCCAGCACTGCATTCTCCAATCCCTGTGAAAGGTCTGAACAAAACGGGTCGGCCGTTCCAGCGTGAGCCACCATCCCCTCTCCAAAAAAGGTGCGGGTACGACCCTTGGTGTTATCGTAAAGTTGGTCGGGGATAACGATCTGCCCGGGGGCATAATCCTCGCGTAATGAACCGCAGGCATTGATGCTGATGACACGCTCCACCCCCAGTGTTTTCAAGGCATAGATATTGGCCCGGTAGGGGACTTCACCA
>Ga0209048_10006271_pt1 | contig 11156 bp, 9 predicted proteins | sample FrelakmetCRP12CR_FD_187146 | JGI IMG/M metagenome (GOLD analysis project Ga0209048, IMG submission 187146) | Freshwater lake sediment microbial communities from the University of Notre Dame, USA, for methane emissions studies - CRP12 CR (SPAdes)... | ecosystem: Environmental > Aquatic >... | reverse complement strand
TCCCGGGCCTTGCTGATGAATGGAAGGCGTTCCTGCTGCTTGCCGGGTAGTGCCGACGCCTCTGCGGCTAGGGACGGTGGCACTTCACAGAAACCTGTGAGGAACCTGTTGCCTTGGGGTAAGAAACATTGCATAAAGAATCATCGATGAAGCGGCATATTCAGTCACTGGTTGATGGTGCGTTTTGACTCGATACCCTTACTTTGCACCACTCATGAAGGAGGAGGTTTTCTATGGCAGGTTCGATTAACAAGGTTATCTTGATCGGCAGGCTCGGCAAGGACCCGGAGATGAGGTTTACCCCGAGCGGCAAGGCTGTTACGAATTTCACGATGGCAACGAATGAATACTGGACAGACCAGAGTGGGGAAAAGCAGGAACGCACCGAGTGGCACCGCATAGTCACCTGGGGAAAGCTGGCTGAGAACTGCGCCAAGCTGCTGGCCAAGGGCAAGCAGGTTTACGTTGAGGGCAGGATCCAGACACGGTCGTGGGACGACAAGGACGGGAGCAAGCGCTATACAACCGAGGTCGTTGCCAATATCATGCAGATGCTGGGACCGATGGAAAGTGGAAGCAAGGGTACGGGCGATGAAGGCGCGGATCTTGGAACCGGCGAAGGTATACCGGGGTCTCCTGAGTTTGATGACGTGCCGTTTTAAAGCTACGACCAAAGGAGATTCAGAATAGTTGTAACAATCTAATAAATTCCGGTAGAATCGTGTTTACAGGCCCCTCCCTTTGGAAAAGGGAGGCCAGGAGGGATTTGGAATATCCCTAAATGATATTACAATTTCGCTAAAGACAGGACAGCCTTTTTAATCCCCGGTGCAGCTGCCTTGATAATTGCCTCGTCCACGCAGTACGTGAAGCGCACATATCCAGGCCAGCCGAATCCCCTGCCAGGGACTGCCAGGACATATTCATTGACCAGGGCGTTGCAGAAGGCCAGCTCGTCTTTGACAGGCGATTTCACAAAGAGGTAGAAGGCCCCTTCAGGCGGTGCATAACAAAGCCCGGCATCATCAAAGATTGCCTTCATCACATCACGCCGTTTCCGGTAGATCTCCACATCCACCCTCTCGTTCAGGCACCCGGCCAGAACCTTCTGCATAAGCGCCGGGGCATTGACAAAACCGAGGATGCGGGTGGCAAGGATCATGGCGCCGATGATCTCTTTCTTCTGGTCAAGATCTGGGTTTACCGCGATATAGCCGATGCGCTCCCCTGCCAGCGAAAGTTCTTTGGATGCAGAGGTGACAACAACGGAATTGGGGATGTGCTTGAGCACCGAGGGCACCTCGCGGTTGTCATACACAATGGCCCGGTATGGCTCGTCAGAGATGACAACCACATCGGGGTGTTCCTTAAGCAGCTTTCCGATTGCCGCAAGGATGCCTTCAGGATAGACCCTGCCTGTGGGGTTATTGGGGGTATTTATGATGATGGCCTTGGTTCGCCCTGTGATCTTTTCTGCGATCTTTTCCACATCAGGCAAGAACTGCTCGTCGCACTGGGCAACTACAAGCTTGCCACCGTGGTTATCAACGTAGAAGCCGTACTCCACAAAGTAAGGTGCAAGGGCAATCACCTCGTCTCCGGGGTCGAGAATGGCCTTTAAGGTCACATTCAGCCCTCCTCCGGCGCCGCAGGACATGATGATGTCATCAGCCGCCAGCGGCACTTCATATATCCCGGTGAGATGAGCAGCTATACTGAAACGTACATCCTCATAACCTGCATTGGCCATGTAGCCATGGAACATGGCGCCGGTCAGTGCTGCCATGCGCTCAAGGGCCTTGGCCGGCGGAGGCACATCGGGGTTGCCCAGGCTGAAGTCAAAGACATTGTCCTGCCCGTGAATGGACTTGAGACGTGCACCTTCCTCGAACATCTTCCGGATCCACGAGGCCTTTTCCATGAACTGGGTCATCTTCACTGAAGCCGGCATAGCTACCTCCTGTAAGATAAATGAGAACAGATGATAGCAAGCATCAGCTTGAAAGTACAGGTGAAACAGCAGTTTAAATCCAGGTTATGCGTTTAAGAAGAGTAAAAACTTGATCCGTTAAAAACCTCAATCTTGCAGCCTTTGTGGAATGCTAATTTTATCGGTCCTTCAAGGCTGCAAGATTGAGGTTTTTAACGGACCTATTTAAAAAACAATTCCATGCTCATAATAAGTTTTATGAAAGCCACCTGTAGTGCAAAGAGTATTTATGGATACATTCAATTGCAGAATCCGGGTTTAAGAAGAGGTGAGCAGCGTTTGGCGACAATGGAATGGTGCATGTTTTTGTGTCTTGTAGGCCATGGGAAGTGATGCTATCGTGAGCCCACATGACTTAGGACCGGCTTAGCCCCAATCACTATCTCTAATAGAGTGTGAAAGGATCTTTGTATTATGACAGAAAGAGTTAAATCACCGCTGATCATCAACATGCTGCTGGGTGTGATGATCTTTGCCTTGTACTTCAATATATTTGAAAACAGCCCGACCAACTGGGACGACCCTGCCCTTTTTAGAAACACATTACTCCATAGCGCTACCATGGATAATATAAAGACATTACTTTCGTACCAAAGCGGGACCACCTACCAGCCCGTAAGGGACTTAAGCTATATGGTCGATTTCAGCCTGTGGGGTCGTGATAAGGTGGTTTTCGGCATGCATCTCCAGAGCCTCTTCCTCTACATCCTCATGGTGATTGGATGCTATGCCTTCATGAGGGAACTACTGAAGGCCTTTCACGATGATGACGAGGAGTGTTACATCTGGGCTGTTCTCACCTCGGTTATCTTTGCCGTCCATCCCGTACATGTAGAGAGTGTGACATGGCTTTATGCAAGAAAGGAGCCCCTTCTGGGCATATTCACCTTCCTGTCCCTGTGGGCCTTCATCAAGGCCAGGAGCGCATCCTGGAGATATTATCTCCTCAGCGCCATTGCACTTTTGCTTGCCATCCTTTCCAAGCCCACAGCGCTTGTCATCCCGGGTATCATATTCATGCTCGATATCGCCCTGCAGGCAAGATTAAAGGAACCTTCATTCTGGAAGAGGCGCCTGGCCCTGTATATCCCCATCCTTGTCGTGGTGTCGCCTATGATAGTGCGGCTTGTTACCATGATGCACACCACCGGGGGTATCAAGCCCTACCACGGCGGAAGCTTTGCCACGAACCTGCTGGCCGTATCCCAGATCTTTATCATTTACATCAAGCTCATAGGCTTTACGCTCAATTATTCAGCAGACTATCCCATACCTCTGTACTCTGACCCGTACACCTGGCAGCCTTGGTTCTTTCTCTGTCTCAATGTGCTGCTCATGGGCAGTGCGGCTACGGCCTTTATTAAAAAAAGATTCCTCTACAGCTTTTTTGTTGCCTGGTATTATATCTTTCTCATTCCGGTATCCCATATCTTCCCCATCTCCCAGACCATGACCGACCGTTATGCACTCCTGCCATCTCTGAGCTGGTGCGTGCTGCTCGGTTATCTGGCCACAAAACTCTGGCATTTAAGGCTCAAGCAAGGTTCCCTTTCTCCCCAATTCCCTATGGCACTTGCCATTGCCTTGTTCTGTTTTGTGACCCTCTTTTATTCCTACATGACCTTCCATCAGAATGGCATCTGGAAGAACAGCCAGACATTGTGGGAAGATACCCTGGCCAAGTATCCCACTTCAAGCCCGGCAAATGTCAACCTTGCAGCCATCTACATCCACCAGGGACGCTTCGAAGAGGTCCAGCAGCTCTGTCTCACGGCTATAAAGACCTTGCCGTATGATTACCTTGCCATCAGCAACCTTGCACTTGCCCAGATGATGATGAAGCAATATGACAATGCCATTAACAATTATAAGCAGGCCCTTAAACTCAAACCCGAACTCGGTGAAGCCCGAATGGGACTTGCATATGCATATTCTGAGAAAGGTGATCATGCTAACGCTTATGAGACGTATGCCAAGCTCTTTCAAGAGAATATCGGGGGCTCGCCGGGTTTTAGAACAAAGGCTTACTATCAGTTCGGGTACGCTGCATGGAAGCTCGGCAAGAAGGACGAGGCCTATCGCTACCTGGCAAAAGCCGAGCCGGGGATGCGCAAGGATAAGTTCCTTCTGGCCGACCTGGCAGGGCTCTACACGAGCATGATGGATATGAACAAGGCTTATGAGTTGTACTCAGCGCTGTACCCCATGCTCGAAAAGGGTGATGCAAAGGATAAGCTCTCCATGCTTCTGAGGGCGCTCGAAAAGAGGATAAAGCAGCCTAAGGGGTAAATTATTCCGGATTTTGCGTTTAAGAGGACTAAAAAAACTTGATCCGTTAAAAACCTCCATCTCGCAGCCTTTGTGAAGCGCTAATTATCTCGGTCCTTCAAGGCTGCGAGAATGAGGTTTTTAACGGACCTATTTAAAAAAATTTCATGGTCACTATGAGTACTATGCTTAAGGCCACCAGAGATGTATGAGGCAATTATGGGTACATTCAATTGCAAAACCTGGGCTTATTCAATTTTTCTTTTAGGCGAAACCATTACCAGCGCATAGGTGTTCTCTGCCCGGTAAGAATCCACCAGTACGGAGTGCATACGCCCTTTCAGGCCCTCGAGCAGACCTGCAAGATCAGATGTGCTGGCAGCGAGGAAAGCAGTGTCATTCAAGGGCACGACATCCCTGTTTACAATCATGGGGCTGGCATCCATAGCACTCATATATCCGCGCATTACAAGGTCATCTTCATACACGATCAGGGGGGTATTTTTAGATATGCCCCCCATGTAGGACATCTTCTGGTCCCACGGGTCTTCTGGGCTCAGAAAGGCCATATACCAGACTAGCGAGACAATGGTAAACAGGGCAAGGATGAACTGGGCGGCCATCTTGCGCTTAACGGTTAAGATGATAAAGAGTATGGCTGCTGTGACGAAACCTGCGCCAACAATGAGCTGCTTTGTGTTTATGGCGAACCCCGAATACACAGGAAGCAGCAGAAGAACAAGCGCACAGAGAAAAACGCTTAACCCGGCCAGCACCATCATCCAGTAGCCCAGACGCCCTTTTTGAACTCCCGGGAATACTGCGTGCGAGATCCAGCGCCCGATTAAAGGCGAAGCAAACATTGCAAGGATCGTGGCGTACTGGTTCAGTCCGGAAGATGAGCTCCAGAGCAGGAGGACTATCAGCACAATAGCAATCCTGACAGGCAGCAGGGTCCGCCAGGCATCATGGTCTGAGGGCCCACCACCATATAACCAGGCCGGGATAACCAGAAATATCCAGGGGGATGAATAGGTGATAACTGCGTACAAACCTCTAAACAAGCCGATATGCCCACCCGGGGAAAAGGCCCCGCTTGAAAAGCCTGGTCCCAGTATGATCCTGTATGATGTAAAATATGTTCCCATTGCACATACTATAATCACCAGGCCTGGGATAAGATGGATGGAAAGGATCTGTGATGGTGCAAGGTCGAGCAGGATGAGAGAGAGCGCTCCAAGGAGAAAAAACACGAGCATGAAATAGCCCCCGGTGAGTGCAGCCAAACCGGCAAGCATGTATGACAAGACATACAGTCCGGAATTAAGCCCCTTAAGGTAGACCAGTGAAAAGAAGCCAAAGGCCGATACAACAAGGGCTATGGGCAGCGCCATGAGGTTAAGCGTGCCGAACAGGGCTAAAAAACCCAGGCTTGTCATGGCGAGGAGGGATGAGGCAAAGGCGCATGAAAGGTCGAAGAGGGCAAGGCTGTAAAGAAAAATGCCGGATATAAGGATGCAGCCCAACATACAAGACACCAGTCTCGGTGTGGAAATGTCAATGACGGGAAGAAACGACATCGCCGTTAAGTTCAAGGGATTCTGGCCCAGGACAGACTCTGTGTTGAGCACAGGCACATAGCGTTGCTGATCCTGCATCTCGTTTATGATCTGGAAGAGCCACACCTCTGAGTCTCTTGGCGGTGTGAACAGGCCGAGCGGCAGGAGCAGGGCAAGACATGCCGCAAGTATGACGAAAAAAGATGCGGCAGATTTCAGTGATATCACAGGGTTTGGCCTCCCACTCATTAAAAGGGATTACATGATGCACCTCGAAAGTGTCAAGACTGGAGATGACTTATTTGTAAGAGTTGACATCTTAAAGCGCTGACCGTAGAATCGGCCTCCAGAAAGGGCATGAAGGGTTTATATGGCATCTATTGAGGAATTGTTGAAAGATAAGGGCATTATTCGGCCGAAGGCATTGCGCCGTAGTGATAACCGGGCTCCCGATGAGATCAGGCAGGCAAAGATAACCAGGGGCTATTGCAAACATGCGATGGGTTCGTGCCTCATCGAAATCGGTGACACGAAGGTGATATGCGCTGCCAGTGTCGAGAACAAGGTCCCCCCGCACCTGAAAAATACCGGGTCCGGTTGGGTTACGGCCGAATACGGGATGCTTCCGGCATCCACGAATGTCCGAACCATAAGGGAGTCCTCTCGGGGGAGGACCAAAGGAAGGACCCATGAGATCCAGCGACTCATCGGGCGTTCGCTCAGGGCTGCGACCTCGCTTACCGACCTCGGTGAACGGACAATCTGGATCGACTGCGATGTGCTTCAGGCCGACGGAGGGACCCGTACCGCAGCCATTACCGGCTCATATGTTGCGCTCCATGAAGCCATCAAGTCCATGATCGCCCATCAGCTCATAGTAAAGAACCCGCTGCTGGAACAGGTGGCCGCTATCTCGGTGGGCATTATCGACGATCAGCTGTTCCTCGACCTGAACTACGAGGAAGACTCGAGCGCTGCTGTCGACATGAACGTGGTCATGACCAAGACCGGCAAGATCATCGAAGTGCAGGGAACAGCCGAAAAGGCCCCTTTCACGCTGGAGCAGATGATGATGCTCATCCATCTCGCCAAGAAAGGGATCGATGAGCTTATACTGAAACAGGCCAACATCCTCGGTATCCCATGAAGGTCCTTGTGGCCACCTCGAACAGGGGAAAGATCAGCGAAATCTCCCAGATCCTGGCCGGCACAGGCATCAGCATCCTTACCCCGCAAAAGGCAGGCTTGAGCCTTGATGTTAAGGAGAACGGAGAAACCTTTGAGGCCAATGCAGTAATAAAGGCCCATACCTGGCGCAGATACAGCGGGTACCCAACCCTGGCCGACGATTCGGGCCTGTGCGTGGATGCCCTTGCGGGCAGGCCCGGCGTCCTTACGGCCAGATTTGCAGGTGATGGCGCCACTGATCAGGAAAATTACGTACTGCTGCTAGCTCATGGAAGGGGTCACTGACAGGAAGGCCCATTTCATGTGTGTTGTGGCCCTTGCCATCTCCGATGAAATGGTGATTACCGCTTTTGGCCGGTGCGACGGTGTCATTTTACACAAGCCCATAGGTGAGGGCGGGTTTGGCTATGACCCGGTCTTCTTTGATATTGAGACCGGAAAGAGCTTTGCTCAACTGACGGACAATGAAAAAAACACACACAGCCACAGGGCCCGGGCCCTTATATCTTTGAAGCAGAAGCTTGAGGAACAGGGTCTCATAGGGCATAAGTAAGGCGCTGCCGGGGGCTTACCTTCCTTCCATTCCGTCGTGCATCTTTTCAGTGAGAGCCTTCGTATCACCTTAGAACACTTTGTCTGTGGATAAACCCAAATTTTGCGTTTAAGAAGAGTAAAAACTTGATCCGTTAAAAATCTCCATCTCGCAGCCTTTGTGGAATGCTAATTTTCTCGGTCCTGAAGGCTGCGAGATGGAGATTTTTAACGGACCTATTTGAAAACAATTCCATGCCAACTATGAGTGCTATGCTTAAGGCCACCAGAGATGCATGAAGCACTTATGGGTACATCCAAACGCAAAATCTGTGGATAAATAAACCTGACCTGTCAATAACATGCGTCTCGCACTGTGCCGGTATATTCTCTACTGGGCGAGACGCATGTTATTGACAGGTCAGGTTTTAGGTTTTTCTAATCCGGATCTTGCGTTTAAGAAGGGTAAAATCTTTTTCCGTTCAATATCTCAATCTTGTAGCCTTTGTGGAGTGCTGATTTTACTGGTCCTTCTAGGCTGCAAAATTGAGGTTTTGAACGGACCTATTTAAAAAAGCAATTCCTTGGGTTACGACGATTTTTGCACAAAGAAGATTGGGTGCATACAGGAGTCTCCTCGTGAATAATTCTCCATGTTGTAGTAAGATAAGCATTCTTCTGCGGAAAGGAGGCCTTTCGCCATGCCCTACGAACTCATCGACCATACTGCGGATATGGGGATACGGGTGAGTGCCCCCAGCATGGAAGGCCTGTTCGAAGAGGCTGCCTATGCCCTTGCCGACATCCTGGGCGGACGGGATGGTGAAGGGCTTCAGGAGGTTATGGTGGAGTCGCAGGGCATCGACCGGGTGGACCTGCTCGTGAGGTGGCTCCAGGAGATACTCTATCTCATTGAGGTGAAGGGTTTCAGGCTCAGGGCCGCAACCATTCAAGGGTTGACCGAAACCCTCGCCCTCGGTGTTCTTCAAGGTGCATATACCGCAGAACCCCTCACAACCGAGATCAAGGCCGTAACCTACCATAACCTCGATATCACCTATATTGACAATGTCTTCGCGGTAACCATAATTCTCGATAGGTAAAGGGAGACAAGGTTATGATTGCCCTTAAAACAAGACGCATCGATCCCTTTCGTATTGAGATAGAAAGGTCCGGGGCCATGCGGACAACAGGACTTGTTTACGCAAACCACGCCATTGAGCTCACCCTCGAACACGATGAGGTGCTGCAGCAGGTGGCAAATGTGGCCATGCTGCCCGGTATCATCGGTCCTTCGCTGGCCATGCCGGACATTCATGTGGGCTATGGGTTCCCCATAGGCGGTGTAGCCGCATTCTCAAAGGAGGATGGCATTATCTCACCCGGCGGTGTGGGCTATGACATAAACTGCGGGGTGTGCTGCATGCTGACCGGCCTGAGGATCGACCAGGTGAGACCCAGAGTAGAAAAGCTGCTGGCCTCACTGTTCAACAATGTACCCTCGGGTGTGGGGTCGAGCAACAAGGGCATGGCCGTGGGCGGCAAGGAGTTCAGGCAGGTGCTCGAAAAGGGCGCGATCTGGACAGCGAAGAAGGGCTATGTCCCTCATGACGGCCTTGATGCCCATGAAGATGGTGGCTGCATCGAGGGGGCCAACCCTGATGCCGTATCAGACAGGGCCATCGAGCGTGGCCGGCCCCAGCTGGGCACCCTGGGCTCGGGCAACCACTTCCTTGAGCTTGATGTGGTCGATCTTATCATCGATAGCGAAAAGGCAAAACGCTTCGGGCTTTTTGAGGGCCAGGTGGTTGTCCAGGTGCATACCGGTTCGCGCGGACTTGGGCACCAGGTCTGTGACGATTATGTGCACGATATGGTTGCAGCATCCTCGCGCCATGACATCAGCCTGCCCGACAGACAGCTCGCTTGTGCCCCGGTTATGAGCAAAGAAGGCAGGGCGTATTTCGGGGCAATGGCCTGTGCCGCCAACTTCGCCTTTGCCAACCGGGCGCTCATCACCTTTCTCATCCGGGGAACCTTTGAGCAGGTTTTTGGGGGCTCCTTTGAAAGGCTTGGCATGCATCTGTTGTATGATTGCTGCCACAACATCGCCAAGATGGAGCGCATCATGTGGAAAGGTTCACAAACAGAGGTATGCATCCACCGCAAAGGCGCCACCCGATCGTTGCCGCCTGACGACAAGAGGCTGCCGCAGCGCTTCAGAAAGACCGGCCAGCCAGTGCTTGTGCCGGGCGATATGGGCAGGATGTCATTCATCCTTGCAGGGGCGAAAGGTTCGTCTGAGACATTTTTCAGCGCCTGCCACGGGGCAGGAAGACTGCTGTCGCGGCATGAGGCAAAAAAGCGTTCAAAGGGAAGACAGATCCTTGAAGAACTGCTCAGAAAGGACATCCATGTCATGGCTGCCTCCCGGGCAACACTGGCAGAAGAAATCCCGGAGGCCTACAAGGATGTATCGGACGTTGTAGACACCATAACCGGGGCAGGCATTGCCACGGCAGTGGCCAGACTCATACCCTTTGCCCTGGTCAAGGGGTAGATCAGGCCTCGGTAGTTTTCACCTCTTCCGTTGCTGCAGCGGCCCCCGCTTCTGCTTCAGGAGCGGCCTCTGCGACTCGTGTAGTCACAAGCGATGCAATAACCTTCTTCTCGCTTACGCCATGTCCAAGGTTCACACCCTTGGGAAGCTTCAGGTCTGACGCATGGATGACATCGTGCTTGTCAATTATACCTGAGACATCAACTACGATCTCCGATGGGATATCCGCGGGGGAACACTTGAGGTGGATGGACGTTTCCTCGTGGGTAACCTTGCCCTTGCCTTCCTTTTCGCCTGGAGAGACGCCAACGAAAACCAGCGGTACATTTACCGTGACCTGCCGATTGTGGTCGATCTTCAGAAATTCCACATGGATGGCATCACCCCTGAGCTTATCCCTATGGACCGCATGGATGAGCACCTGGATGGTCTTGCCATTAAGGTCCAGGTTCACCAGCGATGTCCCATGGGCCTTTTTATAGAGCTGCTCGAATGTCCGTTCATCAACCTGGACATGAATGGGCTCGAAGTCCTTCCCGTGAATGATGCCGGGTATGACGCCTTCTCTGCGAAGCTTGCTCACCTTTTTCTTCCTCAGTTCGCGCTCGCTGATTTCAAGGGTGAGCTCCTGTTTTGCCGTCATACAATCTCCTTCGCTATTTAAAATAGAGACTCTCTATACTGGGAAGCCTAGGATCAAGTCAATGGGGAAGTCCATAGCACAAAAATGTGTAGCGGTACACCGTTTCGAGGAAACCTTCTTAAGCCCTCAGCAACACTGATTGTCCCCTTGACATCGGTTATCCTTTGGGCATAATGGTGCCTTCATGATACGGGTAGGTTCACTACCGGTATCTTTTTCATTTTTAAGAAGGACCCGCTATGAAACGAAGTCCCATAACGAAAGAAGGCTATGCAGCGCTCAGGGAAGAGCTTGCGCGGTTGAAAAAACACGAGCGGCCGAAGATCATCGCTGCCATCGAAGAGGCCAGGGGGCATGGGGATCTTTCGGAGAATGCAGAATATAAATATGCCAAGGAGCGGCAGGCCTTAATCGAGG
>Ga0209048_10006270_pt1 | contig 11158 bp, 10 predicted proteins | sample FrelakmetCRP12CR_FD_187146 | JGI IMG/M metagenome (GOLD analysis project Ga0209048, IMG submission 187146) | Freshwater lake sediment microbial communities from the University of Notre Dame, USA, for methane emissions studies - CRP12 CR (SPAdes)... | ecosystem: Environmental > Aquatic >... | reverse complement strand
CTAGACGCTCTTCCCCGTGCTGCGCTTGGCGCGCCCGCGGTCCAGCTCCTTCAGCTTGTCGGCGATCTCCGGTCCCACGAAAAGCTGCGCCATGGCGGGCGCCCCGGGCTCGGGGCCGGCCTGCGCGCCTTCGAACGCCTGCTGCAGCGCGTCCGCGTGGGAAAGTCCCTCGCTGAAAAGCGCCGCGCCGAGACGCGTCGATCCGTTCGCGACGGCGCAACCGCCCGTCGCGTCGTCGCCCGTCGCGGCCAGCACGAGCGTCGTGTCGCTCTTGAGCGCGTCGACGAAGCCGTCCGCATGGCAGGACGACACCACCACGATGCGCCAGACGATGCCGGCTTCGTCCAGCAAGGCGCGCAGCACCACCGGCGTCAGCGGGAGGAGCTCGAGCGGCGGCGCCGCAACCGCGAGCGCGCCGTCGGCCGTGGACGGCCCCGCGAGATAAACCATCACGACGTCTTCGTCGGTGTTGATCGCCGCGGCGATCTCCTTCAGCGTCTCGCGCAGGTTGGTGACGGTCGCCATCGGCGTGTCGAGCAGCGTCGGCGGACTGGTGACGAGCGAGATCGAGCGGTCGCGCATGTCCCAGCGCTCGTCCATGGCGCGCCGCGCGGCCAGCAGGTCCTGGCGGTACACCTCGTCACGCGCGTCGCCGACGAAGCCGACGAAAAAGAGGTCGGTCTCGCCCGGCGTTTCGTCGTCAAGCTGCGAAAGCGCATCGTCGAGCAGCACCTGCTGCGCGGCGAGCACCGGCTCCGAGGCCGGGTTCGGATAGCGGCCGTCGGCGGGCTCCGAGCCCGCATGCCACCAATTGGCCGACGGCATCAGGAGCGACGCGAACGCGATCGGAATCGCCAGCATCAAGCCACCGGCAAGCGCGCGCGCGCTGTGCGCCGGCACGAGCGCGACGGCGACGCTCCGGACGAGTATCGCGACGGACCACACGGTCAGCGCGATCTCCAATGCGTGCGTTGCCGACGATCCCATCCATGACTCGATTGCCGGAACGATGTAAGGCGCGATGTGAACCAGCTGGTAGACGGGGTACGCCGCGAGCGCGAGCACGGGGATCGCAAGCGCCAGCGAGCGTTGGCGAAACAGCAGCGCCTGCGCCGCCGCCGCGAGGACCAGCACGCTCAGCGTGAAGAATTCTCCGCCCGCTCCAAGCAACGAGAAGCTGGCATCCGGCTGGAAGCGGACCCAGTCCGTGGCGATGTCGATCGCGGCCGACAAAACGAAGAGCAGCAGCAGCTGCGCCAGATCGATCCGGAACGCGAGGCGCGCCACCGGCATGAACAGCGCGAGCCGCAGCCCGGCCATGAGATTGCGGCGGAGGTCGTCGAGCGCGTGGGTCATGGGTGGTGGCGCGCGCCGTCATGCGCGGCGATATAGGCCTTCACCCGCTCGGCATCCGCCGGCAGCACGTTGAAATGTTGCGATCGCCCCTCGAGGTCGGTGTACGCGGACGGGCGATCGGGCTCCCGGCCGATCGCCTCGCGGATCGTCGCCGCAAACTTCGCCGGCAGCGCCGTCTCGATGCAGATCAGCGGCACGTCGTTGTCGCGATGCAAGCGGCCGACATGAACGCCGTCCGCCGTATGTGGGTCCACGATGACGTGATAACGCGCGAAGCAGTCCCGGATCGCGGCAATCCGGTCGGCATGCGTACTCGTGCCGGAAACGAATCCCGACGCCGCGACCCGCTGCCAATGTGGTGTCCCCGCGAGACTGAAGCCGCCCGTGCTGCCGATCTGCGCCCACAGCTCGCGCAGGACAGCCGCATCGCGTTCGACCACGTCGAACACGTAGCGCTCGAAATTCGACGCCTTCGAGATATCCATCGACGGGCTCGACGTCGCATGCGTTTCCGCCGACGTCCGCGGCCGGTAGCGGCCCGTGCGAAAGAACTCGTCCAGCACGTCGTTTTCGTTGGTGGCGAGAATCAGACGGCGGATCGGAAGGCCCATCCGCTTTGCGACATGGCCGGCGAGAATATTGCCGAAATTGCCGGAAGGCACGGCGAAGTCGACCGGTTCGCCGGCGCGCCGCGCGACCGCGAAGTAGCCCTTGAAGTAGTAGACGACCTGCGCCGCGACGCGCGCCCAGTTGATCGAATTGACGGTGCCGATCGCGTGGCTCGACTTGAATTCGGCGTCGGCGCTGACCGCCTTGACGATGTCCTGGCATTCGTCGAAGACACCCTCGATCGCCACGTTGTGGACGTTGGGGTCGGCAAGCGAGAACATCTGCGCCGTCTGGAACGGGCTCATCCGTCCCTTCGGCGACAGCATGAACACCGCGATCCCGCGCTTGCCGCGCATCGCGTACTCGGCCGAGCTTCCGGTGTCGCCGGAGGTGGCGCCGAGGATGTTGAGCCGGCGGCCCTGCTGGGCAAGCACGTGCTGGAACAGGTTGCCGAGGAGCTGCAGCGCGATGTCCTTGAACGCGAGCGTCGGCCCGTTCGACACGTGCAGCAGGTGCAGCCCCGGCTCGAGCGCGGTGACCGGCGTGATGTCGCCGCTGCCGAACGTTTCCCGCGTGTACGTGCGATCGATCAGCGCTTTGAGAACCGGCCCCGGAATGTCGTCGATGAACCGCGACAGGATCGCGAATGCGAGATCCGGGTAACGCTCGAACCGCAACGCGGCCAATTCAGCGGCACTGAGCACCGGATACGTCTCCGGCACCGCGAGTCCGCCGTCCGGCGCGAGACCTTCGAGCAGGATCGCGCTGAACGGCTGCGGGTTGTCGGCCCACGCGCCGCGCGTGCTGACATACCGCATCAGTTCAGCTCTTCCAGCCGGATGCGCACGATCTTGCCGTTGACCGTCGGCAGCGCCTCGATCTTCGCGATCGCGTCGACCACGCGCTTTTCGATCGTGCGGTGCGTGAGCAGGATGATGTCGGTCTGCTCCTCGCCTTCGGAGGGCTCCTTCTGGATCATCGCGTCGATCGAGATCTCGCGATCGGCGAGGATGCGCGTGATGTCGGCGAGCACGCCCGGACGGTCCTGCACGCGCATCCGCAGGTAATAGCTGGTCTCGACCTCGCCCATCGGCAGGAACGGAACGTCGGAAAGCTGGTCGGGCTGGAAGGCGAGGTGCGGCACGCGGTGCTCGGGGTCGGCGGTGTGCATCCGCGTCACGTCGACGAGGTCGGCGATCACCGCGCTCGCCGTCGGCTCGGCGCCGGCCCCGGCGCCGTAGTACAGGGTCGGCCCGACCGCGTCGCCTTTCACCAGCACCGCGTTCATCACGCCCTCGACATTGGCGATCAAGCGCTTGGTCGGGATCAGCGTCGGGTGGACACGGAGCTCGATTCCCGTGGCCGTGCGCCGCGTGATGCCGAGGAGCTTGATCCGGTAGCCCAGTTCCTCGGCGTAGCGGATGTCCTCGCGCGTGAGCTTCGAGATGCCCTCGGTGTAGACCTTGTCGAACTGCATCGGCACGCCGAAGGCGATGGCCGACATGATGGCGAGCTTGTGCGCGGCGTCGATGCCCTCGATGTCGAACGTCGGGTCGGCCTCGGCATAGCCGCGCGCCTGCGCCTCTTTCAGCACGGCGTCGAACGGCGCGCCGGTCGCACGCATTTCGGACAGGATGAAGTTCGAGGTGCCGTTGATGATGCCCGCGATCCATTCGATCCGGTTGGCGGTGAGGCCTTCGCGCAACGCCTTGATGATCGGAATGCCGCCGGCCACCGCGCCCTCGAACGCGACCATCACGCCCTTTGCATGCGCCGCGGCGAAGATCTCGTTGCCGTGGCGGGCGAGCAGCGCCTTGTTCGCCGTGACCACGTGCTTGCCGTTGGCGATCGCCTGCAGGATGAACGTGCGCGCGGGCTCGAGGCCGCCGATCAGCTCGACGACGATGTCGATGTCGGGGTGCGCGAGCACGACCGCGGCATCGGGCGTGAGATTGACGCCGGACGCACCGCGCGTGAGCTCGCGCGCGCGCTCGATCGCACGCTCGGCGATCCAGGTGATCCGGATCGGCCGTCCCGCGCGCCGCGTGATCTCGCCTTCGTTCCGGCGCAGCACTGTCCACAACCCGGTGCCCACGGTGCCCACGCCCAGGAGCCCTACTTCCAGCGGTTTCATCGACGGCGTCATGCGTGGGGCGCTCACGGGGGACTCAAGCGGCGGGGCGCGCCACGTCGACCGGCTTCGCCACGTCGGCCGGCCGCGCCGGTTCGCCGGCGATGCCATCGTCGCGGAACATCTGCTTGATCCCGCGGATCGCCTGTCGGGTGCGCGATTCGTTCTCGATCATCGCGAAGCGGACGTAGTCGTCGCCGAATTCGCCGAAGCCGATGCCCGGGGACACGGAAACCTTCGCCGCGGCCATCAGGCGCTTCGTGAACTCGAGCGAGCCCGCGTCGCGATAGGCCGCGGGAATCTTCGCCCACACGTACATCGAGGCTTTGGGGTTGTCGACCATCCAGCCGGCTTCGTGCAGCCCCTTGACGAGGACATCGCGGCGCTTCTGGTAACGCATCGCGATTTCGGCGACGCATTCCTGCGGGCCTTCGAGCGCGGCGATCGCGGCCACCTGGATCGGCGTGAACGTGCCGTAGTCGTGGTAGCCCTTGATCCGCGCCAGCGCGTGGACCAGATCCTTGTTGCCGACCATGAAGCCGATCCGCCAGCCCGCCATGTTGTAGCTCTTCGACATCGTGAAGAACTCGACGGCGACGTCGCGCGCGCCCGGGACCTGCATGATCGACGGCGCCTTCCACCCGTCGAAGCAGATGTCGGCGTACGCGAGGTCGTGGACGACATAGATCCCGTGCTCGCGCGCGAGGCCGACGATCTTCTCGAAGAACGGCAGCTCGACGCATTGCGCCGTCGGGTTCGACGGGAAGTTGATGATCAGCATCTTCGGCTTCGGGAAGCTCGTGTGGATGGTCCGCTCGAGTTCCGCGAAGAAGTCGCCATCGGGCGTCATCGGCACGTGCCGGATGTCTGCGCCGGCGATGACCGGGCCGTAGATGTGGATCGGATAGCTCGGGTTCGGAACGAGCACAGTGTCCCCGCGATTCAGCGTTGCCAGCGCGAGGTGGGCGATGCCCTCCTTCGAGCCGATCGTGACGATCGCTTCGGTCTCCGGATCGAATTCGACGCCGTAGCGGCGCGCGTACCAGTGGCAGATCGCCCGCCGCAGCCGCGGGATGCCCTTCGACACCGAGTAGCCATGCGTATCGGGCCGGCTCACCGTTTCGATCAGCTTGTCGACGATGTGCTTGGGCGTCGGACCGTCCGGGTTGCCCATGCCGAAGTCGATGATGTCCTCGCCGCGGCGGCGAGCGGCCATTTTGAGCTCGGAGGTGATGTTGAAGACGTACGGCGGCAGCCGCGTGAGGCGCGCGAATTCTTTTTGCGGGGAGGAAGGCATGCGGGACTTTCCACGTAAGCGCCCGGAACCGTCCGAGCGACGTTGCTGCGCTGACACTGCTAGAATCCTAGCTGATTTAGGCACTTACCGCAACGCATCATCCGATGAAATTCCACCTGTCGACGCCGAACGGCAACGTCATCACCGGCCTTGGCCCCGGTTGGGTGCGCGTCGGCGCGCAGGAGCACCGAAGCGGCATCGTGGTCACGCCGGACAATGTCGCCGAATGGGGCGCGTCGGGATTCGACGCGTTGACCGAAGCGGACTTCGCGGAACTCCTCGCGCACGCGCCGGAAATCGTCCTGTTCGGTACCGGCGCCGTGCTGCGTTTTCCGCATCCGCGCCTCACGCAAGCCCTCGCCGCGGCGAGGGTCGGCGTCGAAGTCATGGACACGCCCGCGGCGTGCCGCACGTACAACATCCTCGCGGCCGAGGGCCGCAAGGTCGTCGCGGCGCTGATCGTCGCCTGACCGCGGCGGCGGCGAATCCGCGGCGCCTGAAGCTTATAGCGCGTCGGTGACGAGCACGCGCCCTTTCGCACCGACGGCGGTCCGCCCATCCGCGCCCTTGATCCGTCCGCGCAGCTCGACGACGTCGCCGTCGAGCGCCGCGTTGGGCGTCACTTTAACGACGAGCCACTCGAGCAGGATCGTCTCGTCGGCGAACACCGGCTTCCTGAAGCGTTGCCAGAACTCCAGCCCGAGCATCGCGCCGCGCTTCGAAAAGTGCGCCGCGGTCAGCGCGAGCAGCAGCGCGGTCGTGTGCGTGCCGCTGGCGATGAGGCGGCCGAAGCGGGTGCCCGCGGCGAACGCCGCGTCGTGATGCACCGGGTTGTCGTCGCCGACGTCGCGCGCGAATCCCGCCACGATCTCCGGCGTCAGCGTCACCTCGCTGGAAAACCGTTCTCCCGCACGCGCGCGCATCGACGTCTCTCCTTCGGGTTCGTTGATCACTCGCCGCCGAGCCATGCGAGCGCCGCGTCGCGATCGTCGAAATCGAAATGGCGGACTTCGGCGTGGATGAAATGCGCGGCGATCTGCGGCATGATCGTCAGGATGGCGCTGTCCGACACCGTCGCGATGCGGCGGATGAACTGCTCGTGGTTCCGCACGAACTTGAGATGCGATACCAGCCCGCCGAAATCGTTCCATCCGGGGAACGTCCTGGCGTAGATCATCAGGCCGCGCAACTTGCCCTTCTCCTCGATATACGGATCGATTTCGCGGGCCAGCAGCATGAAATCGGACGCTTCGAGCGGTCCCTGCGGGGTGATGATGAGAATTCCGCGATCGCGGAGCAGTTCTTCGTGGATCATGGCGCACCTTTCCCGGCGGGATTTCGCGCGACGATCGTCCACGAGCTCGACGCCAGGACGATCGAACCGTCCGCCTGCCGGTGACGCGTGAGCTCCGCGCGCAATGCGCTGTCGATTTCCTGCTTGCGCGCCTCCGCGAGCGCGCCCGCTTCGCGGACGATTTCTCCGGCCGGCCCCAGCGCCAGCTGAAACGCGATCGCCTGCTCGACGTCGCGGCCGACCATCACGGGCCCGTCGACGCGGGTGAATTCGACGTCGACGAATCCCGCCGCCTTGAGCTGGGCGCCGACGATTTCAGTATTCGCCATCGAGAACGGTCCCGGCCCGCACGTTGCCGCATCCTCTCCCGGCGGCGGGAGGAACTTCGACACGACGTCTTTCGGGAGGCCGAGGAACGGGTTGTCGGCGATCGTGCGCCACGTGATGAACACGAGACGGCCGCCCGGCTTGAGCGCGGTCCGGATGTTGCGCATCGCGGCGACGGGATTGCTGAAGAACATCATGCCGAAGCGCGAAAAGCAGAGGTCGTATTCCGGGGCGAACTTGTAGGTCTGCACATCGGCCTCGACGAACGCGACGTTCGCGAGCCCGGCGGCGCGCGCGTCGCGCCGGCCCTTTTCCATGAACTCGTCGCAGATATCGAGCCCGAGCACCGATCCCGTCGGCCCGGTCTTGCGCGCCAATTCGATCGCGGTGTCGCCCCAGCCGCAGCCAACGTCGAGGATCTTCGCCCCCGGCGCGACGTCGAGCGTCCGGAACGGGACCTGGCTGTGATAGCTCAGTCCTTCGAGCATGATGTTGCGAAAGCGCTCGAACTTCGCGACGAGGACGTCCTTCCAGAACGCCGTGAATTGGTCGCTGACAGCTGCATCATTCATCGGCGGGACCTCGGGGACGACGGGTGGGTGGCGGGTGAGCCGCAAATCTACTCCGGCAGGAGGGGTCGTGGCAAAGCCAACGGTGTTTCATTTGCATTACCAGCGACACCCGCTATCGGTAATCGTGTCCTTCAGCAGGAACGGCGCCGCGAGCAGGCCCATCGCCGCATAGGCGTCGCGGCAATCGGGCTGCGCCGCCTTCTGAATCGCTTTGCCCAACTTGGATTCGGGCTCGGCAGGCGGCGGATTGAGATTGAAGATGCCTCTTCGTCCGTCGGAACGTCCGATCTCCGGGCCCGCCTTCTTCTCGGCGTCGAAATTGAGCCGCGGCGCCTGCCCCGGCGGCGGGACGACGCCCACCGGCGGCGCCGTGCGCGGCTTGAAAATGTCGTCGGGATCCTCGTCCGGCGCGCCGAACTTGAGCCTCGGCAAAGGCTCCGGCGACGGCGCTTCCCGTGGCGGCGCGACCGCCGGGCGCGACGGCTCCGGTTGGCGCGCACGCGGCGGTTCGGCCGGGACGCGCGGCGTGGGTTCCGGCGACGCCGATCGCGGTGCGGCGGGCGCAGGCTCGGGTGCAGGCGTGGGCGTGGGTGTGGGCGTTGCCGTCGAATCGAGAGGACGCGGTGCCGCGCGTTCCACCGGCGGTACGACGGGCGTGGGCACCGGCGTTGGCGCGACGGAGGGCGCGATGACCGGCGGTGCCTCCGGCAGTGCGCGAGGAACGACATCGGGAACGATCCGCGCCGGCGGTTCCGGCACCACCGGCGGCGGCGCTTCGGGAACCACGCGTGGCGCCGGCTCGACGGTAGGCGCGACGACCGGAGGCGCGACGACCGGAGGTGCGACGACCGGGGGTGCGACGACCGGAGGGGGGACCACGGGCGCCACCTCGACCGCAGGCGTCGGTTGCACGACGGGTTTCGTTTCCGGCTCGGCCTTCGGCGCAACCTCGCGTTCGATGCGCGGCGGCGGCACGACCGGCGCTTCGATCGGCGACGGCGTCTCGACGACCGGCGCCGCCTCGCGCTCGACGGTCGGCTGCGCCAGGGGCGCTGCCGGTGGTCGAATCGGCGCGGGCGATTCGCGCGGTGCCGCGACGGGTGGTGCTGGGGCGGCGGCTGGCTCCTCGACCGGGGGACTCGCCAGTTCGACGCGTGGATTCGTTTCCGTTGGCACCTCGCGCGGCAGTGGTTCCGCGAGAGGTTGTTCGATCGCCTTGTCGACAACTTCCGGCGCGCCGGGATCGAGGCGCGGCAACGATTCCGCGGCGGCCGGCGACTCGCCCGCCGCGGGCGCTTCGGTGGGTCTAGTCGGGGTCGCCGGCGGTTCTTGCGCCGCCTTCGGCGTCACGGCACGCCGCGCCGGCGCAGGCGCCGGTCGGCGCGACGGCTCCCCCGCCCGAGCGGCCGGCGCTTGCCCACGCCGTCCGACCTCGACGCCGGTCGTGCCGCGCGATTGCACACCTGTGTCCGGCGGGTTCTGAACGATCGTGACGGCGAGGGACGAAAGACGCTCGTCGCTCGACCGACCGCCCGCGCCAGGCGCGGCCGTGCCCACGACGAGGACCACGAGCACATGGAGCAACAACGACAGCAGCAGGAATGCCGACAGCGCACCGTTCCCCCGGGACCCGCGACGGTGGTGCAATCGGGTTACGGCTGGAGGGCGAGCGGGCGGGAGTGATCGGGGCACGGCACGGAGACGAAGGGTTGTCCGCGCGCGCTGTCGTGCAACGCCGGGAGACCAGGGGACGATAGGTCACGCCGCGCGTCAACGCAACCTCGCGAGGGTCAACGGACTGGCCGGCGTAGCATCGTTCGCTCGAACGCAACCCTACTCCGCGTGCTTCGCCTTGCGCATACCGACGACGAAATCGCGCGCGACGTCGCCCGGGTGCACGACATAGAGCGGCCCCCACGACGGGTTCGCGTCGTGCATCACCTTGAGCAGCCCCAGCATGCGGTCGAAGATCACCGGTATCGCCTGCGGCGTGCGCAGCGCGGACATCACCGCCGCCGCGACCACGTGCGCGGCGTAGGTCCCGCCGGCGTATCTCGCCGGAAGGTCGACCGCCATTGTCAGCGGATCGGTGAGCTTTGCCACCAGCGTTTCGTCCTTGTCCGCCCAATTCTGGATATCGGAGAACGCGTGGCCGTCGAGCGTGTTGAGCTTGCCGGCGGCAATCGTTTGCGCGACGACGGCGGCCGATTTCTTCGCGTTCGCCGTGGTCACCGTGGCTCCGGCGAGCACGACCTTGGCGGCGTCGCGGTCGACTTCCTTCACCAGAGCGTCGGCCCAGGCGCCCGCCTGCTTGAATTTCAGCAGCCGCACGACTTCGGCGCCCATCCAGCCGCGCACGATGTCGGCGGGATGCACGTCGTCGGCATCACCCTCGGACGACAGCACGGGGCCCCAGCCGAGCGAGGCGTTGATGCCGCGGAAATAGGCGAGCACGCCCACCGCGGCGGCGGGCCCGAGGTTGAGGATTCCCAGTACGTCGGACGCCGTTTCATCGATGCGGTCGGCCCAGTATTCCGCGAGATGGTTGCCGAGCTTCGCGGCGGCGACCGCCGCGGCAACCTTGTCGGACAACTCCCGCAGCAATCCGTCGTCCGCGTGCAGGATGTCGTGGCCGCCGGTCTCGTGGCCCAGCGCCGCCCAGGCGCAAATTCCGCGGCGCGCATTCGCCGGCGGCAGGTTGACGATGCCGACGTCCATGCCGAACGACGATGTCGCGTCGACCGGCCACGTGTACGGGCCCGACGTCGGATCGCCCCACTTCACGAGCGGCGGGATCGTTTCGAAATCCGGCTCCTTGACGCCACGGCGGTCCTCGGCCGAAAGAAAGCCGTCGTAGAGGTCGCTGATGACTTCCTGGAAGCCGTCGGTCGCGCGCGGCGCGTAGCCCTCGCCGTTTTGCAGGATCGACTGCGCGATGTCGATCAGCAGGCCCGCCTGGCCTTCGCGATGAGGATCCTTTTGCAGCACGTGCGCGAAGCCGTCGGCGCCGAGGTCCTTGACCGCCTTGATGAACGGATCCGCGGCGTTGATCCTGTACAGCGGCGGAAGCTTCGGGCGCGCGGCGTCGAGCCGCGCGACGAGATCCGCGTAGACGGTCGGCTCTTCCGGGCCGGTATCCGAGTCGAGCCACGCGAGGCGCGAATCCTCGACGCAGGCGGGAAGATGCGACAGATCGATCTTGGCCATCGGAACCTCCGCGAGCACGCCTGAAGTGGGGGCGATGTACGCTACAGATTAATCGCCCGACCGAGGAATCGCAAGCACTCCGCAAATGTTATTCGCCCATCTGCAGAAGCGTGCCGTGTTCGCGCGCATGATGCATCGACCACGCGAAAAACGCCGCGCCAAGCGCGAGATAGACGACGTTCAACGCGGCAGCCGACCAGAATTCGTCCCAGCGGAACACGCCGTGCAGCAGCACGCCGCGCATCCCCTCGAACACGTGCGCCGACGGTGTCGCCCAAGCGATTGCCTGCATCCAGCCGGGAAGCACGCCGACCGGATAGTAGACGCCCGAAATGGGCGCGACGATGAAGATCGCGGCCCACGCG
>Ga0209048_10006269_pt1 | contig 11158 bp, 8 predicted proteins | sample FrelakmetCRP12CR_FD_187146 | JGI IMG/M metagenome (GOLD analysis project Ga0209048, IMG submission 187146) | Freshwater lake sediment microbial communities from the University of Notre Dame, USA, for methane emissions studies - CRP12 CR (SPAdes)... | ecosystem: Environmental > Aquatic >... | reverse complement strand
ATAACAAATTTCAAATAAATTCCAAATTCAAAACTCCAAGTTCCAAACCGTTTGGAGCTTGTTGCTTGATGCTTGGAATTTATTTGTCATTTGGTGCTTGTTATTTGGTGCTTATCCCGTTGGTGCTTATCGTCTTATTTCCCGTACACAGCCACAAGGTCCCTGCCTGCCGCATTCAGGAGGACGGCCTCGGCCCGCTTGAAACCGTATAGCGACTTCCAGGAATTCGATTCCGCCGTAGTCAAAAGCGTCACGGCGTCGAGCACCTCGGTTGCCGTGCCCACGCCTTCCTTGTACCGGAGACGCTGGAGCCGCAGGTTCTCCTCCGCCTGAGCAACCGCAGTTTTCGCGACCTCGATTTTTTGGGCCGAACTCTGGAGGTCAAGATAAGCGCTCTTTACTTCAAGCCGAATATTGTCAAGCAGTTTTTCCCGAGAGAGTTTGAGCGACCGCAGCTCAGCCTTTGCCATACTGACCTTTGACTTGCTCGCGCCGCCGGAAGAGAGATTGACGCTCACGCCGGCAATGGCGGACCAGTTGTCCTGGTGAACCATGTATCTGTTCTCAGCGTATTCGTAGCCGCCGGAAACGTAGAATGTCGGTAAATATTCCGCCTGCGTGGACTGAACGTTCTGTTCCTTTGCAGCGATGGCTGCATCCATTTCCCTGAGCTGAGACCGTGATGCCTCTGCGCTGATCCACGCCTCTTCGAGCGTCAAGCCCGCAGCCGGGCTGGCCTTGATCTCCTCAGGCTGAACTGCATCGTTCAGCGGTATTAAGAGAAGACTGTTTATCTTCGATTCCCTGAGCGAGCGAAGGTTCTCCGCAGTCAGGAGCCGCTGGCGCGAGTCTGCAAGCGTTACCTCGACCTGGAGCACTTCATTCTTCGTGATGACTCCCGCGCGATATCGTATTTCCGTATCCTTTTTGTGGGCTTCGTACTGCTGCACTTCTTCCTTGGCAACCTGAAGCAGCTTTTCGGACTCCAACAGGTCCAGATATACGGTGATAAAATCGAGGGCCGCCAGGTTCTTAAAAAGGTCGGTCCCGATCTCACGGGCCTTTAATCCGGATTGCGCGGCATCGATCGCTGCGGATGTTCTACCGAAGTCGTAAAGCAGTTGTGTAGCCCGCACCCCGTAGGTAAGGAACTTGTCCTGCGATATAGGGACCGCGTTCGGGCCGAATATGGCCTGTGGAGTATAACGAAGCCATGTCTCGCGGCCGTAGAGGTCAATCCAGGGCAACCACGGGGAACGCGCGAGAGAGACCGATGCGCGCGCCACGTCTTCCTCAGACCGGGCGATAGTGATATCCCGACCTGTTTCGGTGATGATCTTCAGACCTTCCTGAAGGGAAAGGGCGTGGACATTGAACGGCGAGAAAATCAGGAAAAGGAAAAAGACAAGGGGTATTCTTTTCATTGACATACCTCGGAACGGCATTTATACATAATGCAGGTGAGCGGTATAGTACACGAAATAAAATGAAAAGTGAAGCAGTCTTTAGTAAGTAAGGAAACCACATTCTTCTCAAAACGGTAAAACATTTTGCCACATAAAGCACATAAGGCTCAGAGAAGAGCTTGAAAGTAGTTTTAAAATCTAAGTATTCGGGTTGGCCGTAAAAGAACGCAAAGATCTCAAAGAAAAGCTGACATCATGCAGGTCAATTTTTAATTCTCTCTGTGTTCCTAGAGCCTGCCCTCGAAATGTCTTATCGGGGGTTCTTTCGCGGCTAACAGATTTTGACCTGAGTAGACAATAAAGCTTTTAGAAATCTGTCCTGGTCTTCGCTTTCCTCTGTGCCATATTTGACTTTTGTGGCTAAACATTTCGTTTGTCCTTGAAATGTATTGTGTGTCCCGGTTGACCACGCTTTCCCGGTTGACAAGTTTGCGGGAATAGCCTACATTACTGCTGGTAAACCACACAAAAATTGCACATGATAAATATAATTTTGACATTCATCGCCCTTATCTCCCTGTTCGCCTGTGCAAGACCGCCGGTGTCAGTGACGAGACCGGAAGACTCTCTGGCGCATTTGTCGTTCTGGCAATCAATCACGCCCCGTGATGATGGCGAGTTCAAAGACGTCGCCGTTGCCGCGCGCCAGAGTCTGGAGTATTACAAAAAAATTCCGCAGGAAACCGTGTTCTTCCTGGGGCCCGATAAAGCAACCGCCCTCGACATGGCTGCAACGCTCCAGAGCTTTCTCCTTATCATCGAAGATAATTTGTTGAACGCTGATAAGAAGATGGAACGTATCAAGAAGAATTTTGTGTTCTATCGCGCTGTCGGATCAAACAGCAGCGGCAAGGTTCTCTTCACGGGCTACTATGAACCTTTGCTGTCATGCCGCATCGCGCGTGATGGGACCTTCCGCTATCCATTGTACCGAAGACCCGATGACATCATCGAGGTTGATCTCACCCAGTTCGGCACTGGCTTTCCGAAAAACAAGCTCTTCGGCAGGCTCGATAACAAAAAGGTCATCCCTTATTATTCGCGGGAAGACATCGATCAGAAAAAGATTCTTGCCGGCAAGGACCTGGAGATACTGTGGTGCTCCGATATTATTGATATCTACGTGCTCCAGGTGCAGGGATCGGGCAAGGTGGACCTGGGTGACGGGAACATCCTGAGCGTGTTGTACGACGGCGCGAATGGCAGACCCTACAAGAGCATCGGGAAATACCTGATCGATTCCGGAGCCATGACAAAAGAGAACATGTCCATGCAATCGATACGGGCATACCTGCGCATGCATCCGGACCAACTCACCGACGTGCTGAACCAGAATCCCAGTTACGTGTTCTTCCGGCTCGACATGGGGCCGTCGATCGGAAATATCAATGTCCCGCTCACACCGGGACGGTCCATTGCAACGGACAGCAAGTTGTTTCCTAAGGGCGCTTTGGGTTTTATTGCAGCGCAGAAGCCGGTCATCGAAAATGGCGCAATCAAATCGTGGGTGCCGTTTACCCGTTTCGTCCTTAACCAGGACACCGGCGGTGCTATCAAGGGCCCGGGCAGGGTTGACCTGTTCTTCGGCCAGGGAGCGGAAGCGGAACTTACGGCGGGGAATTTCCAGCATGAAGGGGAATTGTATTTTCTGATGAGGAAGAAGTAGCTGAAGACCCTCAACCACAGAGCCCACAGAGATTGTAAATAAAGTCGAGATATTCTCTTTAGCACGAGGGTAACGCTTTTATCATCTAGGATGGGTTCTGATTTATACCAATATAGGAGTAATCTATGACCGGATGGACAACAACGGCAAGCAGATATCACGATGATCTGAAACAGGCGATGATACCTTACCAGGGCAAGCAGCTCAAGACGGCCGAAATCTACGAAATCCTCAAAGGCGTTCCGAGCCTGGCACAGAATGCAAAGTTTATTCAGCCTGCCGATCATTGCAGGAATGTGAAGAATTTTGGGGCATGCACGTGCGCGCACACGGACAAGGCAATTTTTGACCAGCTCCAAAAGGGTTTGTTCCTTGTCAGAGTCATAGACTAAATACCCTTGCCTGCATTTCTTATCCAACCTACCGGCTTCTGATTTGGTCTAAACGTGGCCTGGAGGTCGGATCCTTTTTGAAATGCGCCTCCAGCTGTTCGCAGGCATAGTCAGCGCAGTATGCACAGTTCTCAAGTCCCCTCGCCCTCACGCAATTCCTGATGTGGCATTTCTTGCATCCTGAAAATAATCTTCCGCCCTCGGTGCGACAACCGTCGCAGTCAGTGACATCTGCCAGTTCAATGTTCATGCCATAGTGCTCCCGGCAGCGCCGGAAAATCTCTATCCTCATTCGCGTTTGTTCTTCTGTGTTCGCCTGCCTAGTGGCTAGGTAGATCGGACAAGTCTTACAGATTAAACCGCAGTATGCAATCATCTCTGTCATGAGTATGCGTGTCGTTTGATAACGCCGCCGTAAGGGGTGCGTATTCCAGCGGCCCTCTCGACGGCATGGTTCGCAGTAGTAAAGCTACTTGCAGCTTTAGGATACACAAAGCCCGTGCTTTCTTCCTTCATTTTTATCGGACGAACTTCAATTCTTGCAGTTGTTCCATATTCAAATTCGGGATTTCTTTTTGCGATGGCAATAGCGTCGTTGATGTCTTCGGCTAAGATATAATAATATCCGACAATAACTTCTTTGGTTTCGTTGAAAGACGTTTCCAACCATGCTCCTTTCGAACCGGAAACCATCGTACCTTCTCTTACAAGCGGCTGGGCTGATTTCAGTTTTCCCTCCTTCGTAAGGTTGGCAATATAAACCTCGCATTTTTTTAGAAACTGCTGCTGTTGTTCTGGCGACCATGCCGCCTGATGGTCAATTTCATTGCGGATGAGTAGCATGTATTCTTTCATATATTGTATCCTCTAACAGCGATTACGGTAGCAGAGATTATACACATGATCAAGGCGATTTAATTACAAGACTCGTCGTATCCCCCTTGTCTCCCCTACCCTCCGATGATCCTCCGATACAGTTGCTTCGTTTGCTCATCCGGCTCCAGGTCCAGGTCCTTGTTCATCGCGCGTTCGCACCGTTCATAGGTCCGGATCGCCTCGCCGCGCCGGGCGTCCGAGTGATATCGCTGCATGAGCCAGCAGCACGCTTTCTCGTTGCAGGGGTCCGCGGAGAACATCCGCTCGTAGAACCGGAGAGTCCGATCCCGGTCGCCCGATGACTCCGCGATCATGGCCGCGTCCTCGAGCGCCCGCAGGTAGCGGATGCGCAGGCTGTCCCGCATAGGCGCGGCCCAGTCGCTGTAAAGGTCTTCGGGCAGAAAATCCCCCTCATACAATTCGAACGCTTTCTCGTATTCTTCAACGATGGCTTCAGGTTTCCCGCTTGACTTCATGCGGTTTGTCGTGTCCAGATGGTGGAGCAGCTGCCCGACATCGGTCCGGACGAGGTCTTTGTTCAGCATGATGACGCCGTCGGTGTGAAGAATGCATGAATCGGACCTGCCCGGAACACTCTTCGCCTCCAACACCTTCCGCACCCGGTGAAGCATGCTGTTGAATGTCGGTCCGAGCGTATCGGTATCTGTGTCCGGCCAGAGCGCCTCCATGGCGCTGTCGCGCGTAACGGCATGGCCGTCCCGGGAAACGAGCAGTTTGACGAATGTTTTCGCCCGCTTGCTTTTCCACTCGGAATCCCGCACCGGGACCTTTCCCCGCTTTGCCCTGAAGCCCCCGAGACAATTAATTTCGAGGAACGGCGTTGTACCCGGACGGTTCTGGTTATCGACCAGTTGTGAACAGTAGTCAACACAGATGCCGTGTTCGAGCGCGGCCTTCGCCAACTCGGCCAGTTCCACGGCATTGAACAGTGCGTAGTAGGTGAATCCCCGTCTCTCGCCTGAGCAGAAACCCTCGCGCAGATGCCTGCGGGCGGCATCCGGTTTATTCATCAGTCCATAGAGTTGCGCAAGCACCAGGTGGGCGTTTGCCTCCTGCTGAGCGGCCTTATTCTGTTGAAGCGTCTTGACGGCAATGAGCAGATCCTTTTCCGCCTGACGATACTTCTTGAGTCTCAGATGGATCGCGCCGCTCGCGATGAGGTAGATCGCATGGAACAGCTTGCTTCCTGATTGCGTCCGTATTGCCAGTGCATAGTCCGACTCCTTTTTGGCCTGGTCGAGCTTGTCCTGGAACAAATAGGCGATCGCGAGCAGATGGGCCGCGGAAGCGCTGAAAAAGGCGTTGCGTGATTCTTCGCCTTTGCGTTTACACTCTGAAAGCAGCAGCACTGCGCCGGGGTAATCTCCCTGGGCTATCTTGAGCCATCCGCCGATATCGAGTGAGAGGAATACCATCGATTCGAGCGCGTGGCTGTCCGCCAGGTCCCTGCACTGGTCAAGGCGTTTCTGCGCCTCGGCAAAGTCCCCTTCGAACAGCGAGGTCATGGCCGCCACCAGGAGAAGCGCTGCATGGCCTCCGGCCTCATCGGGAATGGCGGCGTTCGCCTCGAGGCCTTTGCGTACCGTTTCCCTTGCGAGGGGAAAATCGCCCTGGTAGAGCGCGCAGGGCGTCAGGTAGATGGCGGTGGTGACGTGATAAAAATGGTCGCCCTGCTTCCGGAACAGATCGAGCGCCTTCCTGAGCGCATCCGAGGCCTGTTGGAGCCTGCCGATGAAGAACCACGCCATGCCCATGGCAAGGAGCAGTCTCGCCCGCGCCCCCATCGATGCGCGTTGGTTCTGTTTGAGAAGCGTCTGGGCCAGCGCCGCGTCGCGTCCCATGCGCGTAAAGTCGCCGCCCGTGTGAAAGCATGCCTCGATAATGCCGCACAGGGAATACATCAGTCCCGAGGTCCGGTTGAAGGCGGTCTTGCCGGCGCGGAAGCCCTTGAACGCGAGATCAAAGAACGTAAGGGCCGTGCGGGAATCGGTGAACCTGCATGCCACGGCACGGTAGAACAGGAACCACGGCCGGTTCCCGAATTCGAGCGGAAGTGTTTCGATCAGGCGGATGAGCGTCCCTGTCTGGCCGCGCGCGATCATCTCCTCGCCGCAGGCCTCTATCTGCTTGATGGCCTGGTCGAACTGTCCCGAGGCAAGGGATAGCTCGATGCTCCGTACCGTGTCTCCGGCTTTTCTGAAATAGGCCGCTGCACGAATGTACAGTTTTTTCACCTCCGCAGGCCTGGTCTGGGCGATCAGTTTTTTTCGGAGGAACTCGCGGAAGAGCGCGTGGTAGCGGATCACGCGGGCATCATCGTCCAGCGCCGTGACGAACAGGTTCCTGTCCCGAAGGTCCTTCACCATAGCTGCAATGGACATCCTGCCCGATGAAGCCGTGCGCGGCAGACCGGTCAGCAGTTCGATCAGCGGAGCAGGAATAACATCCACGACCGAGGTCTGGAGCAGGAACCGCTGCATTGCGTGCGGAAGATGCGCAAATACCTCCTGCGCAAGATAATCGAAGACGTGGGTCCGGAATCCTGCTGCCCGCCGGTCGACAAGCGCCAGCGCCCGCGCTCCCGGTGCAAGGGTGGAAAGATATTCGTGCATCAGCACAAGTCCGGCCGGCCATCCTTCCGCCGTGCTGTTGATAAGCGCCGCCTCGTTGGGGGAGATATGCATACTGAAAATGATGTTGAACAGATCCTGGACCTCGCTGTCGGTGAATTTGAGGTCATCGCCGACAAGCTCTCCCACGGACTGCGTTGCGCGAAGCTTCGCGATGTCCAGTTCGGGCCGCACCCGTGATATGATCATGAACCGGACATGGGGCGGGCTGCAGTCGATCAACTGTTTCATGAGGTGCAGCAGCGAAGGCGCGGTCGAGGTGGAGGTGAAATCATCGAACACGAGCAGGCCCGGCTTCGGTATGTTCCCGAATACCTGTTCGATCCATTTGCCGATGTCCTGGCGGATGCCGTTGACGCTGTAGCGGTTCAGGGGAATGGACGGGACTGCGGGAACATGCCTGGGCCAGGCGCGCTGGATTGCCTCGCCCAGCGCTGACAGGAAGACCGCGGGATTATCGTCCTCCTGGTCCATGGTGTACCACACCGAGGGTGAGGTGAGCGACAGGACATATCCCGCCGCCAGTGTGCTCTTCCCCTGGCCTGCCTGTGCATGGATGATCACCAGCTTTTTGTCTTCCCATTCCAGGAGTTTGTTCGTGAGCCGGTCGCGCTTGAGTATATGGGCGGGTTTTGGAGGGAGAAACTTGGTAAGGTTCATGCGCATACCCCCTGTCAAGTTTAATGCGTAAATGAATCGAGGGAGAAAAACAGCAAAAGTATAGGGACGTTTATTAAAAAAATCAACAGAAATTATTCATATATTCTTATTCCGTCGGGGGGGCGCGCCCCTTGACAATGTGTCGTGCAGCGCATACACTTTAATTGGAAATCAAATTCTTCTCAAAAATACCAGTGTCGCGCATCCAACACTTCTTTACATAAATTTCAGCACCGTCATTCCCGTCCCCGCTTCCGCGGGGATAAACTTGCCCCCGTGAAAACGGGGGGCGGGAATCCAGATTGAAAAGACTAGATTCCGGGTCAAGCCCGGAATGACCATAAAAGGAATAGGAATTATCCTCCGCGGTGAACGGTTTTAATATTACGATATACGAGAGAAGGAGGACCGTGTGGATATCAAAAACCTTGAAATACCGGCAGCCGAGCTCCGGCACACCTGCGACCCGGCGGAATTCCCCTTTAAAACCACTGCAGAGCTCTCGCCCAGGGACGAGGTCGTCGGCCAGACGAGGGCAGTAAAGGCGATCGAGTTCGGCATCTCCATGCGCAATCACGGATATAACATCTTTGTGTCCGGCATCCCGGGCACGGGCAGGAACTCCATTGCCAGATCCATCGTCAAACGGATATCCGTGGACCAGCCGGTCCCTGATGACTGGTGCTATATCAACAACTTCAAGGACAGTGACCGGCCGCGCGCGATCAAACTGCCGCCGGGTAAGGGCCGCGAGTTCAGACGCGATATCGAGAAATTCATCGAGTTTATGCAGAGCGAGATCCCCAAGGTCTTCGAGTCCAAGGAATATGAGGAGCAGAAATCGCGCATCGTGGACGAGAAGGAGAAGGCCAAGGAGGTCCTGTTTGCCGATGCCGGTAAGAGCGCGCTCGAACTGGGGTTTCAGTTGACGATCACGCGCACCGGCATCGTCAAGGTCCCGATGTGGAAGGGTAAACCACTGACACCCGAGGAGCTCGAATCCCTCTCACCCGAGCAGCGGCATGAGCTCGAGGAACACGAAAAAAAGGTGGATGCCGAGATCCGCGATTTTCTGTCCAAGGCCCGCCTGCTCGATAAAGAAGCGCACGAAAAAGTGCATGATCTCAACCGGCACGTCGCGCATTTCTCCATGGGGCACCAGCTCGATGATCTGAAGGAGAAGTATCGCATCAATCCCCGCATTCCGGAGTATCTTGTGGAGATCGAGGAAGACGTCCTGAATAATCTGCGTGAGTTCCTCGGCCAGACGCCGGAGCTTCCCTTCCAGATCGAGGGCATGGATAAGGGAAGCTTCCTCGAACGCTACAAGGTGAACGTGATCGTGGACAACGCCGAAACCAAGGGCGGTCCGGTCATCGAGGAAGCCAATCCGACCTACAACAACCTCATCGGCCGCATCGAACGGAAGGCGCGCTTCGGCGCTTTCTACACGAACTTCAGTATGATCCGGTCGGGCTCGCTGCTCCAGGCAAATGGCGGGTATCTGATCCTGAACGCCCTTGACGTGCTGCGCAATCCATTCTCCTGGGACGCAATCAAGCGGGTCATCAAAAAAAACGAGGTAAAGGTCGAGGATCTCGCCGAGCTTTACGGCATTTCCACGGGCAGTCTCAAGGTCGAGCCTATCCCGGTCTCGCTCAAGCTCATCATGCTCGGCAGCCCCTGGCTCTACTACATCCTCTATTACTATGATGAAGACTTCCGGGACATCTTTAAGGTCAAGTCCGACTTCGACACACAAACCGAGGGCTCACGCGATGAAAAGATGCGTTATGCGAACTTTATCGGCGCCACGGTGAAAAAAGACGGTCTGCTCCCCTTTGACCGGAACGCGGTCGCCAATGTCGTGAACCATGCCGTGCGTCTTGTTGGAAAACAGAACAAGCTCTCGCTCCGTTTCAGCGAACTGTCGGACCTGGTGCGCGAGTCGTCGTACTGGGCGACGCAGGCAGGGTGCAGCGTGGTGACGGCAGAACATGTTGAGAAGGCATTGGAGGAAAAGGTGTACCGGGCGAATTTGATCGACGAGCGCATTCAGGAGCTGTTCAACGAAGGCACGCTGATGGTCGATGTCTCCGGCTCCGTGGTCGCGCAGGTGAACGGGCTGTCCGTGTACGATATCGGCGATTTTTCCTTCGGCAAACCGTCGCGCATCACCAGCCGGGTCTACCTCGGCAAAGCGGGAGTCATCGACATAGAGCGCGAAGCCAAGCTCTCGGGGCGCATCTACAACAAGGGTGTGCTTATCCTCTCGGGCTATCTCGGCGGCGCCTACGCCCAGGACAAGATGCTTTCGGTCTCCGCGACCATTGCCTTTGAGCAGAGCTACGGCGAGGTGGAAGGCGACAGCGCCTCTGCCGCGGAGGCTGTTGCGCTCATCTCAGGCATTGCCGAGGCGCCGGTGAAGCAGAACTTCGCCATCACCGGATCGATCAACCAGAAGGGCGAGATCCAGCCCATCGGCGGGGTGAACGAAAAGATCGAAGGATTCTTTGCCGTGTGCAAGAACCGCGGCCTGACGGGCGACCAGGGCGTGATCATTCCGGAGCTGAATAAGAAGAACTTGATGCTCAAGAAGGAAGTGGTGGAAGCGGTGACGGATGGCAAATTCCATATTTTCGCAATCAAGACCGTGAACGAGGCGCTGGAGATACTGACAGGACTTCCCGCGGGCGAGCGTCAGGTGGACTGGACCTGGCCGCAGGGATCCATCAACTTTCTGGTTGATAAACGGCTGAAGGAAATGTCGAAGAAGCTGAAAGCGGACGATAAAGGCGAGGAGAAAAAGGAAAAGAAGGAAGAGAACAATGAGCCGGCGCCGAAAAAGGGCCCGACCCCGGAGGCGTAGTACTGATTGATGAATATGTTGGAATGATAGCAAAGTAGACCTTGCCCTCCTCGAGAAACGGGTCAAGGGGGGTACATGATATAAAAGGAGGCCGCATGAGACAGAACATGGACTGCAGCCCTAGCGGGAGTGGGAACATCCGAACCGGGAACAGCCCTGCGGAGATCAAGCAATCGATTCTGGACAACCTCTATTTCAGCCAGGCCCGCATCCCTCAAACAGCGACCCTCAACGACTGGTACATGGCCCTTGCGTTCGCCGTCCGGGACCGGATGCTCGACACCTGGCTTAAGTCGAATATACACCGGGGCAGGAAAGACCTGAAGATCGTAAGCTACTTGTCCGCTGAGTTTCTCATGGGTCCCCACCTCGGCAACAATCTGATGAGCCTCGGCATACGGGAGCAGGCGCAGCAGGCTGTCACGGAACTGGGGCTCGACATGGACGCGCTGCTTCGGCAGGAGGCAGAGCCCGGGCTTGGCAATGGCGGCCTTGGGAGGCTTGCGGCGTGCTACCTGGATTCTCTCGCGACACTCCAGGTCCCCGCGATCGGGTACGGGGTCCGGTATGAATTCGGG
>Ga0209048_10006268_pt1 | contig 11158 bp, 9 predicted proteins | sample FrelakmetCRP12CR_FD_187146 | JGI IMG/M metagenome (GOLD analysis project Ga0209048, IMG submission 187146) | Freshwater lake sediment microbial communities from the University of Notre Dame, USA, for methane emissions studies - CRP12 CR (SPAdes)... | ecosystem: Environmental > Aquatic >... | reverse complement strand
GAGGTCGATGTCGAGGGCGATGTCGACCGCCGGGGCCGAGTGCGTCAGCGCGCCGACCGAGATCGTGTCCACACCCGCCTCGGCATACCCCCGCACGGTCTCGAGCGTGATTCCGCCTGACGCCTCGATCCAGCAGTCGTGGCCGAGCGCGTGCGCGCGCGCGAGTCTCACCGCGTCGGCCACCTGCGCAGGGGACATGTTATCGAGCAGCACGGCTTCGACGCCGAGGTCGAACACGCGCGGCAGGTCCGCCAGCGCGTCGACTTCGATCTGAACCGGCATCGCGTCCCCGTTCGCCTTCCGCGCCGCCGTCACGGCCGCCGCCGCGCCGCCCGCGATCGCCCGATGGTTGTCCTTGATCAGGATCGCGTCGTACAGCCCCATGCGGTGGTTCCGGCCGCCGCCGACATGGACCGCGTACTTCTCGAACACGCGAAGCCCAGGCGTGGTCTTTCGCGTGTCCGACACGCTGGCGCCGGTGCCGGCAATCGCATCGACGTAGGCGCGAGTCATGGTCGCGATGCCCGACAGCCGCTGCACCAGGTTCAGCGCCACGCGCTCCCCGGTGAGGATCGGCCCGGCCGGTCCCTCGACGCGGGCCAGCACGCCGCCCGCTGCCACGTGATCGCCGTCAGTCACGCGCTCCATGAAGGCGATCTCCGGATCGACCGCCAGGAAGACGGCCTTCGCGAGCGGGAGGCCGGCTACGACGCATGCCTGCCGGGCCACCATGGCGGCGACGGCGCGGGCCGTCTTCGGCACGACGCGCTCGCTGGTCAAGTCGCCGCGGCCGACATCCTCCGCGAGGAACCGCCGGACCTCGCGCTCGACGAAGGCGGCGTCGAGCCACGCGTAGCGGCGCAGGTTGAAGGGGTCGCGTGCCATGGCGTCTTCCTCTGTCCTGTCCGCGCTATCCTCGGCTCAGCGTGAGCATCCGGTCGAGGGGCACGCGCGCCCGCACCCGAAGCGCCTCCGGCAGCGTCACGACGGGCTTCCGATCCCGCATGGAGAGATACACCTTCTCGAGGGTGTTCAGCCGCATGTACGGACACTCGTTGCAGGCGCAGCCGTTGTCGGGCGGCGCGGGGATGAACGCCTTGCCCGGGCTCGCCTTCTTCATCTGGTGCAGAATCCCGGATTCGGTCGCGACGATGAAACCGCGCGCCGGGCTGGACTTCGTGTAGTTCAGCAGGGCGGTGGTCGAGCCGACGAAGTCTGCGAGCTTCAGCACGCGCTCCTCGCATTCGGGGTGCGCGATGACGAGGGCGTCCGGGTTCTCGGCCTTCAGCCGGACGATCTGCCGCTCGGAGAAGATCACGTGCACCGAGCACGAGCCCGGCCAGAGCACCATGTCGCGGCCGGTCTGCGTGATGACGTAGCGGCCCAGTTGCTGGTCCGGCGCGAAGATGACGGGCGTCTCCACCGGCACGCTCCGGACGATGCGCTCGGCGTTGCTGGAGGTGCAGATGATGTCGCTCAGTGCCTTCACGGCGGCGCTGCAGTTGATGTAACTGATCACCGTGTGACCCGGGTGCGCCTGGATGAACCGCTCGAACTCCGGCGCGGGGCAGCTGTCGGCGAGCGAACACCCGGCGTCGAGATCCGGCAGCAGCACGAGCCGGCCGGGATTGAGGATGGCCGCCGTCTCGGCCATGAAGTGCACACCGCAGAAGACGATGACGTCGGCCGTCGTCTTCTCGGCAGCCTGCGCCAGCGCCAGGCTGTCGCCGATGACGTCCGCGATGTCCTGGATGTCGGGCTCCTGGTAGTAGTGCGCCAGGATGATCGCGTTGAGCTGCCGTTTCATCCGCCCGATCTCGGCGAACAGGTCGAGCGCCGGGCTCACGGAGACTGTCGACATGCTGTTGATCGTACGACAACTCCCCGTCCCAGGCCAGCGGAGGACCCGGCGGCGGCCATCAGCAGCAGAGGCTCAGCGCCCCGCCTCCAGGCCCATGGCCGTGAGCCAGGCCGGGAACGCCTCTTGTTCGACGTGCGCCAGGCGCCGCACGAGCGCGGATGGGTCCGAGAGGTGGTGCAGCAGCAGGTCCGACGAGCGGATGGCGGCGAGCAGCAGCGGCTCGTCGAGCGGCCGCGACTCGCGCGCGGCCTCCCGGACCGCCTCGATGCGGACGGCCGCCAGGGCGATGGCCAGCATGGACACCTGCGTGCGGAGTCCCTCGCCCGTGTAAGCGCTCCAGGCGCCGAAGGACCTCGCCGCGAGGTAGCGGCCGAGAGGCCGGGCGAACGTCGCCCACGTCGGGGTCACCCACGTGCGGTCGGCAATCCCGGCGGATGCCGGCATCACCGGGCGCGTGAGGCCCGGCGGAACCGACTCTGCCGCGAGCAGAAAGAGGCGCGCGGCGCTCTGGAGGCCCATGCGCCACCGGCTGTTCGGCGCGCGCAGCGCGGCGGCATCGGCGATGGCGTGTGCCGCGCGAGTTTCGAGCGGCTCCGGATCGGGCGTCCAGTCGCGGAGCGTCTCCGTTGTGAATGCCGCACCGGCCAGCATGTCCTCGGCCGTGAGGACGGCTGAGTCGAGGGCGTCAAGGAGGTATCGCTCCCAGCGCCGGCACGTGCCGGCGTCCATGGCCACGCCCGGGCGCAGCAGCGGCGGAGTGGTTTCTCTCGCATCGAACCCGTCGTACGCCTGCCGGTCGGCGATGCCCGCGGCCCCCGGCACGACGGTCAGCGGCCCGACATCCTGCCGGAAGAGCATCTGCGCCGCCGTCGGGCAGAAGTGCGAGAGGGTGACGCGGACCGCGTCCGCCTCGAGCAGCGCGACGCGCGGGAAGTGCCGGCACGTCGCCGGCAGCGCGTCGTGCCCGAGCCTGCGCTGGATGGAGCAGAGCCGCCCGGCGGCCGCGTCGAAAGAGGGGCATGCTCCGCTTGCCAGCGGGGCAATCACCGCAGCCGCGCCCTCCGGCAGCAGGCCCGAGGTCCGGAGGATCCCGGCGGGAAGGCCCCGGTCAGCCCTGATGCCGGCCGCAACGCCAGCCTCCACCGGGATCGGCCAGCCGGCCGTGCAGCAGGCGCCAGAGTGGCGGCACTCGAACCCGGCGTGGAGGTTCAGGGCGAGGACGGGTGTCATCGGGCGCGGGTCTCACAAGACAGTGTATGCTCTCGACGAGCTGACCCCATTGACGGCAGCGGTCAAGCGCGAAAGAATGGCCCCGTCCCCGCGGAGGTGGCGTATGACCGGACGCACTCGTTCCTTGTATTTCGGGCTTCTCGTTCTTCCCGTCGTGCTTGCGCTTGGATGTGGCGGCGCGCAGCAACCTCCGGCCGAGCAGGCCAAGCCAGTGGAACCGGCTGCGCCTGCGGTGGATGTGTCGAAGCAGATGCACGAGAACCTGGCCCGCGTCACCATCATGCAGGAGGCCGTGATTCGCGGCGATGTCGAGGCCGCGGTCGAGCCCGCCCGGTGGATTGCGGATCATCAGCCTGCGGCCGGCCTGCCGGCCGGCCAGGAGTCCGTCCTGGCGAACCTGAAGAAGGCTGCGGCGGTCGTGGCTGAGGCGAAGGACCCCAAGAACGCCGCCACCGCAACGGCGATGGTGATTTCGTACTGCGGCACCTGCCACGCGGCGGCGAAGGTCACGCCGGCCGTCGCCGAAGCGCCGAAGCCGGCCGCCAACGGGCCGGTTGCTGCGCACATGATGGAACACCAGTGGGCGACCGACCTGCTCTATCAGGGCCTCGTGATCCCCTCCGAAGAGCGGTGGCAGCGCGGCCTGGCGGCCATGCAGGGCACTCCGCTCTCCGAGAAGGACCTTCCCAAGGACGCGAAGCTGACCAAGGAAATCGTCGCGCTCGAGAAACGCGTGCACGAACTGGCAGGCAAGGCCAAGACCGCCACTGATCTCGGCACGAAGGTGGCGTTCTACGGGGAGTACACCGCGAGCTGCGCGGGCTGCCATGCGCTGCACGGCAAGGTGTGGGGGCCCGGACTGCCGAAGACGTAGCGACGGCCGCGTCGTACGCGCGCTGCCCGCAGCCCGGAACGCGAGTCCCGGGCTGCGGGCAGCACTTTCTCGTTCACCGATGCACTACGCGTTCGGTTTGACGGTCAGGAACAGGTTGCGTCCCTCGCGGCTGACGAGCAGCAGCACCGGCTTGTCGGCGTTGCGCCGGACGGCCGTCCGCAGCTCCTCCACCGTGCTGACGGGCTGCTGATTCACCTGCTGAATCACGTCGCCCTGCAGCACGCCCGCGCCGGCTGCGCGCCCGTCGGGATTCACGTCCTGCACGACGACGCCCTTCACGCCCTTCGGCAGGCTGAGCCGGTCGGCCAGCTCCGCGGTGAGCGGCGTCACCGAGATGCCAAGCGCCGATCGGTCCTCGGTGGCCGTCGAGTCGCTCTCGCCCTTCTCGGAGGCCTTGCCGGCCGTGGCTTCATGGAGCGTCACGGACACGTCGCGCGTGGAGCCGTCGCGGACGATGGTGACCGTCGTACTCGAACCGGGCGCGGTATCGGCCACGCGGTTCCGGAGCGAGTTCAGGTCCTTCACGGCCTGGCCGTTGAACGACTTGATGATGTCTCCCTGCTTGAGGCCGGCGCGGTCCGCGGCGCTGCCGGACTCGACGCTGCTGATGATCACGCCGCCGGCTTCCTTCAGGCCGAGGCTCGCCGCCATGTCCGACGTCACCGGCTGAATCATCACGCCCAGCTGCGAGCGGTGCACCTTCCCGTCCTTGCGGAGCTGGTCGCTGACGTTGCGCGCCATGTTCGCCGGGATGGCAAAGCCGATCCCGATGTTCTCGCCGGTGTTCGACAGAATCTGCGAGTTGATGCCGACCAGTTCGCCCTTCGTGTTGACGAGCGCGCCGCCCGAATTGCCGTGGTTGATCGGCGCGTCAGTCTGCAGGAAGTCCTCGTAGCTGCCGTCGCCGGTGCCCGTCGCCCGGCCCTTGGCGCTCACGATGCCCATCGTCACCGTCTGGCCGACGCCGAGCGGATTCCCGACCGCCAGCACGACGTCGCCCACCTGGACGGCGTCCGAGTTGCCGAGGGCAAGCGCCGGAAGCGCCTCGGCCTTCACCCTGAGCAGCGCCACGTCGCTCGCCGCGTCGGTGCCGACCAGAGTCGCCGCCAGCGTGCGGCCGTCCGTGAACTCGACGGTGATGCTGTCCGCGCCGTCGATCACATGGTTGTTCGTCAGGATGTAGCCGTCGCCGCTGATGACCACGCCGGAGCCGAGCCCGCGCTGGCGCGGAGCCCGCTGCGCGCGCGGCCCGTTCGGCATGCGCTGTTCGGGCTCGGACGGATCACCGAAGAAGCGGCGGAACAGGTCGTCGCCTTCCCCGAACTGGGTCGGCGACACCTTCGCCTTGCCTTCGACACGGATCGTGACGACGGCCGGCGCGACCACTTTCACGATGTCGGCGTACGACTCGTGGCCCCCGGCAATCGCATGGGCGATGACCGGCGGTGCCGCGACAGGCTTGGAGCCGGCGGTTTGCGCCTGAACCGAGGCGCTGTACCACGCCGCGCCGCCGACGATCGCCGCGGCCGCGACAACGGCGAGGCCCGCCCGCTGTGTGAAGGTAGAAACTGATGCCATGACGGTGGTGTCCTTTCTCGGGCGTCGAGCCCTCGTTCCGGCGGAACTACGGTTCCGCCTATTTCATTGGACGAGGCGCTGCCTGTCAGGAACGTGACGCGCGCCTTACATCTGTGTAAGGAAGGACTTCAGGCCTGGCCGGCGGATTTCGACGGAACCTCGCCGCGAGGCAGGGCGACCGTGAACACCGAGCCTTTTCCGGGCTCGGTCTCGACATCGACCGTCCCGCCGTGCGCTTCGACGATGGCTTTCACGAGGCTGAGGCCGAGGCCGAGGCCCCGCTCGGTGCGGCTGCTGTCGCCGCGGAAGAGCCGGTCCCAGATGTGGGGCAATTCGTCGGGCCTGATGCCCGCGCCGGTATCGCGGACGCGCAGGCGGGCGCGGCTGCTATCGGCCAGCACGTCGACGTCCACCCGGCCGCCCGCGGTCGTGTACTTCAGCGCGTTGTCGATCAGGTTTGCCGCGACCTGCTCGATCCGCGTGCCGTCGGCCACCACCACGATGTCGGCGGGCGTCGGCGCCGTCAGGACTATGCCTTTAGCGTCCGCCACGTCCCGGTACAGATCCACGGCCCGGGCGACGACGTCGCCGAGCCGGAGAGCCTCGCGGCGCAGGTGCATGGTCCCGCTCTCGGCCTCGGAGATGTCCATGAGGGTGTTGAGCATGACCAGCACGCGATCCGACTCCTCCACGCAGTCGGCCAGCGCGTCGCGGCAGCGATCAAGATCCGGCGTCGCGGCAAGCGCCATCTCCGCCGTGCCGCGCAGCCGCGTCAGCGGCGTCCGCAGGTCGTGCGACACGTTGTCGAGGGCGCCGCGCATCGCGGTGACGAGCCCTTCGATCTTGTCGAGCATGGCGTTGAACAGCCGCGTCAGCTCGTCGATCGCGTCGCCGGCTCCGTCGCCGGTGAGCGGCACGCGCTCGTCGGTGCGGCCCGTGCTGATGATCCGCGCCACCGCGCGCGTGAGCCTCCGGATGGGACGCACCGCGGAGCGGGTCACGAAGAAGCCGCCCGTGAGGGCCACCAGCACGACCGTCAGCGTGACCATGCCGAGCACCGCGCGGAACCGGGCCAGCAGGTCCTCGCGCGCGGCGGTGCTCTTCCCCACCTGCACGAGCGTGCCGTCCATGAGGCTGAGCGAGGCGATTTCCAGCCGCCGCAGATCCCAGCCTTCGGGCTGGCTCAGGACAATGGCCTCCGCACCCCGATCGACGACGCGGACAAACAGCCGCTCGGGCGCCGTGCGCTGCTCGGCCTGCACCGTTTCGGTGAGCGCCCGGAGCCCGCCGCGCTCATAGGCCGCCGCATACTGGCCCAGCTTGGCGTTCAGGATCTCGTGATCACGCTGCGCGAGCGACGCGGCGGTCAGCCAGTACGTGAGGAAGACGACGACGGCCCAGCCGCCGACAAACAGCGCGGCGTACCAGAGGGCCAGGCGCAGCCCGAACGCCGGGTGAAAGGGGCGCGACGCCGCGCTCGTCCCGGACGTCACGCCTCGGTCCTGAGCACGTATCCCACGCCGCGCATGGTGTGAAGGAGACGCGTCTCGAAGGGACGATCGATCTTCTCGCGCAGCCGGCTCACCAGCACATCGACGATGTTGGTCTGGGGATCGAAGGTGTACTCCCACACGTGCGACACGATCATCGTCTTCGACACGACGCGCCCCGCGTTGCGCATCAGGTACTCGAGGAGGGTGAATTCCCTGGGGTGCAGGTCGATCGGCGTTCCGCCCCGCGTGACGCGCCGCGACAGGAGATCGAGCACCAGGTCCCCTACCGTGAGCGTCGTCGGCTCGGGCGCGCGCGTCGCGCGCCGCACCAGGGCCTGCACGCGCGCGAGCAGTTCGGCGAAGGCAAACGGCTTGGTCAGGTAGTCGTCGCCGCCGGCCTGCAGGCCCTTCACGCGATCGTCGACCGACCGGCGGGCGCTCAGGATGAGGACCGGCGTCTGGATGCCCTGCCGGCGCATCTGGTCGATGACCGCCAGGCCGTCGCGTTTGGGGAGCATGAGGTCGACGATCGCGACGGCGTACGCCTGCTGGCGCGCACGATCCAGCGCGGCCTCGCCGTCGGCGGCGACATCTACCGCAAAGCCGGCCTCGCGCAGGCCCCGCGCGACGAAGTCCGCGATCGTGGCGTCGTCTTCCACAATCAGGACGCGCATGCCGGGATCATACACCAGCGCGTCGGGGCGATCGGCCGGGTGTTATCATCGGGAAGCCTGCGTGCAGGCGGTGAGGCAGCCATGAAGATCGCCACCTGGAACGTCAACGGCATCCGCGCCCGCGAAGCGCAGGTCGTCGAGTGGATCGGCCTCGAGCAGCCCGACGTCGTCTGCCTGCAGGAACTGAAGGCGACACGCGACCAGATCCCGGCCGCGCTCGCCGGCCTGTCGGAGTACTGGTCGTACTGGCACGGGGAGCGCGCCTACTCGGGCGTCGCGCTGCTCGTGCGCAAGGCCTGCTGCCCCGGGCAGCCGGTGTTCACTCATCCCGAATTCGACCACGAGACGCGCATCGTTTCGGCGATCGTCGGGGGCGTGGGCATCTCATCGATCTACGTGCCGAACGGCGGCAAGGACTTCGAGGCGAAGATCAGGTTTCTCGACGCGCTCATCGCGCATGCCCGCCGGATGGCCGCCGAAGGACAGCCCGTCGTGTTCTGCGGCGACCTGAACGTCGCCCACCGCGCGATCGACGTGCATCCGAAGGAGCGCAAGGAGACCGTCATCGGCCAGCTTCCCGAGGAACGGGCGCTGTTCGACGACTTGCTGGCCGCAGGCCTCGTCGACGTGGCGCGGGCGCTCGACCCGGCGAACGAGGAACTGTTCACGTGGTGGCCGCCCTGGCGCAACATGCGCCAGCGCAACATCGGCTGGCGGATCGACTACGTGCTCGCCAGCACGGCCTTGGCGGACAAAGCCGCGTCCTGCGCGGGCTACCGCGAGGTCGGCACGAGCGACCACGGCCCGGTCGTGGCCGAGATCGGGATCTGAGGGACGCCGCCTCCTACCGCTTCTTCGCGGGCTTCTTCGATTTCCGCCCCTTCAGCCATTCGGCGGCGGCCTGCGAGAGCCACAGGCAGTCGAAAATGCAGTTCGGCACATCGTCGGGACCGATGTCGCCGACGTTCTGGGCCACCACCGCCCAGATGGTGCGGCTGTCGATCGCCAGCCGGGCATGGCCCGGGATCTCGTAGTTCATCTCGGCTATCCGGCGCAGCGCCGTGAGAAGCGCCGCCTGTCCAGCCGGGAGCGGCGTGATGGGCGCCACCACGCGCAGCGAGAGGTCCTCCCGCCGGCCCGTGACGGCGACGACGCCAATGAGCCCCTTGCCGGAAGGATCCTGCATCCAGCGCCAGCCGTCGCTGTCGATCGCCGCAGGGATCTGGGCCTGGGCGAGAGCCTTGTCGATGTCGTGCTGGACCTGGACGCGGAGCGTGGGTGTGCGTGACGTTGCGCGCGGACGGCTCTTCGTTGCCGCAGGTGTCTTGGCCATGGTCAGCTCCTCATGTCGATGGCGGTGGCCGGAACCGCGCTGAGAATACCACGGTTGCCGGCCGCCGACAGGGTGCGAGTGCGCGCGTTACTTCGCGGCCACGAGCGTTCGGGCCATCCACGCCACCGTGCCAGCCGCCAGAACGAGCAGCGCGGCGAAGATCAGAATCGGGCCCCATTGCGGCGCCACCCAGTTCACCGGCTGGTATCCCGCCTGCGCGAGTGTGATCTGCCGGATCGTGTCGCGCGTCAGCAGCATCATGGCGATGCCGGCGAGCAGCGTGGCCGCGCTGACCATCAGCATCGGAACCGGGCGCTTCCCCGTCGCCGCCAGAACCGTGTGGCCGGCGCCCGTCATCGTGAGCAGGATCCCCGCCAGCAGTTCGCCGATCGGCCGCATGTCGCGCCCCATGAACTGGAGCAGCACGTCGCGCGGGAGCGCCGCGAGCCACCACAGCCCCGCGAAGATGTTGATCGAGGTCGCCAGCGCGCAGTAGAAGGCGCCGTAGCGCACCGCCCATCGGGCGAAGGCCGGATCGGCGTTCCGCCGGATGGCGCCGACGGCGGCCACCGCCAGTCCGCTGACCGCGATGGCGCCGAGCACCATGTGCAGGTGCCTGGGGAACAGCGCCGGGTCGAGCAGGTTCAACTGCACGCCGCCGCCGCCCGCCGCGTATCGCGCGACCAGTTCGGCGGGCTTCAGCATCAGCGTCATGTTGTTGCCGTAGATGAGCGCGATGAGGCCCGCGACGGCCGCGATGAGCCACGCCAGGACCGTGCCGGCCGCGCCCAGGCTGGCTTCGCGGAAGGCCATCAGGTACGCCGCGTAGTAGGTGACGATGAGCAGGCCAATCACGCCGAGCCACCACCAGCCCATCACCACGGCCGATACGAAGAAGACGCGGCCGTAGAGCACCTGGAGGAACAGCAGCGCAGCCACGCCCAGCGTGACCGCGACCGAAATCAGCACGGGCATCGCCTTCACGATGATGTGCGCCAGTTCGGCTTCGTGGCGGCGATCGGGCCGGCGCCCGCGGACGCGCGCGATCGCCCCGACGATCGACCCGCCGAGGACGAGGTTCATGGGGATGACGTGGAGGAAGAACAGCAGGAGCAGCAGCGCCCGCAGCAGCCACACCGGCGCGGGCAGCGCGAGCGGATCGGGTTGGGGGATGAGGGGGATCACCGTGCACCTCCCTTCGGCGCGGGCCTGGGCAGCGAGGCGAGGTACTCCGAAAGCGCCGTGCGCTGCTCGTCGGTGCCTTCGAAGGCCGGCATCATGGCGTTGATCGACGGCAGGCGCCCGATCATCTCGTAAAGCGCGGCGGGCTTCCGGCCAGCGTGATCGAACGGCGCGAGGCCGTCCGGGCCGTGGCACGCGGCGCAGTTGGACTCGAAGTACGCCTTGCCGATGTCGAACGACGGCGCTGGCGGCGTGAGCGCGGACGGGCTGGCGCCCCCGAGAAGCGCCAGGTAGGCCGCCAGCAACTGCCGCTCTTCCCCGGTGCCTGCAAAGGGCGGCATGCGGCGGCTGCGCCAGGTCTTCAGCCGGAGGTGCGGCGTGTTCCAGGCGGTTGCGGATCCGGCCGCGTCGACGGGCACCGCGAGGCGCGCGATGAGGCCGTCCAGCGCTTCGGGGCTCTTCCCGCGCACGAGCGGCCGGATCGCCAGGTACCCGTCAACGGTGTGGCAGGCCGCGCAGAGCGTGCGGAACAGTTCGCGCCCCTGGTGCGCGGCGCGCGCGGGATAGGCCGACGGGGAGAGCAGGTCGTCGGGCACGTGCCGCACCCACACCGACGACTTCAGGACTCCCGCGGTGTCGAGCGCCTCCATCGAGAAGCGGTCCGCGCCGAATCGCACGACAAATTCGGCGGGGGGAGCCGGGGCGTCCGGCGGCGCGGACACGCGCACGGCGTTGACGAACATGTACTGGTCGATCACCCAGGGCTTGCGCAGGTCCTCGCGGACGAATTCGCTGCCGCCCATCGCGACAAGGCCCAGCAGCATGAGCGCCGCAGCCAGCGGTTTGCCGTAGGATCGGGTCCTGGCGGCGGCCAGCAGGATCGTGAGCAGCGTAAGTGCGACGGCCGACACG
>Ga0209048_10006267_pt1 | contig 11159 bp, 6 predicted proteins | sample FrelakmetCRP12CR_FD_187146 | JGI IMG/M metagenome (GOLD analysis project Ga0209048, IMG submission 187146) | Freshwater lake sediment microbial communities from the University of Notre Dame, USA, for methane emissions studies - CRP12 CR (SPAdes)... | ecosystem: Environmental > Aquatic >... | reverse complement strand
CAGCCAATACCGCTGCCGGCGGCGAAGACCGCCAGGCGGAGGCTCCACACGACCGCCGCGCTGGAAGCGTGCTCCGCACCCTCGCCATGTCCAGCTGCCGGTAGCGACACCCCCAGGAGATGGGCGATGGTCGGGGTGGCCCAGGAGTAGACGATGAAGCCAACGATAAGCACGATCGCCAAGGCCGGCAATGCCTCACCCTTTTCGTGATGTTCTCCGCTGTGCGCGCGCAACAACTGTGGCGCGCGTGCCGGCGCCATCGTCAAAGCGTTGATCGCGGAGATCAGCATCGACGTCGCGATGGTGAGCGCGAACTGACGGTAGAACTGCCCGCTGATACCCGGGATGAACGCGGCGGGCAAAAACACCGAGCTGAGCACCAGCGTGATGGCGATCACCGGTCCGGTGATCTCGTCCACCGCCTTGACCGTGGCCTCCTTGGGTGACAGGCCCTTCGCCATCCACCGTTCGACGTTTTCGACGACGACGATCGCATCGTCGACGACGATACCAATGGCCAACACGAGCCCGAGCAGCGAAACGTTGTTGAGCGAAAACCCCAACGCGGCCATCACCGCGAAGGTGCCGATCAAAGACACCGGGACGTCGATCATCGGCATCAGCGTCGCGCGCCAGTCCTGCAGGAACACCAGCACGACGATGAAAACCAGGACGAAGGCTTCGAACAGGGTCTTGTACACCTCGTGGACCGACTCGCTGACGAACACCGTGGTGTCATAGACCACGCGATAGTCGACGCCCGCCGGGAAGCGCTGCTTCTGCCGTTCCATTTCCGCCCGCACCCCTTCGGCGGTGGCCAGCGCGTTCGAGCCGGGCAGCTGGAACACCGCGAGGGTGACCGACGGTGATCCGTCGAGGTAGCTGTTCACATCCGAGTTCTTCGCCCCCAACTCGACGCGGCCGACGTCGCGCACGCGCGTCACCTGTCCGCGCTCGCCGGTCTTGACGATGATGGCACCGAACTCCTCGGGCTCGGTGAGACGGCCGAGGGTGTTGATCGGATACTGAAAGTTGATGCCTTGGGGCACGGGCGGCTGCCCGATCCGGCCCGCCGCCACTTGGACGTTTTGCTCTTTCAGGGCCTGCACAACATCGTTGGCGGTCATGTTGAGCGAGGCCAGCCGTTCCGGGTCGAGCCAGACGCGCATGCTGTAGTCGCGCGCCCCGAGGGTGCTGACGTCGCCGACGCCCGACAAGCGCGCCAGTGCATCCTTCACCTGGATCGTCGCATAGTTGCTGAGGTAGAGACTGTCGCGACTGTTGTCCGGCGAAATCAGGTTCACGCACAACAGGATCGCGGGCGACTTCTTCTTGGTGGTTACCCCCTGCCGTTGGACCTCCTCCGGCAGCTTGGCCTGGGCAATTGCCACGCGATTCTGGGTCAGCACCTGCGCGTCATCGATATTCGTGCCGAGCTTGAACGTGACATCCAAATACATCTGCCCGTCGTTGGTGCTCTTCGAGAGCATGTAGAGCATGTTCTCGACGCCGTTTACTTCCTGCTCGATCGGCGCGGCAACGGTATCGGCCACCACGCCGGCGCTGGCGCCCGGATAGAGGGCGGACACTTGAACCGTAGGTGGAGTGACTTCAGGGTATTGCGCAATCGGCAGCGCCAACAAGGCGACCAGGCCGATGACGACAATGAAGACGGAGATGACCGTGGCAAGGATAGGGCGTTCGACGAAGAAGCGTGACACGGTGCCCCCTCAGTGTCCGGCTTTCGCCGCTGCCGGCGGCGCGGCCGGCTTTCCCGGCGCCTCCGCGGCGCCCAGGGGGTGGGGGTTGACGGTAATACCCGGCCGGGCACGTTGAATGCCGTCAATGATCACGGACGCTCCCGGTTGAAGGCCGGTGAGGATTTCCCGCAGACCGTCACGCTCCACGCCGAGGGTAACCGGGTGGTACTCGACGACGTTCTGCGCATTCACGACGAGCAGATACTTGTTGCCCTGATCTGTGCCGATGGCGCGCTCGGGGATGAACAGCGCCTTGTCTCGCTGATCGATCGGCACGCGCACGCGGAGGAACATGCCAGGAGTCAGCACCCCGTCCTTGTTATCGAACACCCCGCGGGCTTGCATGGTGCCGGTCGACGGATCAACGCGGTTGTCGACGAAGTCCATAACGCCGTGGTGAGCGAAGCCGGTCTCGCCGACGAGTCCAATTTCCACCGGGACGTTGAGGGCACGCACGTCGCCTTCCTTGGAACCGGTGCCCTGACCCCGCGCCCGCTCCCGCACGCGCAGGATGGTCCGTTCGTCGACATCGAAGTAGGCGTAAATCGGGTCCAATTTTACCAGGGTGGTCAGCGTCGCCGAAGCCGCTTGGCTGGCGGGTTGGATGAGGTTGCCCTTGGTGACCGCGGTGCGGCTGGCGCGCCCATCGATGGGTGCGACGATGCTCGCGAACTCGAGGTTGAGCTTGGCGTCCGCCAGGCGAGCTTTGGCAGACGTAATTTCCGCGTCCGCCGACTCCTTGGATGCGATCGACGTCTCGAGTTCGCGTTCGCTGGCGGCGCCCTTGGGCAGCAAGCGGGTGTTGCGCGCCACGTCCGCCTGCGCTTTGCGTAGTTGTGCCTGCCACTTCACCACGTCGCCTTCGGCGCGCATGACGTCGGCTTCGTAGGGGCGCGGGTCGATTTCGAACAGCACGTCGCCGGCTTTGACGTCCCTGCCATCTTGGAAGTTGACCTTGACCAGGTACCCGCCGACCCGCGCGCGGATATCCACCTCCTCAACGGCCGCCACACGGCCGGTGGTGGTGAAGTACTGAATGGCCGACTGCTCGACCGGTTGGCCCACCGCGACCTCGGGTGGCGGCACCGCCGCCAACTGCGGCGATTTGCTGCACGCCGCCGCAAAGGCGGCAAGGCCCACCGCGGCCGCTGCGATTCCCTTGAGTGTGTGGAGTTGTCTGCATGTTCTCATCGTCAACCTATTGTGCGAGCGTGGCGCACTACCATTGCGGCCACCACCAGCGCCAGCGCCACCACCCGCGGTCCGACTCGGTGCCGGCGGCGGCTGCCGTGGGAGTCGCTTGTTGTTCTTCGCTGCTCAGTCGATCGCCCCAGTTTGTGCGTTCACGCATCTGTTTTGCGGTCTCAGGTGGAACGAAGTCCTTGCCGGCACGCAGCTCCCACCCGCCCCCTAGCGCCCGGTACAGGCTGGTAAGATCGAGCGCCACGGCGCCCTTGGTGGACACCAACTTGTCTTGCGCGGTGAGCAGGAACTGTTGCGTATTGATCACCCGCGTGTAGTCGACGGCGCCTTCGCGGTACTGCAGATCGGCGAGCGTCACGGCGTTGCGCGCGGCGTCGACGCTGCGCGCCAGGAAGTCCACCTGCTGCCGCGCGCCCAGAAATGCGGCGATCGCGCTCTCGACCTCGGTTTGGGCGCGCAGCACCGTGTTCTCGTAATCCGAAACCAACGCCTGGTACTCCGCGTCCTGAACACGCACGTTGTTGGTGATGCGGCCGTAGTTCAGGATCGCCCAACGGAAGCTCGGGCCACCGAAGGCTTCGACGCTGTCTCCGGTGAACAGATTGCTGAAGTCCTTCGAAGCCACGCTGATCGTCCCGGTCAAGCTGAGGCGAGGGAAAAGGTCGCTCTTCGCCACGCCGATCAGGGCACTTTGCGCCGCCAGTGAGCGTTCGGCACGCCGAATGTCGGGGCGGCGGCGGAGCAGGTCTGCGGGGACGCCGACTGCCACTTGCGCTGGTGCGCTGGGAATTTGGCGTGCGCCGCCGAGGATCTCGTGCAAGTCCTGCGGGGGGATGCCGAGTAAGAGGCACAGGGTGTTCTGCGTTTGGCGGATACTCGCCTCCAGTCCGGGAATGAGCGCGCGGGTGTCTTCGAGCAAGGAAGCGGCTTGCTCCTCGTCGAGCTTCGAGACCGCACCGCCACGGAACTTCTCGGAGACAATGGTGTAGCTGCTCTGCTGGATCTCGACGTTGCTGTGTGCCACCGCCAAGCGCTCTTCCAAGGTGCGCAGGCTGATGTAGTTGAGCGCCACCTCAGCCACCAAGCTGACCAGGGCGTCGTCGTAGTTCGCGACCGACGCGAGCAGTTGTGCGTCGGCGGATTCGATGCCGCGGCGGAAGCGGCCCCAGAAGTCCAGCTCCCAGGCAGCGTCGAGTCCCACGCTCCAGTCGGAGAACGAGGTATCCACCGCAGTCCCCGACTGGTTCGCCCGATTCGTGCTCACTGTTTTGTACGCCCAGCCGCCAGCGGCTTCCTGGAGCTGGGGGTATAACGTGCCGATTGCAATGCCCCGGTTCGCCTCCGCCTCGAGCACGCGCGCCCCGGCCGCTTGCAACGATGGGTTCTGCCGGTACGCCATCTCGACGAGGGAGGTCAAGGTTGCATCGTCGAACAGCGTCCACCAGGCGCTGTAGTCGGCATGCTCGCGAGCGATCGTCGCGTCGGCGCTCTCCATCCAGTGCTCCGCAGCCGGCGCGCTGGGGCGGACGTAATCGGGTCCCACCATCATACAGCCGGCCAAAGACACCATGGCCAATGCTGCGACGAGCGGCCGCCACGTACGAGTAAAGCTCCACCGAGTGACCTTCATCTCCGACTCAATCACGTGGCACCGATCACCCTCTGCGAAGGCCGTTCTATAGAGCGTATTGATACGCCTATCAATAGTGCATGCACCTTAAGATGCCAGCGTCCTCGCGTTTCCTCGCCAGATCGCCGCGCGAGCATCATACTGCGTGCTCATTTGATGAACCACTCTCGGACACCCAGTCGACCAGCAGCGTATACGCCACCGCCAGCACCACCGGCCCGATGAAGAGCCCGATAACACCAAAGGCGATGAGCCCGCCGATCACCCCCGTGAAGATCAACAGCAGCGGCAGATCCGCACCGCGCTTGATCAGCAGCGGGCGCAGGATATTGTCGATGATGGAGCAGAAGATCGCCCAGACGAGGAAGCCGGTACCCCACACCGCACCACTCTTCGAGTAGACCCACACTACGATGGGGATCAGCATGAGCGCCGGGCCGACCTGCGCGATTGCCAGGATGAACGCCACCGCCGTCAGAATCGTCACGAAGGGCACGCCCACGACCGCCAACCCAACCCAAATCAAGGCGGACTGGACAATTGCTGTGACCACGACGCCGAGCGCGACACCTCGAATCGCCTGGCCAGCGAGATGCACCGCGTTCTCACCTTGCGGCCCCGCGAGCCGCCGAGCGAAACGGTCGGCGGCGTGGGCCGCCGTCTCGCCGTTTGCATACAAAATCGCGGCGATGATGACCGTGAGCAGAAACTGCAGGACCAGCAGCCCAATGCTGCCGACCTGGCCCACGAACCAGCGGACGAGCTGTCGCGCAAAGGGCGCGAGGCGCGCCGCGACCTCCTCGGGAGGAGTGCCCGCGACCTGCTGCCACCGCGCCGCCAGCTTGGCGCCGACCACGGGAACCGTCTCGACCCACGCCGGGGGCTGTGGGACGCTCACCGTCGCGAGCGATTTCGACCACTCCGTGATCTGCTTGGCGTTCCCGACGATCGCGGAGATACCGAAATAGAGCGGGACGACGAGAATCAGCAGTAGCGCGACGGTCATCACGGTAACCGCCAGGGCGCGCCGACCGCCCAGCCGCGCCTGCGCGGACAACAGGAGCGGCCAGGTGGCGACCACGATCATGGTCGCCCACGTCAACGCCACGAGGAATGGCCGCACGATCCAGAAGCTGGTGGCAATCAGTGCGCCGAGGGCGAGCAGTTGCAAGGTGACGCGCGCGAGGTCTACCGATCGGGCAGCTGGCATTGCGTCACCTCCGATGCTGCGCACCACCTGCCCATGAACCTGGGTCGGTGCGCAATCGCCCCGGGCAGTTGCGCCGGGCGCCGCAAGGGTTCACGGGCGCTCCAAGCCGGCGGCTTCGCCGGTCGCATCTCTCAGCGCCACCGGGCCACCTGGCGGGCGCGGCGGATGACGGCGAAGCGGGCGATCACGCTCTCACGTTGGTCGGTGAGTCCGAGGCTGATGAGGTCCGTCAGTCCGCCATAGCGGACGTCGCCGCCCGCCAGCGCGCGCAGCTGGCCGTTCTTCAGCACCTGGTAGCCGTCGAAGTGCGTCCACTGCTGCTGCTGGCCCCAGCCGCGATCCCGCCCGAAACGCATGTAGAGATCGTGTGGAATACTCACGAGGCGAAACTCCTGCGGGTCGAGGTGCAGCTGTTCCTGAAGAACACGTGCTCCGTGCTGCAGCAGTGCGTCGTCAATTTCCACGCGCGCCAGGCCGCGGCGGCGCTGCAGGCCGAGCGCGCTCATCAGCTCGCTTGCCGACTGGACTTCCTGGTCTTCCGGGAAATCTTCGATCAGCACCGTCTCCCCAGCGAACCGCACCAAGTAGCGCGCACCGCCGGAGTTGATGAACGGATTCCGCAAGAACTGCCCAACGAGCACCTTCACCGGTTGCGACAGCTCCGGCGGCAATCCAACTTCGTCGACGACGGCGTCGGCGCGCATCGTCCCTTCCTTCTCCGTCTCGGCCTCTCCCAAGTTGGGCTGCCACATGCGGGCAGCGACGTAGTCCAGGAGTGGGGCGTTCTGCTGTAGGGGCTCGGTTCGTGCCGCGGCGAAGCCCAGCGCGCGCGCGCGCTGTGTCACGTCATCTGAGAACGGCACCGTGAGGTCCACCGGGCATTGATACGTTGCGCTCCCCACTGAGGCCGTCTGCGTATCGGCTTTCGGACTAGGGGACGCCGCCTCCTTCGCCTGCCGCGCCGCCAGCTCCTGAGCGTAGCGTCGCAGCTGCGCCATGTCGCCCTGTTGCGCCGCCTGGACGGCGAGCTGTTCGATCTCTGCGCTGCTGGTTGCGGCTGCCGTCACTGCCGCGGTGCCCTTCGACGCCACCGCCAAGGCGGCAAAGAATGCCCGGCGCGACTCGTACAGAGCAGCGAGCGGGGAGTCGACCGCAACGAGCGTCTTGAGATTGCCGACTAACGTGGCCCGCAGGGCGGCGAGGTCTTCGGGCGCTCCCGGCAGCGAGTCGAATCCCGGCGAGAACGGGTCGATGCCCACACCGTAGGCGTCGTAGACCTTGGCACCGAGCGCGCTGATCGCCGCGTTTTCCGTGAGGCTGCGCCGCAGGGTTTCCACCTGTCCCGCCAGCGCTTCCACTCGCTTCCAGTCTTGCGACAGCGTCGCGACCTTGCTCTGCTTGGTGGCCTCGTCGATGTCCTGCTGGGCGCGCTTCAAGGCGCGGTATTGCGCTTCGCTGAGGACGCTGCTGAGCAACTCGCGCGCACGACGGAGGTAAAGGTCCGCGTAGATCGTGTCCGCGCCGCAGACATCGACGAGTAACTGCACGGCTTTGGGAGCCGATGGCCCCTCTGGAACCCTTGTCTTCTTGGCCATTCTTGAACCCTCCTCTTCATTTCAGCACAAAACCAATGCGCGGTGCACGCCGAGTGCCGACGCTGGCTGGCTCTTCGACTTCCTAATCCCGCAGACACGCAGCAGCAAGCCGGATACCCGCGCTCATGAGCCGATTCCACCAAAGGGGGGCGACAGGTTCCGCTCTCACGGGTGCGAACGTTCGAGAATCCCGTCGCCATTTTGGGAACGACGGTGTCCCCTTGCGCCACCGGCCAGCGCCTGCTGCAGGCGAGGACGCTGGCGCGCAACGTGCTTTCAGCATTAATAGAAGTATCAACAGGCCCGATGGCACGCAGCGTCGTCCGCTTGAATCTCTCCGAACTGCGCCACCCGCGCCGACTTGCCCCGGAAGCGCGGCGCGAGCGGCTGCTGGCATGCGCCCTGCGCGTCTTTGCGCGACGTGGGATCGGCGCGGCGCACCACGCCGAGATCGCGGCGGAGGCTGGGGTCTCCGTGCCCACCGTGTTTGTCTACTTCCCAACACGCGCGGCGCTGGTGGAGGCGGTGCTGGCGGAGGTGGCACGCTTCTACATCGCGCTGGCGGAGCAAGTGCACGCGTCCAGGCGCCCCGCTCCCGAAGTGGTGACCGACCATGCAATGGCCTTCGCCCGCTCCATTGATGACCATCCCGATCACGGGAGCGTGTTGCTCAACTGGATGAGCGCAGTTCGCACAGAATACTGGCCCCGCTATCAGGCGATGGAGACTCGCGTGCTGGCGTTGATCGAGCGCACGCTCGCGCGCGGCCAGCGTCAGGGCTCGATTTCGAGGGCGATCACTCCAAAGGACGCGGCACGAGTGATATACGGCGCCGCGTACCTGCTCGCGCAGCGCAAGCTCTCCGGGCAACCCCAGGCGGAAATCTCACGCTTCTTCGACGCCGTCGTGCGCCTGCTTCTGAGCGGTCTCACTAGACGCAGGCACGGGAGAGGAACCGGACCCACGGCACGGAAGGAACCGGACCATGGCTGATGCGCCGCCGCGCACTCCGTCGACGGATCTCAGGTGAATCGATGGAGTGGCTCGTCACATCGTTTCAACTACACCCCGAACTGGCAATCTTCCTGACGTTGGCGCTGGGATATTGGCTCGGAAACTTCAAACTCGGCACGTTCAGCCTCGGATCGGTGACCGGCGTGCTCCTCGCCGGCGTGCTCGTCGGGCAGATGCACATCACCATTTCGCCGAACGTCTCATCGGTCTTCTTCATCATGTTCCTCTTTGCCGTCGGCTACGGCGTCGGGCCGCAGTTTTTCCGCGGCCTGAAGAGCGATGGTGTACCGCAGGCCATTTTCGCGGTCCTGCAGTGCCTCATCTCCCTTTTGACCGCGTTGGTGGTCGCAAGGTTCTTGGGATACGACGCCGGCACCGCGGCAGGCTTGCTGTCCGGATCACAGACGATCTCCTCGGTGATCGGGGTGGCCACCGACACGATCAACCAGCTCGACATTACGGCCGATCAGCGAACCGCACTGCTGAACCACATGCCGGTGGCGTTCGCCGTAACGTACCTCATCGGCACGGTGGCCTCGGCTTGGCTGCTGGCATCCGTCGGGCCGAAGTTGCTCGGCGCCGATCTCGCGGCCGAGTGCAAGCAGCTGGAAGCGCAGCTTGGCACGCGACAAGTAGAATCCGGCGTTATGCCCGCGGCGCGGCGCTTCGATGTGCGCACCTACCGCGTCACCAACGAGCGGCTGGCGAACCAGACCGTTGCGGCTCTCGAGGAGCGGCTGAAAGACACGCGCACGTCGATCGAGAGGATCCGCCATGGCACCCAGATCGTCGATGCGGAGCCGGGCGCGCTCATCCAGCTGGACGATGTGGTTGCGGCGGTTGGACGCCGCGGGGTGCTGGTGGAAGCCGAGCTCGGTATCGGCCCCGAGGTGCAGGACTTCGAGCTGATGGACTTTCCCGCTGAAGTCATGGACGTCGTGATCACCAACAAGGCCTTTGCCGGCAAGACCATCAGAGAAATTGCGGCATCCGACATCGGCCGCGGCGTGTATCTGCGGAATCTCATCCGCGGAGGACATGAGATGCCATTCGCCGCGGGCACCACCGTCGACCGCGGCGATGTGCTGCAGATCGTCGGCGCCCAGCGCAACGTGGAACGCGCGGCGAAGGAGCTGGGATATGCCGATCGCCCGACCAACGCCACCGACATAACGTTCGTGGGGACGGGAATCGCGCTGGGTGGTCTTCTCGGAGCCCTGACAATCCGAGTCGGTGCAATTCCCCTGACCCTCAGCACGAGCGGCGGGGCGCTCATAGCAGGGCTCGTATTCGGTTGGTTGCGCTCGGTCAACCGCACGTTCGGCCGTGTTCCCGCGCCGGCGCTGTGGGTGCTGAACAACCTTGGTTTCACCACGTTCATCGCGGTGGTCGGCATCACCTCCGGCCCGAGCTTCGTAACCGGCCTGAAGGCGGCGGGACTCAGCCTGCTGCTCGCCGGCATCGTTACGACGTTGGTACCGTTGATCGCCGGTGTGCTGATGGCCAAGCATCTATTCCGGTTTCACCCGGGCATTGCGCTCGGGGCCGCCGCGGGGGCGCGCACGGCGACGGCGGCGCTGAGCCTGATCCAGGACGTGGCGCAAAGCGAGGTGCCCGCGCTCGGCTACACCGTGCCCTATGCCGTCGGCACCATTCTGCTGACGATCTGGGGTCTGGTGATCGTGCTCCTCATGCAATGATCGGAGGCAGAGCCAAAACCATGGCCACCAAGATTCGGAAGATCTCGACATCCCGCACTGAGCAGCGGGCACTGCTCAAGTTGAGCCCATTCGAGCTCAAGGACAAGCTCATCTTGCTTGCGGCAGAGAGCGCGCGGGAGAGCGCCGTTCAGATGCTCAATGCCGGCCGCGGCAATCCGAACTGGATTTGCACCACGCCGCGTGAGGCATTCGGCACGCTGCTGTCCTTTGGCATCGAAGAGTCGCGGCGCGACGTCACCGTTCCGGACCTCGGCCGCACGCCGTCGAAGGACGGGATTGCGAAGCGCTTCGGCAAGTTTCTCGCCGCCAACAAGAGTGCTCCCGGCGCCAAGCTGCTGCGCGCCGCCTTCGACTACGGCGTCCAGGTGCTGCGCTTCGATGCCGACACCTTCGCCTTCGAGCTCGCCGAAGGCGTGATCGGCTGCATGTATCCCGTGCCGGACCGCATGTTGCGCTGTAGCGAGCGCATCGTGCACGAATTCCTGGCGCGCGAGATGTGTAACGGGAAGCCACCCGCCGGTCGGTTCGACCTGTTCGCCGTCGAGGGTGGTACCGCGGCGATGTGTTACCTCTTCGATTCCCTGATGCTCAATCATTTGCTGCATCGCGGCGACACCATCGCCCTCGGGGTGCCGACGTTCACACCGTACATCGAGATACCGCACTTCGACCGCTACGCGTTCAAGGTCGTGACCCTCGACGCGAGTAAGGAACGCCGTCCCGACGGCTCACACTCGTGGCAATACGCCGACGAGGAAATCGACAAGCTCGCGGACAAGCGCATCAAGGCGTTCTTCCTGGTCAATCCGAGTAACCCGCCGTCCTATGCGATGCGCGCCAGCTCGATGAAACGGCTGGTCAAGCTGGTGAAGGCCAAACGGCTGGATCTCATCATCATCACCGACGACGTCTACGGCACGTTTGTACCCGGGTTCCGCTCGCTGATGGCGGAGTTGCCGCACAACACCATCGGCGTCTACTCGTACTCCAAGCACTTCGGGTGCACCGGCTGGCGGCTCGGGGTGG
>Ga0209048_10006266_pt1 | contig 11161 bp, 11 predicted proteins | sample FrelakmetCRP12CR_FD_187146 | JGI IMG/M metagenome (GOLD analysis project Ga0209048, IMG submission 187146) | Freshwater lake sediment microbial communities from the University of Notre Dame, USA, for methane emissions studies - CRP12 CR (SPAdes)... | ecosystem: Environmental > Aquatic >... | reverse complement strand
CCCATGACCTTCGCGTCGATCATCCCCCGGGTCTCGGCCGTGAGCGGGACGTGCAGCGACACGACGTCGCTCTCGCCGAACACGCCCGCGAGGTCGCGGCGCTCGACGTACGCCGGAAAGTCCCCGTCGATGAGGTAGGGGTCGCAGGCGACCACGCGCCTGAACACGTTGCGGCCGATGTGCGCCATGCGCTTGCCGATCCGCCCGAGACCGACGATGCCGAGCGTCATGTCGCCGACCCGCCGCAGCGGGCCCGACGACAGGTAATGCCAGTTTCCCGCATGGATGTCGCGGTGGTAGGCCACGACGTTGCGCACCAACGCCAGCGCCAATGCCAATGCGTGAGTCGCCACTTCGCCGATACCGTAATCGGGCGAATTGGCGACCCAGACGCCGTGCCTCGCGCAGGCCTCGGTGTCGACGGTGTCGAAGCCGGCGCCGATCCGGCTCACGATGCCGAGGTTCGGCAGCGAAGCGACAACGCGCTCGGTGATCGGCGCGTACTGCAGCAGGATGCCGGCGCAACCATGCGCGGCGGCGATCACGTCGGCCTCGGTCCGGCACTGGGCGACCGCGAGCTCGACGCCGGCCGTCGCGAACAGCTTGCGCTCGATCTCGACGTCCGGATACTCGTTGTCGGCGAACAGTACCTTGGGCATGGAGCGTTCTTCGTCGATCGCGGCGGCCCGCGGCCGCCTCGGGATCGGCGACGCGCAAAGGTACGTGGGGCCGGGGGCATCGGTCAAGCGCGCTGGCCGGTCCCGGAAGGCCGGGTTCCCGGCGTCTATAATCGACCTCCTCCGCGCGCGGCGTGCCCCCCTCCCGGATTCCTCGATGACCAAGCTCCTGCAGACGACGATCGCCGGCAGCCTGCCCAAGCCGGCATGGCTCGCTCAGCCCAAGGCTTTGTGGGCGCCCTGGCTTCTCGAGGGCGAAGCGCTCGCCGAGGGCATGCGCGACGCGGTCCGGCTCGTGCTCCGCGACCAGGAGCAGGCCGGCATCGACATCGTCACCGACGGCGAGCAGACGCGCCGGCACTTCGTGACCACGTTCCTCGAGGCCCTCGACGGCGTCGACTTCGAGCACAGGAAATCCGTGCGGATCCGCAACCGCTACGATGCCGACGTCCCCGTCGTCGTCGGCCCGGTCGCGCGCCGGCGTCCCGTGTTCGTCGACTTCGCGCGCTTCCTGCGCGGCGCGACCGACCGCAGGGTCAAGGTCACCCTGCCCGGCCCGATGACAATGGTCGACACCCTCTACGACGCGCATTACGGGAGCCGCGAGAAGCTCGCCCGGGCGTTCGCCGCGATCCTGAACGACGAGGCGCGTGCGATCGAAGCCACGGGTGTCGACGTGATCCAGTTCGACGAGCCGGCGTTCAACGTGTATTTCGACGAGGTCCGCGACTGGGGTGTGGAGACGCTCGGGCGCGCCGCGCAGGGCCTCGCCTGCACGACTGCCGTCCACATCTGCTACGGCTACGGGATCAAGGCGAACATCGAGTGGAAAAAGACGCTGGGCGCGGAGTGGCGGCAGTACGAGGAAACGTTTCCGCTGCTGGCGCGATCGGCGATCCGGCAGGTTTCCCTCGAGTGCGCGAACTCGCACGTTCCGATCGCGCTGATCGGGCTCCTCGAAGGCAAGGACGTCCTGGTCGGGGCGATCGACGTCGCGACCGACCGGATCGAGACCCCGGAGGACGTCGCGGCGACGATCCGCTCGGCGCTGAAATACGTGCCCGCCGAGCGCCTGTACCCCTGCACGAACTGCGGGATGGTCCCGCTCGACCGCGACGTCGCCCGCGGAAAGCTCCGGGCGCTGGGCGCGGGGGCGGCCCTCGTCAGGGCGGAACTGGCGGGGCGGTAGACGGCCGGCCGACCCGGGTCCCCGCCGGAAACGGGGGTCCCCCCCCCCCAAAAAGCCCCGTTTTCGCCCCGAAAATACTGCTGGCGCCCGCGGGGCGACTTGTGTATCCTCCCCAAAGTGTTTTAGTTTCAAGGCAGTAAGTACGCCCTGTACGACCGCTTTGCAGTCGTTCCGCCGTCGTTCTTTCCTTGAGATCGAAACATTGGCTGGGATTCGTCCCGATTTCTATCTTGTTCGTGAGGAATTATTGAAATGGCAACTGGAACTGTGAAGTGGTTTAACGACGCCAAGGGCTTTGGATTCATTACGCCGGACGGCGGTGGCGAAGATCTGTTCGCGCACTTTTCGGCGATCAACATGGCGGGTTTCAAGACGCTGAAGGAAGGCCAGAAGGTCTCGTTCGAAGTAACGACGGGTCCGAAGGGCAAGCAGGCGAGCAACATCCAGGCTGCCTGAGCCCGCGCGAGCCGCGCGGTCGACAGCCGAAAAGGAGCCGGGCGCGATGCCCGGCTTTTTTTCGCCCGCGCACCGGGCAGGACGGCGCCGCCCCAGCGTCTTCCGGGCACGGCGCCGCAGGCCGCCTGCCAACGCGAAACGGGGCTGCATCCGGGATTAGAATCGACACTCCGAGATTGATTCCGGGAGTTCCCATGCCGCACTCCACCAGGCCGCTTTGCTGGACATTGGCCGCGGTGCTCGCCGCCGCGCCCGTCGCGCCCGCGGCTGCCGTGGACATCGGCCAGATCAAGGTCTCGAAAGGCCAGGTGTCGATCGAACGCAACGGCCAGACCCTTCCGGCCAGCCTGGGCGCGCGCGTGCAGACGGCCGACGTGCTGAAGACGGGTGCCGACGGCTCGGTCGGCATCACGATGAGCGACAACTCGCTGGTCTCCGCGGGGCCGAACTCCGTGCTGTCGCTGGAGCGCTACGACTTCGATTCGACGACCAATCGGGGACGCTTCGACGCGTCGCTGCAGAAGGGCTCGCTCGCGGTCATCTCCGGCCGGATCGCGAAGGAGTCTCCCGATGCGATGACGGTGCGTACGCCGTCGGCCGTTCTCGGCGTGCGCGGCACCGAATTCGTGGTGAGCGCGAATGACTAGGCGCCCGCACCGCTGTACCCGAACGACCTGGATCGCAGTGCTGGCCGTGTTCCTCGGCGCCTGCGCGCACCAGACGGGAACCGTCGTGCTGCTGCCCGAGAAGGACGGGCGGAACGCCGCGGTCGCCGTGCGGCAGGGCGACCGGGAGCTCGTGCTCGACAAGCCCTACGCCGCGGCGCGGCAGATGTCCTCCTCCGGCCCGGGCGCCTACACCTCGAATCCGCAGGAAGTTGAGACGCTCTTCGGCGCGGCGCTCGCCGCGCAGCCGGCACGCCCGACCTCCTTCACGCTGTATTTCGTCGAGGGCGGGGATGACTTCACCCCCGAGTCCAGACCGAACCTCGACAAGATGTTCTCCGAGATCGCGCAGCGCCCGGTGCCGGACATCGTGGTCGTCGGGCATACCGACACCGTCGGAACCGACCAGGCCAACGATGCCCTCGCGCTGCGTCGCGCCGAGGCTGTTCGGACCAGGCTGATCGCGAGCGGCGTCTCTTCCGACAGCATCGTGGCGGTCGGTCGCGGCAAGCGCGAACTGCGCAAGCAGACGCCCGACAATGTTGCGGAACCGGAAAACCGCCGGGTCGAAATCATCGTGCGCTGATCCGACAGCCGGGCAGCAGTCCCGGTGCCGTGGGGTCGCAGTTCCGGTCAGACGGGCGCGGACCGGCCGGTCCCGCCGGGGCCGTTCCACCGCAACACCAGCACGGTCAGATCGTCCGCCGGCTCGGCCCCTGCGGCGAACGTTTCCACGTCAGAGCGCAAGGCGTCGACCACCGCGCGCGGGTCCGCCGCCGTGTTCCGGACGCCGGACAGGAGGCCCTCGACGCGCCCGCTGCCGTACAACACCCCCGCCGGGTTCTGCGCCTCGGACACGCCGTCGGTGACGAGGCAGAGCAGCTCGCCCGGGCGCATCCGGGCGCGCCCTCCGCGGTAGCCGAAATCGTCGACGGTGCACAACGGCGGTCCGCCGCCGTCCGCGATGCGGCGCACGTCGGCGTCGGTCGGATGCACGAGGAAGGGGTTTTCGTGGCCCGCGTTGCAGTAGGCGAGCTCGCCGGATTCGAGGTCGAGGACCCCGGCGAACACCGTGACGAACAGCATTTCGGCGTTGTCGCGCGAGACTTCGGCATTGGCCACGGTCATGAGCTCCCCGATGTCGGCATCCGGCGCCCTCAGCGTCGCGCTCTTGTACAGCGCCTTGCTGACCGCCATGAAGATGCTGGCCGGAAGGCCCTTGCCGGCGACGTCCCCGATGAGGAAGAACAGGCGGCGCTCGTCGAGCCGGAAGAAATCGTAGAGATCGCCGCCGACTTCGCGCGCCGGGACCATGAAGGCCGCAAGATCGATGCGTGCATCGCCGCGCAGAAGCTCGGCGGTCGGCAACGACGACGTCTGGATCCGCCTGGCGGCCTCGAGCTCGCCGGCGATGCGGGCGCGCTGCTCACGCTCGACCTGCACCGCGCGCTCGAGCGCCCTCTTCTGTCGTGTCGCCTCCGCCAGGGTGAGCACGAGCAGCGTTCCGAAGAGCAGCAGCAGGCTCGAACCGGGCGTCGCCGCGTCGAGGAGGAGCCGCTGCATCCGGAACAGGAGGTAGCCGGATACTGCCAGAAGGATGACACACCCGAGCGCGAGCAGCGCGGCGTTGCGGGGCTTCCATCGCGGCGTCGCGGCAATGAGCGCCGCCCCCAACACGACGAATATCAGGGCCTCGAGCGGCGGCGCCCAGCGCGGCCTCGTGAGCCATGTCGCGTCGAAGAGATTCTCGAGGAGCTGTGCGTGGATCTCCGTACCCGACATCGGCACGCCCAGCGGCGTGTTCAGGTAGTCGACCGTGCCGACGGCAGTGACGCCGATCAGTACAAGCTTGCGTTGCAGCCGGTCCGTGGGGACACGGCCCTCCAGTACGTCGATCGCCGAGACGTAGCGGGCCGTGTAGCTGCGCGAGAAGTAGATGCGCATGGCTCCATCGGCTTCCGTCGGGCTCGCGAACGCGCCTACGCCGACGCCTTGGACGGACGCGCCGGCCACGTAGAGCCGCAGCGACGGCGCGCCGACCGCCACGCGCAGCATCTCGAGCGCGAGCGAGGGCACCAGCGTGCCGCCGACACTCGCCACCAGTGGAATGCGCCGGAGCACTCCACCCGAGGGGTCGTAGGAGATGAGCCCGTGCCCCCGCGCCGCGCGATCGAGTTCGTCGATGCTGGTCAGCACGCCGCCATAGCGCGGAACCCTCGGCGCAACGGGTTCCGCCGCGCCCGCCGGCGCGGATGCATCGACCACACCGAACGGGGGGGCGCGCAGCAGCATTCCTGACTGGCCCGCGCCGGCGATGGCGAGCACGGTCGGCGCCGACGAGAGAGCAAGCGCGAGCTCCGAATCGTTGGAAGGCATCCTCGCCAGCCGGCTCGCCAGCGCAGGATCGACGTCGCGGACGCGCGCGAGCAAGCGCTCGGGCGAAAGCCGGTCGGGCTCGGTCATCAGGATGTCGATACCGATCGCGTCCGGCTGCCGGCGGTCGATTTCGGCGATCAGCTGCGCAAGCACCGTGCGCGGCCATGGCCACTGACCTAACACCGCGAGGCTCCTCTCGTCGACGGCGACGATCGTGGCCGGCATGCTGTCGGTGGAGACCTGCCGCGGAGAGCGCGCCTGATACGCGTCGAACCACGCCGACTGAAGGCGCGCGTTCCAGGGAGCCGCCAGCGCAATCAGCGCGGCGAGCACGAGGAGAACCGGAACCGCCACGAGGCGAATGTGGCCTGCCCGGCGCGCGGCGGTTTCCCAGGCCGCGCGAATCCTCACAACTCGATTTCCATCCCGTCGTAGGCTGCGGTGACGAGCAGCGGCGGGCCAACCCGCGTGATTTCCTCGAGGCGCCGCGTGTCGGCGAGCACGCGGCTCAGCGTCTCGTCGTCGTTTGCGGGCTCGTGGTGGAACAGGCAGAGGTGCCGCGCGCCCGCCAGTTGGCACAACTCGACGCCGACCACATTGCTCGAATGGCCCCAGTCGGCCTTGACCGTCGTGGCCTCGGCCAGCGAATACATCGCGTCGAAGATCACGACGTCCGCGTTCCTGAAGAAGTCCACGAAGCCGGCGGTCTCCACCGGGTCGGCGAGCTGGTGCTCGGAATCGGTCGTGTAGACGACGGTCCGGCCGTTCGCCTCGAAACGGTAACCGTACGAATCGCCGGCGTGCCGCTGCAGCATGGTGGTCACCGTCATGCCGGCGACGTCATGGCGCCTGCCCGGTACCAGCTGCTCGAACTCGATGCTCGCGCCCAGATAGGAAAAATCCACGGGGAAGGAGGGCGGGTCCTGCTGCCGCCGCAGCGCCGCCTCCAGCCCGGGATGGCCGCCGTAGAAAAGGATCCGGTTGCCGGGAATGTACGCCGGCGTGAAAAAGGGCAGCCCCATGATGTGGTCCCAGTGCAGATGGGACACGAAGATGTGGTAGGTCTGCGGCGACTTCGGCCCGTGGCGGGCCATCATGGCCTGCCCGAACGGACGCAGGCCGCTGCCCAGATCGCACAGCACGTATTCGTGGCCGCCGGTCTCGATCTCGACGCACGCGGAATGGCCGCCGTAGGTTCCGGCGACATCCGGACCGAGACCGTCGACGTAGTCCTCGATCTCCTTGTCCGATGCGAACGCCCGACCCGAAGCGCTGCGCAGCGCAGCGACCACTTTGCGGCGTACTCCCGCCGCGGTCAACGAGACCGGCAGCGAGCCGCGGGTGCCCCAGAATCGAACGAGCTTCATGTCGCGGGAGGCGACGGTGTCGCATCGAACGCGCAGAGCGCCGGCGCCGACAGCTGTTCGAGCGCGCCGCGGACCGACGGGAATACCTGCAGCACGCTGTCGAAGCGACTGATGTTGAAGATTTCCGCGACAACCGGCTGCAACGCCGCGATCGCGATGCGCACGCCGTGCGTTCGCGTCTGCTTCGCCGCGATCATCAATACGCGCAGGCCGACGCTGCTGATGTAATCGACGCCCGCGAAATCCAGGACGATGCCGGTCTTGCCGATGCCGGACTGCGCCAGCAGAGGCGCCATCGCCGCCTCGAGCTGCCCGGCCGCCGCATGGTCGATTCGACCCACCGGGGCGGCCACGGTCATGTCGGCAAATTGTCTGCTCGAAAATTGCACGAGGATTACCTCCGGTCCCGGCATTCCGCAAGCCGCGGGAAGCGGCGCCTAGTTTAGACTGGGCGGGTCCGATCGCACAAACGCCTGCGGCCGAATTGCGCGGGGAACCTGCCCGGGCGAGCCGACCGCGCTAGAACCAGCCGCGGCGGCGCGGGTCGCGATAGATCCACGCGCGCATGCCGTCGCCGCGATCGAAGGGCCGCCACCTGCCGCCGGGCCGGGCGAGGCGATCCGCGATCGCATACAGGGCCGCAGGGTTCAATCCCATACGGAAATGGCTCGCCTCCACCTCGATGTTCCCGGTGCGCGGACCTTCCTTCTCGATGCCGCACTGCCACGCCACCACGCCGTCGGTGCGGCTGCAGATCGACGTGGTCGGCACCGGCGGCGGCACGCGCAGCGGCTCGTGAATTTCCGGTGCGCCGATCTTGTGGCCGGCGACGAGCTCGACCAGCACGGCGTGACCGTCGCCCTGGGCCCGCGACTGAGCAAGGGTTGCGCGGCCAGCATGGCCCCGTACTGCCAGACGGCGCGCCATTCCAGCGCGAGGCGGAAAAGCCCCGGCGAGCGCAACAGGCCGAATTCGTACCGGTGCTTCGCGTTGTACATTTCCCGTCGACACCCGCGTTGTCGGGCCGTTCCCGTCAGCGTCGCGCGGTGCCGTTACTGGCGCGATGCGCCGGCGCCTCGCCGCGTTTCGCCGCCAGCGCGCTGCCTCGCGGACCGGTCAGTCCCAGGAGCTCGGCGTGCGCGTCCTTGAGCGCCCGCACCAGCTTGCCCAGGTCGGGCACTGCGGCTTTCGCGGCGACGAGCCCGAAATCGAGCGCCCCGCAATAGCTGACGACCGTGATGTTGAGTCCCATGCCATGTTCGACGATCGACAGCGGCCAGTACGTCCGCATGCGCGCGCCGGCGACATACAGTGGCTCCGTCGGCCCGGGCACGTTCGAGATGACCACGTTCATGATCGGCTTCACGGCATCGGCGAGCCTCGAGCGCCCGTAGAGCGCCGCCAGCCCGCCCAGCAGCCACGGCGCGCCCAGCGACGGCGTATCGATCGGGATGACGGATTTCGCCCTGCGCGCGACCGACTTGATCGCGCCGGTCGCATCGCGTATCGCACGCAATCGCTGCACGGGATCGGCGATGTCGGTCGCGAGATTCACGAGCGTCATCGTCGCCTGTGTCGAATACTCGGTGTTTCCGGATTCGCGCAGCGAGAACGGCATTCCGGCAATGAGGGGCTCGTCGGGGATGCCGCCGTTCCCGGCAAGATACCTGCGCAGGGCGCCGCTGCAGATCGCGAGCACGACGTCGTTCAGCTTTGCGTCGTGCGCGCGCGCGATGCGCTTTGCCTCGTCCAGGGAAAGCGACACGGCTGCGAAGCGCCGCTCGCCGGTGATCGACACGTTGAGCGGGGTCCTCGGCCCGAATGCGAGGCTCCGGCGCGCCGCCGTCGCAGCGGGGCCGCGCGAGCGCTCGCCGGCCCCCGTCAGCATCCGGACCAGATCGGGCAGCTTCCGAACGAGGCTCACGTACTGACCGACGTCGTGCCGAAGCGCGGCGCCTGCAAGCTCGACGGTCCCGGGCGGGTCGCGGTCCGCACGCGTATCCCGCGGCGGTCGCGGCACCTTGCGCGGCACCGGAGTGCGATCCAGCAAAGCGCCGGCGAGCACCATGCCGGCGGCGCCGTCGAGCACGGCGTGATGAACACGCATGTAGAAGCCGACCTGGCCGGACTTCAGCCCCTCGATGATGTGCGCCTCCCAAAGAGGGCGGTTGCGGTCGAGCAGCGTCGAGTGGATCCGTGCGGCGCAGGCTTCGAGCTGCGCCTGCGTCCCTGGCCGCGGGAGCACCACGCGCCGCACGTGATAGTCGAGGTCGACGCCGGAATCCTCCACCCAGACGGGATTCGCAAAGTCGAGTGGAAACGTCCTGAGCCTGCGCCGGAACACCGGTGCCAAGTGCAGGCGGCGCGCGACCTCCCGCATGACTTCGCCGTGGAAGTCGCCCCGGTAGCCTTCGGGCAGATCGCAGAGATGCAGCGTAGCGACGTGCATCGGCGTCTCGGGGGACTCGAGATGCAGGAACAGCGCGTCCAGCCCGGAGAGCGGCTTCACCCGGTTCGCCCTGCGCCTTGCCCACGCCGCCGCGACGTCGCGGCGCGCTCCGGTTCACGTCGCGAGGTCACGCCCGGGGGATGCATCCACAGCGGTAGGAGGTTCGACCGCACACTCCGGAGTATTTCGGGTCGGGCGGTCCCGGTCAACCGCCGGATTCGCGCTGCGCTCGTGCGCAAGTCGGCGGACATGGTCGCCCGGCCGCTGTTCGAGCCCGATCCCGATCTTCTTTGCCGGCGCGCGGCGAGGTCCGCGCGACCACCGGTCCGGAAGGGCAACCTCGCCCTGACCGGCCGGGTCGGTTAGGCGGTGGTCGGAACCCGTTCGAAGACTCGGTCACGACGTCGATACTCCGCAACGAGGCCGAGGCAATCCGGGGCGCAGGCGATCAGCAGAGTCTGCGATCGGTCCTTGCCAAGGGAGCCCACGGGCACGCTGCGACGGCACCGCATCCCGTCACCGCCAACGCTACTGCGCGGGTTCCGGCGCCGGCGACGCGAGCGGCCTGCCTTTCTCGACGACGTATACGCCGACGAGTTTGACGGTCATTGCGCCCTCGTTCTTCGCGTTGTGCACGACGCCCGCGGGAATCACGAATCCTTCGCCTGCCCTAACCGTGCGTGGGGGCTGGCCGGCGACCATCAGGATTCCCTCGCCTTCGATCACGTAGCTGATCTCGTCACCGGGATGGGTATGCCAGCCGGCCCCCGCACCGGGCGCGACTTCCACGCGCGCAATCACGGCTTCCCGGCCGGGAACCGAGACATCGGCTTTGGTGACCACCGTGCGCGTGAGCCCCGAATTCTGCGCGATGATGACACCGGCAAATCCGATCAGCGCCATGCCGACGACGACCGCGACACTCCTCGAATGCTTGGCCATGATTTGCCCCTCGAGATGGTCTGGCGATATGCCCGCCGGGGACTGTGGGCACGCGTGCCGCAGATATCAAGCGTGCCCTGGCGGCGACCGCCGGGTACAGGACGCAATCCGCTCAATACGCCTGAACGGTCAATTCGGGTCGACCGCCTCGCTCAGGCCTTCGTCACCGTCGCTCGGATTGTCGTAGCCGTTGGTCCAGCCGGCGACGGCAAGCAGCGCGCCGCCATCAGCCGCACGCGCCAAGTCAGACCCGTTCGGCCAGCCCGCACGCGCGTGCTGCCACGCGGCGGCCGCCCAGCGCCCGGCACACGCGGTTCGACACCGAAGGATTTGCTCGCGATTTCGAGCGGTTGCTCTTCACCGCCGTCGAAGGTAACCCTGCCCGCCAAGGGGTCCGTTGATTTCGTTGGCCCGTTGTGCCGATCGGTTATGGGGGCGCTCGTCATTGCGGCGTCCGCAGCTTGGCAATCGACGAAGCGGCAACGGTTGGCTGTGAATTCATGAAATGAAGGCCCGAAGGGCAAAATGCGACACCGGTTCCTGCACGCGGGCGTCATCCGGCGCCTTCGGTTTGCGCGGCAGGACCTCTCGCGTGTAACGGTCAATGGCCTCGGCGAGCGTGCAGCGATTACCGGGCGCCGACTTGAAGTAGCGGTTCTTGCGAATGGCGGATTGCGTGTCCTGCGCCCATCTCTTGGCGTCAGTTTTCCGGGCTCGCATATTTGGACAAACCCGGCGTGACGACTTATGGATGGGGTGCAAGCCTGGTACGGATGCCCGCGCATGGGCCATTTCCGGGGCTTGATGCGGTCAGTTAGCCAAGAACGCAAAATCGGGTCAAACTAAAGTCGAATTCGTTCTTCATCCATAGGAGGTCAGAATGAGTCACGCGTCAATGCTGAAAGCCAGACGGCAGCACCAAAAGACCAAGAAGCTTCTCGATGTCGCCGCCAAGCAGGCCAAACGGCTGGCGAAGCAGGCATTGACGGGGCCGGTCGTGAAGAAGGAAAAGGTGAAGAAGGAAAAGGTGGAGAAAGAAA
>Ga0209048_10006265_pt1 | contig 11163 bp, 8 predicted proteins | sample FrelakmetCRP12CR_FD_187146 | JGI IMG/M metagenome (GOLD analysis project Ga0209048, IMG submission 187146) | Freshwater lake sediment microbial communities from the University of Notre Dame, USA, for methane emissions studies - CRP12 CR (SPAdes)... | ecosystem: Environmental > Aquatic >... | reverse complement strand
TCGCGATGACCCCGCGGCTATTGAGCCCCTTGATGTGGCCGCCCGCGATGCCCACGAATGCCGACCGGATCTCCACGCCGGCCATCAACTCGGCGTCCTCGACGGCCCGGCGCACCGAATCGACCGTGGCGTCGATGTTGACCACCACCCCCTTGCGCAAACCGCGCGACGGGCTGTGACCGATCCCCACGATGTCGACCGCGCCATCCTGATCCACCTCGACGACGATGGCGCAGACCTTGGTGGTACCGATGTCCAACCCGACAACCAGGCTGCCATCCTTGGCCACCGGCTTACCTCCCTCCTTCAGGCCGGAAGACGACCCGATCTCGGAAGCGGAGATCGACGGCGGCGAACGTCCCCAGCGTGCGCCCGCTGGCCGCCAGGGCCGCCCCCAACCGCCGCAGTTGTTCCTGCATGTCCTGCGCGTGCAGGCGAATGATCGGCATCTGCTGCCCCAGATTCACGGTGTAGCTCCCGTCGCCGCCTATGGCGATCTCGTGGGCCCGCTCTCCCTGGACGGCGTTGGCAAGCTGGAACTGGCGCCAGACGGCCAATCCCTGGGCCATCTCGGAGCTCAGGACGCGGTCGCCGGGCCGGACGCGCCGCGGCGTCGCCGCCCGCAAGGTCGGCAGCGTCGGCAGGTCGTCGCCATCCAGATCCGTCAGGATCACGCCGTCGGCACTCAGGAGGTAGCGGCGATCCGCGATGAAGACCGCCTCCGGAACCCGCTCCACCACCTGGATGGTCAGCGCCAACGGGAGCCGCCGACGCACCGAGGCCTCCTTGATCCATGGATTCTGGAGGATCCGCCGACTCAAGGCCGGCAGGTCCACCTCCAGGAGGCTGGTGTCCGGCGGGAGGCCCAGGCTGGCCACGACCTCCTCGGTCGCCACCTGCAGGTTGCCCTCCACGTACACCTCGGCCACCCGGAAGTAGGGCATCCGGACGAGCCGGCGATAGCCTTCCCAGCTCCCGGCAACGACGCCGGCGAGCAGCGTCACCGCGGCGAGGATTCGGGTCAGGCGCACCAGCCGCCCCTTCGAGGCGCGCCGCGGCCGCTCCCCGACTCGTTCCCGCGGCCGTCCCGGCTCATCCGTGTGATAGTCTCGAATCACGTTGCCGATTCCGCATTCGACGTTCGATGTTCAGGGTTCGACGGTCACGGCTCGTGGCTCGTGGCTCGCGTCGTCAGTCATCTCCCACCACCTTGATCTCCAGCTCCAGTTCGATCCCCGCAGTCGCCCGCACCCGTTCCTGGGCCAGGCGCACCAGCGCAAGGACATCCGCCGCGCGCGCGCCGCCGAGGTTCACGATGTAGTTGCCGTGCTTGGCGGAGATCATGGCGTTTCCGATCCGCGTCCCTTTCAGGCCGGCCCGGTCCACCAGCCGCCCCGCGTACTCGCCGGGTGGATTCTTGAAGATGGAGCCCGCCGACCGGAACTCCGTCGGCTGGCTGGCGTTCCGCCGCACCAGGTAGCCGGAGATGCGCCGCCGGATCGCCGTCGCGTCTCCGGGCGTCAGGACGAAGGACGCCTCCACCACCACCGACCCGACCGGAAGCCCGGAAGACCGGTAACGAAACGGGATCGCCGTCCGCGGCAGCACCTGCGTGTCGCCGCCGGCCGTGACGATCTCCACCTCCGACAGCGGGTCGGCCGTTTGCCCGCCCCAGGCGCCGGCGTTCCCCCAGACGGCGCCGCCGACCGTGCCCGGAACGCCGCTCAAGATCTCGAGCCCGGCAAGGCCCTGCCGGCAGCAGAACGCCAAGAGCCGGCTGACGCGGACCCCGGCCCCCGCCACCACGGTGTCGCCGCGCCGCTCCAGCGACTGGAACGCGTCGAGGCGGATCGCCATCCCGCGCAGGCCGCCATCTCGCACCAGGGTGTTGCTTCCACCGCCCAGCAGGTAGACCGTCAACCCCTCGGCCCGCGCGAACCCCAGCGCGGCCTTCAGATCCTCCCGATCCGATGGCACCGCCAAGAACATGGCGGGCCCACCGATCCGGAAGGAGGTGTACTCGGCTAGTGGCGCCCCGACCAGCACGTGTCCGCGCATCGCCTTTTGCAGTCGCTCCGCCAGCGTGTCCATCACGACGAGCTCGCCCTCACCGGTCGGTCGCCCGCAGACGCTCCAGGATTTCCTCACCCACCCGCCACACGTCGCCCGCGCCCAAGGTCAGCACCATATCGCCCGGCTGGACGACGCGCAGCACCTCCGACGCCACCTCGCCCTTGTCCGCCACGAAGGTGACGCCGCGGTGTCCGTGAGCGGCCACCCCCTCGGCGATCTGCCGGCCGCTCACCCCCGGGATCGGCTGCTCCCCGGCCGGGTAGATCTCGGTGACGAACACCCGATCCGCCTGGTAGAAGGCGGTGGAAAAATCGGAGAGCAGGGCCCGGGTCCGGGTGTAGCGGTGGGGCTGGAACACGGCCAACACCTGCCGGCCGAAACCATCCTTGGCGGCGTTGAGGGTCGCGTGGATCTCGGCGGGATGATGGGCGTAATCGTCCACCACCGTGACACCGCACGCCTCCCCCCGGACCTGAAAGCGCCGATCCACCCCGGAGAACTCTCCGAGGGCGTCCCGGATCACCTCGAACGGGAGATCGAGATCCAAGCCCACGGCGACGGCAGCCAGGGCGTTGTAGACGTTGTGCAGACCCGGAATCTTGAGCGTGAGCCGCCCGAGGGGTTTCCCTTTCCAAAACACCCGGCACGCCGAGGTCATCCCTGCGAAGGTGATATCCCGGGCCAGAAGGTCTGCCTGCGTCCTGAGGCCGTAGGTGACATACCGCTTCTCCACCTGCGGCAGGATGGCCTGGATGTTCTCCTGGTCCAGACACAGGACCGCCAGTCCGTAGAACGGAACCTTGTTGATGAACTGAACGAAGACGTCCTGGATATGGGCCAGGTCCCGGTAGTAGTCCAGGTGCTCGGCGTCGATGGTGGTGACCACGGCGATGGTGGGGCTGAGCTTCAGGAACGAGCCGTCGCTCTCGTCCGCCTCGGCCACCAAAAAGTCGCCGCGCCCCAGCTTGGCGTTGGACCCCAGGGCGTTCAGGCGCCCTCCGATCACCATGGTCGGATCCAGTCCGCCACCGGCCAACACCGTGGCAACCAACGAGGTGGTGGTGGTCTTCCCGTGCGTCCCCGCCACGGCCACCCCGTACTTCATGCGCATCAGTTCCGCCAGCATCTCGGCTCGCTGGATGACGGGGACGAGCCGCTGGCTGGCGGCCACGATCTCCGGGTTCTCGTGGGTGACGGCGGAGGAGCGCACCACGACGTCCGCCGTCCCGACGTTCTCCGCTCGGTGGCCGATGGTCACCGTGAGCCCGAGCGAGCCCAGCCGCCGCGTCGTCTCCGACGCCTTGCTATCCGAACCGGATACCCCGTAGCCCAGATTGTGCAGGACCTCGGCGATACCGCTCATCCCGATGCCGCCGATTCCCACGAAGTGAATCTGCCGGATCTTCTTGAACACATCCGCTCCGTCTATGCGACCAAGGCGACCCGCTCCAAGAGGTCCACGATCCGATCCGCGGCGTCGGGCCGCGCGAGCGTCCGCGCGCGGCGTCCCATCTCGGCCAACTGGTCGGGCTTCTCCCGCGCCGCCCGTACACTGGCCGCCATCCGCCGCCCGTCGCAGTACTGGTCGAGAAGCATCCAGGCTGCCCCGGCCTGCACGGCGGTCTCGGCGTTCAATCGCTGGTGGTCGTTCGCGGCGTAGGGGTATGGCACCAGCAGGGCCGGTATCCCCATCGCCGCGAGTTCGAACAGCGTTCCGGCGCCGGCGCGACAGATGGCGAAGTCGGCCGCCTGGTAGGCCAGCGCCATCTCCTCGAAAAACGGTTCGACCCGCGCTGACATCCCGCTCGCCTGATAGGCCCGCCGGACATCCGTCACGTCCTGCGCCCCGGTCGCGTGCACGAACTGCAGGCCCGCCCGCTCGGTCGCCAGGGCGGGCAACGCCTCGCCCATAGCCTGGTTCAGCCGGCGAGCGCCCTGACTCCCGCCGAAGATGAGGACCGTGAACGCCTCGGGATCGAGGTCCAGCCGCGCCCGCGCCGCGCCCGCATCCCCCGCCCGGATCTCCGCGCGGACCGGGTTGCCGGTCACCTGCGCGCAGCCCACCGGAAAGCAGCGGGCCGTGTCCGCGAAGGACACTGCCACCGCGCTGGCGATCCGCCCCAGCGCGCGGTTCGCCAAGCCGGGGACGGCGTTCTGCTCGTGGATCACCCGGGGGATGCGCGCCAGGCCGGCGGCCAGCACCGTCGGCACCGAGGCGTATCCGCCCACGCCGAACACGACCTGTGGGCGAAACTCCCGCAGGAAGCGTCCGGCCTGCCGGATGGTGCCGGGAAGGGCCCACGCGGCGACGAGTCGGCCTCGCCACCCCTTCCCGCTCACCGGGGTGGCCGTGAGGCCCCGGAAGGCGCACCCCCGACGCGGCAAGATGGTAGCCTCCACGCCGCGTGCGGCACCGACGAAGAGGGCGTCCGCCTCGGGCCGCCGCGCCCGCAGGGCATCGTGCACCGCCATGGCCGGGAAGAGATGGCCGCCCGTCCCGCCCCCCGTGATCACGATGCGCACCGACACGCCTCGGGCACGCCACCGAGGCATGCAATGAAAGATTGAAAATGAACAACCGACAACCGGCCAAGGGGTGTCATTGACCGGTTTCGCATTGTCCGGTGTCGGTTTTGCATTGCGCGCTCGGTCACTCGGCTCTCCGCGACACGTTGAGCAGGATCCCGACGGCGAAGAGCGTGATCACCAGCGACGATCCCCCAAAGCTCACGAACGGCAGCGGCACGCCGGTCGTGGGCAAGAGCCCGCTCACCACCGCCATGTTGAGAACCGCCTGGCCGACGATCAGGCTGGTCACGCCGATCGCCAAATAACCGGCGTAGGGATCGGCCGCTCGCACCGCCGCTCGCGTCCCGCGCCACAAGAAGAGGGCGAACAGCGCCACCACGGCCACGGCCCCCACGAAACCCAACTCCTCGCCCACGATCGCGAAGATGAAGTCGTTGTGCGGTTCGGGAAGGAAGAAGAGCTTCTGCATGCTGTTCCCGAGGCCAACTCCGATCCAGCCTCCGGGTCCCAGCGCGTAAAAGGACTGATCCAGCTGGTACGTCGCCCTGGCGGAGACCTGCGACGGATCCACCAGCGCCATCAGCCGGGTGCGGCCGTGGGAGGACGTCCACATCAGCAAGAGCAGCGCGGGGACGGCCACGGCAGCGGTGCCCAGCAGGTGGCCGATACGCGCCCGTCCGACGAAAAAGATCATCGCCGCCGTGCCGAGGAGGACGACCGCCGTGCCGAAATTGGGCTGCAGGATGATCAGCCCGGCCATCAATCCCGTCATCAGGAGTGGCGGCAGAAACCCGTCCAGGAAGCTGTCCAGGCGGTCCTGCCGGCGGGCGAAGTAGCTGGCCAGAAATAGGACGACGGCCAGTTTCGCCATCTCCGCCGGCTGGAACGACAGGCCGAGCAACCGGAGCCAGCGCCGCGCGCCGTTGATTTTCACCCCGACGCCCGGCACCAGTACCAAGAGGAGCAGGAACAAGCTCAGCAGAAACAGGATGGGGGTCAGGCGCTGAAATCGCTTGAGGTCCCAGGCGGCGGCCCACGCCATGGCAAGCAGACCCAGCGCAGCCCAGATCGCCTGCTTCTTGAGAAAGAACATCGGATCGCCGAACCGCTCCTGCGCACGGATGGCGCTGGCGCTGTAGATCATCACGACGCCCATGCCGACCAGCACGAGCGTCGCCGCCAGGAGCCACCGATCCGCCCGCGCACCGTCGACGCTTCGGGAAGCGGGCAGGAGCGCGCGCCATCCCCGCGTGACGCGTAGAGCGCGCAGCGCCTCGTCCGGCTCGGCCGGGGAGGGGCTGCGACCCGCCATCGGCGGGGCCCACGATTCAGTGCGTCCGTCCACCGATACCTTTCCGGGACACCAGGTCCCGCACCGCCTGCCCGAACACGTCGCCGCGATGCTCGAAATCCCGAAACATGTCGAAGCTGGCGCAGGCCGGCGACAGGAGCACTGTGTCTCCCGCGACTGCGATCTCGGCCCCGCGCGCCACCGCGGCTTCCAGCGTGGACACCTCCTCCGTCGGACAAGCGCCCCCGAGTTGATCCCGGATCACCTGTCGCGCCTGGCCCAGGAGCAGGAGCGCTTTCACGCGCGACGCCACCAGCGGCCGCAGGGGTGCGAAGTCCCCGCCCTTGTCCTTCCCACCCGCGATGAGGATCACACCACCCGCATACCCCTCCAGCGACTTCACCACCGCCCCCACGTTGGTGCCCTTCGAGTCGTTCACGTACCGCACCCCGTCCAGCTCGGCCACCAGTTCCAGCCGGTGCGGCAGACCCGGGAAGCGTCGGAGGGCCGTCCCGATGGCGGCCGGCGGCGTCCCGATGGCCGCCGCTACGGCGGCGGCCGCCAGGCCGTTCTCCAGATTGTGGAGCCCCTGGATCCGAAGCTCCCCGACCTCGCAGACCGCGTCCGTTCGTCCGTCCCGCCGGACGATCAGGCGACCATCCCGCACGAAGGCCCCGTCCCCCATCGCCCGCGTCCGGCTGAAGAGGCGGGGCTGCGACCGGATTCCGCGCGCCCACGCCAGGGTCGGCGGATCGTCCGCGTTCAGGACGGCAAAATCGTCCGAGGTCTGGTTCAGAAAGATCCGGGCCTTGGCCGCGTAATAGGCGTCCAGGTCCGCATACCGGTCCAGGTGGTCCGGCGCCAGGTTGAGGAGGGCCGCCACCTGCGGCCGGAAGGTCGCGATCGTCTCCAGCTGGAAGCTGGACAGTTCCGCGACCACCCAGTGAGACGGGGTCAGCGTCGGGACGACCTCGCAGAGCGCGGTCCCGATGTTTCCGGCCACCACCACGGGGAATCCCGCCGCTTCCAGGATCGCCCCCACCAGGCTGGTCGTGGTGCTCTTCCCGTTCGTCCCGGTGATCCCCAGAAACCGGGCCGCAGTCAACCGCGACGCCAGTTCCACCTCGCCCCAGACCGGGATCCCCTTTAATCGGGCCTGCGCGAGGAGCGCCATGTCGGTCGGCACGCCCGGACTGATCACGATCAGGTCAGCGGCCAGAAAGCTCGCGGCGTGATGGCCGCCGGCCTCGATCCGGACCCCGCGCGCCTCCAGCTCGGCAAGGTCCCCGCGGAGGGCCTCGCGCCGGGACCGGTCCGTCCCGACCACCAGGGCGCCGCGTTCCGCCAGCACCCGGCAGGCTGCCAGCCCGCTTCGCGCCAGCCCGACCACCGTCACGCGTCTGCCGCTGAGCGTCAACTCCTCCACGCGCACCCCCCGTTTTCTTCGCCCCGGTCCCGGCGGCCGGCGGTTCTCACCGGAGTTTCAACGTCGTCAACGCAATGACCTGCAGCACGAAGGAGACGATCCAGAACCGGACGATGATCTTCGGCTCCGGCAGACCGTTCAGCTCGTAGTGATGGTGGATGGGCGCCATACGGAACACCCGCTGCCCCGTCCGCCGGTACCAGAATACCTGAATGATGACCGACAGCGCTTCCACCACGAAGCAGCCCCCGGCCACCACCAGGACAAGCTCGTTCTTGGTGATCAGCGCCACCGTGGCGAGCGCCCCGCCGAGCGCCAGCGAGCCCGTGTCTCCCATGAACACCTGCGCGGGATGGGCGTTGTACCAGAGGAACCCGAGACTCGCCCCCACCAGCGCCGCCGCAAAGACCGGGAGCTCGCTGGCCCCTCGCACGAAGATGACTTGCAGGTACCGCGCGAGGGCGGCATGACCCGCCACGTAGGCGAAGAGGGTGAAGGTGGCCGCGGCCATCAACGTGGGCACGATGGCGAGGCCATCCAGGCCGTCGGTCAGGTTGACCGCGTTCGAGCATCCCACGATGACCAGCATTCCAAACGCGGCGTAGGCGATGCCCAGTTCCGGCATCCAGCGCTTCAGGAAGGGGATGGCCAGTCTGGTCGTGAACTCGTCCGCCGGGAACAGGTACAAGTAGAACCCGACCGCCAACCCGATGGCCATCTGCCACGCAAACTTCTGGCGCGGGCGCAGCCCCACGCTGTTGGCGCGCGTGACTTTGAGGTAATCGTCCACGAACCCTACCGCGCCCATGGCCAGCGTCGCGAGCAACGCCAGCCAGATGAATCGGTTGGTGAGCTGCGCCCAGAGCAGCGTCGCCGACGTCACGGCCAGCAGGATCAGGACACCACCCATCGTCGGCGTCCCCGCCTTCTTGAGGTGGCTTTGCGGCCCATCCTCGCGAACCACCTGCCGGGCCCGCATCGCCGACAGCTTGTCGATGATCTTGGGCCCGAGGAGCAAGGTGATGAGCAGCGCCGTGAGGAACGCCCCCGCCGTCCGGAACGTGACGTACCGGAAGACGTTCAGGGGACCGAGGAACTTGGCCAGCGGAACCAGCAGGTGGTAGAGCACGTGCCCCTACTTTCCGGGACTCATCAGGTGTTTCCGATCCACCAGGCCCGTCCCCTCGCGTGATTCGAACCGGGTCCGGGTCTTCTCCGCGTGCGCCTCCACGGCCAGCGCCAGCAGGCGTCGCGCCAGCGCCGCAGGCGCCACCCCGCTGGCTTCCCACAGGCGCAGGCAGAGCGAACCGGGCAGCGTGTTGACCTCATTCACGAATGGCTGCATCGTCGTCCGGTCGACCAGGATGTCCACCCGGGCGATGCCCCGCGCGTCCAGCACCTGGAAGGCCGCCAGGGCCAGCGCCTTGGCCCGCTGCGCCAAGTCCGTCGAGATCCGGGCCGGGATCTGGCTGGGCGCGAGGTCTGCGTCCGCGGCCCCAGGGCGGCGGAGATATTTGTCCTCGAAGCTCACGATGCCTGCCGACTGGGTCAACTCCTCGCACTCGGACACGGCCGGGGCATGGTTCCCGAGCACGGCGCACTGGATCTCCAGCCGATCGTCCACCGCCTTCTCGACCAGCACCCGCGCGCTGAACTGGATCGCCTGGCTCGCGGCCTTCACCAGTTCCGCCGGGCCGGCCGCGCGGGCAATCCCGACGCTCGAGCCCGCCACCGCCGGCTTGACCACGACCGGGTAGCCCAGGCGCGACTCGACCTCGCGCACTGCTGCCGCCTCGTCGGCAAGCCATTGGTGTCGGCTGACCCACGTCGCCTCGAGGGTCGGCAGGCCCGCCCCTCGGAAGAGCAACTTGGAGAAGATCTTGTCCATCCCCACAGCCGACGCGGCGACCCCGGTGCCGACGTACGGCAGGTCCGCCAGTTCGAAGAGGCCCTGCAGCGTGCCGTCCTCCCCGTGCGTCCCGTGGACGGTCGGAAAGGCGATATCCAGGATCGGTCCCAACGACTTCTTGAACCAGGAGGCCCGCTGCGGGTTGCCGCAGAGCCCGCGCACCGTCGGATCGGGTGGCAGGAACTGCTGGAGCGCGTCGCCCCCGCCCCGCTCCAGCCCGTGGAGGTGTGTCTTGTAACTCTCCTGGAGGGCCTTGCGGCGGGCGGGATCCTGGCACGCACGACCCTCCGCCTCGACGGTCAGGAGTCGCTCCACGGCCGGGCCGGTGAGCCACGCGCCGGTCTTGGCGAGATAGATCGGAACCGTCTCGTACTCGCCGCGGAGCTGGCGCAGGACCTCGTACGCCTTGCTGGCGGTCGTGATGGAGATCTCGTGCTCGACCGAGCGGCTGCCGAAGATCAAACCCACACGCGTCATGATGCACCCTCGAGATACGTGTCAGGGAGGCGGTTCTCGTAGAGCAGGATGTCCCCCGGCCGCACGAGACCCGCCAGTCGGTCCGCGACCTCGTCCGCGCCACGGGCAACCAGAACCCGCTCCGCCGGAAACCCGCGCTCCGTCAAGCCCTGCCGAATCGGCCGGGTCTGCTCCGGTCCGACCAGCACGACGTAATCGCACACCGACGCAGCCTTCTCGCCGAACCGCCGGTTCTCCTCGGCCTCGATCGGGCCCAGTTCGACCATCCCGGGCGTGATGAGGATCCGAGACCCCCCGGAAAACTGGGCGAGGACCTCCAGCGCCATTTCGGCCCCGCGCGGGTTGGCGTTGGCCACGTCGAGAATCCGGATGACGCCCCCCGCTTCGTGGATTTCCAGACGCCGCGGCGCCGGCGTCAGGGCCGCCACCGGCGCTTTCAGGGCGCCGAGCGGCACCCCCCAGTCCAGCGCGGCCGCGATGCCGCCCAGCACGTTGGAGAGATTCCACCGCCCCAGGAGCTTGGTGTCGAACACCTCCGAATCCCCTGCAGCGGTGACCACGCGAAAACGACTGCCGCGCGCGCTGACCGCCACGTCCATCCCCCGGACGGCGAGATCTCGGACGGCGGGATCCATCCCGTAAAGCAACACGCGCTTCCCGTCGGTCCGGGCACGCGCCGCCAATCGGAGACACACCGGATCGTCTGCGTTCACCACGGCCGGCGCCCCCGACGGCAGGGCGGCCAGCAGCTCGTATTTCGCTTCGGCGATCCGCTCCGGGGTGCCGAACCGTTCCAGGTGCTGCACGCCGACCGCCGTGAGAATGCCCAGCGACGGATGCACGATATCGCACACCTCGCGGATCTCCCCGGGACCGTAGGCCGACATCTCCACCACGAAGACCTCGTGGTCGTCCCGCAATTCCTCCCGAAGGACGCGGGTGATCCCCATGGTGGTGTTCACCCCCGCGGGGGTCTTCAGCACCCGATACCGCGGCGCCAGGAGATCGGCCACCACGTACTTCGTGCTCGTCTTCCCGTAACTCCCCGTGATCCCCAGCACCCGGCCCGGGTACCGACGCATCCGCCGGTCCGCCTCGACCAGGAATCGCCTGGCGACCGCCTCCTCCCAGGGGAGGATGGCGTGCGCCGCGAGCAGGACGATGCCGGGCGCGGCGATCCCAACCACGGCCAGCGCCGCGATCCCGCCGACGATCAGCGTGGCCGCCGGCGCCACGAACACCAGCCCTGCCGCCAGCAGGATTGCGGCCGCCACGGCGACGGCAATCCCGGAGGCCATCGCCCCCACCCGGATCGCGCGGGCCGTCCACTGCAGGCGCTGGCTCACCTGCACCGATCGGTGTCGGCGCCGGACGAGATGGCCCGTCAGCACCCAGACCCCGACCGGCAGGATCCAATGGACGCCGATCAGCCCCGCGGCGGCGACGGCGGTCAGGACC
>Ga0209048_10006264_pt1 | contig 11164 bp, 12 predicted proteins | sample FrelakmetCRP12CR_FD_187146 | JGI IMG/M metagenome (GOLD analysis project Ga0209048, IMG submission 187146) | Freshwater lake sediment microbial communities from the University of Notre Dame, USA, for methane emissions studies - CRP12 CR (SPAdes)... | ecosystem: Environmental > Aquatic >... | reverse complement strand
CCCTGCGCATTAAGTGTACCCTGAACGTCTATATATGCCCCATTTGCAAACTTTACAATTACCCCAGGCTCTATCGTAAGCGTTACCCCGGCGTTTACTATCAGACCGCTTCCTATTACATAGGGACTCCCTGCCTGCGTCAGGGTGGTATTCGCCGATGTTATGCCTCCTGTCAACGCAGCGTCTATTTGAATGGTGCTATCGAGGGCAACTTGTATCGTATCAGCACTGTCGAAATCAGGCTTGTTGCTATACCATTTATCGGTATAGCCTAATCCTAACGAACTACCATTAAAGAAAACCTTATACGTTCCGAGTTGGAGATTAGCTATTGTATAATTTCCGCTTGAATCTGTGACACTACTTGTAATATTAGAATAATTAGCGTCATAAACACCTATCCATACGTTCTGGATTCCGTTATTATTGGAATCTGTGACTTTCCCTGATATGATGCCTAACTTTGAGAGTACCGCGTTAACATTTACGGATGTATTCGCCGCCACTGAGATAACGTCTGCGCTATTGAAATCCGGTTTATCATTATGCCACTCATCTGTATAACCTAAACTATTGCCTATGAAAGCTACTTTATATTGTCCTGGACTGAGACCACCTATGGAATAATTGCCGTTTTGATCGGTCGCTATACCTGAAACATAATTATTATTGGTGTCATAGACATTTACCATTATATTATGAATACCGGCACCATTGACGTTTGTAACTCTTCCATAAATGCTCCCAAATGCGGAGGATCCCCATGTGAAGTCCTGGGTCATATTCCCACTCACGGCGACTCCTATCATTACAGTAAAAGACAAATTATCTTTCGCCAATTGCACATTGTAACTTCCACCATAAACAGTCAGGCTGTAACTTCCGTCAGCAGCCGTTGTCGTTGAAAGCGGGTTCATAAAGCCGAAGCCGGATGGATCATAAAATGTTACCGTCACATTGCCTATGCCCACTCCGTTTTGGTCTTTCACCAGTCCGGAAACCGTATATGTTTGCGGTAGATTGAAATCCTTTACGGTATCGCCGGTTATCGTAACCGATACGAGAGTTGTACTATAGGAAGGATATGTGGGTGCTCCCGCACAGGGCCCCATGGGATTCGAATAGTATGAGTATGACATCGACACCGTATACGTACCCACTAATCCAAGGGTGCTATAACTACCGTCTGTTTGAGTTGTCACATACGCGGAGGATGTCTCATTGTAAGCCGAGATCTGTGCACCGCACACCCCGGCTCCACTACTGTCGTAAACATGACCTGAAACGGTGATGAACGGACCCACGGTAAAATCCTGGCTCATGTTTCCGCTTACAGCGAGACCTGTCATAACGATGGAAGATATGTTATCTTTCGCCAATTGCACATTGTAACTTCCACCATAAACATTCAGGCTGTAACTTCCGTCAGCAGCTGTTGTCGTTGAAGGCGGGTTCATGAAGCCGAAGCCGGACGGATCGTAAAATGTTACCGTCACATTCCCTATACCAACTCCGTTTTGATCTTTTACGAACCCTGAAACAGTATATGTTTGTGGCAGATAGAAATCCTTCACGGTATCAGCGGTTATAGTAAGCGATATGGGAGTTGCATTGTATGGAGGATAAGTGTGCGCTCCTGTACAGGGCCCTCCAAAAAAATATGGAGAGTATGAGATCGAGACGGTATACGTCCCGGCAAGCACAGGAATGGTATAGCTTCCGTCTGGTTGAGTCGTTACATTCGCAGAGGATATGTCATTATAGGCGTATATGTTCGCACCGCATACCCCAACTCCATTGCTATCATAAACATGTCCTGAAAGGTTAAAGCTCGTGTCAGCAAAGGCCATTCCCGGCAAATCCGCAAGTAAGATTAAGATAAAGAGCAAGAAAGAATATTTCGCTTTTTTCTTAACTTGCGTAAGATTTGCGTGGAAAAGCAGGAAATATCCGAGGTATAAAAAATTCGTAAAGAGAAAGCCATGATCTCTTTCGTCCTTCCCCACCGAGCCCCCTCTTGAATTGCAGATTAAATAACTCAACTTACCACATTATCTCTCGGCAGCTCGGCCATCTTCTTATTAAAAAGATCCGTTGCTTTCCGTGCCCCTCTCACAAAGGGGTTGGCTTTATCGAGAAACGTCAGTTATCTATTTTTAGATTCCCCCCGCAAAGACACCTCAAGTATTTAGAAATGATTTAATTTAGTCAACTTAAAAATATTAATGCAATCGATTACTTTTTTTAATGTATTTGAATAGTAAGTCTCAAAAAGCCGTTCTGATTGTTTCCACTTGCTATATGTAATCTTTGTCAGGATGAATGTTATTCATTTTGACGACGGCGGGAAATCCTTCACGTTTATCGTCGGAACATTTAGCGTGAGTTATATCCGTTAATCCTCACGATTCAGAATTCTTCGCTACGTTAACTTCTATGTGTTATGAACTTTCAGATGATGTAGTCTCCAATGCGCAGTATAGGGAGGACTAAACACCTGTTGGCCACTTCTTGAAAGTATTCCTTTGGTTGGGAAAGTAACGCTGCGAAGTGATCACTGGTGTTAGGAATAGATGAAGAAGTCACGTTGAGGGTCATAGTTTGAAGGTCTTGCAAAGCTTTTATGCAAATTGAGATGGCACTGGACCCCGACCTGCAGCGCAATCCTTTCACGTTACTGAAGTATCCATCGGACACCTTTGCAAAGGTTAACACGTCCGGAGTCCGAGCTCTCCCGACACGCTTTGGAGAGAGTTTGGATGGGAAAAAATGTTAAGTGTAGTTAAGTGTTGCACTGCATAAATTGTTGAGAGTATTATCCTGGCTGTATAACCTAACCAGGTTAGGTATTTCTGGTCACCTCTCTTGAATGTTATAAGGATTTTAAGGGTGCAAGTGCAGCGGTAAGGGCTGGATATGGTCCAAAAGTAGCTCCTCAAATAGCCTCTGAACTGTTAATGAGACCTAATATTTTCGTTGCACTTCAATGCTTCTATCGCAAATTATTACAGCAATTCTTATCCTACTCTTGCGATATGCAGTTTTTATGCAGTATATGGTCAAAACGGAATATAAAGAAACGTCAAATGCCGTATATCCTTATGGGCTGAATACCAAGTATTTATAAGGGTTTATAAAAGATTAGAAAAAAGAGGGGATTGTATGCAAAAGTTTGACACGGAAGAGGTCAGGGGTTCAATACCCCTCGTGCCTACCATATTTTTCAATGACTTACCAGTCTTTACCATCAGCGTTATCCGCCAAATTGTGCTAATTTTGTGCTAATAGTTTTTTCATTGAGTGCGTTATCCAGAATATTAACCGCTTTTTGCATGTGAGCGGGTGCAAGGTGTGAATATCTCAATGTCATAGTCAAGCTCTTATGTCCTAATAATCTTGATACTGTTGTAATGTCTACCCCTGCCATTACTAAATGACTTGCAAAGGTATGTCTGAAGTCATGAAAATGGAAATCCTGAATTTTAACTTTCTTTAATGCAGTCTTGAAACTCCTTTTAACATCCTGATATGGATTCCCTGTAACCGGATCATGAAAGACATAGGAGACATCAAGCCTTCTGGTTAAGCCTTGCAGCATGGTTCTCAGAGTCTCATTTATAGGGATTTCCCGCCTTTCCCCGTTCTTTGTTTTGTTCAACAAAATAAACCCATGTCTGAGGTCAATGTGTTCATCCCATTTCAACCCTAATATTTCCCCTCTTCTCATGCCGGTGTTGAGTGCCGTTATTGCAATAGGCTTTAAATGAGAATCACAGGCATTAACAAGGGCCTGACATTCTTCTTTTGAGAGATAGCGTAACCGCTTGCCGTCATCCCGTAAAGGCTTTACCTTCCTGATACGTTTCAATATGTCTTCGTCTACCATTTCCCATTCAACAGCTTTATTGAACATGTGCTTCAGGATATTCAGGACTTTGTTGTTACTGGAAGGTTTATACTCTTTGCTAATAAGGTCTGTTTGAAGCTGATCTGTCATAGCAGTATTGAAACGTTTAAGCTGAATATCGCCAAAGACTAATAGTAATTGACCAATGATATAACCCTTAGTCTTTGCTGAATTCTGTCTTCCTTCAATCCATGCCTTATACTTTTCAGCAAGTTCCCCAAAGGTATAGTTTGGTATCCGCTTGATTTCCGGTTCTTTACCTGATGAGATAGTCTTTTGACGATCTGCAAATAACGCAAGCGCAACTTTATGATCCTTGCTATATGAGGATTCCCTTTTCTGCCTTCCATCTATGCCGGTGTAACGTATCCACCAGACATTAGACCGCTTATAAATCCCCGTGGCCATTCTTTTTTTTACCTACCTTTCCTTTTTCTTTTTCATCTTCTTTGAGGCTAAAAACCTCATCTGTAATGAAACGCATCAATACAACTGGTTTTCCGTTCTTTGTCACTATCACCTCCTCTCTGGTATCCTCTATCCCTGCGACAACTTGAGTAGCTTTATTTTTTAGCTCAGACACAGTTATAAATTTCATTATGCTTGCCCTTTCTGCATATCTACCCCTAAAGAGATAGTAGTTGTAATACATTCATGAATGACATCTTCAAGGGAACATTGTTTTTCGAGTGATGTCGTCTTACTGTTGATTAGTTTCTGTAAGTTCTGTAGAAACTCCAATTCTTGACCTTTTAAAGTAATAGTTATTTGCATTGTTTCTCCTATATATCGCTGATAGCTATTATAATAGTTAAAATAATAACTATTGTCAAGAGATATTTCTCATTAGCACAATATTTAGCACAGTCCTTATTAACTAATTGTTTTTTCAACACTTTTTTTCTTAGTAACTTCCTTTACAGGGAAGTGACCGCTTTCCTCTTCTGATTGTTAAAACCGCTTGTCTGTATCCCTTTATTTTGTTTCCTCGCATTTACAGGGAATGCTATAACCTCATTCCCGGCATTAACTCTGAATGATTCAAGCCAGATGTCAACTTCTGATTTCTTAAAAAGCGGTTTACTATTGATGTTCACATGAGGAAGCTTGCCTTTGTTGTTGTAAATCCATTGAGAGGACATGCTGATATATTCAGACAACTGTTTAACATTAAACCATCTGTCATCAGGATCATGTTTGCCGTCATGAGACAAAAGCGGTTTCAGCATTTCTGTAATTGTATCTGCAATATTTTTAATATCTTCCTGTTCAAGTAGGGTTTTCACTATTCTCCGAGTTCCCACCTACTTCAAAGGTCTTTGATTCAACTACCTGCCTATTGGAATCCACAAAGTTAATTGTAAGAATCTTTCTTTTTTCAAAAGGCTTTATTTTCGCTTCCAGTTTTTTGACACGGTTTGAGAGGGATTTCATCTTCTAAACTTCCCTAATATTTTCTCAAGCTCTTCAACAGACATCACCCGTCCATCAATGCCGGTTTCCAGTCTGTACCTCTCCAAAATAGCGTCAAGCTCTTCATCTGTCAGGGTATGAACATATGTCTCGATAAACTTCTCGATACGTCGATGAAAGTTCTTCATCTCGACCTGAAGTTCCTTTCAATTTCAGATAGTCTTTTCTCAATATTCTCAAGCTCAATGAATTTGCCGATATGCTCAAGGATTGCCGTTGCTGTTCTTAACCTCACACCCGCTTCCTTTACCTGTAATAATTCCCTCAGCGCCCTTACAGCTTCACCGGCGGTCAACTTGAGTTCATGCAGGGCAGCGTCAACAATCTCCTGCCTTTGTCTTTCAAACTCATTTTTAAAGTATGGGGTTTTAATCCATTCATAAAAGGTTGTTTTTGAGATAGAGGCTCTTTCAACCCCCTTTGAAATACTCCGGGCCTGTAGAATTATAGGAATTGCCTTTAACTGCCGTCTGGTAAGATTTTGTCCGGTTTGGTTCACTTGTGGTAGTCCTGCATTATGTAGAAACAAAAGATACTGGCTATATATAGATAAGTCTTCAAAAAAGGAAATGATTTTTGTTGTAAAACACCCTCTACAGATTCATAAGATGAAATAATTATCATGTTTCACCCCTTTTATTTCCTTTTTTGAATCTGTTTATTTCCTTTTTTGAAGTCGCTTTTAATCTCGGCTTAGGGCAGAAGCATTTCCAGTTGAGGGCCTTAAATTCAGGCTTGCCATAGTCTTTCCATCTTAGGGATAAGCAGAATTTGTTTGAGCTTTTGCAATCGCTTCTAAGACCCCCCTTATCAACGGGGTCAATCAAGCCATAAGCAACTAATGACTGAATCGCCTTAGAAAATGTTGACGGTGAGAACCCGTAACGTTTTGCTTCCCGGTAAGTAAACGAGAACTCCATTCGATACCTTTCAGGATCGTCAAACTTGATCTTAACCTTGCCTATAAAATAAGGTAAGGCTTTCGCTGCCGAATGGGGAAGACTGATATATACCTGATTATTTAGCACTTCCCATAATAAAGGAACAAATGCGAAATACTTACTACCTCGTTTCTTTGCCATAATCGTTTACTTTTTCTTTCCCTTCAGGTGTTTTCACCTTAACCTTTTCTTGTTTCCTTCAGGGCAAAGATACTTGACCTCAACCCTTTCAGACAACGAATAAAGTCTAAAACACCGACAAGGGTGTTTCCGTATAATTCATCAAGAGCTTGATCTATGCCTTGACCTTCAACAGAAAATTCAACCTGTCCGTTAGCAGCGCGTTGAGGGATTACTTTGAAGGGTTTTCTTACTGCCTGAAAATATGCGGGTATCGAGGGGTCTGAGAATATCCTTTTTCCCAAATCGCTTCATCTCCTTTCTCATCTCAGGGCTTCGCGCCCATCTACAAGGATTAAACCACAGGGAAGCTTGTCATTGACGAGGCAGGATGACAGAAAAAAGAGAAGCCTAAATTATCCTTCTAATAGTATTGGATTTAAGAGGGTATTTTTTTGAAAGCTGATTGGCAATGTCCGTCTTCTTCCACGTGGGGTGCTTCTTTTTAAAATTAAGGGCCTCGGTCTTCATTTCTTTATTACGGGCTTTTATCTGTCTTCTTTCTTCAGCATGACTATCTATTGCAAACTGCCTTACTTGATCTCTCCGCCTTTTGCCTATAATAGCATCGGGTTTCATGTCCTGAATCTCAGCCTCGATGCTCTCAGCCAAAGAGTAAGGATTTAAATAAATGTGTTTTATTTCTTGTTCATCGAAATCGGCACTCCTCTCGATGATTTCTTCAACAGTGGTTTCTTTAGGCGGTAAAATAGGTTTTGGGGTAAAACTCTCAGGAAGCTGTTTAGGATGTTTTTGCGCCTCTTTAACAGCATCCAATACCCTTCTATTTCTCTGCTGAAGACAGGCTCTTACAGCAAATTTATAAGGGGCCAACTCGATAACGCTATTATGAAAGCTTTTTGATGATTGCTCGTAAGCAGCTTTCCAGCTTTCTTCTCTTTCATCTATCACATCGGCAAAAGCTTCGGGATTCTCTTTGAAGTAAGCAGCTTCAGCCCATTCTATAACATCAAACATGAGTGTTAATAAATTTTCTCCTCTACGAGTTAGCCCGCAATTTTTTTTATAATCATCGCGCTTTTGCCTTAGACAGATGCGGATTTGTTCTGGATAGGTGTTGAGGTAATCGTCTTCTAACGCTTCATATCCAGCTTTGGTAAAAATGAATCTATCCTTTCCTTGTGGAATTAAAAGAGCTGGCTTTTGGGAATCTATGATATTGCTCTCAGTTAATATGAGTGGTATCCATTTGTCGACAAAACGTTGAATGGTTTGTTTTTTCAACCGATCTAAAATCGGTTTGACTACAGGGCTTAATTTTTCCTTTCTCATTCCCTTTGTTTTATTAGAATTACATGCTATAGCTGTTTATCTCAGGGTAATTATCGTCTTCTCGATGTCTTCATAGATTTCATCAATCGCTTTCTGTATCTCTATGGTCTTTTGTATTGCCGTGACGATCCGGCAATAGGTCTGTATCTCATCAAGGGACAGTATGCGTTTCTTTCTGTCCTTCAGCCATTTCTCACAGACCTGATAACCGCCGATTTGATAAGTCCATGCTTCACCTGATACACCTTCAAAATATTGCTCTTTGCTTATAAAAATACGCCCGGTCTTATCATCGTATTTCGGTTTATCAACCCTGTTATCTCCCTTTCCCTGAAAACGTGCAATCGGTGAATCAAGGGCAGGTGATTTGAGCAGGTGCAGATCAACAAGCCTGTTACCGTATTCAGACATTTTTTTGAACAGCTCATAGTCCTTTGTAAACGGCACTCTCGGAAAGTCTATTTTCAGGAACTCTGCATATTTTGTCCTGTACCTCTGGGAATAAAGGACAGAGCAAATGTAATAGAAGATGTCTTCAGGGGACACCTCTTTCTTATATGCTGTTGATAAGGAATTGAATATTTCGGGCTTGATGTTTGGTTCTCTTGTTTCTCCCTCTGCATGATATAAGCCCTTCTTCTCTTTTGAAGAATAAAGATATAAAGGGAAAAGATAGGGGTTTGCATGTGCAGTCTCAAGCACATGGAAATCAACAACTGTATTTGTTATAAACAGGTGCTGAATATTATTGGCACGTATCTGTCTGTTTGTTATCAATCCAAGATTGCCATGCATCATATGATTCATAACTTCAGGACGTGGCATACATATAAAACCTCTTGATTTGCCTTTGTAGTAAGTATATCGAATGTCAAAAGGACGATACAGAATCGATGTAATTTTCTTTCTGTCTAAACCTTCTTCATTCAAGTCCTTCTGTGCAAATTCAACTTTCCAGTCTCTTACGTCCTTTCCCAAATCGTAAGTCTGCCGTGCAAGTTCAGGGTCAAGCTTAGAGAAATTCAATACTGTCCGCCACACTTCTTCTTTAGTCCATCGGATAGTCAAATTATCTCTTGCCGTAACAATGCCAACACTATTGACAGTGAAAATCTCAGTAATCTTCGGGTATGTTTCATAGATAGCAGATAGCTTTTCATCTCTCGGTATGAACAAATAAAATTCAGACTTCGGGGTTATACTTTTCCACTCTGTTGTATTAATATCATTCTCCTGAAGCCATGAATACTTTGATTCTCTTTCTCCCCATAAATCAGCGTGAAGAACAGCCTTCTTTTTCCCATTCTTCTTGATAAACAAAGCAATAGCAACACCCTGTTGAATATCAAATACATTTACATCCTTTGAACCATCAGGACATTTTTCTTTTTTCAGACTGTTACCGTGCAGGTCTAATATGTGCATCTCATCAAAGGTTGTCATCAGGGATTGCCTCATCCCTCTGAATGTAGGATTGTCAAGATAGCCGTGATTAGTGATAAGCCCTAAAACTCCTTCACCTGTCTGATCTATCTTCCATTGTGCAAATCGAATGAACTTTACATAGTCATCCTGAAGCCATTTCGGGTTTTTCTCTCCGAGTGGTTTTCCGTCAACTTGATAGTAAGCTTTAATCTCTGCTGAAATCCATTTTCCAATATTTGATGAATGTCCTGAATATGGAGGGTTTCCCAAAATTACCAATATCGGCTGTTCTTTCTTTACCTTTCCTGCAAGGTGTGATTCTTCAGACAGAGAAGACATGCCGGGTAATTGTGTTTCCGGTAGTTCTTCCATCTCAAGAGTATTGGTAAGATACAGCTTAACCCTATCATCCCTCTGCAACCTGTATCCTAATTCCTCAAGCAGGAAGGACATCTTTAAATGTCCGACTGCATAAGGGGCCATCATCAGTTCAAAGGCATAAAAGTTTTTCAGGATATGTTCTTTTATGAAATTCTCTTTGCCTCCCTCTCCATACTTTGAAACAAACTCATCAACCGCAAGTTTTGCTGTCTCTGCCAGAAAGGTAAGCGTCCCGGCTGCCGGGTCTAAAACGGTTACGTTCTTGTCTGCAAACCCATCAGCTTTTCCGAACTGTTCTTTAAGAATGCTGTGCAATGACCGCACAATATAGGAAACCACAGGTTCAGGTGTGTAATATACTCCCCTCATCTCTCTTGTTTTGGGATCGTATTCCGCAAGGAATGTTTCATAGAAATGGACTATGGGATCTTTGCCTTTTCCCTCATGGAAGTATTGATGAAGTATCTTGTTAATATCAGCGACTGACAGGATTTCCGCAATGTCATCAATAATCCATTCCATCTGTTGAGGGAGTGACCCTAAAGAAATAAACTGAAATACATCTCTCAGGATGCCGATTGTTTGAGGGATATTGTCATAGGCAAGCTTCCTGTTAAAGCCACTCTCTGAACGGGTACGGGCTGCAAAAAGGCCATATGTGATCGTCTGTGAATAGAGGTCTGAAAATTCATCCTCTGTAAGACTGCTGATGAGGTAATCCTTGAAAGCCTTATAGAATCCCCCGATAAATCCCTTGCCCGTATTTTCTTCTTCCCTTAACTCCTGTGCTATAACCTCATCCTTCAAAAACCGTGTCCGTTTAGCAAGCTCTATTGCAAGATTCTTTGCATCATAGACTTTCGGTATCGAGAAGGAAAAGAACTTTTCAAATATCTGCAATAATTCAGCTTCTTTTTCTACAGGGGGCGCGGTCTTGACCTTACTTATCCAATAGGGTCTGCCAATGAGGGCTTTATCAATCAATACTCCGTTACGGTAAAGCCTGAACTCAAGGAAATTGGTAAGTATGAGATTAGGAAAAGTATGCAGGTATCTCTTTAACTGTTCTGTATCCTCTATACGGTCAAGGTTCTCAATGGACGGGTCTTTAGCTTCAATGTATCCGGTTATATGCTGCTTCCCGTCCCATACCCGGAAATCCGGATTTCCTGCTTCTGTATTTTTGGGTTGAGGTGTGACGTAGATTTTTTTCTTGCCGGTTGAACTGCAATATTCGTCAAGTAGGTCTTTAAGGACAGGGTAATAACTTTCTTCCCGTGCATCTCCTCGGATGCTGGTATCTGCAATCTGCTTCAAATAGGCTTTCAGCATTTTGCCTATATGATATACAATCAGGTGTCAGAAATAAAGTGAAGTTTAAAAGCTAAAGAATGCTCATCATATGAGTCCCGTTATCTTAATCCATCCGCAAAGATGCACTGTGACTATTTGTAATGCCATGAAACTTTCACCTACAATGCCGCAGTTATCCGAAATTCAAACCAGTGAGGATTACCAGTTCAAATCCGCTCCTGGATCAAGGCACTGTATATGATTCTTTTGT